>Ga0066662_10000027_pt1 | contig 51443 bp, 51 predicted proteins | sample GraSoiAngelo_111_FD_133939 | JGI IMG/M metagenome (GOLD analysis project Ga0066662, IMG submission 133939) | Grasslands soil microbial communities from the Angelo Coastal Reserve, California, USA - 14_0903_12_40cm | ecosystem: Environmental > Terrestrial > Soil > Grasslands | place: USA...
AGATCTGGTCGCCGTGGCCGATGCGCGCGTCGCGAAGCTCCCACTCGATCGCGTCGAATGGGTCGGTCCCGGGACTGGTGAAATAGCGCCGGATGCGCAGAGCCTCGCCGGGGACGACTTCCGGTTCGAACGCGGGCTGGTGGGTGCTCTCCATCGACCTACTCCTCTCTTCCTGCCGCCGATTTCACGGTCTTTGCGGCGGCCGTCGGGGGGTCAGGGGGTAACACCGGATCATCCGCTCGCGGCCGGACGGAAGTTCTCGCATACGGGGCCTCCACGCAGGACTCGCAGGGGACGCAAGCGCACTCCCCTATTCTACTGCCCCTAGCGTCTATCTCCTCCTCAAAGCCCTACAAATAGCGGGGATCGCCAGGCGCCCAGACGCCAGGAAAGTAGGCGTAGTGAGTGTAATTGTCGTGCTACGGTCATGCCATGGCGCGCAAGTCGGAACCGTTCAGCATCCGCCTGTCGAAGGGAACCCTCGACCTGGTGGCCCGCGAGGCCGAGCGCACTCGCCGCAGCAAGGGGGCGGTGGTGGAGTCGCTTGCCGAGGAGGCGATGCGGATGCGCAGGTTCCCGGGCATCGCCTTTCGCGAGGAGGACTGGAACCGACGGGCCTGGGTGATCGGGACCGGGCTGGACGTCTGGGAGGTGATCGCCCTCGTGCGCAGCTTGGGGTCGCCCGAGGCCGTCACGTCGGATTACCAGCTGAGCGAAAGCCAGGTCGCCACCGCGCTCGCCTACCACGGGGAATTCCCCGAAGAGGTTGACGCCATGATCGCCAAGAACCAGCGGCCGCTCGAGGAGCTACAACGCGAGTACCCCCACATCACCGACACCCATACCGCCGAGTGAGAGCTGGTGCGGCTCTTGCTCGACGCGCACCTCTCGGCTTCTGCCGTAGGGACACCCCTGCGCGAGCGCGGCCACGACGTACGAGCCGTCGATGAGGAACGCGCGCTCGACGGCGCCGCCGATGAACGGCTGCTGGCCCTCGCTACGGCCGAGGAGCGGATCATGGTCACCTTCGACGCCGATGATTTCGCGCGCCTAACACGGATCTGGGCCGGCGGTGGCCGCCACCACGCGGGCTGCCTGATCTTCGTCGGCATCGACCACTCCGAGTTCGGCCTCACGCTGCGGGTCATCGACAGTGCCCTCGCCGCCCGCCCCGAGCAACAGAAGTGGCGCGATCACGTGGCCTGGGGAACCCGGGCGGCTGCGACCTGATCGCGGGCGATCCGCCAAACGTCGCAATCCAGCTCAGGCCGAGGCCCAGGCCTACGTGGGTTCCTCTTCTCCGTGAGCAATCGCGAGGTCGCGCAGGTCCCACCGGGAGCGGGAGTGGCGCGATCACCTCTTGGGATGCCCCGCAGCGCCTCGGCCCACCCGCGGCCCAGAAGGGTATGTATACTATGCGCATGGCGCGGGTGAACGTGTATCTCCCCGACGAGCTCGCACGGCGCGTGCGCACAGCCGGACTCAACGTGTCGGGTCTGGCCCAGGAGGCGCTGCGCGGCGCGCTGGAGGCCGGTGAGACCGACCGCTGGCTAGAGCGCCTGGAGGCGATTCCCCGCGCCGACATCGCACACGAGCGCGTGATCGGCGCACTGGACGCCGCGCGCGAGGAGCTCGGTGCCAGAGGCTGAGGCCGCTGGCGCCGTCGTCGACGCCTCCGCGATGGTCGAGGCCTTGCTGGGAACCAAACTCGGAATCCAGGTCCGAGCGCGAATGCGAGGACGCGAGCTGCACGCGCCCGCGCACCTCGACGCCGAGGTGCTATCGGCGTTCGGGCGCCTGCACCGCGCGGGCGACCTAGCCGCAGCCGCCGCCCAAGCGGCCCTGCGAGAGCTCGCCGATGCTCCGATCCGGCGACATGCGCTCGCCGACCTGCTCTCCGATGCGTGGTGCGCCCGCGAGCAATTTCGGCTCGTCGACGCTCTCTACGTCGAGCTGGCTCGTTCGCTTGGCTCGATCGCGTTGCTGACTACGGACGCACGCCTGGGCAACCAATGCGAGGTGGCCGAGCTCATCGACGCGCCGCCCCCGTAGACCCTCGCGCCCCAGCCCCCGCCGGGCCCCCCTCGCCAGACCCAGACCGCCCTGAGCGCTCCTCCAGCCGCGCCAGCTCGGCGGCGAAGTCCTCGGGGTCCGAGAAGGCCCGATAGACCGAGGCAAAGCGCACGTAGGCGACGGGGTCCAGCCCCCGCAGCTCACGCAAGACAAGTTCGCCCAGGGACTCCGCACCCAGCTCCCCTCCCGCGGCCAGCAGCGCCCCCGCCACCCGGTCAGCCACGGCCTCGAGCGCGCCCACCTCGACCGGGCGCTTGACCGCGGCGCGCAACAGGCCGCGCAGCAGCTTGTCGCGCTCAAACGGCTCGCGCCGCCCGTCGCGTTTTATCACCACCAGCGCCGCGGGCTCGGCCCGCTCGTAGGTGGTAAAGCGCCGCCCGCAGCCGGCGCACTCGCGCCGCCGGCGCAGGCCGACGGCCGCCTCGCGCGTCTCCAGCACGTGGGTGTCGGGCGACTCGCAGAACGGGCAGTGCACACCCCGATTCTACTGTCCCTAGCGTCGGCATCTTCCCTAAGCCCTACAAATAGGGGATAGTGGCGCAATGCGCCTCTATCCCGATCTCCCCCACCCCAGGCGGCGCACATTCGCCCGCGACGCCGCCGTCGTACTCGTGATCCTGACCTGCGCCGCCCTGGGCCTGTGGGTCCACCACTCGGTCGATCGCCTCGGTCGCCTGGGCCACGGCGTAAAGCTCGCCGGCCAGACCGTCCAGACCGGCTTTCAGAGCGCCGGCGACGCCGCCCAGGGCATCCCGCTCGTCGGCGGCCTGGTCTCCGATGCCCTGCACCGGGCCGGCGCCGGCTCCGGCGGCGCGGTCGCCGCCGAGGGCAGCGCCGGCGAGTCCAGCGCCCACCGCAGCGCGTGGATCCTCGGCGCGCTTGTCTGGCTACTGCCCAGCGCCACCGCCCTGGCCATCGCCCTCCCCGGCCGCCTGCGCCAGGTCCGTCTCATGCGCGAGGCCGAGACCGCCCTGACCGAGGGACCGGCCGGCGCCCGCATTCGGCTGCTGGCCACCCGCGCGGCGCTGACGCTTCCGGCAGAGGCGCTCCTGCGCCACACGCCCGACCCGATCGCCGACCTCGACGACGGCCGCTACGCCCCGCTCGTCGCCGCCGCCCTCGACGACCTGGGCTTGCGGGGGCCGCCGCGGCGCGCGCAGTAGCGGGCAACGAGCTTCGCCGATGGCCGGCCACCTGCCCTGAAGCCAGCTCCACGACGATGTAGGCGAAAAGTAAGCTGCGCCCCGTTGGGGACCGGACCCGCCCGATGCCGCAGTCGTCGATGGGACGCGCTCGTCCTCGCGGCGTTCGCGCTTTGGTCGATCGCTCCCGTGGTCGCCCTGCTGATCAAGGCTCACCGCGATCACGGGGCGTTCGCGGGCGTATTCGCGCCGATCACTCCGTATGACCAGTTCAGGTACTTGGCCTGGATTCGCGACGCCGGCGAGCACGTGCTGATCGCGAATCGGTCCGGCTCGAGCTCCAGCGGCCACTTGTACCTCCACCCGATATTCCTGCTATCGGGGCTCGGCTGGAGGCTCGGGCTCAGCCTCCAGCTCGCCTATCTGGCGTGGTTCCCGGCCGCGGTCGGCTCGATCTTGTTCGGATTCCGCGCGTACGTGCGCCGGCTGCTCCCGGCCCGCAGGTTGGCCGCGACCGCCGCACTCGTCATCGCCCTCTTCTACCTGACGCCGCTAGTGCCCCTGTTGGATTACGGACGCATCGTCACGGCGACCGGCGCCACGGACCTGATTACCCAAGCCGGCCCGCTGGCGCCGTTCTGGGAGCTGTGGGGCTATCTCCCGACGGCCTTAGCCCTCGGACTGATGCCCGTCTACTTCCTCGGGCTCGAGCGCACCCTCGATCAAGTTCCGGGCGGGTCGCAGCACCCACCGCCCCGCCACCTGTTCCCAGTCGCCGCCGCTGGCCTCGCGTCGGCGTGGTTGAGCCCTTGGGGCGGGCTGACGCTCCTGCTGGTCACGATCGCGGTTGGCCTCCTCCAGCGCCGGCTGCGAGCCCTGATCGTCCCGGTCGCGGCGATCTCGGCGCCTCTCGTCTACTACCTGATCCTGTGGCGCGTCTCTCCGGCGTGGGGCTTGACCGCGATTCAGTCCCTGGGCATCTGGGATCCCCACTGGCTGACCACGTTGGCGGTGTTGACCCCTCTCGCGCTGCTCGCAGCGATGGCCCTGCGTGGAGCCGGTGGTGAGCCCCAGGAGCAGATCGTCCGTCTGTGGCCGGTGGTCGCCCTGGCGTGTTTCGTGATCCTGCCGGCCACTTCTCGCATGCTCGCGCTCACAGGAGCGACGCTGCCGCTGGCGGTCCTCGCCGTGCGAGCCTGGAACCGACGAGTACACAGAGCCGCTGTGGGTGCAGCCGGGGTAGCGCTCCTCACCCTTCCCGGCATGGCCTATGCGGCGCATACGTTCCGCGACTACGTTCGCAACGCGGCTACGCCCTACACCCTGGCCCAACCGGAAATGGCGGCCCTGCGCTACGTGGCTTCGTCGAGGCCGGGGCGCACATTGACGACGCCCTATCTGAGCGCAGCGCTTCCGGCGTTGGTCGGCGCCACGTCCAGCGGGGGCTATGACCTGACCGGGGCAAATCTCGTTCTGCCGTCCGACGCGGTCGAGCGCATCTTCAACGGCCATGCGAGCCTGGACGCCACACGCCAAGCGGTGGTTCGCTTCGACGCCAGGACGTTGGTATCTGACTGCCGCCCCGCCAGAGCTGATCTCACTCGGTTGCTCGCGCCCCTCGGCTACGAGAAGCGCTCATTCGGCTGCGCCTCGGTTTATCACTCTGTCCGTCAAGCCTCGACAAGCCGCTGATAGTCGGCTTCGACCCTCTTGAACAAGTGCTTCCGGTCGAGCTGCGACCAAATGATCGCGCCCGCCAGCGCCTCCGCGGAACCGACCGGCACCACGGTGAGCCGAGCGTCGCGGTAGATCGGCTCTGACACCCAGGACAACTCTGAGACGATCCCGGGGTACCGAGCGCCAAGGCTTCGAATACGCTCAGCGGAGCGCTGTCGCTTTCTGGGACAGACGCAAACCCGCACTGCGTGATACCCGAACGGCATCTCTGCGTGAGGAATAGCCGGGCGGAGGCACACTGTGCCGCGAAGCCCAAGCTCGTCGCATAGGCGCAGCACACCGGCCACAAAAGGGCGCTCAGTGACTGGGTCCCTAAACGCCCCACTTTTCGGCCAGGCGCTGGCGATTGCGTCTACGGATCGACCTAAGCGATTCGGACCTGCCGGCGTAGGCGACCCGGACCCAAGGCAGAGCTCGACGCGCCGAGATCCGCGGCTGATGGTGGAAGTCCACATGCAAGACGTAGGACCGTAGGCCAAGCTTCTTGCGGATTGCGAGCGAGAGGTCAACTTCTTCCCAACAGCACGGGGCGTAGTCCTCATCGAAGCCTCCAACCCCTTCGAACGTGTCTTTTCGTACCGCCAATAGAGGTCCCCGAACGGCGCGACATTCCCGTGGTGTTTCGGATGAGTCGGCTCGCGGGGCGTCTTGCTTCGCATCCCAGCTGTCGACGCCTACGATCCCGGCTTGCTCAACCGACTCAAGAACCCCCGCGAGCAGAGCAAGAGAGCGGGGGCCCGGGATTACATCATCGTTGCCAAAGACGAGAATCTCGCCCCGTGCGACGTCAGCGGCCGCGTTCCACCCTGGTCCGACACCGAGGTTCTCTGGAAGGCGCACGGCCCGCACACCCTGGGGGGCCACAGACTCGGGAACTCCGTTGAGAGCCACGACTAGCTCCCCGTCTGTTCCTGCGAGTCCGGCCGAAAGTGCGTCCTGCAGACGTACAAGCCGTTCCGCTCCGCGTAGCTCGTGAACCGGAACGCATACGGAGATCATCCTGACCCGTTTCTGCTGGATCGACCTCCACTTACGCCAGACACACGCGATCTCATCTTCTCAGCACATCGGCCGCCGCACTGTAGATGCCGCTCGAATATCGCTGGTAATGCCCCAGACGCCACTCTGCACTAGCTCTAGCAATACGTCCGGGTAAACGCGCCCGCGCAATGGACGCGCGAGCATGCAAGTGGGTGCGAAGCTTGTCGAGTTGGCACAGGCTCGCGCGCGCGCGTACAGAATCCAGGTGCTCTGACAGGCGCGTACGGAGCAGCTCGATGGCCGCGAGTCTGCGGTGGAGATCCGCTGCAGGGCCCGTCCGCTTGGCCGTAAATGCCCGCTTCAAGCCGTTGCGCATCCGTCCGTTCATACCAGCCTCACGCAGGCCGATTTCCTGACCTGAGTGAACTCGGTATGACATGAGCGGCTGTTTGATAGCGACCGACGGGGCGACTGCCTCAACCAACGAGATCATCCATGCGTCGTGCCTGATCGCACATCTGGGGCGATCGGCTGGAAACACCAAGATCAGACCGCGATAGACCGTGCGAAAGGCGAGTGTGCATCCAGGGATTCGCGAATTCACGGTCAAATCGAGCAGCCGGTCCGCCGGTCCGCTTGGCACAGACGGGTCGACGCCAAACTCGTGCCACAGTGAGGATCCGACTGGCTGCCCCGCCAGGTCCATCACATGTCCGTCGCTGAACACCCAGCCGGCCGCGGGCTCTGCCTCGAGCGCATTCGCAAAACGCTGGAGCTTCTCCAGATGCCATCGGTCATCTTGGTCGCACAGCGCTATCACGTCGCCGCCGCAGGTGTAGATGGCCCGCTCGAAGGCCCTGGTCGAGCCCTGGCGTGACTGAGCGGGTAGTACGCGCACGGGAAATGGCGCGACCTTCACGAACCGCTCGAGCTCGGCTTGGGTGCCGTCCGAAGACCCATCGTCTGCGACGACGAGTTCGCACGGGAGCCAGGTCTGCCCGGACAACGACTGCAGCTGCTCCCGGAGGAATCGGATCCCGTTGAATGTCGCCAGGGCGATCGATATGCGCGGCGCTGCTGGGTGTTCGGTCACCGTCTTTTCAAAGGAGCTCAGCTGACTCGCCTGGTCGGCCTAGGATATTGGTGTGCCGCGCCCGATCTGCATTCTCGGGATGCATCGCAGCGGCACGTCGCTGGTCGCCGAGATTGTCCACGAACTGGGCGTGGGGCTCGGCCCTGACGACACCATGCTCAAGCCAGACGTCTCCGAAAATCCGCGCGGATATTGGGAGCAAACCGCGATCCGGTCAGTAAACGACCAAATCCTGCGTTCGCTCGGCGGCTCCTGGTGGCGGCCGCCCGCCTGTCCCCCGCGATGGGAGCGCGATCCCGGGCTAGTCCCATTCCGTGACGCCGCCCGTCGTGCCCTCGGTGAGATTGCGGGAGACGCGCCCCGTTGGGGCTTCAAGGATCCTCGCTGCTCGATCACGCTGCCGTTCTGGCAGACCGTGACCGATGACCTGGACTATGTGGTGTGCTTGCGCGATCCCGCGCAGGTGGTCGCGTCGATGAAGCGCCGGTACCAACACGCGCCGCGCGATCAACGTCTACCACTGGGCTCACGTATCTGGCCACCTTCGTGGGCCAGGTTGTGGATCAGGTATACGATCGACGCACTCCGCTACACCAGCGGCTGCCGAGCGATCGTGGTCCGGTATGAGCAGCTATTGGTGCCGGACTCAAGCGAACTCGCGCGTTTGGGAGCCTTTGTCGGCGGGAGCGCACCGGATCGGTTGGATCGGGCTCGGGCCGTTGTTGATCCGGCCCTGTGGCGCCAACGTGATGTCGCATCCTCTCGGATGAGACTGCGACCTAGTATGAAACGAGCCGCCAGGATCTACCGCGAGCTGTCTGCTGGCCTCGGCTAGACGGTCTCGGAGCTTCGCTCCGCCGGATCACGCTCGGAAGGCCCTAATTACGCTCCGGGGCCTGCACGTTTGCATTGCAACCCGCGAGTTCCCCCCGGCCACCACACATACGGGTGGGCTCGGCGCCCAATTCAGCGCGCTTGCCGCTGCGATGGCGGACCTTGGAATCAAGGTGACCATCGTAACTCGGGCCGAGTCGGGCGGCCAGCGAATCGGGGCCTTCGACCTGATTCGTATCCCGCGGCGCGCCGGGCTCACTGAAGATCTCAGCTGGGCGTTCAGCGTCCGGCGAGCCGTGGCTGCTGTCTCCCCGGATGTCGTCTTGGCGGCTGAGTGGCGCCACCCAGCATTGGCCTGTACCTTCGGGGCGCGAACCTGGGCGGTAGTCACCTGCCTTGCGGGCTCTCTCGCCCAACTGCGTCGGCTTGGGAGGGAGCACCGACGCGACCGCCAAGTCTTGCGTGTCGCAACCCGGTTGCTCGGCGAGCGGCTTCAGACCACCCGAGCTGACGCCATCATCGCACCCAGCGAGGCGGTTTTGGATTGGGCATCTCGCCTCTGGCCAATATCGGCAAACCCCACGCGGGTGATCCCTAACTGCGTGGATCTCAAGCTGCTCCAGAAGAACGCACCCGCGGCCCGCCCAGCTGGCTATCCCATTGAGGGTCGATCAGTCGTGTTCGTGGGGCGCCTCGACACGCAAAAAGGCGTGGACGTCCTCGTCGAGGCAATGCTCGGCGTCTGGAATCGGGTCCCCGACGCGCGTGTCGTCCTCATAGGCTGGGGTCCCCGGTCGACCATGGAGGAGATTAGGCACCGCGTGCGTGCGAGCGCTGGTCGTCTTTATATCCTTGGGCCCCGCCCCCATGACGAGGTCTGTGCCGCGCTAGCCCGAGCAGCCGTCGTGGTCGCGCCATCGAGATGGGAGGCGTTTGGACTCTCTGCGCTCGAGGCCATCGCTCTCGGCCGCCCGGTGGTAGCCACCAGCGGGAGCGGTTTTGAATCCTTCCTGGAGAGTGAGCGCAACGCACTGCTCGTGCCGCCGGGCGATGCCAGTGGACTAGCGGCAGCGATCATCCGGCTGCTTCGGGACAAGGGGCTCGCCCAAAGGCTTGGTGATGGCGGCAGGGCGGATGCGCACGCGTATGACTCGCCACTGATCGCTCGCCGGTATCTCGCGTTCTTCCGCGAGATCCTTGCCCTCAGGGATTCCGCCTGAGCAGACGCGGGCGAATCATGTATGCGCGGTCGCGGAGGCTCAGCGCTGAGCGGGGGCGTGGTAGCGGCTGGCCATCGAGCCTGAAGATGGCCATAGGCACCTCGAGGACGCGGGGATGGTTGACGCCATGCCCCCAGTACCCATCTTCGCCGAAGCACTCCCCGTGGTCTGCGCAAAGCACCACCACGGTCGGACCAGGAAGCGAGTCGAACAGGCGAGGGAGTCGGGAATCGAGGAATTCGGCTGCCTCCACCTGATGGGCGAAGTGCGGCGTCGCCTCACCGACTGCACCTTCCTCGCGCGATGGCCACTGCATCGCGTCCGAGGACATCGGCCAGAGATCGGGGGCTGGCTTGCCTGCGTATGTGAATGGAGAGTGGGTCTCGCCGAAGTTGATGAAGCCGAAGAAGGGTCGCTCGGAATCCAGGTTCTGTAACACGAAGTCGATTTGCTGGTCTGCATCTGTTCCCGTGAACTTGAACACTTCAAAGCCCGCAGTCAGCGACGCCTGTCGGAACCAGTTCATGGCTCCGGCGCCGACAGTCTGGTAGCCGCGCTCGCCTAGGCCAGCGGGGACGTTCCAGGTCGAAGCTGTACTTGCCAGCGACCGACGCCCGCCGCCAACCGTGAGTCTCTGCAGGGTGAAGAGCTGCCCGTGAAATCGGTTGAGGTAGGGAACGGGCTCCTCCACAAGCGGAAGGTGTCCCGAGAAAAAGGCTTGGTGGGCGGGGTAGGTGAAGTTGCCGGGAGTCTGAGCCCGATATATCTGACCGCGGGAATCGAGGTTGGGGGTGTCCGCCCGAGATAGTACGTCGTAGCGACAGCTGTCGTAGGTAAGCAGTAGGAAACTCGGATCTCGGCCCATGGCCAATGCCGAACGTTAGGTGCGGTTGGCTCGCGTCCGCCGCAATTGCCCCGTCATCCCACCGAGCCGGCGTCTCCACGCACCAACCGCCTTGGTCTCAACCGGACCGAGGAGGCGCAACGTCATGTACGCGTCAGCAAAGTCGTCGTCATACCGAGCGAGACCGTCGCGGTCTCGAAGGAAGGACCTCGACTTGGAAGCCTCGTCGTAGTGAACATGCCACCCGCGTGCCCGCTCGTCTGGATCCCACCGCGGAACGCGCTCCACCAGGACCTTCTGCTCCCCGTGGGCCTGTGAGCGGATCGGGTAATGCTTGCGGAGAAAACGATACGGATATACCCGCCTTCGCTCAAAGCTCGCGTCGTGGCCTCCAGACGAGGCCAGGCTAGCCCGCCCCGCTGCCGCGTCCCACGCCGCGACGTGCGGCAACGTGGCCGCTGTCGCTGGGAACTCGAACCACCGGAAGTGCGAACCGAAGTCGTTGCCCGGGACGAAGCTGTCATCGACCGGATGGAACGTGGCAACCGAGAAATCGACCGCATTGAAGCCCTGGGTCCCCACCCACCAGAAGGCATCGCGAAGCGTAACGCCCGGCCAGGGGGACTCCCGCAACTCGTCAACGCTTTGAAACAGGATCCAGCCACGCCGCCGGGCGGCAACGTCCTCGACTCGCCGAAGCAGGGACGACCACTCAAACCTCGGTGTCGGCCGCTCGGGAAACCGCTCGACCGTTACCGGTGGGCTACGCGCCATCGCTGACGCGAGTTCAAACGTGCCATCCGTCGACCAGTTGTCGATGATGTGCACCTCCATTCCCTCGCGGAGCAGCGCTTCGATGGAAGCGACCACGATGTCGACCTCGTTATAAGCGGGGATCACGGCGGCAACGCGGAAACCAGCTGGCGCGCTCCGCGGCGGAGCCCTCCCATAAGGCTCGATGATCGCCAGCGCTTCAGCCGCTGCTGGCTGCGACTGCTGGCTTGCCCAACCTACGAATGAGGGCGTCACGTCCACTCTTGCCAACGCGGTCCGTAATTGATCAAGCGAGCTGGGGCGAGGGCCCGCCTCTACGGTGGCCGAGATGACGGTAGCGGCCCGACCTCGTGCGAACTCGCCAACCGCAGCGAGATAGGCATCGTCGTGCAGCTGGGCCAGCTCGCAAGCTACGACGCCGACAGCCGCCCCTCCGTCAACAATCTTCCGCGGGCTCGCTCCAGTGCGAAACTCGACGACTGCATCGGCCTCCCGAACCGTTGCCAGGTGGTCGATCCAGCGGCTTCGATCGGGCGGGGGGGTGCGGCTCCTACTCACGGCAACCGGTGAGAATGTATGGCGTGACGCAGTTCCGCGAGCTGAAAACAGCCCATCGCGCGGTTCCCGACGACTACATGGCCTATGTGGGGCCGGCCGTCGATTACGACCTGCTCGGTGCCGCGCAATTCAGCCTGCTCGTTGCCCTTGGGCTGCGCCACCATCACGCCCTGCTCGACTATGGATGCGGGTCTCTGCGCGCGGGAAGATTTCTTCTCCCGTTTCTCGACCCTGGTCACTATTACGGCTTGGAGCCAAATACGTGGTTGCTCGAGGCCGCTCTCGACCGACAGTTGGGTCGGGACATGCTGGATATCAAGCAGCCGACGTTCCTCAGTCACGACTCCTTTGGCACCGGCGAGTTCGGGCGGCGATTCGACTACATCCTGGCGCACTCGATCCTCAGTCACACCGGGCCGGGGCTTATCGATCGGGTGCTTTCACAAATCGTCGCCGGCCTCGCCGACGATGGGCTGGCGTTGGTAACCGTATGCCAAGCTAGATGGCCCAGGCGCTCAGAGGCAAAATCGCACGGCTGGGTGTATCCCGAGGCAGTGTGGTACCGAGCTTCGGACGTGCGTGCTCGAGCCCGAGCAGCCGGTTTTCATTCGGTGGCCCTGCGCTGGCGACACCCGCGGCAGCGGTGGTACGCGTTGGCCCACCACCCGGCCCGTCTCCCATCGGCGCGCCAGCGACTTATGGCCGGAACCTACCCGCGGGCCAGCCTCAGGAAGACCGCCGGGCGCCAAGTCATCGAGCGGTGCCCGCCCCACATATGGGAACGCGTGCTGGCAATTCGTTGGAGGCGCGGTCGGGGGCGCACAGCCGGTTCCTAGGCAGCGGCGCTCGCTTGCACACTATCCTGCGGCTCTTGCCTAGGAGCGCGGCATCTCAGCGTCTGCGGGAGCTGCGGGTGCCTTCGTCCTATCCCGCGCCTAATCCAACTCCGGGGTTGTCGATCCGCGGCGTGCGCAAGCACTATCGGAACTCTGAGGTGCTCGGCGGGGTTGATCTGGAGATCGCTCCCGGAGAAGTCGTCGCGCTGCTAGGACCAAATGGCGCAGGGAAGAGCACGCTGTTGCGCATCATCGTGGGCACTGTCGCCGCCAACGCGGGGGATGTCATTATCGGCGGCCACGACATGCGGCGCGATCCGCTCGCTGCACGGGCTGCGGTCTCTTGGGTACTCGGCGATGAGCACGGTTGGTACTGGCGGCTCACCGGGATCGAGAATCTCACGTTCTTCGGCATGCTGCGAGGAATGGATCACTCAGCTGCCCGCGCACGCGCAAGGGCCGAGCTCGAGCACCAGGATCTGGAGCATGCCGCCAATCAACGCCTGGGCGAGTATTCGACGGGAATGCGTGCGCGCTTGGCTCTTGCCCGGGCAAACCTGATCCCCACGGCAGCCATGGTCCTCGACGAGCCCGGACGGGGCCTCGACGCGCCGGCGAACGAACGCCTTGTGGCTTTCCTCAGGAGCCTCGAGAGCACCGCTGTCCTCGTGGTGACGCACGATCTGGAGATGGCTTCTCGCATCGCCGGGCGATCACTGGTCCTACGCGAAGGGGTTGTGCGAGAGCAATTCGCAGGCGGCACGCCAGCCGAGATCCTGGCGACAGGGCTGGTGGACGGCCCATGAACTCTCGGCTCGCGGGGGCACTGGTCTGGCGCGACTTCCGGATCGAGCTCTCGTATCGAGTCCCGTGGATGCTGGACGCGATCGGGCTGGTGTCCGTGCTGGCGATCTACTTCTACATCGTGCGCTTCACCCGGGCGCTGGCTCCTGGAGCCAATAACTTCTTTACCTACATCGTTCCGGGGCTGGCGCTGATTCGCTTTCAACTCGGACTCGGACGCACCCTGGCTTCGATGGATCGCGAGCAGTCGTCCGGAACGCTGGAGCTGCTGATCAGCTCACCTGTACGGGCGTGGGCGGTGGTGGCCGCCGCGAGCCTGTACGAACTCTCACGCAGCCTGGTCATGGCCTTAATCGCCCTTGCGCTGGGACGATGGCTGTTTGGCGCCGGCCTAACACTTGGACCGCGGTCTTGGCCAGCACTCGGGTTCGGGCTGGTTGGTGCTGCCGCGTTCTACCTTGCACTGACCGGGGTCACATGCGCGGTGCTGATTGCGTTCAAGCAGGGGCTACCCGTCGCGGGGGTGCTTGGGGCGGTCCTCCCGGTCATCTCCGGGATCTACTTTTCGCCGCACGTCTTGCCGGCCTTTCTTCATAGCCTGACCAACATCTTCCCACTCTCGCTCGCCGTGCAGGTGGTCCGGGCGGGCGTGGTGGCCGGGAGCTTCCCGGTAGGGAAAACAGTGGTGATGCTCGCGACCTCATTCGCCTGCCTCCCGCTGTCGGCCATCGCGATTCATGCCGCTGTGGCCCGAGCCCGCAGGCTGGGTACCCTCGGCCAGTACTGACCGGAGTGCTGACTGGTCGCGACATCGTCCTGATCGCGAGCATCGATTGGGAGCCGCTGTGGCAGAGCCATCACGAGGTCGCTACGCGGCTGGCCGACGCTGGGAATCGAGTTCTGTTCGTGGAGAACACGGGGATCCGGATGCCCACGGTCTCTGACACGTCGCGGGTGGCGAAGCGGGTCCACAGGTGGACGCGCTCTGTCCGCGAGCCCGGTCAGGTTCGACCGAACTTGTGGGTGTATGCCCCAGCAGTGCTCCCGCCGTTTGAACCGCCAGGCATCCGCAGGCTGAATCGCGCTCTGTTCCTGCCAGCGATCTCGCGCGTGGCACGTCGGCTCGGCTTCGTGGACCCGATCATCTGGACCTGGCTTCCGACCGATACGGCCGTGGACCTCAGCCGGCAACTCCGAGGGCCGCGATCCGTCCTCATCTACTTCGACATCGCCGATTTTTCATCGCTCGCGCGCCGCTCGGCGAGCCTTGCGGCCTCCGAGGTGGAGCTCCTTCGCGAGTGCGATCTGGTGCTGGCGTACGACGAGGCGAGCCAGCGGCGGGCCCAACAGTTCGCGCAAAGAGTGGAGCGGGTCCCGCCGCTGGTCAACCTCACGCGCTTCTCCCTGGCGCCAGTAAGGGCTCGGCTGCCTGACCGGCCGCTGATTGGCTACATCGGCGGCCTACATCGATTTCTCGACCTCCAGCTGATCGCGGAGTCGGCACGCAGTCGACCGCAATGGGACTGGAGGCTCATCGGCCCTCACCAGACCGACCTGTCCCAACTCGCTGGCCTGAGCAACGTACGGCTCGACGGTGCCCGAGATCACTCAGAGCTTCCCGCCCTGGTCGCCCAATTCGACGTTGGTGTGGTGCCGTACCGCGTGGCGGCGGATACCCGGTCCCTCGCCCCAACCAAGATCAACGAGTACCTAGCTGCCGGGAAGCCAGTGGCCGCTATTGAGCTTCCTTGGGTAAAGGAGTTTCAGGCTCGGCATCACGTGCTCGAGGTCTCTCCCGCGTCGGTCGAGCTGTTCATCACAGCCTGTGAGCGGGCCCTCCGATCGAGCGTTGATCCCGCGGCGGCGAAGCGACGAAGGCAGGTGGCTGCAGAGTCCGCGTGGGAGACACGGCTCGAGTCGATCTCGGCGATCGTGGAGGAGATCGTCCGAGAAAAGGAGGTTCGGGATCCCTGAACCTCGCGGCCGGAACGGCGCCTGCGCTTCGCATGCGGCTCCGATTCCGACTTAGCGTACGCGCCCGGGGGTCCGATCCGAGCGCCGCGACCTGCTGCCTTGGACTTCGAGAGTCGACGTCGAAGTCGGCTGTGTCGTTGACGTTCGTCGAGCGCACCCCCGTCGCGCTTTCCGAGGGGCGGTGCTCGAAGACGTCGAGCTGCACCGCTCACAGCGACGACTGCCCAACGTGCCGCCGCTACACGGGGACGGCCGTTCGATGCGAATCGACGACATCGCCGATGATGCCGTCTAGCCCCACTGTGGGTTCCCATCCAATCGCGCTATTAATCTTCCGCGTATCCGGGACACGCCGGTGCATGTCCTCAAAGCCGTCTTCATACGCCTCGTCATAGGGGATGAACGCGATCTCCGATTCGGTGCTGCATTCCCGGATCACCCGATGGGCAAGGTCAAGGATCGACACTTCCTCCGAGCTACCCACGTTGAACACCTCGCCACGCGCCTCCTCGTTGAGCATTAGATCTGCCAGCGCCCGCGTTACGTCCTGTACGTGACAGAAGCAACGGCGCTGCTCGCCGGTCCCGTAGACCGTCAGCGCCTGATCCGCGAGCGCCTGGCGGACGAAGCGAGGGATGACCATGCCGTAGCGCCCGGTCTGGCGAGGTCCGACCGTGTTGAATAGACGCGCGACGACGATCGGAAGCTTGCGCTCCTTCCAGTAGGCGATGGCGAGGAACTCGTCGACGGCCTTTGAGCACGCATATGCCCAACGGCCGACGCTGGTCGCCCCGAGCGTGAGATCGCCCTCCTCGCGGAAGGGCAGGGCATCGCTCTTGCCGTAGACCTCGCTGGTCGATGCGATCAGCACAGGCTTCTTCTTCTTGCTCGCCTGGGCTAGCACCACCTCGGTGCAGTGCACGTTGGTCTCGATGGTCCGCACTGGGCTCTCGACGATCAGCTCTACGCCCACGGCCGCGGCCAGGTGGTAGACGACATCGGCGTCGTCGACGAGTTCCGCCACGAGTCTCGAGCTCGCGGCAGTGTCGATTGTGTACTCGAAGGCAGGATGGGACTTCAGATGCCGAATGTTGTCCATGCTCCCGGTCGAGAGGTCGTCGAGGACGTGGACGCGGTGGCCCCGCCCCAGCAGCTCGTCGCTCAGATGCGAGCCGATGAAACCAGCCCCGCCGGTGATCAGGTAGCGCATTGATCCGCCCTCGCGATTCGGCCCATTCAGGGCGCACAGACTAGCCGGCCTGGCAGGTCCAGCGTCAAGACCCCGTTATCGACCCGAGCCCATCGCCGAAACGTCTCCAGGGCCACCTGCGTCAGGGCGCCGACGCGAGCGCCGGCCCGCTCGAGCTTCTGAAGTACTATCGGCCGCCTGCGCGGCCGGTCTGCCAGACGACGCTGGCTCTCCGGGCGAAATCCGAGGAGGGCACATCACGGATGAAGATCCTGGTTACCGGAGGCGGAGGTTTCATCGGCTCCCACCTGGCCGAGGAGCTGGTCCGCGAGGGTCACGACGTCCGCGTCCTGGACAACTTCTCCACGGGCCGGCGCTCAAATCTGGCCCGCCTGGTCGACGACCTCGAGATCATCGAGGGCGACATCCAGAGCTATGAGCGGGCATTCCACGCCGTCCGCGGCTGCGAGGTCGTGCTCCACCAGGCCGCGCTTCCGTCGGTCCCGCGGTCTGTGCAGGATCCCCTGACGAGCCATGCCTCCAATGTCACGGGGCTGCTGAACGTCCTGCTCGCGGCCCGGGACACTGGGGTCTCGCGAGTGGTCTATGCCTCTTCCTCCTCCGTGTACGGCGCCAACCCCGAGCTGCCCAAGCGGGAGAGCATGTCGGCGGAGCCGATCTCCCCCTACGCCGTGTCCAAGCTCGCCGGCGAGGGCTACTGCCGCAGCTTCGGCGAGGTCTATGGCCTCGAGACCGTCGCCCTGCGGTACTTCAACGTCTTCGGGCCGCGGCAAGACCCCCGCTCCCAATACGCCGCGGTGATACCCAACTTCATCACCCTGCTTTTGAACGGCCGGCCCCCGCAGGTGTTTGGCGATGGAGAGCAGTCCCGGGACTTCACCTTTGTGGACAACGTCGTCCGGGCGAACGCCTTGGCCATGCGTGCCGACCACGCAGCGGGCGGTCTCTACAACATTGCGTGTGGCGAGAACGTCACCCTCAACCGGCTGATATCGGAGCTCCAAGACCTGCTCGAGACGGATCTCGAGCCCATCAGTCACGACCCCCGGCCAGGCGATGTTCCGCATTCGTTCGCCGATATCACGGCGGCACGGCGAGATCTTGGCTTCAGCCCGCTCATCGAGCTACGCGAGGGCCTCGTTCGGACCATCGATCACTTTCGCAATGAGCTCGCACTTCAGGACCGCCTGGTGCCGAGCACATGACCGGCATACCCGCGCTCGCGTGGGCACTCGCTGCTCCTGCCGCTGGCGTCTACCTGCTGGCGCCGATGGTAATCGGATTAGCTTGGCGAACCGGATTCCTTGACCACCCGGTGGGCTACAAGCGCCACCTCAGTCCCACTCCTCTCCTCGGTGGCAGTCTCGTCTTCGCCGGCTTCGTGGTGGCGCTGATCCCGCTCGCCGGCACCTACGGCAAGCTCGCGCTGATCCCAGCTGGCGCGGCGGTTCTCTGGATGATCGGAACACGCGACGATCGCCGGCCGGTGGCTCCCGCCTGGCGGCTACTCGCCGAGCTGGTCTTAGCCGCCGGCCTGGTGGAGAGCGGGCTCGGATGGCACTTCTTGGGGTCCGACGTGTTGAACCTACTCCTGACGGCGCTGTGGATCATCGGCGTGGTCAACGCGGTAAACCTGCTCGACAATATCGACGGGGCGGCGGCCACTGTGGGTGGCGTTGGCTCGGCTGGGATCTGCGCCTTCGCAGTGGCTCATGGCGACTACGGAATCGGCGCGATGAGCCTCGCCCTCTCTGGAGCGTGCCTCGGCTTCCTGCCCCATAACCTTGCGCGCCCATCCCGCATCTTCCTGGGCGACGGAGGAAGCATGCCGATGGGCTTCCTGCTCGCAGCCTTGGCGATGAATGCCGTCGACCGCCACATCAGCAACGCCACCGCGCTGCTCGCCGCCGGGCTGCTCATAGGCCTACCGATCCTGGACACCTCGCTCGTCGTCGTCTCCCGGCTCCGCCGGCGGCTATCCATCTTGACCGCCGGCCGCGATCACCTGACCCATCGGCTGCTTTTCCGACTGGGCTCGGCGCGCCGAGTCGCGCTTGCGCTGGCAGTCGGGCAGGCCCTGCTGGCGGGGCTGGCAATCGTCGGCGATCAGGCGGGGGGTGGCGCCCTGCCCGCGATCAGCACTGCGGTTCTCGTGCAGGGCTTGCTGGCGATCCTGGTGCTCGAGACCGCCGCTTGGGCTCGAAAGGCGTTTACCGGCTCAGGGTCAGAGGCGAGCCTCAGCGCTGAGCGCCCAGCGGAAGCCGAGCTGTCGGCGCCGGCATCGACGAGTACGTCGGAACTCGCGCCGGCACTGGAGGCCGGCGTCGGACGGGGACGGTGACCGCCTGTCCTTCCGGACGCGTGCACGTACTGCGCGTCATATCGAGACTGAACATAGGTGGACCGGCAATTCAGGCGATCTCGCTCACGAGGCTCCTCGAACCCCGCGGCTACGCCACGACGCTGGTTCGCGGTGTCGAGGAGCCCGACGAGGGCAATATGGACTCCCTGGCCCAGGAACTTGGCGTCCAGCCCTTACGCGTTCGGTCATTGCGACGCAAGCCCGGCTTGCATGACCTCCTGGCAGTCGTGGCGCTGACACGGCTCGTCTGGAGGCTCCGACCGGCGGTGGTCCATACTCACGCGGCCAAGGGGGGGGCCATCGGGCGGCTAGCCTCCCTCCTTGCACCCGGGCGGCGTAGGCGCGTAGTCGTCCACACCTACCACGGGCATTCGCTTACCGGCTACTTCTCCTCGGGCGCGACCAAGCTCTACCTGGCGATCGAGCGGTTCCTTGGTCGCCGCACTGATCGGCTGATCGCCGTCTCCGAACAGGTGCGTGACGATCTGGTCCGGTTGGGTGTAGCCCCCACCGAGCAGTTCGAGATCGTTCCTCTCGGCCTGGATCTATCGCGTTTCGACGTCCCCGATGATGAGCGTCTGCGCCGTCGGGCGGCGCTGAGACGTCAGCTCGGGATCCCGCCCGACGCGGCCGTGGTGACGGTCATCGCCAGGCTCGTCCCGATAAAGCGGCTCGATCGGTTCCTCCGGGTCGCGACCCAACTCAATTCCGAGCGGTCGGAGATGCGCTTCGTAGTAGTGGGCGATGGCGAACAGCGCGAAGAGCTCCACCACTCCCCCGAGGCCCAGCGCTTGGGAGACAGGCTGATCTGGACGGGCTTTCGCAGTGACATCCCAGATGTCTGCTTCGCTAGCGATGTCGTCATCCTGACCTCCGACAACGAGGGCACCCCGGTCAGCCTCATAGAGGCCCAGGCGGCCGGGACGCCGACCGTGGGCACGCGGGTTGGCGGGGTTGAAGCGGTCCTCGAAGGCCCGGGCAACGGATCGGTCGCCTCCCCCGACGACGAGCTGGGTCTTGCCGATGCGGTCAGACGCATACTCGACGATGCTCCCAGCGCTGGTGCGATGGCGCGCAGAGCGAAGCGCCGCACGATGAGCACCTTCACCGTCGATCGCCTGGTGAACGATATCGACTCGCTCTACTCGAACCTGCTCTCAAAGCGAGCGGCAGGAGCCATCCTGGACAGGGCAAGCGCAGCAGTGGAGCGCTGCTAGTTTCCTCGCCTCCTCATGCCCGACGCCGACCTCCACAACATCGAGACATACCTCATCGCCCTCTGTATCGGGGGCTGGTTACTCGCGCTCGTCTACATACAGCTGAGAAGGTCCCGGCCCGGATTTCAGATCACCGGACCATTGATCGTCGGAGTAGCGGTCCGGCTATCTCTCAGCCTGTTCGTGGCCGTCACTGGACTCGGAGCGAGCTTGCGGGGCGGCGATGAGCCAGGCTTCATCGATGCGGCGCAGCACCTCGGGGCGACGACCCCTTGGTTGCACGCGATCACATCTGACCTCTATGTCGCCGTCTTCGGCGTGCAGCTAAAGCTGTTCAACGCGAGCTTGGAGAGTCTGCGGGTGACCCAGGTATTCATCACCGTGATCGGCTTGGCACTGCTGGCCGCTGCCGTCTATGACCTCACAGACCAACGTCGGGCCCGGATTGCGGCATGGCTTCTCGCGCTTGAGCCCGCGAGCGCGTTTTTCAGTAGCTTGCTTCACAAGGAGCCGCTGATGTATTTGGCGGTTGGCCTGGCGATATATGGGGCCGCTCGCGTCTGGAGGCGCCTCGACACGGCGGGCTTAGCCCTGATGATTGGCGGGTGTCTCGTGGGAGTCGCGACACGCGACTATGCGGGGTTCTTCCTGCTCGCTGGTTGCGCCCTCGTTCTCTCCCACGCGTCCATTCTTCACCTCGGCCGAGGTCAAGCACGCTCGATACCTTTGCTGGTCCTCGTGATAGGCGCACTTGGGCTAGGTGCTGTGGAAGCCGTGAGGGTGACGCAGCCTGGATCTCCGGTGTTGAACCGACTCCGAGCTTCCCAGAGCTTTAACTCCGTCGATCCCAACTCTCATCTCGGACTGGAACCCGTTGATTTCTCGAATCGAACATCGATTCTGGAGAGTCTCCCGGTCCGGATCCGGGACGTGCTCCTCCGTCCGTATCCTTGGCAAGTGCGCAACCTCAGCCAGCAACTTGGCTTGCTCGGGACCGTGGTTGCCCTGTTGACTTTCTTCCTCCTGCTCCGCGTCCTCTGGTGGGCCAGAGGGTCGATCCTGCAAAGAGCAGGACCGATCATCTATCCGTCCCTGCTGACTTTGATCGCGTATGCGTTAACTACAGGCAACGCCGGCACCGGATTCAGGTACCGGACGAACATGATCGGACCGGCGTTGGCACTGCTCGTGGTTCTTTGGCGCGTGCGCGCAACCGCAGGCCTAAGCGACGAGGGCCCTGCCCGAGCCGCAGGGGCTCGTTCGCGTATAGGCGCGCCGCGAATGGCGGCAGGATACCCGTGGTAGTCTGGCAGCCGAGCGGCGTTAGAGTCCGGGCACGTTAGCCAATGTCGCATGCTTCGGTACGCACGGCTCACGTCGTGCCCGACCACAACACACCATGAACTCACCTACCAGCCAGATTGACATCCGTCGCTACCTGAGGATCCTCTGGCGCTGGAAGCTCGTCTTCCTAGCCGTTGTGATCGTAGTGCCTGCCCTTGCCTACTTCCTGTCCGCACGGAATCCGAAGGTCTACGAATCCTCTGTCTTGATGCAGGTCTCGGGGGAGCCGGTAGATACCTCGCTCTTCGCGAACACGGCTGTGGGCGCGCGCCCCGCCCCGGCGGGGAGCGAGATCAATGTTGCTGCGCGCCTCATCCAGACGACGGGTGTCGCCCAGGAGGCGGCCAGGCACCTGACAAATCCGCCCGCTAATCCCCGCAGCCTTCTGGGCTCAATCAACGTCAGTGCTGACTCCAATACCGGCTTCCTAACCATAACCGCAAGCAGCAGTGGGCCCCAGCGTGCTGCCCAAATCGCCACCGCCTTCGCTGACGCGGTCGTAGTGCAACGCGGCCAAGAAGCCACCAATCGGGTGGGCCAGGCGATCAACCAGCTCCGGGCCCAAGTCCAGAGGGTGAGGGACCCGGTCGAGCACCGCCAGCTCTCAGATCAGCTGCAACGCTTTCGCGCCCTTCAGGCGGCTCAGGGCGGCAACGCCACCATTATCGAGCCCGCAATAGTTCCGACCTCGGCTGTCTCTCCTAATCCGGGGCAGGCCGCCCGGCTGTCACTGATCATCGCGTTGTTGCTCGGCTTGGCAGCTGTCGCACTGGCCCAGACGTTGGATCGGCGAACCCGCGAGCCACATGACGTCGAGGAGCTTACAGGTCTACCCCTTTTGAGCGCGATTCCTCGCTCCGCGTTTCCAGGTCAAGGTCGTTCACACATGGTAGACGAGGCGTTCTACACACTGCGCGCGAGTCTGTCTTACTTCAATATCGATCGCGTCATAAAGACGGTCTTGGTGACGAGCCCGGCGCAAGGCGACGGAAAGACGACCGTGGCGGTCAACCTGGCACGAGCAATGGCCCGAGCAGGACTCAATGTAATCATCGTTGACGCCGACCTTCGTCGGCCACAAGTTCACCAGCGTCTCGAGGTGGCGCCCAGCGCAGGCCTCGGCGGCGTGCTTGTCGGAACCGCTCGGCTTCAAGATGTCTTGATCGATTCTAAAGTCGAAGGCGCATCGACCGGCAGGCTGCGTGTCCTACCTGCGGGTCCGCCCCCTCCGAATCCTTCCGAGCTCACCGGATCTCTCGCTATGCGCGACACACTTCAAGCACTGGGAGAGATGAGCGACATCGTCCTCATCGACAGCACACCGGTTCTTGTAGTCAGTGACGCGATCCCACTGATGGATCGGGTCTCCGGCTTGCTAGTCGTCTGTCGCCTGAATCACACGTCCAAGGATGCCATGAGGCGGCTCCGTCATATGACCGAAGGTGGCAAGGGCATGGCTTTGGGCGTCGTAGCGACCGGTTCTGTGGCCGGTGGCATGTACGGCTACGGCTACGGCTACGGCTACCGCTATGGCTATGGCTACGCTCCGTCAAACGGAAGTGGTAACGGAGCTGAATCGTCGGAACGTAACGGCTCTGGGCGTCGACGCCTCCGCATCGGCCGGCGCACCGCGCGGGCGCCGACCGCTCCCACGGGTTCGCCCAACCCAGAGGCCTCCGAATCCTCATCCCCCGGCCAGGCTGATAGTTAGCGGCGGCGCGGCGCTCGTCCCTACGCAAGCGCCCGGAGCATCCGAGCCACTTCGGGGGCCCAGCGCTCGTACGAGTACCACCGCCGGACGAACGCCTGTCCTCTCTCGCCCATCTCGCGGCGGGCGAGGGGATCGCTTGCCAAGTAGCGGAAGCTGGCCAGCCAGTCCTTCTGCGTACGAGCAAGGAGACCTCGCTCCGCACCAACGAGTTCGCTATTGACTCCCACCGGGGACGCCACGGCCGGAACACCAGCATTGAAGTAGCGGAGGAGCTTGTAGCCACACTTGCCGCGAGTCCAGGGGTCGTCAGGGAGCGGCATCAGACCGATGTCCATCTCGCTGAGCGCGCGCTCCTCTTCAAGGAGCGACCACGGGCGCGTCTCGACGCCTGGGACCCCAAAGTCTGTATGGGCCCCGATGAGAAGCAAGCGGGCACGCAGGCCATTGCGGTTGAAATCGGAGAATGCCTGTACAGCAGGCTTGAGATAGCCGCTGGTGGACCCCGAGCCGATCCAGCCCAAGGTGAGCAGCCCGGAGTTGCCCTTCGCGCGGGCCGAGTGGCCCCGTGCGTCGATGCACGAAGGGATGACCTCGACATGCTTGTTCCAGACGTACGCACGGTCGGCGAGGTAGCTGTTTCCAGCCAGTACGAGGCGCGCCGATGACACGTACCGCACCCATCTCTCGGCTTCTCGTTTTAGCCAGGCGAATCTTCGGTTCACGGGAAGAATGGACCCGAGGAACAAGGCGTCATCAAAGTCATAAACATCAATCCTTCGGGGGGGATCGATGCCCGGCAGCGCGAACATCATCAGCAGGCGGTGGATCATCACCAGAGCGTCTGGGCCCGCGGGCTTGCGTAGAGCGACACGCGCGGTACTTCGCAGAAGGACAGACGCCTTCGCCCTTGCCGAAGCCATGGATTCGAGGAGCTTGTATTCGGGGACGGTGAGCGATGGGCGAAAGTCGACATCCACCCCTCGGTCTCGCAGGTAAGGCGCGAATCCAGTTATCCGAACCCGAGGACTGGCCGCGGAATCGGGATAGGCCGAGTAAGCCGCGATCGACGTCGAGCTTTCCACGCTATGGACCATGGCGGAATCTCTCGCGGCCGTCCCTGGCGGGACGAGCAACCCTTTCGGCGGCACCCGCCTTCGCCTTTCTCACCAGCCCTCCCTTCGGAGGAATAGCTCGAGGGTCAGCAACGTCCAGAGAGCTTGGCCGTGTTCTCTTACTCCGTCCTCGTGCTCAAAAAGCATCCGGCGTACATGATCGTGGCGCAAGTGGGCTCCCACCCTGGCATCCTTGGCGCCCAACGTACTGCGCACATATTCGCGCAGGTCCTCCCTAAACCACCGATCTAGAGGAACTCCGAAACCTTTCTTCGGTCTAGCGAGGATCTTGCTCGGCAGTAAGTCGGACACCGCATGCCTCAGTACGCGCTTGCGCGCAGGTCCGTACGCCTTGAAACGCGATGGCAGGCTCATCGCGAGCTCGAGCAGCTGAATGTCGAGCAGCGGGCAGCGGATCTCCAACCCATGGGCCATGCTCATACGATCGGTCTTTACCAGCAGATCATCCACCAGGTAGGAACGAAGATTGAGATCGAGCAGCCGATCAAGCGTCGATCCGCCCTCGGACCCCCTCCAGATGTCGTCAAACAGATTGGCCCCGCATTCAGCCGACGCTCCGACGAGCTGGCGCCGATCCCGCTCCTTTACGAAGCTCACTAGGCTTTGCAAAGCCCCGGGCAGACCAACTTCGGCGGCGTCGAAGAACCGCTCCGCTCTGGCTGGATCACCGAGAAAACTCCGCGGCGCGGCGCGGAGCGCCCCGAGGATCGCATGCATCATCGGTGCAGGCATCCGCGACAAGCGGTCCGCGATCAGCGCACCTGTGAACCGCTCATAGCCGGCGAAGAGCTCATCACCGCCGTCTCCGGCCAAAGCGACCTTGACATGGCCCTTCGTCAGTTCAGAGAGGAGAAAGGTGGGGATGGCGCTGGAATCGCCAAATGGCTGGTCGTGATGCCACAGGAGCCGATCCACAAGCTCAATCGCGTCCGGACGCACGACGAACTCGTGGTGCTCTGCGCCGATACGGTTCGCTACAAGCCGTGCATACGAACGCTCGTCAAAACCCTCGCCCTCGTCGAAGCCGACGGTGAACGTGGCTACAGCCCGCGAGGTGTTCTGGGCCATGAGGGCGACAACAGCACTCGAATCTAGGCCGCCGCTCAGGAAGGCACCAACGCGGACATCGGCCACGAGACGTTTGCTCACCGCGCGATCGAGCTCGGCCCTAACCAATGCCGCCGCATCACCGAAGGACACCTCCCGTCGAGGCAGATCGCTCGCCCCGGGGATGCGCGGCTTCCAGAACGCTTCGATGCGAGGCTCCTCCCCTGCGGTCAATGTGAGGACGTGCCCTGGGGGGAGGCTCTTCACTCCGGCAAAGAATGTGCGGGTCTCGGGCACATAGCCTAGAGCCAAGTATGCGGGGATTACTTCGCGGTCAAGCTCCCGGGCAACCTTTGGATCGGCGAGTACGGCCTTGATCTCGCTGGCAAATACCAGTCGTCCGTCCCGGTACCAGTAATAAAGAGGCTTCTTTCCAAGCCGGTCCCGTCCGAGCACCACCCGACGGTTACCGGCGTCGATGAGCGCGAAGGCGAACATGCCGTCGAGCCGCCGCGCGAGTGAAACTGGGTCAGGCTCCTCCTCAATCAGGTGCGCAAGTACCTCGGTATCTCCCGTACTTCTGAATAGATGCCCATGCCGGTGCAGTTCCTCACGCAGCTGCCGAAAATTGTAGATCTCCCCGTTGAGAAGGACGCCCACCGACCGATCCTCATTCTGAATGACCGGATCGCCGGAACTGAGATCTACTATTGAGAGACGGGTCTGCGCCACAACCGTCCCTGGCGCGTCAAACCGCCCCTTGGCATCTGGCCCTCGATGCTGCAGTAGGGCCAGCTGTCGCTCGATGCTGGCATGAACTAGGTCACCGCTGCGTACGACGACGCCCGAGATTCCGCACATATAGGTCGGGTCAGGTGGGGATCAAGTACATAACGCTGGTTAGCCCATCGCCCGGAACGACAGACAGTATTCTGCGGTTTCGCCCCCGGGGACGCGGCCATCCTGAAACCAAGCCTTGCATGACGACCGGGGTGGATTCGTCGTCTATGGCGAGCGAGCGCAGACACCACCCGCCCGAGAGAACGAATACTGGCCGCCGCCGATGGTGCGCCATGCCCTTACCAGGACGCCAGAACGAGGCCAATCAGACCGACGACAGTCCGGCGGACGCTCGACGCCCCGCCTGTCCAGCCTGCGGGGAGCCCGATCAGTGGCATCACACCCGCTATCGGAAGACGGGCCTCGTCCGCTGCCGCGCGTGTGACCTCACGTTCGCCTCTCGCCTTCCTTCTCAAGAGCAGCTAGACGATCACTACGCACGTTATCCCGCCATCGGAGCGGTGTCCAATCTGACCCGGAGAAGATATCGTGAGATTCTTCACGAGCTCTACGCATTCCGCCAGACCGGCCGTTTGCTCGACATCGGCTGCGGCGATGGCCATTTCCTCAAGACCGCACGGGACCAGGGCTGGAAGGCATACGGCAGCGAAATGGGGCCCCAAGCGGTCGAGCGCTGCCGCGCGCAAGGCCTTGACGTGCGGCCCGCTCCCTTCCTGCCTGAGCCGGGCGAGCCAGATAGCTTCGACGTGGTAACGGCGTTCGAGGTGCTAGAGCACGTCCTCGAGCCACGCAGGGAGCTCGAGCGGATGCTCGCCCTCCTCAGACCAGGAGGATGCCTTTATTTAACGACTCCCAACTTCGCCTCCTTGACTCGGCGCGTACTTGGGGAGCGCTGGAGCGTCTTGCAGTACCCCGAACACCTGAACTACTTCTCACCGACCACGCTTGATCGGCTCTTGAGCAACATGGGCCTGCGTCAGATTTACGTCCGCACCACCGGGGTGAGCCCCTATGCCTATCTGAGTGCTATCGGACGCATACATCACCAACTCACCCGAACGGGCGTGGGCACCGGCGTCGACCAGCGGCTGCGGGCAGGAATCGAGCAGCGGTCTACCACCGACTCGGCGGTTCGTGACGTGAACCGCCTGCTCAGCTTGTTGCGGCTGGGCGAAACGATCAAGGCGTTATACCGGCTGTAACTGCCCGGCGGTGCGATCCAGTGGCGTCGGTTGTGTGTCGTTCTACATCGCGGCGCGAGCGCTCCGCCAGGACGCCTAGGCAATCGAAGCGCCGCTTCCAATCGAGGATCCACGGGATGAGCACTTGCAGCGGGCCGGGGTTTGCTCCGACCTAAACTACCGCCGAGTGGGGACGGCTCGTCCTCACGGCGCAGTTCCCTTCGAGCGGGCCCGGCACGCACGCGCGTACGCCTGCCGTGCAAAATCCATTGGGTCCACCACCAGCATGCGCAATCTGTGCGCCCACCGCCCCACGAAGGCGCCTGTGCGCCCAGATCGCTTGAATTCATGCCACAGCGTTTCCGCGGGCAGATGCCCAAAATCGATTGCCAAGCCTTCGTCGCGTGCATATTCCTTGGCGGCACGCGCCCAGCGGCCTGCGTTGACAGCCGTGCACACATAGTGCATTCCCCAGAAATGATCATTACCGTTGAATCGTTTTACGCTTAGGAACGTCGGCCCGTAGTCACGACTTCTACGCGTACCCTCGAGTTCGAACTCCCACGGCGTTTCGCCGGGAACGAGCAGCTCGCGCAGTACCTCCCGGCGCCAGATCGATAGCTGGAGCGAGGTACGGTAAGGCGCGTCAGCTGCGATTACGCCTAGGCGTGTATCCCCCGGAAAATCGCGATCTGGATGTGGAAGCGCTACAAGGCGTATGTAGTTCAGATCGCGGGTGTCCATTAGGGCCACGTACTCCTCAACACGGGTAGTGTCTACTGTTTGGGTTAGCCAGTAATCTTCCTGAAAGTACATGACATAGGGTTCGGCCAGCCGTCCCAATGCAGCGAGCATACGCCGCGACCAATCCATGTCGCCCACCTTGAGCACCGTTATTCTTGGGAGGGCGGGGTCCATCGAATTTGTTATCAGATGGACTCGGTAAGGACAGTCCGGCCAGTACTTTCGGATCCCGTGCGCCAGCGCACCCCAGCAGCGAGAATAACCATCGAATGAGCTCACTAAAACGTCTACGCCGTTCACTGGTCTCTCTCCCGCCGTCGCTCAAGCCGCCGCCCTTGAAACGGTCGCGACCGAACAGGGATCCGACGCGTGGTAGGGCTCAGGTGACGTAAAATCTCGACATTCACGCTCTGGTTGCCCATGTTAGCTCGGTGTGGTGGCCACGAGCGGCTTTGGACCGCGCCCCTCCCGAACTAGCCCGCTACCGTACGGAGGTGAGTTCATGCACTTAGAGTCGTACACATGGCTCCATGGCACGGCGGGTGAAGCTCGCCGGCGTCGTAGATATAACCGCGTCCCATCGCTCTCGAGTTATGAGGCGAGGGCCGCTCGCCGAAAGCGGAACATGCCACAGGCGTAATGGGCGTCCTTGGCCTCGGCTGGGCTCGAGTTTGGGCGAAACCGACCGGAGTCATCTACCAAGGAGAAGTCGACGAGCTGAAGGTCGGCAAAATAGCGGAGGATCTGACCCGGAGAATGGATCCGGTGAGCGTTGAAGCACAGCCGCGGTCGACCAACCGGAACGGAAAACAGTAGCTCGCCGCCGGGCGCCAGGACCCGAGAGAGTTCGCGAGCCGCGAGCTGAGTGCCGCGAGGTTCGAGACCATCGCCGTACCTGCCGAGCCCAATATGCTCCGCTACGTGTAGGCACGAAAGCGAGTGGACTGATCGGCTCTTCAGGGGCAGGCTTAGGAGGTCGCCTGCGATGCAACGCACGCCCTCAATTTTCTCACCAAGCGGTCGCATATCGATAAACACAACCTGCGTCATGCATGTCAGAAACGCTACCCACGGCAGATACGAGCCGACATCAATGTGTTCGGCCGGGGATCGGCGTGCGATGCACTTGGCGCCCCAAGCTCCCTGGTGGACATAATGGGGGTCGATTATCGATGTCTCCGTTCGGTCATACAGCTCTGGCCATAAGTCCCATAGCCTTATTGGTTCTGCCCCGGGCATTCTCCGATATGTCCGAGCAGCATGGAGGAAACGGACGAACTCGCCCGGGAGTCTGCGCAATCGGTCGGGCGCGGCGATAACGGCCATCCACCGCGCCAGAGGAGCCCGCCAGCGTCTATGCCCTGGCTCCGGTCCACCGAAGGCTTGGGTGAACAATGCGATCATGCCCGAGGCGCTTGCGCGGCGAGGTGTGCTCGTACTTGGGTCTGGACTGCGGTAGACGTTGAGCTCCAGCAGCCAGTACTCATTGTAGTTCGCGTTCGCGCTCAGGGATGCTGGCGGAGCTGGGCGAACGTCTCGAAGATAGGATCGCTCTCGAGGCTCCGGATGAGCCTACGACGTGCCGCGGCGCGGCGCACGCGGCGGCGAGGCTCCTCAGCGACCCGCCCCACTGCGACCCGCCCCACTGGCTCCCCACCGCCCCCGCGACTGAGCGCTCCGCCTCGTCCTACGGGCTCGGCTCCGCGGGCGGGACCCCTACCGCAGGCGGGTACGTTTTCAAGCGGCCTGACACGGTCCGAACCGAGGGCCCAGAGATCCTTGCTCAATAGCTACCGCCTTAGTCCAAGGCAACACAGCCGCGCTGTCCTGCGTACGTGAGAACTGAGATTACCTCTACCTGGGCCTTTGCGGGGACACCGATCCTCACAATGCTTACGGCCCGATCGCGGCAAGTAGGACTCGTTCCCCACGAAGAGGCGCGCATGCGATTAGTCTGGCTAGCATTGATCCCTTAAGGACGATCGGCTGGTCTGGGCCCTCGAGTCGCGCGGAGGCTAGCGTCCGCAAGACCTGGCCAGCCCAGTAGCACCAACCTTGCGGGAATGCGCTAAAGCTCGCCTGCGTGGACCAGCCGCCGCATAGCCCAACGCTCGGTGGATCCGGTCCCCGGGCCGCCCAGAACGAGAGCTTGCCGCGCCAGCTTTTCCGGCTCGGGAGAAACACAGGTACGTATCTCGTGACGGATGCGCTCGTCAAGGGCATGGCCCTGATTCTCGCCCCGATCTACACGCGCGTCCTCAATCCAAGCGCGTATGGGATCCTCGCGATCGCGTCGACGGTCACCCTGCTCTTGACGCTAACTCTCGGCCTTGCCCTTAACGCGGCCATCACCCGCCTCTACTTCGAAGCAGAGAGCGCGAAAGACGAGCGAACCCTTTACGGCACGATCCTAATCTTCCTGCTCGTAATACCAGGGGTACTTACGCTCGGACTAGAGCTTGCCGGCGACGCAGGCTACTTGGACTTCTTCCGCTCCGTTCCGTACGACCCGTATCTCAGGTACGCCGTCTGGGCCGCCTATTTGGGCGTGTTCCTCGACGTTCCGCTCGCGATCTATACGACACGCCAAGAGCCGCGGAAAGTGGTTGGAATCACGCTCTTCAACGCACTCACCTTGGCTGCGGTCACGATCCTCCTAGTGGTGGTTCTACGCGAGGGGGTGCTGGGCGCGCTGCGGGCAGCCCTGATCACGTCCGCCGCCGCGGCAGTTGTCAGTGTCCTCCTGACAGCAAGAATGGCGGCCGCACGGTTCTCGTGGATGCTGCTTAAGGCTGCGCTCCTATTCAGCCTGCCTTTGATTCCGCATCTCCTCTCCCAGTGGTCATTGTCAGTCTCGGATCGCATCGTGCTCCAAGGCTACGTTCCTTACGCACAGCTAGGGCTGTACTCACTCGGTGCATCCGTCGCAGCAGCGGCCAGCCTTGGCGTAAACGCGCTTAGCCGCGCATTTACTCCGGCCGTGACGGCGCAGCTCAAACGGGAAGGCCCGCAAGGGCAAGTGCCGCGGATTGGCACATTTTGGTTCGCAGGCGCGACCTGGGCCTGCGTCTTTGTCGCACTCTTCGGCGGTGACATCATCCGCCTTCTTACTCCGTCAAGTTTCCATCAGGCAGCCCGAGTGGTGCCTGTGTTGGTATTTGGCCACTTGGCCTTTGGCGTATACCAGCTAGTCACTCAGGGTACTTGGTACTCAATGAAGACCATTACAATCCCAATTGTGACCTTCGGCGCCGCAGCCGTAAATGTTGGTTTGAACCTAGTTATCTTACCGTGGGGCGGCATCATGACTGCCGCATGGGCAACGCTGATCGCATACGTCGTACTCGCGTTCACGCAGGGCTTGCTTGCACATCGGCTTTATCCCATACCGTGGGAACTCAAGCGCTGGACGAAGCTACTCGTGGCGGGCGCCCTCGCGTTCGTCGCTGGCACCGCAGCTACCGGCGCGCTGACGGTCTCACATATTGCCGTCGAACTTGCAGCTGTGTTTGTCGCTTTCCCCCTCGTTCTTCTCGTGCTGGCCTTCTGGACACCGGACGAACGGCGTTGGCTGCGCTATCGATTCGTCGTTGCTCGGGCCGCCTTGGTCGGACGTGTCCGCCTTTCGCTCGGGCGCTAAGACGATATGAAGGTTCGTCGTATTTTGCGGGCCCCGCGGACCGTCGTTAGGCTGGGTCGCCAGGCACATTGGCGTCGGCAAGCGATGCGGCGCTGGGCTGGGCTTTACCGTGATTTCGTCGGGCCTGGCGACCTCGTTTTTGATGTTGGCGCAAATGTGGGCGAGCGTGTTGTGGCCTTTCTAACGGTGGGTGCCCAGGTTGTCGCCGTGGATCCAGACGAGTCATGCGGGACTCGACTCAAGCGGCGCTTCGCCGGTGACCCGCGAGTGTCGGTTGTAACGGTGGGGGTGGCTGACATCCCCGGGTATCGCCAAATCTTCGTCACCAGCGCGAGTTCGGCACTTACCACGATGTCCGCCGAGTTCATCGAGGCAACCAGGCGCAGCGGGAGATTCAGGGAACACGAATGGCGGCCGGGCGGGACTGTGCCGGTAACGACCCTAGATGAGCTAATAGCTAGTTACGGGCTCCCCGCGTTCTGCAAAATCGATGTAGAGGGTTACGAGGTAGCCGCACTCGGTGGCCTTACGCACCGGCTCCGAGCACTCTCAATCGAGTTCCAACCGGAGCGCTTCGATTCTACGCGATCGGCACTTGCCCGGCTGACGGAACTCGGTTACGAGCAGTTCAATTACTCGCTGGGCGATTCTGCCGCCCTCGCCCTCGAGTACTGGGTCGGTGAGAGGGAACTGACCGCCGCTCTTGAACGCCAACGCGCGGTGATACCGGATTACCACGGGTGGGGCGACGTCTATGCGCGCGGCTCGTAGCTGTAGAGCTCGGGCGAGTAGTAGCCTGGGCTTCCCGATGATTGCCCATTTTGAATCTCCGCGCCGCTAGTCCTATGGGCAGCGGGGGAATTACCAACAGAGGTCCCTTACACGGGAGGCCTAGGGCTCAACCTAGAGATTTGGTGCTTCGCGAAGCTCGTCAGGCTGACGCAGCGCCTCTGCTGCGGTGGCGCAATGATCCTGCCGCGGTTTCTGCGTCGCGTGAGTCCCGCCGTGTCGAGCCCAGCGAGCACGCTCGCTGGTTGGAGCGGGTGCTGGCAGACCCTGATCGCCACCTGCTGCTGGCAGAGCGCGGCTGCAAGCCCGTCGGGCAGGTTCGATTCGACCGCGTCAGGGGCTACTGGTACGAAGTGAGCGTTTCCGTCGAGCGTCAGTCGCGCGCCGAAGGCATTGGGAATGCGCTGGTTGCGGCTGCGGTCGACTGGCTATGGCAGAACACGAACGCGACCGCAATCGATGCGTGGGTGCGCGCAGAAAATGAGCGGTCGCTGCGAACCTTTGAGGGCAGCGGGTTCCGCGAGCTGCCTGGCGAGCATGACGACGTCTTTAGGCTGTTGCGCCTGGAGCGGCCTGACCCCTGGGCGGCAGTTCTCCGTCGATAAGTCGCTTGAGCCAGTCGGCGACTCGCCGCGCGCCATTTCCGTCAACGACGTCACGAGCTCGCTCGGCCAAGGCGCGTCGCGCACAATGGTCGCGACCGAGTGAGGCGATTGTCTCGGCAAGAGCGGATACGTCGCGCGCCTCAACCGGCTTCACGGCGCCGAGCCTAGCCAGCCGTCGAGTTGTCCGGCGCTGGTTCTCCGTCACCGGAATGGCGATCGTCGGCACGCCAGAGCAGGTGGCCTCGAGCACGGTCTGCCCACCGGTGACCACGGCGAGGTCCGCGCGCTTCAACTCACACGCCAGCGAGACTGGGACCTCAAGCGTCCCCACTCCAGCGGGCGCAGATCCGGTTGCGTAGGGCCCGCGCACTACACATATGGTGGCCCGCGGCAGCACCTCCCGCGCGGCAGTGACTGCTGCCTCGGCAACCCTGCCGACATCCCCACCGCCCGTGGCGACCAGGATCGTCACGATTTCGTCTCGCGTTAGTCTCCGCTCGAGGTCCCAGAAGTCGGGGCGTAGGCACGCGTAGCTCGGGCCGCCTAGGAGGGGCGGGAGGTCGGCGTCCTCGGCAGCGGCGTCGATCGCCAGGGAGCAGAAGGACGGAGGGGAGCCGGAATCGTCCATCACGGCGAGGGGCACCGTTGCTGCAATTTCCTCGAGCCGGTCGGTGCCGAGGGTGTAACCGTCGGCGAGCACTGCTCCAGCGTCAACGGCAACCGTGGTGTCGAGCGACGCCAGCGGCTCCCAACGAAGACCGTCGCGTTCGAAGCCGGTGGTCACGCCACATGCAAGGCATCGAGTAGCAACGTCGCGCCGAGCGAGTGCCACCGCCACCGCGCCGGCCCGACTCAGGTGACCAAGCCCCGCTCGCCTGCCAGCGTCTGCGATCGTTACGAGCGCAGGGCTCACACCATGTCCCACGTCAGCACTTCGTCCTCGTGAACGTCGCGGCTCACCGCCCGGCCCAGCACGATGTCGAGATGCTTTGGCGGGATACCGTAGCCCGGACGCTTGGTGGTGACGAGCTCGGGCGTCAGGACGGTGCCCTTTGGGACGTCACGCGTCACGACGAGGCTCCGCCGGGCGAGCACGTACATCTCCTCCCGTTCAGCCTCCGAGGGCCCGTCCTTGCGCCCGTCTCCGAGCGCTTGCTCGACCATCCGAATTCCTTCTACCATCCTCGCAAGCTCAATGGGCTCAAGCGCGAACGGGTGATCCGGTCCCCTTGCCGTGCGATCGAGGGTGAAGTGCTTTTCCACAAAGGCGGCGCCGAGCGCCGCCGCGGCCACCGGCACCGTAATGCCGAGTGTGTGATCAGAGAGTCCCACGGGCACGCCAAACACCCTGCGCATTGTCTCCATCGCGCGAAGGTTCACGCTCTCTGGAGGCGCCGGGTACAAGGAGGTGCACTGCATGAGTCCAACTGCCGGCGCCCCGCCTTCTGCGGCAGCCGCCAGCGCATCCTCGACCTCGCCAAGGCTTGCCATGCCCGTGGAAACGATTAGCGGACAGCCCGTCGCCGCGGCCCGTCGGATCAAAGGCAGATCAATGATCTCAAATGAGGCAATTTTCAGCACCGGCACATCGAGCGCGGCGAGTTCTGCAACCGCGTCGTTATCAAAAGGAGTCGAGAAAAAATGGATTCCACGATCGGCAGCGTAGGCTGCCAGCTTGCCCTGCCATTCTCGCGGCAAGGCGATCTCGTCGAGGAGTTCCGCTGGGGACTTGTCGCTAACTCCCTCGAGATACTGGAATCTTGGAGTTTGCGCGGTATAGATGCGGTGACCTGAGTAGGTCTGGAACTTCACGGCGTCGACACCCGCCTCAACCGCCTCATCGATCAGCGCCCGGGCCATCGCTAGGTCGCGATTGTGATTCGCGCCAACCTCGGCAATGACGTAGGTGGGATGAAACTGGCCTACGGGGCGACCCGCGATCGTGAATTCCGCAGGGAGCCTCACGCGCACAGGTCCCAAAGTGTGTCAACAACGAGTCGCTGGTCCTCCTCGGTGAGCCCCGGAAAGCATGGCAGCGACAGGCAGCCCGCGTAGTATCGCTCCGCCTCGGGGCACAACCCTGGCTCGTATCCGTACAAGCGGCGATACCAGGGGTGGAGATAGACCGGGAGGTAATGCACCTGGACGAGTATGCCGCGTTCGTGTAGCTCCCCATAAAGGCGACGTCGCGCCTCGCGGCCCCCACAGTGCTGAACGATGAACAGGTGGTAGGCGTGTAGCGAGTCGGCTGGGGCCTCTGGCGGTAGCACCAGGTCGCCGATGCCGTCGAGTGACTCACGATACCGGGCGGCGATCACGTTGCGCAATTCGATGTAACGGTCCAGCTTGGCGAGCTGGGAGCGCCCAAGTGCGCTGTGGATGTCGCTCAATCGGTAGTTGAAACCGAGATCCTGCTGCTCCGCGTACCACGCGCCTTCGTCGCGCGTCAGACTCGACCGGTCGTTGGTTAGCCCGTGATTGCGGAACCGCGTCAGCCGCTCGCGGAGCTGAGGATCCCGCGTAGTCACCATCCCGCCTTCCCCGGCAGCGATCGCCTTGACCGGATGGAAGCTAAAGGTCGTCATATGTGAGTGCCGACAAGAGCCGATCTGGGCTCCGGCCCGATGTGCGCCAAGGGCGTGTGCTGCGTCCTCGATGATCGTCACGTTCTCGGCGAGCGCGTCCCGGATGTCCTCAACTGGCGCAGGCAGTCCCGCGAAGTGGACCGGTATTACCACTCGGGTGCGGGGTCCAACGCTGGCCGCAATCGTTTCGGCGGTCACATTCCACGTTGACCGATCGATGTCGGCGAATCGTGGCGTCGCGCCCAAATACGCCCCACAATTTGCGCTGGCCGCGAACGTAAGCGCGCTCGTCACTAGCTCGTCCCCTGGACCGATTCCGGCAGCAAAGGCCGCCGCATGCAGAGCCGCGGTCCCCGACGAGAATGCCACCGCATAAGGTGCCCCGCAGCGCTCGGCAAATGTCTCCTCGAATGCCGCGACTGCCGGCCCCTGCGTCAGCCATTCGCCGCGCAGTACATCGACCACAGCCTGGATATCGGCGTCATCGACGGCTTGGTGTCCATAGGGGACTGCCACGACGGCAAGCGTAGTTCAACGGCCACCCGCCCTTCTGCAGATCTACGATCAGGGCGCGCACCGGACCTGGATTATCATTTCTCGGGATGGCGTCCAGCCCAGAGCTCAGGGACAAGATCGTCCTCGTAACAGGCGGGACCGGGTCGTTCGGTACCGCGTTCATCAGCCAGCTTCTTCAAGGACATGAGCCGGCCGCCGTCCGGGTCTACAGTCGTGACGAGCTCAAGCAGCATGAGCTGCACCGCAAATTGGGAGGCGATCCACGGTTACGTTTTCTCATCGGTGATGTTCGTGACCTCGAGCGCCTCAAGCGCGCATGCCGCCACGTCGACGTAATCGTGCATGCGGCGGCGCTCAAGCATGTGCCTATCTGCGAATACAACCCGTTCGAAGCAGTCCAGACAAATATCATCGGAGCCGAGAACATTGTCAACGCAGCAATCGAGAACCAGGTTCTCCGTACCATTTCGCTCAGCACAGACAAGGCCGTCAACCCCGTCAACCTCTACGGTGCCACAAAGCTCTGTGCCGAGAAGATAGTCACCCAGGGCAATTCCTACGCAGCGGCCGGCCAACATGGCCAGCCGCGCTTCTCGACAGTCCGCTATGGCAATGTGGTCGGTAGTCGCGGAAGCGTAATCCCCCTATTCAAGCGCCAAGCCGAGCTCGGGGAGTTAACCGTCACCGATGAGGCGATGACCCGCTTCTGGATCACGCTCGACCAAGCGATCGGCTTCGTTCTCGCATGCCTTGGTCGGATGGAAGGCGGCGAGATCTTCGTTCCCCGTATCCCAAGTATGCGTGTCGTCGATATTGCGGACGCCATAGCGCCTGACACACCACGCCGTTTCACCGGCGTCCGGCCGGGCGAGAAGATTCACGAGGTGTTGGTCACATCGGAGGAAGCGCGCCACGCCACAGCATTCCCGGATTCCTTTACAATTTACCCATCCTTCCCTTTTTGGCGCACTGAAGAGTATCCGACTTGCGAGGAGCTACCGCCCGGTTTCATATACTCGAGCGACCGAAACGATGCGTGGCTGACACCAGCGGATATTTGCGAGATGAGCCGAACGGTCACGCCCGTCGACTGACACTCAGGTCGACGGTGCGCCAGACATGTCGCCGACCGCAACTTCCTGCCAGGTGACACGGCGGGTCGCCAGCTGCAGCCGATCAAACAGGCCCCGCACCCGCTTGAGATCCTCCTGTGTGTCAACGCTCCAGTCCAGATGAGAAAAATCGTCGGGAGACTCAACCGAACGCGCCAAGAAGAGATCCGGTCGCTCACGGTAGATGAACCAGGTGACATGTTCGCGGGCCTCGGGCGAGCTAGCCAGCCGCTCGACGCGCGAAAGGGTGTCTGTGAACAGCGCCTCCACATCGAGGCCGCGCGGGAATGTTCGCCGCACGACGTTTGAGGCATAGTCGCACGTGCCAACATGCGTGAGCAGTTCCCTTACGACTGTGTCTACAACTTGTGGGTCGATCAGTGGGCAATCACCGGTTAGGCGTACTATCGCGTCGGCATTAGCCTTGCGCGCGGCCCTAAGCACACGAGCAAGCACGTCATGCTCATCACCCCGGAAGCAGCTTACGCCCTCCGCATCGGCCAGGCTTGCCAGTGTGTCATCCTGTTCGGCGTTTGTCGTCGCAAGCACCGTCTCGTCGACACTCGTCGCCCTCCGCACGCGGCGCAATACCTGCACAATCAGGGGAGCACCACCCACCTCCATGAGCGCCTTCCCCGGCAGTCGGCTGGAGCCGGTCCGCGCCTGCACCACTGCGACGACGCGCATGGGGGCCCTAGCGCTTTGCAAAGATCCAGAACGTCACGTCTTCCCAGCCGCCGGCGCTAGCGGGGAGGAAGCCCTGTTCAAGGAGCGTGAGTTCGGGAAACCTTTCTTGGTAGAGCGACCCAAAGTCGCGTTTAAATAGCACTCCCCGCTCGCCGTGGTAGGGGATCTCCTCCGGCGGTTCGGCGCAGTACTCCCCGCAGAGAACATAACGGCTGGAACAGCGCACGATCTCGTCCATCACCCTGTTGAGCGAGTCATGGTCTTGGTGAATAAGTACGCCAGTGGTGAAAACGAGATCAAAAGAGCCATCAGCAAACGGGAGGGAGCGCGCTGATGCGGCCACCGTGCGAACCCCAGGTAGGCGCTCACGCAGAATCTCCAGTGCCCTCTGATTGATGTCCACACCCACCATGTTGGTTCGGTCCAGCATCTCGGCGAGCCAGCGTAGGTTTGCACCCACGTTGCAACCGACCTCCAGAGCGCTTACCACATCGAGCTTGGCGAGTGTCTCCCACCAGAAGGACTTGCGGCCTTCATCCGCGGTGAGATTGCGCCGCACGTAGGCGTCGCCAAAGGTCCCCCTCCATAGGCGTTCGAGCCGGTCGCTCTCGTCTCGGGCAAACATAGTCGTACCCGCCGAGATCGGCGGTAGCAGGGATCTTATAGCGTGCTATGTCTGTGTTCTATGAGCTTTCCGAGATGCGACCAGACCTAAGACGGGCGTGCCGTGGCATTGGGTGAACTCTCCGTCAGTGTGGTTGTTCCGACGTTCGAGCGCGCTGAGCAGCTTCGTCGTACGCTCTCGGCGCTCTGCGCACTCGACTACCCCGCCGAGCTGCTGGAGATCATCGTGGTTGATGATGGCTCTATGGACGACACGCCAGAAGCGTTGCGTGCAATCGAACCCGGGTGTCCCTCGGTCCGCTATGTGCGGCAGTCCAACTTAGGCGTGGCTACTGCCCGTAATCGCGGCGCACGATATGCCAATGGAGACATTGTCATGTTCGTAGATGACGACATTGTCGTCCCTCCTCACAATGTGCGTCAGCACCTCGCGGCCCGCGCGGAGTACGGTGAGTGCATCGTGTCAGGCCATTCGGAGTTCTCTCCGGAACTTCGCGCCGCGCTTCACCGAACGCCCTTTGGACGTTTTCGGCTTGAACGAGAGGACTACTTCAAGGCCGACCTGGCGGCCCGGTTCGGTTCGCACGGGCGCATTCTGCCTGATGGTTTATCGGCTCAGAATATCAGCATCGGGCGAGACACATTCTGGACACTTGGCGGCTTTGACGAGGAATTTCCCTTTGCGGGCGCGGAGGATCATGACTTTGCACGGCGCGCACGCCAGGCTGGATGCACGATCGTCCACGATTACGACATCCGTGTACTCCACCTTGACGAGCATCGGGACCTCCACGCCTACTGCCGGCGCCAAGAGCGCTCTGCGATCACTGCCGTTTATCTCGCGCGAAAGTATCCGGATCAGCTCAACGAGCCGATAATCAACCGTAACGCTCCGTTACGGCGCGGGGACTCCGTCAGGGTCTCAGCAAGAAAGATCACTCGTGCGCTGCTGAGCCACCGGATCTCACTTGCGATCGCCCATCTGATAGTAGGCGCAATCGAACTGCTACGGCCCAAGGGCGGATGGCCGCTGGAGGTCGCGTATCGGTGGATGACCGGTCTGTATGTGTTCCGAGGCGTGCGCCTGGGCTTCCGCCTGACGTCGGCGCGGTGATTGCTCAGGCTCATGAGACCGCGGGTGGGGCACCCAATTCGGGCGCCTTACCCTCACCCGCCAACCGTATACGGGTTCTGCACTTCATCGCAAACTCGCAGCCGCTTGAGTATTTCCGGCTCCTCGTCCGTTTCACCGATTGGAGCCGCTTTGACGTTTACGTGGGCTCGCTCGATCGGTCGGGCCGACTGCAGGAGGGATTGCACGAGCTCGGGGTTCGTACCCTTGCGCTAGGTGCCGTACGGCGCACGCAATATCTGGCCGCGACCCTCCGCCTAGCATGGTGGCTGCGACATAACCAGATCGACGTGGTGCAGGTGCACCTTCTCGAGGCGTCCCTCGTCGGCCTAACGGCAGCGAGACTCGCAGGTGTTCCGCTCACCATCTTTACTGGCCATCATTCACATGAGGTCCCGCTCCACAAACGGCGACTGCTCCTCGAAGTTGATCGCCTTGCAGCTCGCCCGCTCTGCGATCACGTAATCGCCCCGTCGATGGAGATGAAGGAGACGTTTACCCGTGTCTACGGCTGCTCGCGCGACAAGGTGGAGGTGATCTACCACGGGCTGGATTTGGAGCGCCTCAACCCTGTTATCGCCGATGGATCGCGTTTCCGAGCAGAGTACGGCTTGGAAGGCAGGCTCGTCCTGGGAGCGATCTCGCGTTATTTCTGGGTCAAAAACCTCGAAGCGCTAGTGCGGGCGTTCGCGATGATCGCTAGCGAAGTGCCGAATGCAATGCTCGTGATCGTCGGAGGCGGAGGTGACCCGACGGGATTAGCGAGCCTCGTTCGGTCGCTCGACCTCTCTGATCGCGTGCTCCTACTCCCTCCTCGGACCGATATTGCGGACGTGCTTGCGGCATTCGACCTTTTTGTTCATCCCGCCTTGGCGGAATCATTTGGTCTTGCGGTACTAGAGGCGATGGCGATGGCACGTCCCGTCGTGACGACACCCGTGGGCATCGCACGAGAGGTTGTTGAGGACCGCGTCAGTGGGCTCGTCGCGCGCGGGAAAGATCCCGAGTCCCTTCGGCGAGCAATCGCCGAGATGCTCGCAGCACGGGAGCGTTGGCCGGAGATCGGGACCGAAGCGCGCCGGCGCGCACTTGCGTTCACACCGGAGAAATGGGTGTGGACCCACGAACAGCGCTATACAGACTGGCTCGAAGCGTCCTCCCGGCGCAACCGTCGCTTGCCACATCTTCGCCCATGAGCGGATCAATCGTCCAGCCGACTCCTCCCGTCTCGGTGGTGCTGCCCGCACACAACGCAGCCATTTTCATCGCCGACGCCGTCAGTAGCGCCCTTCGTCAGACACTCCCGCCGACTGAGGTGATCGTTGTGGATGACGGTTCGACGGATACGACGATGAAGGTACTCGAGCACTTCGGCGGCGAGATCTGCGTCATCCACCAAGAGAACCAAGGTGTCGCGGCCGCCCGCAACGCCGGCATCGCAGCTGCTCGCGGCAGTTTGATCGCCTTTTTAGACGCTGATGATGTGTGGCTACCGAACAAGCTCAAGCGGCAGGCCGCGCGCTTCGCCGCCGATCCTGCCCTCGGTCTCGTGCACTGTGCCATCCGGGAGGTCGACCAAACACTCACTCCGATCTCGGAGCGTACCAGCGGACTGGAGGGACGCGTGGCGGATCTCATGCTCGTAGGTCAAGACAGCCGATTGCATGCAAGCGGCAGTACGATGATGGTCTCCAGGGCAGCCTTGGACGCAATTGGGAACTTCGATGAGCTCCTTCCTCCGGCGGAGGACTGGGATCTAACCTACCGAATCGCGCGGTGCTTCCCGGTCGGCTTTGTTCGCGAGCCGCTGGTTCTATACCGTCACCACCCAGCGAATGCCCACTGGGACATTCCGCGTATGGAGCGCGGAATGTTCCTGGCATACGAGAAGGCATTTGCTGCGTCCGATCCGCAGACGCATGTGCTCAAATCGCGTGCCTACGCGGATCTACACCTCACCCTCGCGGGCTCATATTGGCGGGATGGCGATCTGTGTGCGTTCGCTAGACACTCCTGGGCAGCCCTTCGCGGCCGGCCTGCCCACTTTGCCTACTTCGCTGCCCTCCCCGTGAGGCGGGCACGGCGGCGCTTTGCCCGGACAAAGGCTGGATCGGGTCAGGTGCCATAAATCAGCCGTCGCCTCCGGACACCGGCGGGGTATTACGGCGGGCACTGCTTTCCGCAATAAAGCGATAGAGCTCGTCATAGCGAGGGATGGCCACGTCTTCGAGAGAAAGCCGCTCGCGTGCAGCGTCGCGGCATCGATCCGGGGCGCAGGGATCACGGAGCATCCTTTGCACCTCCCGTGCGGCGCATATGTAGCCATCGTGCGTGAACTGGCGCACAAGGACTCCGGCACGGTACTCGCTCAGCAATTCGTCGACGTCTCCGATTCTCGCCGTCGAGACGACGGGAAGTCCCGCACCTAGATACTCGCCTATCTTGGTGGGCGACGAGGACACCTTCGACGGCACTGGACGCACAAAGGAGATCGCGAAGTCTGCCGCCGCTAGATAGGAACCAACCTTCGTGTGAGGCACACACGTTACCGTGTAATCACCACGGCAAACCCCAAGAGCGTCACACTCGCGTTCGATAAGCCATGCGTCGCTCTGTGTAAGAACAAGGAAATGAAGGTCGCTAATTACCTCGCGCGCCGTGGCAAAGAAGTCGACCATCTCGCGCTCCATGTACCAGCCGGTGAACTTCCCGACGTAGACCATTACTGGGCGATGACCGATCCCGAGTGCCTTGCGGACCTCGCTGCGGCCATCGAGCTGCGCGGCGAGCTGACGAAGGTCCGCGCAGCACGGAATAACCCGATGGGCCATGGGTGTTGGGTGATCGAAGAGGTGTGGCACGACACGTCGAGTCAGGACGACGGTTGCCGCTGCTCGTTCGATGGCCCGCCGCTCTGTCCACTTAGTCAGGCGGTATGGCACGCCGTTCGGATCCCAGCGACCTACGTCGGCGTACTCCTCGGCAAGCAGCCCGCGATGGTCGAAGATGAGCCTACGGCCGGTCAGTCGTGCAAGCGCGAGTCCGATCGCCGCCGGCACGTGTGAGTACGCGTGTATAGCAGTCAGCCGGTGACGGAGGATTAGCAGTACTCCCAGCAAAATGCCACAAGCCACGTCAAACGCCGTGGCCGGCACCGTGGGACGCTTGTGATAGCGCAGCGGGTGCCACTCGATCCCCCGGACGCGCAGTGCAGTCAGGGTTGCGGCGCGGTCGGCGCGTGAGATGCGACGCATCTCCCAGGTGACGAGATGGATGACGTGTCCCCGCCGCGCCAGCCCCTCAACGTAGTTGATGACCTGGGTGTGGACGAGAGGATCGTCCAGCGACATGTAGCAAAGGAACAGCGAGCGCAAGCGATCGGTACGCACCGAAGAGCGCTCGAACTCGCTAATGCTTTCTTGGAGCTGCATCGATGCCAGGTCCACGCGCCCCCTTGATGGGCGACGTGCCCCGCTCGGGAAACCCGTGTCATGATCCTATGCATGCCTGCGTGGCGAGCGCAGGTGCGATGAGCCCATGATCGTATAATCACCGGACTCTGCCCCTGAACCGCGAGCACGTCCTCCGCGTGGTCCAGCCTCCTCAACAGCAGTACTGCGTCCGTTGTGTATATCCGGCATCGGCCGCTGCCCCCCTCGCGTTCACCAACGAAGGGGTCTGCACGGGCTGCCTTGTCAACGATCAGAAGCAGCGGATCGACTGGGACGAGCGCCGGAGGGAGCTTCACGATCTATTGGAGCCGCACCGCTCATTGGACGGAGCCACCTACGACTGCATCATTCCGGTCTCCGGCGGCAAAGACAGCCACTACCAAACCTATGTCATCGTCGAGGAGTTCGGCCTGCGGCCACTGCTCGTCACGTACCACGGAAACAATTACTTGCCCGTCGGCCTGCGGAATCTGCGCAATCTCCGCGAGCGTTTCGGCTGCGACCACATCTTCTTCTCTCCAAGTGTTCCGGTTCTCAAGAAGCTTAATCGACTCTGCTTTCGCACGATGGGCGACATGAACTGGCACGCGCATTGCGGAATCTTCACTTATCCCGTTCAGATCGCCGTAAAGTTCCGTATCCCCCTAATCGTCTGGGGTGAGCATGGCTTCACCGACCTCTCCGGTATGTACTCCCTAGATGACCGGATCGAAATGACTGCGAAATTTCGGCTCGAGCACGCACAGCGGGGGTACGACTGGCAGGACATGATGGAAGAAACCGAAGGGCTGACCGAACAAGATCTCCTATGGGCGAAGTATCCCACCGACGTGGAGCTCGCGGAGGTGGGCATACGAGGGATCTATCTCGGGAACTACCTCAATTGGGAAGCGAACGCGCAGACCGAGTTGATGCATCAGTGGGGCTTTGAGGAATCTCCCGAGCCCTTCGAGCGTACCTACCGCCGCATGTCAAACCTAGATGACATGCATGAGAATGGCATCCACGATTACCTCAAATACGTCAAGTTCGGCTATGGTCGAGCGACAGACCACGCCTGCAAGGACATCCGCGCCGGGAGAATGACACGAAGCGAAGGCATTGCGATGGTTGCTCGCTATGACCACGTCAAGCCACGATGGGATCTCGAGCGGTGGTTGGATTATGTGGACATGACCGAGGAGGAGTTCGAGGAGACAGCCGACGGATTCCGTGACCCCCGTGTCTGGGTCAGGGACGAGCACGGGGAATGGATCAAGGACTCGATCGTCGAATTCGACGCTCGTCGCGCCGCCGACCGCGAGACGGCGGCTACCGGGCCGCTCGCACGCGGCGACCTGTGAGCTCCCCGCTGCGCGAGACCGAGATCCGGCCCGCGGAGTTGATGGCGGAACAAGCCCGGCGCTACCGCGCCGACGTCGACTGGCTGCTTTCCCATCGGGACCGGTTCGTAGCGACGCCATGTCCGGCATGCGGGGCAGACCGCGCGCGTCCGGTCTGGCGCAAGGACGATCTGGACTACGTGCTCTGCGAGGCATGCGAAACGGTCTACATGAACCCTCGCCCCGAACCAGACTTGCTAGGCGAGTACTACCGCGTCTCGCGGAACTATCAGTACTGGAACCAAACGATCTTCTCTGCATCGGAGGACGTGCGACGAGAAAAGATCTTCGCTCCGAGAGCGGAGCGCGTTGCCCGCGTCGCGCGACGGCATGGTGTCGCCAGCGGAACGCTGGTCGACGTCGGCGCGGGATTTGGGACCTTTTGCGAGGAAGTGGTGGGGCTGGATCTGTGGGATCGCATCGTGGCGGTGGAACCGGAACCCCATCTCGCTCGCACCTGTCGTGAGAAGGGTCTCGAGGTCATCGAAGAACGGATCGAAGATGCCCGCCTTGGCGAGGCGAGCGTTATCACGAGCTTCGAGGTCATCGAACATCTCTTCTCCCCCGCCGAGTTCGTGCGCCGATGCGGCGAGCTTCTGAGGCCGCGCGGACTATTGATCCTCACATGTCCGAATGTCAAGGGATTTGACATCGTCGTGCTGCGCGAAGCCGCTTCGGCTGTCTCCGCAGAGCATCTCAATTACATGCATCTCGATTCGCTCGCGGGTCTTCTGGATTCGTTCGGCTTTGAGGTGCTCGAGCGCGAGACGCCTGGTCGTCTTGACGTGGAGTTAGTCCGAAATTGCGCGCTCGAGGGTAAGTTCGATCTCTCAGGACAGCCATTCCTGAAGCAGCTGCTCGTCGATGACTGGCAACGCGTCGCGGACGCCTTTCAGGACTTCCTGGTCGGCAGTTGCCTGTCGTCGAATATGTGGCTCGCCGCGAGCAAGCGCTAACGCTCCTCTCAGCGTACTTCTACTCCGGCTAGTCGTACGTTCACGCCCGCCTTCGCCAGCACCTTCTTTGCGTGCTGCGTGCTGTGCTCCGTGAAGTGGAAGATGTTCGCCGCCGACACGGCCGACGCGCCAGCATGCACTCCATCGACGAGATGCTCGAACCTTCCCACTCCCCCGCAGATGATGACGGGGATCGTCGTCTCCCTGGAAACCGCCTCGATGAGCGGCAGGTCGTAGCCGCAGCCCTTCCCGTCGCGGTCAATCGAGTTGAGGAAGACCTCACCCGCCCCACGGCGTTCGGCCTCTTTGGCCCACTCGATGACGTCCAAACCAGTGGGCTGGCGACCGCCGTGTACAAAGACCTCCCACGCGCCTGCTGCGTGGCATCGCACATCGATTGAGACGACGATCGCCTGACTGCCGAATATGCGGGCCGCTTCGTTGATGAACTCGGGGAACGCAGCTGCCTGGGTATTGATCGCAACCTTGTCGGCCCCATATGCGATACGCGTACGAATGTCCTCGATGGTGCGGATCCCGCCTCCGAAGGTGAGAGGCACGAAGCACGTCCTCGAGACCTCCTCGATGATCTCTAGGAGTGTCTTCTTATCCTTGATCTTGTGATCATCGCGGCGCATGTCGTACTCGCCCTGGCGTGTGATATCGAGGTAGACCAGCTCATCGACCGCCCAGGTGTTGAAGCGTTCAACCTGGTGGACCGGGTTGCCAACGATTTGGTGTAGCGAAAACTGTTCGCTGCGCACAAGCAGACCGTTCTTCATCAGCAGACAGGGGATGAGGCGGGTCTTTAGCACGATGCCTAGATCGACAGAAAGTTTTTCAGCACTCGTAGCCCGTCGCGCTGACTCTTCTCAGGGTGAAACTGGGCGCCGAATACGTTGGCGCGTTGGACGCACGCCACCAGCCGCTCGCCGTAATCGACAGTGGCAACACTAGCTTGACCCTGCGCGGGGATGAGGTGGTAGCTATGCAAGAAGTAGAAAGTGGGCTCGGCCTCGAGATCATCGAGGAGTGGGCTTGGCTGAATCACTTTGATGCTGTTCCAACCAACGTGCGGCACGCGCAGGCCGTGACCTGGAGCGATGCGTTCAACGCTTCCAGGGATGAGGTCGAGACCAGCGTGCTGACCGTGCTCCGTGCTTTCCGATGCCAGGAGCTGCATCCCTAGGCAGATACCAAGCAGCGGCTTGCCAGTCTTCGCGTGGCCAATGATGGCGGCCGCGAGGTGTGCGCGGCGGAGATTTGCCATCCCATCCCCGAAGGCGCCCACTCCCGGGAGGATGATCTTTTCGGCGTCCCCGAGTTCGGCCGCGGTATCCACGACTCTTGCGTCGGCTCCGAGCGCAGCCAGCGCGTTGAGCACTGAGCGCAGGTTTCCCATCCCGTAGTTGATGACCGCAAGCATCGGCCGACAGGCTAATGCGCGCGCCGTCAAATGGCAGTGGCAGCGCCCCGGTCGGCCTCCAGCCACTTTGCAATATTTTCGGCCGATGTGGTTGTATGGCTGTACAGCCGCCGCGCGAGCTCCTCCGAGAAATAAGTTGGGACTCCATAGATCCTTCGGATCGAGGCCAATGCGCTGGACGCGATCCCCGCGCAGGCCACGATCGAGAACGGGCTGAGGATTACCTCCGCGGGGAGTGCGGAGTGCTCGTAGTCAGCGATGATCGTCAGGTCCGGGAGCTCTCGCTCCAGGTGTGCGACCACCTGCTGCGTTCGCTCAAGCGTGCCACGTGGATGGGGCTTGACTAGCAAGCCGGCAGCGGACGTTGTCTGGCGGAGATACCGAGCGAGGCTTACATACCCAGCAGTCTCGGCGTCGTAGGGGTAGTTTGAGTCGGCGTCGGCCACGTTGAGGAGCAAAACCGCCGCGCCCCCCCCCGCCTCAGCGGCCAAGCTGCGGTAGTACTGTCGGACAGCGTCGTGGAGCGAAGCGAACAGCTCGTCCATCGCGCCGCGGTGTAGTTGGTGCCCAAGTGGCCTAGTCTCCACGCGCCACGGTGCCACGGCGTTGAACGTAAAGACAGCGTCCAGCGTCAGGCTGCGAACAGGCACGGCGTCCGGCCCGAAAACGAAGCCTTTCGTACGGTCGAGCAGGCGGAGCCAAGGCGGCAGGGCGCGCTCGGCCTCGCCGGAGAGCAGAGGCCCGTACTCGAGGATCTCGGACTCGAGCAGGCTCGCGAAGCTGTGGGGAAGGTAATACTTCCTCGCAGATGGCAGGACCTTGTAAAGCGCCTGCGTATCGCTATGCGTGGGCACCGAGAAGTAGAGTTCATCGACTACGTCGTCGAGTCTCATTGCGAGTCGCGGGTCGGTCGGTAGGAGACCGAAAGCCGGAGCAAGGCGCTCCCGCAGCTGCGTCAAGGAAGCAAGTGTGTCCCGAAGCCGCGAGAGCCGAGAAGGACGATCGTCATATCGCAGCCAGTGGTGGGTCATGGGAAGGCTGGAGATGTCGATCACCGCGTTCCATCGATATGCCGCTGCCATTGTCCGTAGGGCGCTTGCGAACCGGCCCGATCGATCATGGCTCTTGTCGGAGCACAGCACCAGCACGTTGGCCCCCGGGGGCAGGGCACCCGCTACGACTGTGGCGCTCGCAACGTCGTGCGGTGTATCCACCCTGAACACACGTTTCTGCATGCCAGATCGGGGCAAGTGCGGAAACCGCTCCGACCGTTCCAAATGCGGGCTCGTGCTCATTTTATGCTTCCTTGCTCGCGCTGATCCAGGCTAGGCCAGCTCGGGTCCCCAATGCGGTCGAATCCGTTTCGCCTGATGCCGAGCTGCCATTCTCTTCATCCGGCGGCCGCAAGCCTGTAGGCAGCCCGGTCTAGATGAGAGTAAGGGAGCGGCTGCGGGCGATCTCTTGCACTTCTAGCGGATACTGATGTTCCCCAAGAAATTCATACTCGTCTCGTTGCTCGCAGAATGCCCGATACGCCCGAGCGTGTCTCTCCGAACCAGCACAAAGAAAGAAGAGGGCCAGCTTCCTTTGCTCCGGCGTCGAGCCTGGTCGTTCGCGAAGCAAGCCTGGCGTAGCTCGGTGGCTAAGGCGCATATCGAAGATGACGGCGTCGCCGGCTTGGTTGGCGATCCGGGTCACCTTGCGATCCCGTATGGGCTCCAGAACGCGATACCGGAAGCTGTGTCCGACCCGGGTCCGGGGCTGATGTAGGAATCTGTCGTGCTTTTCGCGATGGCTTCCAGGTATGACGTCTAGGCCGCCTCCATACGGCCCATTCGGCTGCAAGTAAAGACCTACCTGAACCATCCGGAAGTCCTCTTCGCGGTGGAACAGATGGCCGGCCGCCTCCAGGGTAGTCGTATCCTTGTGCCAGCTCGGAAAACCGGAGTCATGCCCAACGGTATCTAGTAAGTACAAATGTTCTCCGACCAAGAACCGAAGGGTGTCCAAAAGAAGTTGCTTCTCGAGCACGATCCGGGTTTCTGGATAGCGTGATAACACGTCCATGCGCACAACCTTGGTGTCGCTTGCAGCCGGCTGCTCCTCATCAAAGGCTCTTTCGAGCACCTGGCGCAGACGCAGAACCTCCGCTGCGTCCAGAACTCCGGGCACTATGAGGAAACCCTGCTCGCCTAATTGTTGGCGGCGTTCGTCAGCGATCATCGTGCCGCCTGCATTCGGGATCCCGGCAGCCGTGCTTCGGGGGCCGACATACAGCGCACGGCCGATCGTCGCATTCGGGCCGCCGAGTCCCCTAAGGACCTCAAGGGTGGCCGTATGAGCATGGGAGCCTCTTGAGGTGCGGGGGTTACGGCATGCAATCTGCCACTCAAGGGATAGAACAATGCCCCGGAAGGGGTTTCGCCGAGAAAGTCCTCGTGAGGTCTGAGAGTGACCTTCTTGATTATCGTCTTGCCGACCGCGCCCTAGAGGCACGGCTTAGAGTACACATATGCCGCCAATTGCGATTGCCTAACCCCGAACACCGCGTCGGGGTTATCTCGGACCTGCGTCTTGCCAACTACGGCAGGCTCTTCGGCGGAGGACCGGCATGCCCAGCCTCAACTTCGAAACCGCATACGACGAGCACCTGTGGCGTGTGTTCGGCTTTTTCGCCTACCGAGTGGGGCCGAGCGAAGCAGAAGATCTCACGCAGCAGACGTTCGAAAGGGCACTGAGGGCGTGGCGGCGCTTCGACGACCAGCGCTCTCCCGTGGGCGCGTGGCTGCTCGCAATCGCGCGCAATCTCCTCATCGACCACTATCGCGCAAGTGCCTCTCGCCAGGGGAACGTGCCGATCGACGAAGCGCCCGCGGGGGCGCTGCTCGCCTACACGGATCCTGCGCCACCGGGACCGGAGCCGGCCATCGCCGCAGCGTTGGACAAGCTCTCGGATAGGGATCGGGAGTTGATCGCGCTGCGTTACGGGGGCGATCTGACCACACCGGAGATCGCCGCCCTTACCGGCTTGGCCCTGGCGAACGTGCAGCAGATCCTCTCCCGCGCCCAGCGCCGATTGCGGTCCGAACTCGAGGCCAACCCGACCGCTATGTCCTCCGTCGCGTGTCAGCCGAGCGGACCGACTCCAGCGAGTCCAAGCGCGGCGACAGCGAGCAGCAGCGCACCGGACAAGCCGTAGACCACCACGGCGCCAGACGATTTGGCCCGCGACGCCACGCTGAGCCGCCGCCTCAGTCGACTCTCGAACTGCCGCGTCGGACGAGGACGCTCACGCCACAGCCTGCGCTCGAGGTCCCGGTCGGCTCTGCCGAACGATCGCGACTCGTCGGCCTCTTTGTCCGACAGGGCCACGCGCATGAGCCCAGGGAAGCGTGCGAGCCAGCGGTTCACGGCGCGAACAATGGCGATCGAGGGTTGAGCACGCGCGCGCGCCGGTAGTCGTCCACGGCGGCTCGGGCGCGCCCCGACTCGATGTCGAGGCGCGAGCGCACCACCCACAGCCGCCAGTCGCCCGGCGCGCGCGCGATCGCGCTCGAGATCTCGGCAGACGCGCTTCGAAAATCCCCAGCCTGCTCCTGGATCAGGGCCCGCTGCACGTAGGCGCTGGCGGCATACGGCTCGACATCGAGAGCATCGTTGACGTCCTTCAGCGCGGCCGCGCGGTCGCCGGAGCGCGCGGCCGCCTGGCTGGCCCGCAGCGAGGCGGTCGCCGACAGCGGGATGACGATCGCCACGACCGCCCCGATGGCCGCACCCGCCAGCAGGGCACGCGAGCCCCAGCCTGGGGCCTGCGCCGCCGATGGCTGGGCGGGATGACGCCAGGCGACGATCGCCGCGGCGAGCATCAGACCGACCGTCGGAACTACTGCGATCTGCCACACCCAGTCGTAGCCCGCGGCCGCCGAGAAGGCGGCAAACCCGGCGGTGCAGGTCGCGAGGGCGACGCGGGCCGTGGGAGGAGCCCGCAGCGCCCGCCATACCCCCAGCCCTAGGACCCCCACAAAGAGGGTGGCGATCAGCACCAGCCCCACGATCCCGAGCTCGGCCATCGTCTCCAGGTACAACGAGTGGCCGTTGCGGATGAACTCGGCCACCGAGCCGTGCTGCGCCCACCAGGACTCGAACGTGCCGGGGCCGATCCCGCGCAGCGGCTGGCTGCGATAGGCGGATAGCGCCGCCTGCCAGTACTGGTATCGCCGACTGCCCGACACCGTACCCAGCCGGGTGTAGAGATTGGTCGCCGAGGAACCAGTCACCTCGGGGCGCTTGAAGTCATTCCATTCGGTCGAGAGTCGGTGCGGGAGTCCCGCCGCCAGGGCGATCACCACGGCTATGAGCGCCGAGGCCACGAGGGCGCCAGCGGCGGTCCGGCGAGAAACGCGCACCCAGCCTGGGCGCCGCGCCGCTCGTGTGAGCAGCACCAGAGAGGCCTGCATGAGACCGACACCTGCACAGACCACCAGCACGTAGGCGATCATCTCCCGCCGCTGGCCGCCCACCGCCGCCGTCGTGAGCCCGTTGCGGAGATCCGACCGCGCGAGCAGTGCGGCGACGAGGATCGCCGACCCGGAGCCCGCTACCAGCCCCGTCGCCAGCGTGGGAAGCCGGCGTGGGATGAGCGCGACGAACACGACCAGCCCCACCACCGCAGTGAGGATCCCGCCGCGCGAGACGGTGAGCACGATGTCCAGCACCAGCAGCGGAGCGGCCGCCGCCGCGGTCGCCCGCCCGAGCAACGTGCGCGCCTGCGAGGCCCGCGAGAAGACGATCGGGACACCGATGGCGATGAACGACCCCAGCCCGTTGGCGTAGTTGAGGGGGTAATTGAGCCGCTCGGTGCTGCCTGGGAAAAAGGTCTGGATGTCGTCGTGGGGAAACCACGCCGGGTGCAAGCGC
>Ga0066662_10000028_pt1 | contig 50926 bp, 47 predicted proteins | sample GraSoiAngelo_111_FD_133939 | JGI IMG/M metagenome (GOLD analysis project Ga0066662, IMG submission 133939) | Grasslands soil microbial communities from the Angelo Coastal Reserve, California, USA - 14_0903_12_40cm | ecosystem: Environmental > Terrestrial > Soil > Grasslands | place: USA...
CACGGGATCTCGCGCGATTTCATGACCGGGGCCATCGCCTGCACCTGCGTCGACAGCACCGGATTGACGATCGCGACGACGTTTTCGCCGAGCAGCTTGTTGAGCGCCGACACCGCCGACTGATTGTCGTTGGTCGCGTCCTCTTCGACGACCTCGAACGGCCGGCCGTCGTAGACTTTGTCCTTGCGCGCGTTGATCTCTTCGACCGCGAGCGCGATCCCCTCGTGCTCTTGTTGCCCGAGCAGCGCGTTCGAGCCGGTGAGGCACGGGATCGAACCGATCCTGATCGGCTCGGGCGCCGCGCCGACGATGGCGGGGAAGCCGATCGCGGCGCCCGCGGCCGCCGCACCGGTCGCTGCAAGAAAGTTCTTCCGGTCGAGTTTCACGTCGAAGCTCCTATCAAGTGCGGCCGCCGCTAGAACGACGGGCCGATGCGGTTGATCGCGAAGTCGCGGAAGCCGAGCACTTCCGCGGCGGGCTCGCGCCCGTTCGCCGCGTCGACGATCCACCCGAAGATTTCGTCGCCGACTTGTTCCAGCGTGCGCGTTCCGTCGACGATCGCGCCCGCGTTCACGTCCATGTTCTCGCGCATGCGCTCGAACATCGCCGTGTTGGTTGCCACCTTGATCACCGGCGCGATCGGGCAGCCCGTGGGCGTGCCGCGACCCGTCGTGAACACCACGACCTGAGCCCCACCGGCGACCATGCCGGTGAGCTGCTCGATGTCCTGGCCGGGCGTGTCCATCACCACCAGGCCTTTCGATGTCGGCGCATCGGCGTACTCGAGCACCTCGCGCAGCTCCGTCGAGCCGCCTTTGTACGCGGCGCCGAGCGATTTCTCTTCGATCGTCGTCAGGCCGCCGGCCATGTTGCCCTGCGTGGGATTGCCGAAGCGAATGTCGACGTGCATCGCGCGTGCTCGTGCCTCGACGCGGTCGATCAGCTCGTACAATTTCTTCGCGACCGGTTCTTTCGCGCGCGCGGCGAGCAGGTGCTCCGCGCCGACGAGCTCCGGTAGCTCGGCGAGGATCACCGTGCCGCCTTCGGCGACGACGCGATCGCTCGCGTATCCGAGCGCCGGATTCGCGGTGATGCCGGAGAAGCCATCGCTGCCGCCGCACTCCGTGCCGACGATGAGCGCGCTCACCGGGCATTCGGTGCGCTCCGCCGCGGCCGCTTCACGCAGCAAATCCTTCGCGACCGCGACGCCTTTCGCGATCGTCTCGGTGGTGTTGCCGCACTCCTGAATCCCGATCACCTCGACGCGCTGCCCGCGCGCGGCGATCTCTTGCGCGAGCGCCTTGGACTCGTTGGTCTCGCAGCCGAGCCCGACGACGAGCACGGCGCCGACGTTCGGGTTGGCGGCGAATCCGGCCATCGTGCGTTTCGTCTGCTCGAAATCGGCGCCGACCTGCGCGCACCCGGTGGGATGCCCGACGGTGACGACGTCCGGCACTTTGCGCCCGATCACATCGACCACATGGTTCGCGCACATGACCGACGGCAGCACGAGCACGTGATTGCGCACGCCGACCCGCCCATCAGCCCGCTTGTAGCCCATGAACGTCGACGCGCTCACGGCGCCGCTTCCGCAAGGTCGCCGCGGCCGCGCGTGCCTTCGACGTTGTGCACGTGCACGTGCTCGCCGGTCGAGATCGGCGCCGACGCTTTGCCGATCACTTGGCCGTACTTGCGGATCAGCGTCCCGAGCGCGATCGGATGCGTCGCGAACTTGTGGCCGCTCGGGACCTCCGAGCGCAAGACGATCGATTCGGAGCCGAACCGAACCGACTCGCCGGCGGCAAGCGCTCGCAACGCGACGGCGACGTCGTCCTCGTCTTTCAAGCGCAGCGCGGCCCCGTCGTCCGAAAGCGGCATGTGCGCGCTAGGAATCGTCGGATAATCGGACAAGTCCTGCTCCTCCATGACCGCCATCGACGCGCGGCTCGTCCGCGACACGCTCGACACGCCGGCCATCGCCGACGTCGCCGCTGCCGCGCACGCGGCGCTCGCGCCGGTGCTCGCACGCGCCAGGCTGCGCGCGGGCGCGCGCGTCGCCGTAACGGCGGGCAGCCGCGGCGTCGCGCGCATCGATCTCATCTTGCGCGGCGCGTGCGACGCCGTGCGCGATGCGGGCGCGACGCCGTTCTTGGTCGCCGCGATGGGCTCGCACGGCGGCGGCACGGGCGACGGACAGCGGGCGATGCTCGCGCACCTCGGCGTGAACGAGCGCAGCGTGGGCGCGCCGATCGAGAGCGAGATGGACGTCGTCGAGCTCGGACAGACCTCGGCCCACGGCATCGCGGTCGCGTGCGACGTGCGCGCGGCGCGCGCCGACGCGATCGTGGTGGTCGGCCGCGTGAAGCCGCACACCGATTTCACGGGGACGATCGAGAGCGGCGTGCTCAAGATGACGGCGATCGGACTCGGCAAGGCGATCGGCGCGGCCCGCTATCACGCGGCGTTCGCGCGCTTCGGCTACGAGCCGATCATCCGCGAAGTCGCGGCGCTGCTGATGGAGCGCGTGCCCATCGTCGCCGGGCTGGCGGTGGTCGAGGACAACCGCGGCGGCACGAATGCGGTGGAAGCGTTCGCGCCGGACGCGATCGCCGCCGGCGAGGAGCGTCTGCTGCTGCGCGCGCGGGAGCTGATGGGGAAATTGCCGTTCGCGGCGCTGGACCTCGTGATCGTCGATCGCATGGGCAAGAACTTCTCCGGGACCGGCATGGACACGAACGTCACCGGCCGCGCCGTCGACGGGCGCACGCAGAAAGTCACGCAGCCGGTGATCCGCCAGCTGTACGTGCGCGAGCTGTCGGCCGAGTCCGGCGGGAACGCGACGGGCATCGGGCTCGCGGATTTCTGCACGCGGCGGCTCGCCGACGCGATCGACTGGGGCGCGACATACCTCAACGCGCTCACCGCGGCGCATCCCGCGACGGTACGGCTGCCGGTCGTGTGCGACAACGACCGCGACGCGCTCCGGCACGCGCTCAATGCCGCGGGCGTCGAGGATGCGGCGCACGCGCGCGTCGCGCGCATCGCCAACACGCTGCACATCGAGTCGTTCGCCGTGTCCGAAGCCGCGCTCGCCACGATGCGCAACGACGGCCGTTACGTGGTGGGCGAAGCGACCGATGCGCTGTCGCTCGCGGGCGACGATCTCGCGCCGTTCCACGGAGCCGCCGCGCTCGCCTGATGCGCGTCCTCGTCACCGGCGGCCTCGGCTTCATCGGCGCGTGGACGGCGCGCGTGCTGCTCGACCGCGGCCACGCCGTGCGCACGTTCGACGTACACGGCGAGCGCGCGCTGTTCGGCGCGATCGCCGGTGAGCGCGGTGCCGGCGTGGAACACCGCACGGGCGACATCACCGATCCGGCGGCCGTCGACGCGGCCGTCGACGGCTGCGACGCCGTGGTCCACCTCGCCGCGGTGCTGATCCCGGCCGCACGCAAAGATCCGCTGCTCGGCGCGCGCATCAACGTGATGGGCACGCTGCACGTGTTCGAAGCCGCGAAGCGCGCGGGCGTGCGCGGAATCGCGTACGCGTCGAGCGCCGCGGTGTTCGGCCCCGACGACGGCGTGCACCCGGAGCCGCGCACGCACTACGGCGCGTACAAGCTGTGCAACGAAGGCTGCGCGCGCGCGTACTGGGACGACGCAGGCATCCGCAGCGTCGGGTTGCGGCCGTCCACGGTGTACGGCCCGGGCCGCGAGATCGGCGTCACCGCCGACCCGACGCTCGCGATGCGCGCCGCCGCCGAAGGCCGGCCGTACAGCATTCGCTTCACGGGCGCGACCGGCATGGACTACGTCGAGGACGTCGCGACGATCTTCGCGCGCGCGGCGACGGAGACGCCGGACGGCGCGCACGCCTTCAGCCTGCAAGGCCAGCTCGCGCGCATCGACGAGGTGCTGGCCGCGATCCGCGCCGAGGTGCCCGATGCCGACGTCCGCGCCGAAGGACCGGAACTGATGTTCGCGGCAGAGCTCGACGAAAAACCGCTGCACGCGCTGTTCCCCGGCTTCGAGCGCACGGCGCTGGCGAGCGGCACCAAAGCGACGATCGCCTTCTACCGCCCACCGTCATCGTGAGGACCTAGCGGATGTGGAAATTCTTCGACCGCTTCGGCAAGCGCGAACCGCCGCCGCCGCCGGCCGCCGATGAGGACAACGGCGGCGCGCTCGACGCGGCGCTGGCGGCGCTGGACGCGGGCGAATCGGAACGCGAGCTGCCGACGCTGATCTGCCGGCAATGCGGCTTGCAGTACGCGAACACCGGCACGTACCTGCAAGGCGCAAAGTGCCCGGCCTGCCACCCGGGCGGCTAGTACGTCGACCGCCCGCCGCTCACATCGAACACCGCTCCGGTTGAGAACGAGCATTCTTCCGTGCAGAGCCACGTGACGAGCGCCGCGATCTCGTCGACCGTGCCGAAGCGGTTCATCGGGATCTTCGCGAGCATGTAGTCGATGTGGGCTTGCGTCATTTGCGCGAACATCGGCGATTCGACGGCGGCCGGCGTCACGCAGTTGACCCGAATCCCCGTCGTCGCGAGCTCTTTGCCGACCGACTTGGTCAGCGCGATCACGCCGGCTTTCGACGCGCTGTAGGCGGCGGCGTTCGGATTGCCTTCCTTCCCGGCGACCGACGCGATGTTCACGATGCGGCCGTAATCGGCCGCGCGCATCGGCCCAACGACGGCGCGCGCGCAGTGGAACGTGCCGGTAAGGTTGACATCGAGCACGTCGCGCCAGCCGTCGAGCGGGTACTCCCATGCTGCGACGTTCGGTCCGGTGATGCCGGCGCTGTTGACGAGGATGTCGATGCGTCCGAACGCTTCGAGCGTCGCATCCCGCGCGCGCTCGACGCTCGCGTAGTCGCGCACGTCGACGACCGCGCTGTGCGCGTCGGGCAGGTGCGGTGGCGCACCCTTCGACGAGCTCAGGGTGACACTAGGGCGCTCGGTGACGCTCTCGAGTGCGTCGGCGCGCGCGTCCCACAGGCTTAGGCGCGCTCCGGAGGCAAGGAGGCGGCGGGAGATCGCGAGGCCGATCCCCGACGCACCGCCCGTGACGACGGCGACGCGCCCCCGGACATCGAGTTGATTCATAGACGGAGCGTATCATGAACGACAAGGTCAATGGGTCGTAGCACGACTGCGCCGCCCTCGCCCGAACAGCGCTTCGCGACCATGCTCGCGAATTTCACGCCCGCGATCGTCGCGCAGGCCGAGGCCGTGCTCGCGAAGATGCGCGCTCGGCTTCCGGGCGCGGTCGAAATGGTCTACGACAACTACAACGGCCTCGTCGTCGGCTTCGGGGCGGAGGAACGCCCGCACGACGCGATCTTCTCCATCATCGTGCTGCCCGACCACGTCACGTTGTGCTTCATCTGGGGCGCGGATCTCTTCGATCCCGGCAAGCTGCTGCGCGGCGGCGGCAAGCAAGTTCGCCACATCCGGCTCGACGGTCCCGAAACGCTCGAAGTCCCCGCCGTCCAAGCGCTGATGACCGAAGCGATCGCGCGCTCCGCAAAACCGTTCGACGACACGCAACCCAATCGCATGGTCATTCGCGCCGTCCATCCCAAACCGCGGCCGCGCCGCCCCGCACCGCCGAAGAAAGGCCGATGATGAAGCTGCGCAGCGCCGAGTGGTGGGGCAAGCAGGATCGCGACGGCTTCATCCACCGCAGTTGGATGCGCGCGGAGGGCTTCGCGCCCGACGTGTTCGACGGCCGCCCCGTGATCGGCATCTGCAACTCGTGGTCCGAGCTCACGTCGTGCAACGTGCACCTGCGGCGCGTCGCGGAGTCGGTGAAGCGCGGCGTGTGGGAGGCCGGCGGCTGGCCGCTGGAGTTTCCGACGATCTCGCTCGGCGAAACGTACATGCGCCCCACGACGATGCTCTTTCGCAACCTCATGAGCATGGACGTGGAGGAGTCGATCCGCGCGAACCCGGTCGACGGCGTCGTGCTCTTGAGCGGTTGCGACAAAACGACGCCCGCGCAATTGATGGGCGCGGCGAGCGTCGACCTGCCGGCGATCATGGTGACCGGGGGGCCGATGCTCAACGGCAAGTACCGCGGCCAGGACATCGGTTCGGGCACGATGGTGTGGCAGTTCTCCGAAGAGGTGCGCGGCGGGAAAAAGACGTGGGAAGATTTTTTCGAAGCCGAGGCGGGCCAGTCGCGCAGCAACGGCCACTGCATGACGATGGGCACCGCGTCGACGATGGCGAGCATGGCGGAAGCGCTCGGGATCGCGCCCACCGGCAACGCCGCGATCCCCGCGGTGGACTCGCGCCGCTATGCGCTCGCGCAGCTGAGCGGTCGCCGCATCGTGGAGATGGTGCGCGAAGACTTGCGCATGTCGAAGATCCTCACGCGCGCGGCGTTCGAGAACGCGATCCGCGTGAACGCGGCGATCGGCGGCTCGACGAACGCGGTGGTGCACCTGCTCGCGATCGCGGGCCGCATCGGCGTCCCGCTGGAGCTGAACGACTTCGACAAGCTCGCGCACGATCTGCCGCTGCTGGTGGACCTGCAGCCGTCGGGCCGGTTCTTGATGGAAGACTTCTACTACGCCGGCGGCGTGCCGGCGGTCGTGCGCGAGCTCGGCGATATCGTCCACCGCGACGCGCTGACGGTCAGCGGCAAGACGATGGGCGAGATGACGGCGGACGCGCCGTGCTGGAACCGCGACGTGATCCGGCCGCTCGCCGCGCCGCTCAAGGAACACGCGGGGATCGCGGTGCTGCGCGGCAACCTCGCGCCGAACGGCGCGGTGATCAAACCGTCCGCGGCAACGCCATCGCTGTTGACGCACCGCGGGCGCGCGGTCGTGTTCGAGACGATCGAAGATTTCAAAGCGCGTATCGACGATCCCGACCTCGACGTGGACGAAACGTGCGTGCTGGTGCTCAAAGGCGCCGGCCCGCGCGGCTATCCCGGCATGCCGGAGACCGGCAACCTGCCGCTGCCGCCGAAAATCCTCGCCAAGGGCGTGACGGACATGGTGCGCATCTCGGACGCGCGCATGAGCGGCACGGCATACGGCACCGTCGTGCTGCACACCTCGCCGGAAGCCGCGGTGGGCGGCCCGCTAGCCCTCGTGCAGAACGGCGACACGATCGAGCTCGACGTCCCGAATCGCCGACTGGAGCTCGTCGTCGAAGCGGCGGAGCTGGACTGCCGCCGCAGCGCGTGGCGCGCGCAGCCGCCGGCATTCGAACGCGGCTACGCCCGGCTGTACACGGAGCACGTCCTGGGCGCGGAGCGAGGCGCGGACTTCGACTTCCTGGTCGGCGGCAGCGGATCGAAGGTCGCTCGCGAGATGCACTGATTCCGTGCGGTCAACACGTCAACGCGGATCAACGGAGCTTAACGCGCGCTGAGTCGCGGTTAAGCTTCTGCAAGAGCAGATTGAACCGCACCACGCATTGGGGATGACTGCCTCGGGCGGACTGATCTTCCACGGAAGGATGCAAATCGTGCAACGTTTCTCACTCGGCGCGCTGGTGCTGTTCACGCTGACCGCATGCGGCGGCGGCGGCGGCGCGGCTCTCCCTGCCGCGGACTCCGCGACGCGCGCGACGCATGGCACCGCTGCGCAGCAAACGGGCGTCTGGGGACAAGTGGTGCACGCGGTACCGAACGCCCTCGCGCTCACCTGCCGAGGCTCGGCCGACTTCGACGCCATGGAGAACTTCGAAGGCAACGTCACGGCGGCGCTCGACGGCCCGCCGATCGCCACCGTGTCGCCCGCCGACCAGCGCAATCACGTTGACCCCACCGACGGCGGTTTGAAGCACGCGTGGTTCACCGTCACGGGTACGGGTACCGCGGACGGCGTCACGCAGATCGTCGTGACGGACAAGAAGGGCAACGCGGACCTCGTCACCGTCACGGTCACCGGCTGCATCCCGCCGCGCGCGCCCACGCCGTTGGGAACGCCGTTCCCCGGCTTCACGCCGGGCCCGGTCAGCGGCATTCACTGATCGCGGGCGTTCACGCTACACGATCGCGGCGGCGATGCTTTCCGCGCGAGGCACGCGGAGAGCATCGCTGCGCCGGCCGAGATAGCGTCGCGACCCCGCTGACGACAGCACGGTGACCGCGGAGAACCCGATGCCGTGCAGCAGCGACTCGATCTCCGCCGGCGCGATTCGCGTGAGCAGAGGCTCACCGACCTCCGCGACGCGCCGTTCCAGATCGGAGCTTCCGCCGGGGGCCGAGAACGTGAACGCGATCTCGCTGCCCGCGGGCAGCCCGGCGACGAAGCGAAAGACGGCTTCCACCGCGCTCCGCGTCAAATACATCGTCACGCCGAGCCACGAGAAGAACGACGTGGCGGCGGCATCGAAACCGGCCGCCGCGAGCCCGTCGGCCAGCGGTGTGCGTTCGAAGTCGACCGCGGCGAACGTCACGTTCCCGGGGAACGCGATCGCCGCCCGCGCGAGCCGCGCGCGCTTGTCCGACTGCGTCTCCGGCGCATCCACCTCGATCAGCCGCACGCCGCCCATCCAGTCCGGCTGGCGATACGCGAAGGTGTCGTAGCCCGCTCCGAGGACGACGCACTGCCGTACTCCGCGCGCGACGGCCGCGTGGAGCCGCTCCTCCGCGAATGCGCTGCGCACGAGGACGTGCCCGCGCAGCGCGATCTTAGCGGCGTCGGTCGTCCACGCCGGATCGGCGTCGATGCTCGCACGCGCCGCAGTGCCGAACAGCGCCGGCGATATCGCATCGTCGATGACCCACGGCTCAGCGTCGGCGATGCGGTGCATCGCGCGGAGGACCCCGGCGCCCAGCGCGGTCCGGCTGACGCCGTCCACCGGGTCGTCAGACCGTCTTCGGCGTGTAGCCCTCGCGGCGGCCGATCGTCTGCGACGCCATCGCCGTTTTCGCCGCGCGCGCCCACGGCGATTCGCACGTGCCGTCCGATTCCGATGCCGGCACGTCGGACTGCACGTCGAACATGAACTGCGTGCGGGCGAACGTCTTCGCGCTGACGACCGCGCCCGAGTACACGTCTTGCGCGAGCTGGTGATCGCAGCCGTGCCACACCGACTTCGAGCGCTTGTAGCCGTCGAAGGCGTGATCGTCGAACGCCGCCGCGAGCTTCTCGGGATCGGTCGTGCGCGCGGCGAGGATGCGGTCGGTGAGCGCCACGATCCCGCCGTAGCCGTAGAAATGGCGCGCGGACACCGGCGCGTTGATGACCTTGTGGATGCGCGCGGCCAACTTGCGCGAAGAGTCCGACGCATAGGGCGTCCACAGCACCGAGAACGTGGCGCCGGCGATCGCGTCGAGCGGGACGACCTTGTAGTAGAAGTCCTCGAGGTTGATGCCCGCGAGGTGCATCTGCTTCTGCATCCCGAACGCGACGAATTGCTTGATGGAATTCGCCGCGTCTTGGCCGCTGTTGGCGAGCACCAGCACGTCGGCGCCGCTGTTGCGGATCTTCGTGAGCGACGGGGAGAACTCGCTGGTGCCCAGCGGCAGCACGTCGTGGCCCACCTCGGTGCCGCCCGCGCGCTTGAGCGTGTCCGACAGCTGGTTGTAGGAGTCGCGGCCCATGCCGTAGTCGGACTGCAGGAAGTACCACTTTTTGCCCATCGCCAGCAAGCGGTTCGCGAGCGCGCGCATCACCATGCGGGCGTTGCAGCCGTAGCGATACGTCAACCGCGTCGCCTTCTCGCCGGTCAGCGTCGAGTCGAACGGCCCGAGCGAAAGGTTGAAGATGCCGAGATCTTCGACGAGCGGCGCGATCGCGAGCCCGATCCCCGACGACGTCCCGCCGAACAGCACGTCGACTTTCTCCTCGGTGACCAGGCGGCGCGTCTCCGTCGTGCCCGTGGCCGGCTTGGACGCGTCGTCGCCGAACACGAACTCGAACCGCACGCGGCTGTTCTTGTTGACGTCGTCGAGCGCCAGTTGCGCACCGGTCTTGTGCAACGCCGCGATGTCGGCGAACACGCCGCTGAACGAGTCGAGATACCCGATGCGCACGACCGGCTTACCGGCACCGTGCGCGATGCGCGGCAGCGCGGCGGCGCCGGCCGCTGCGGCGCCCGAACGAAGGACCGCACCGCGAGAAAGCTTCATGCTTTGCAACATGGCGGGCGCTTCTCGGCTGGACCGGGAAAGGCCCCCGCATGCCCAGCACCGCGACGTCGAGCACCTATCGCGCCGATCACGTCGGCAGCTTCCTGCGGCCCAAGGAGGTGCTCGACGCGCGCCGCGAGCACGCCGATCCGGAGCGGCTGCGCGAGATCGAGGATCGCGAGATCCTGCGCATCCTCGCGAAGCAGCAGGAGCTCGGCTTCGAGGTCTTCACCGACGGCGAGCTCCGCCGCGGCGGCTTCATGACCGATCTCACCGACGCCGTGGAGGGCTTCGACTCCGAAGCCGGCGTCGCGCGCACGTGGAATGCACCGGCCACCGCGACGGGCGTCGCGCCGAGCGCCGTCCGCGGCATCGTCACCGAGAAGCTGCGCCAAATCCGGCGCCTCACCGCGCACGAGACGGAGTTCCTCGAACGGCACAGCCCCGGTCCCATCAAGATGACGCTGCCGAGCGCGACGCAATTCCCCGCGATCGCGTACAAAAAAGGCATCAGCGAACGCGCGTACCCGAACCACTCGGCGTTCTTGGCAGACGTCGTCGACATCGTGAAGGCCGAGACGGCCGCGCTCGCCGCCGAAGGCGTCGCGTACATCCAAATCGACGCGCCGCGCTACAGCTACTATCTCGACCCGAAGTGGCGTGAGTTTCTGCGCGCGGAGTTCGGCGAGCCCGAAGCGCTGCTCGACGAAGCGATCGCGGCGGACAACGCCTGCTTCCACGCCGCGCGCGAGCCCGGCGTGACGTTGGCGATCCATCTCTGCCGCGGCAACAACCGCAGCCAGTGGTACGCGAGCGGCGGCTACGACGCGATCGCGGAGAAACTGTTCCACGAGCTGGACGTCGACCGGTTCTTGCTGGAGTACGACGACGAGCGCTCCGGCTCGTTCGAACCGCTGCGCCTCGTCCCGAAAGGCAAGACCGTGGTGCTCGGCCTGATCAGCACGAAGGTCCCCGCGCTGGAAGACCCATCGGCGCTGATCCGGCGCATCGAAGACGCGAGCAAGTACATCCCGCTGGAAAATCTCGCGCTGAGCCCGCAGTGCGGCTTCGCCTCGATGGCCGAAGGCAACCTCATCACCGAAGCCGACCAGTGGGCCAAGCTGAAGCTCGTGGTGGATACGGCCCGCACCGTGTGGGGCTGAGCGCGTTACTCGAGCTGCCGCAAAAACGAGAGCGCGCTCATCAGCTCGTCGATCGCGAGCTTCGTCTTGTCGGCTTTGACCGCGTTCACGAAGGCGTGCTCGAAGTAATAGCGCAGCGTCGTGCGCATCGTCGCGTCGAGCGCGCCGCGCACCGCCGACACCTGGCGCATGACGTCGATGGCGTAGCCGCCGCCTTCGAGCAGCTCCACGATGTGGTCGATGTGACCGCGCGCGGTCTTCAGCCGGTTGACCACGTCGGTGAGCGCCTCTCCTTTGAGCGGCTCTCTCATGGAGTCGAGACGGCGGTTGCGGCCCACGCTACCGGCTCCGAACGATCATCAACGCGCCCAGGAACAGCAGCGCGAGGATGCCCACTCCCGCTGCCGCCGGCGACACGACGAAGCCCAGCATCACGCCCGTGAGCGCCACGCCGATCCAGAACGGCGCCGGCGAATGCGTCACGTACGTGCCGACGTGCTCGCCCGCGGCATCCGGCATGGTCGCGTCCTTACGGTCCGCGTAGAGGTCCGCGTCGCGCTCGGCGAAGATCATGTACGCCGCGACGACGAGCAGCGCCGCGGTCATGAAGCCGAGCAGCATCGTGCCCGCCGGTTCGTGCGCCACGAACCAATACGCCGTTCCGATGATCCCGGTGAAGAGCGCCGACGAGATGAAGAGCACCAGCGCCGTCTTCACGACTGATCGGCCTCCGGGTGCTCGATGTTGAACAGCGGGCGCGCCGAACGGATCGGCGGCAGCCGGTGGAAGTTGTGCTCCGGCGGCGGTGAGCTCGTCGCCCACTCCAGCGTGTAGCCGTGCCAGGGGTTGTCGCCGGCGGGGTCGCGGCGGCGTGCCGAGATCACGATGTTCGCGACGAACACCACGGCGGCCAGCAGCATCAGGTACGCGCCGGCGGTCGCGACGAGGTTCAGCAGCGGCAGCGCGCCTTCACCGGAATAGGTGTAGATGCGGCGCGGCATCCCGAACACGCCCATGAAGAACATCGGCAAGAACGTCACGTTGAAGCCCACGAACGTGAGCCAGAAGTTGATCTTGCCGAGCCGCTCGTCGAGCCGCCAGCCGTAGATCTTCGGCCACCAGTAATAGATGGCGGCGAACAGCGCGAACATGCTGCCGCCCCCGATCGTGTAGTGGAAGTGGGCGACGACGAAGTACGAGTCTTGCGCCTGGAAGTCCAGCGGCGGCGACGCCACCATCACGCCCGTGACGCCGCCCAGCAGAAAGTTCATCAAGAAGCCGACGGCGTAGAGCATCGCAGCCGTGTACCGGATCGAGCCGCCCCACATCGTGCAGATCCAGTTGAAGAACTTGATGCCCGTCGGCACCGCGATGAGGAACGACACGAAGGCGAAGAACGGGTTGTTCACCGCGCCCGTGGTGAACATGTGGTGCGCCCACACGCCCATCGACAGGCCGGCGATCGCGAACGCCGCCAGCACCATCCCGGTGTAGCCGAACAGCGGGCGCCCTGAGAACGTCGAGATCACCTCGCTCACGACGCCGAAGTAGGGCAAGATCAGCACGTATACTTCCGGGTGGCCGAAGAACCAGAACAGGTGCTGGTAGAGGATCGGGCTGCCGCCGAAGGACGGGTCGAACACGTGCCCGCCGAGCCGGCGGTCGACGAACAGCAGCAGCAGCGTGGCGGTCAGCGACGGAAACGCCATGAAGATCAGCAGCGACGTCGCGACCATCTCCCACGTGAAGATCGGGATGCGCCACATCGTCATCCCCGGCGCGCGGTGGATGAACGTCGTCGTGACGAAGTTCACCGCCGTCATGATCGACGCGACGGACACCATCGCGAGGCCGACGATCCAGAAGTCCTGGCCCAGGCCGGTCGAGATCGTGATCTCCGACAGCGGCGCGTACGACGTCCAGCCCGCCGACGCGGCGCCTTCGTTGCTGGCCGCGCCGGCGAACACCGTCAGCCCGCCGAACAGAAACATCCAGTACGAGGTCGCGTTGAGCCGCGGGAACGCCATGTCGGGCGCGCCGACCTGCAGAGGAACCAGATAGTTCGCAAGACCCAGCGCGAAGGGCGCGATGACCAGGAAGATCATCGCGGTTCCGTGCAGCGTGAAGATCTGGTTGTAGCCGTGCGGCGATATCAGTTCCGAGCCGGGGCGGGCCAGCTGCGTGCGGATGGCGACCGCCAGCAGACCCGCGACCGCCATGAACATCAGCGTCGTCGCCATGTACAGCACGCCGATCCGCTTGTGGTCGGTCGTCGTGATCCACGACAGGATGTCGTGCCGCTCGGGCGCGGTGACGCGCGGCTCCGCGATCGCGCTCATTGCGCGGCCTCGTACTTCAGCCACCGCTGGTAGCCGGGCGGCGACACGACGCGCACGCGAAACGTCATGAGCGCGTGGTTGAGCCCGCAGAACTCGCCGCAGCGGCCGAGGAACGTCCCCTCTTTGGTGGGCGTCAGGTCGAACTCGGAGACGCGGCCCGGAACCGCGTCGCGCTTGAACAGCATGTCGGGGATCCAGAACGAGTGCACGACGTCGCTCGACGTGACGCGGAACGCCGTCGTCTCACCGACCGGCAGCACCATCTCCGGCGGATCATTGGACGTGCCGTCGATCGTCGGCCCGTCGCGATAGCTGAACGTCCAGCCCCAGCGGTACGCGTTGACAGTGATGCGCGCCGCGGGTGCCGCGGTGCGCGCTTCGACGGTGTTCTCGATGCGCAGCGTCACGACGAACAGCGCGATCACGAGGATCAGCGGTCCGATCGTCCACGCGATCTCGAGCGGCGCGTTCTGATCTTTTTGCGAGCGCGGTGCCGGGTTGTCGCGCGTGCGCCGGAAGCGCACCGCGGCAAACAGGATCAGCCCCCACACCAAGACGGCGACCGCGATCGCCGCGTACGTGAAGATGCGCCAGTCGTCCGCGAGCGACGCCGCCTGCGCGCTGCCGACGGCAGGCCAACTCTGAGCGTGCACGCGCTCATGCTACCCGGTTTATCCCTCCCCCACCCGGGTAGGTGAACGTCATGCGTTCCGTCGCAATCCGGGCCCATCCGCTCGTGTTCGGAACCGTTGTGTTCCTGGCGTCGGAGTCGATGCTGTTCGCAGCGCTGTTGGCGGCATACTTTTTTCTTCGCGGCGCAACGGGGCCTTGGCCACCCGCCGGCACGGATCTCGACATCGCAGGGATGACGCTCGGCACGGGCCTGCTGGCGCTCGGCAGCGTCACGATGACGTTTGCGCAAAACGCGGCGACGCGCCGCAGCCGTGTGCTCGCTCGTGCGCTGCTGGTCGCGACGATCGTCTGCGCGCTCGGCTTTCTGTATCTCGAGCTGCACGATTGGCACAGCGCGAACTTTTGGGTCAACGGCACGGCGTACGCGACGATCTACTACGTGCTGACCGGCACCCACTTCGCGCATGTGCTCGCCGGCGTCGTGCTCCTGGCTGCCGTGGCGATCTTCTTGCGCACGCCGGCGTTCACGCGCGAGCACCACGCCGGCGTCGAAGCGGTCGCGTACTACTGGCACTTCGTGTTCGCAGTGTGGCTGGCGCTCTACGCGACGATCTTCCTGATTCGATGAACGTCGCGATCTTTCTCGTCGTGTCGGTCGCCGGCGCGTTGGGCGCGACGGCCGCGGCGGCGTTCGGCGCGCCGCCGGCCTTGTTCGCCACAGCGCTGGCCGTCGCGTTCGCCGGGCTGGCCGGTGCCGCCGCCGCGGCCGCGGTCGCGCTGCACGCGCCCGACGATTTGCGGGACCCGCGCGAGGCGCGCGGTCCGTCCGACGTGCAGCCGATCCTCACGGATGGCGTCACACGCGGCGCGTTCAACAAGCTATGGCTCGCCGCGGCGGGCGCATTTGCGGTGCTCGGAATCGTGCCGCTCGTCTCGCTCGCGCGCAAGCCCGGCCGAAGCGTGCGAACGGGTTGGCGCGCCGGGCTGCGGCTCGTCGACGAACAGAATCAACCGATCCGCGTCGACCGGCTGATCGCGGGCGGCATCGAGACCGTGTTCCCGCAGGACGGCGTCGACATCCCCGACGCGTCGGCGGTGCTGATCCGGTTGCCGACGGGGTACGTCGCGTACTCGAAGATCTGCACGCACGCGGGTTGCCCCGTGGCGCTCTACCGCGCGCACTCGCAGCAGCTGTATTGCCCGTGCCACCAATCGCTGTTCGACGTCCTCGACGGCGCGAAGAACGTCTCCGGCCCGGCGCCGCGGCCGTTGCCCGGGCTACCGCTCGACGTCGACGCGAACGGCTACCTGATCGCGCGCGGCGACTTCGACGGGCCGGTGGGGCCGGACGACTGGGGCCGCGTCACGTGATCGTCCGCGGCACCGTGCGCTGGCTCGACGAGCGTCTCGGCACGAACGCCGGCGCGCGGTATCTCCTCGCGAAGATCTATCCCGATCACTGGTCGTTCTACCTCGGCGAGTTCGCGCTGTACTTCTTCATGGTGCTCGTCGCGACGGGCATTTGGCTCACGTTCGCGTTCGACGCGAGCGAGGCGGGTGCGTTTCCGTCGGTGCTCGCGCTCGCCGACCGTTCGCACCCGATCGGCTACGTGATCCGGCAGGTCCACCATTGGTCCGCGCTCTGCTTCGTCGCCGCGATCCTCGTGCACATGGCGCGCATCTTCTTCACCGGCGCGTTCCGCCGGCCGCGCGAGCTCAACTGGATGATCGGCGTGACGATGCTCGTCCTCGCGTCGCTGACTGGCTTCACCGGCTACTCCCTGCCCAACGACGACCTCTCCGGGATCGGCTTGCGCATCGCCGACAGCGTCGCGCTGTCCGTGCCGCTCGTCGGGCAGTGGGCGTCGGCCGTGCTCAACGGCGCCGACTATTTTCCCGGACCGCAGCTGATCCCGCATCTCTACACGCTGCACGTGTACTATCTGCCGGTCACGATCGGCGTGCTGTTGTCGCTGCACCTCGGCATGGTGATCTACCAGAAGCACACGCAGTTCGTGCGCGATCCCGAGCACGTCGTCGGGCGGCGGTTCTGGCCGGACTACGCGCTGCGCACGCTGGCGGTGTTCGGCGCGTCGGTTGCCGCGCTCGGTGCGCTCGCCGCGCTCGTCGAGCTCAACCCGATCGAAACGTACGGCCCGTACCATCCGTGGATCGCCACGAACAGCGCGGTCCCGGATTGGTACGCGGCGTTTCTCGACGGCGCGTTGCGGTTGGGACCGTCGACGGAAATCCACATCTTCGGCCATCCGATCCCGCCGGTGTTCTGGCCGGGCGTCGTGCTGCCGTTCGTCACGCTCGCGTTCGTGTTCGCGTGGCCGTTCATCGAGAAGCGGCTGACCGGCGACGACGCCGCGCACGACGTGCTCGCCCTGCCGACGCAGTCGCCGCTGCGGCTCGGCGTCGGGACGGCGCTGCTCTTCGACGGCATTTTGCTCACGCTCGCGGCCGCCGACGATCAGACCGCGGCGGCGTTGCACATCCGGTTGGAAACGCTCGTGTGGGTCTACCGCATCCTCCTGTTCGCCGGGCCGCTCGTCGCCGGCCTCATCGCGGCGCGCATCGGCGCCGAGATGCGCGCGCGCATCCGTGAGAGCGCCGTGTACGCCTCCGACGTGACGACGCTCGTGCGCACCGCCGAAGGCGGCTTCGAGGAAGAGGAGCCGCAGCCCGCATGACGCTGGCGATCGTCGTCGCGCTGGCGGCAATCGCGTACGCGGCCGGATACGCGCGGATGCGCCGCGCCCGCCGGCCGTTCTCGCCGTACGCGGTCGCCGCGTTCGCCGCCGGCATCGCGGTCACCGTGGCGGCGCTGTACGGACCGGTCGACGCGCTCGCCGACGCATCGCTGAGCTGGCACATGGTGCAGCACCTCGCGTTGATCGTCGTCGTCGCGCCGCTGCTGCTGCTCGGCGCGCCGATCCGGTTGGCGCTCGGCGCGCTGCCCGCGCGCTCGGCGACGTGGTTGGCCCGCGTCCTCAACAGCGCGCCGGTGCGCGTGTTGAGCCATCCGCTGACGGGCTTGGCCGCGCTGACGCTCGTGCTGTACGGCACGCATTTCTCGCCGCTGTACGAGCGCGCGCTCGAGAACGACACGGTGCACGCGTGGGAACATGCGCTGTTCCTGCTCGGGGGACTGCTGTTCTGGTCGCCGGTCTTCGCCGTTGCGCCGGCGCCGCACGCGGCATCGCATCCCGTGCGCATCCTCGCGCTCTTCTTGAGCTTGCCGGCGAGCGCGTTTCTGGGCTTCGCGTTCTACGTGACCAACCACGCGCTATATCCGCACTACGCCGCGCGGCCGGGTGCGCTGGAAGACCAGATGAACGGCGGCGCGGTGATGTGGCTCAGCGCCGGGACGCCCGTGCTGCTCGCGCTGTTGTGGTGCGTCGCCGATTGGGGCGCGCGCGAGCGGCGGCTGGGCGCGGCGTTCGACCGCACGAGCGAGGCGCGGTGACGTGCTCGCGCTGACGTTCGCGCTGCTGCTCGCGGTCGCGCCGCCGCCGGCGCCCGACGGCGCGCGGCTGTACGCGACGTATTGCGCGGCGTGTCACGCGCCGGAGAAGTGGGGCAGCGCCGACGGGCCGTCGCTGCGCCGGATCGGCACGGCACGGCTCGACTTCTATCTGATCACGGGGCGCATGCCCGCTGCCGCGCCGTGGGTGCAAATCGGCGACCGCGACGAGCGGAGCGGACAACGGCTGCCGCTCGCCGACATTCGCGCGCTCGAACGCTACCTCGAACCGACGGTCGCGGGCGGCCCTGCGATCCCGCCCGTCGCCGCCGGCGGCGACGTCGAGCGCGGCCGCCACCTCTACCAGCTGAACTGCGAGCACTGCCATGCGGCCGAGGGCATCGGCGGCGATCTCGGCAAGCTCGACTGGGTGCCGTCGCTGCGCAGCGCGCCGATCGACGTCGTCGCGGATGCGGTGCGCGCGGGGCCCGGCGAGATGCCGCGCTTCGGCGAGCACCAGCTTTCGCAAACCGACCTCGACGACGTCGCGTCGTACGTCGTGGGCCTCGCGAACGACCCGCACGACGCCGTACCGCCGTTCCGGTCCGCGGGCCCCGTGCCCGAGGGCGCGGTAGGCTATCTCGCGATCATCGCGCTGGTGGTGTTCGTGTTCACGTTCTGGCGCGTCGACACGCCCACGCGCAAGCGCGAAGAAGCGGTTCGCCGCGACGAAGGAGACGATCCCCGATGACGTATCGCAAGCCGGCGTACACCGCGGCGGCGGCAGCAGCGCTCGCGGCCTGCGCCCTGCTGCTCGCGGGCGCCGCCCCTCCGGCGCCGGGCGGCGGCGCGTACACGCGCGACCAGGCGGCGAACGGTCAGTTCGTCTACATCGAGCACTGCCTGAAGTGCCACGGCGCGCATCTCGAAGGCGGCGCCGGGCCCACGCTGCAAGGCCCGCGCTTCGGCGCGTCGCTCGTCACCGGGAAGATGACCACGCCCGCGCTGTACACGTTCATCCGTGGAGCGATGCCGCTCGATGCGCCGGGAAGCCTCAGCGACGAGCAGTACCTCAACGTGCTCGCGTATCTGCTGAGCAAGAACGGGTACGCGCCCGGCGACGCGCCGCTCACGCAGGGGACGCTCGCGCGCGTGCCGCTGCTGCCCTATCCCGCGCTCGCACCGGATCCGACGCCCGGATCGACGGCCGCCCCGCCGAACGCCGGCACCGTTCGTTCCGACGCGGCCGTCGCGCTGGACGACGCGCGGATGCGGTCGGCGGACCGCGACGCAAAGGACTGGCGCCTGCCCGGACGTGTGTATGCCAACTGGCGGTATTCGCCGCTGACGCAGATCACCACGAACAACGTCGCGTCGCTCGAGCCGGTCACGGTGGTGCACACGGGCATGTTCGCCAGCTTCGAAACGACGCCGCTCGTGGTCGACGGCATCATGTACGTCACCACGCCCGTGGTGGACACGCGCATGAAGATCATGGCGCTCGACGCTGCCACCGGCGCGACGATCTGGAGCACGACGTATGCGGTCGGACCGCACAAAGTGTGCTGCGGTCCCAACAACCGCGGCGCCGCGCTGGGCTACGGCAACCTCTACGTCGGAACGCTCGACGCGAAGCTGGTGGCGTTCGACGCGCGCACCGGCGCGAAGCGCTGGGAGACGCAAGTCGCCGATCCGGCCGTGGGCTATTCCGAAAGCATGGCGCCGCAGATCTACGACGGCACCGTGATCATCGGGAGCGCGGGCGGCGAGTGGGCGCTGCGCGGTTTCGTCGCGGGCTACGACGCGCGCACCGGGCAGCAGCGCTGGCGCTGGTATGCGACCGATCCGAAAACGTTCGCCGGCAACTCGTGGAAGACGGGCGGCGGCACGGTGTGGACGACGCCCGCGATCGACCCCGACCGCAACCTCGTGATCTTCGGCACCGGCAACCCCAACCCCGACCTCGAAGGCTCGACGCGCGCCGGCGACAACCTCTACACCGACTCGATCGTCGCGCTCGACGTGCGCACCGGCAAGCTGCGCTGGTATTACCAAGAGGTGAAGCACGATCTGTGGGACTACGACGCGACGAGCAACGTGGTGCTGGTGGACGTGCGGCAGAACGGGCAAACCATCCCCGCGGCGGCGCAAGCGGGAAAGGTCGGCTGGCTGTTCATCGTCGACCGCCGCAACGGCAAGCTCATCCGCCGCTCGGACGCGTTCGTCGCGCAGAACGCGCACATGTTCGCCAAGAAGCGCGTGCTGCCGGGCGCGAACGGCGGCTCGGAATGGTCGCCGCCCGCCTACTCGCCGCGGACGCACGACGTGTACACGCTGGGGATCAACCAGCTGATGGATTTCACGACGCAGCGCGCGACCGATCACCCCGGGTTCATGCACACCGGCAGCGTTTTCACCAACGTGAAGAAGCCCAACGTGCAGACCGGGACGTTCTCGGCGATCGACGTCGACACTGGCCGTATCGCGTGGCAATATCATTCCGCCAAGCCGATGATCGGCGGGGCGCTCGCGACAGCGGGCGGGCTCGTGTTCACCGGCGAGGGCGACGGGACGTTCGTCGCGTTCGACGCGAAGACCGGCAAGAAGCTGTGGACGCACACCTTCGACGGCGGCGTGAACGCGCCGCCGATCTCCTACGAGGTCAACGGCACGCAGTACGTCGCGGTCGCCGCGGGCGGCAACTTCCAGCTCGACTACAAGCGCAGCGACGAGATCGGCATCTTCCGGGTGAAGCGATGAACGCGGCGCAACGGCACAAGCCGTACTGGACCTTGCTGGCGCTGAGCGCGCTGACGGCGGCATTGGCGGCCGGGTGCTCGAAGCACGATGCCGAAGACACATCGAGCGCGTCCCCAAGCTCCGAACCGCTCGCGTCAGCGACGAGCCTCGTGACGCATGGATCGTCGCCCGGCGGCCTCGCGCAAGGCGATCCGCACCGCGGCAAGTTCGTGTTCAGCGCGAACTGCGCGCGGTGCCACGGCGCGACGGGCACCGAAGGCGGCGTCGGCCCTTCGCTGCGGCACGAGAACGAGCGCAAGAACTACGCCGCCGCCGTCGCCTGGATCAAAGACCCGCAGCCGCCGATGCTCAAGCTGTATCCCGCACCGCTGAACGAGACCGACGTGGAGAACGTCGCGGCGTACGTCGAGACGCTGTGAACGGCGCCGGCTAGCCGCCGGCGCGGAGGTACGCGTCGGAGCCGTTCAGCCAGTCTTCGCGCGGCGGGGAGAACACGTCGATGTCGACGGTGTCCTCGAGCGCAAGCGCCGAGTGCGGCACGTTCGACGGGATCACGAGCACCTCGCCGGCGCGCACGACGACTTCACGTTCGCCGTGCTCGCCGAGCGTGAACTGCAGCGCGCCCGACGTGATGTAGGTGATCTGTTCGTTGTGGTGCGCGTGCTTGGGGACGAGCTCGCCCTTGGCGAGGCGCACCTCGGCGATCATCATCGAGTCGCCGGTGATGAGCCGGCGCGTGATGGACCCTTTGAGCTTTTCCGCGGGCATGTCTTCCCAGCGGAAATGGGTCGGCGCTTTCGTGTCCAGCATGGCACGGTTTTCCCGGTCGGGCAGCTCGGGGCCTATGCCGTTCGTCGCCGTAAGTAGCCGCTCGGGTTGAGCGTCATGAGAAATCGTTCGCACCGCCGGTCGACCGTAAAGTCGGAATTTTCCGCGAGGAATCGCTCAACGGCTTCCATCGGTCCGGGACCGAACTCCGGAAATGTGGGATGGCCGTTCACGTTCGTATCTTCGACGATGAGATAATCGCCGGCACGCACGAGCGGCTCGTAGGCGACGATCTCGTCGTAGACGTGGCCGGCCGTGTGATCCGAGTCCAGGATCACCATCGCACGCTCCCCGGCGACGAGATCGTGAACGGCAGCAATGGTCTCGGGGCCGGTGCTCGATCCCAACACGTAGGTGATCCGCGGGTGCGGCGGCCGAGTCTCGTCGGCGTTGATGTCGACCGTTATGACGCGGCCGTGGTTCAACTGATCGAACATCATCGCGAGGTAGAGCGCGCTGCCGCCGCGCCACGTGCCGGTCTCCACGACGACGTCGGGCCGCGTTCGGTACAAGAGCTCTTGGTACAGCCAGAGGTCGAGCGGACACTTCAGCGTTTGGTGCCCGAACCAGCTCGTATTGATCGTATCACCGCCCGCTTTCGACCAGCGGGTGTAATACAGGTCGTGGAAATCCCGAACGACTTGCGTCTGTTCCGGCGACAGCGGGGGTTGATCGCGATCGACGATATGGGACCCGGCAATACCGGCGGCCGTCGTCCGATCTCGCCCGGCAAGGTGCTCCTGTAGTCGTTGTTCCATCATGTTCCAGTCATTGGGTACGAGGTTGAGCGCGCTCCCGATGTCGTTCTCGATCGACGCGAAGGGAACATCGATGAACCGTGCGACGGCTTCGTCATATCGTCGCTCGAGCACGCGCGACGACGGGTCGAGCCCCCTCACGATGGTGAGGCCGGTCGGCGCGGTCGCGATCGTGACGATGTCCAGCTCGGGCCGATAATGCTTCAAGCACAGCACCACCTTCCACACGTCGCGGGTGTGAAACACCGTTTCACGCGAGCGGGTCTGCGTCGCCTCGTCGAGCGGTACGGTGTCGTGCAGCATGATGAGCGAACCTTCGTCGCACAGCGCTTCCAGGCCGATGAAGTCTCGGAGGGCCTGTTCGAACAGATGCAGCCCATCGATGAAGCCGACCGAAAGAGCACGCGCTCCGAGCACGGTGCGGGCGCGGCCTCGCGCAAAGAACTCATCGCTCGTCTCCGCGAAGATGTGCGTCTCCGTCGCGAGGGGCGAGAGCACTTTCGCGTTGGGATCGACGCCGATCGCGACCGTCGGGGACCGCAGCAGCGCGAGCGAGGCTCCTTCGAACACACCGATCTCGATGACGGATGCAGGTCGCACGGCGGTGTACAACCGTTCGAGCCAGCGCAGATAGCCGTCGCCCGGCATGCGCAAGCGGGACAGGCCCAGATGCGCCCGCGGGAGATCCGGCGTCAGCGCAAGCGCCTGCCGGTAGTGCGCCGCCGCGGTGTCGTGCTCACCGAGGATCTCATGGGCGTCGCCAAGCGCGAGGTGGTACGCGACACGCCCCGCGAGCGGCGGCCCATCGAGGCCGACGCTCGGCGCCACGAGCGACAGGATGCGGTCGAGCCCGCGCTCCGCAGGGGCACGCTCGCGCAACAGGCGCGCAACGCCGCAAGCCGCCGCGAATCGTCCGCCGTCGAATTCGTCTCGGCCGAGCGCGACCAGACGACCGATGCGTTCATCGCGCGGCACTTCGGCTGCCGCGCCGGACCAGGCGTCCCCGCGAACGCCGGTTTGGGACGCGTCTGTATCCGCCACGGGATGCGTGGCCGCCCGCACCATCCGCGCCAGCGCAGCCTGCGGCAACGTCCCGATGTACGTGGGCGGCGACTGCAAAGCGGGCTGCTGCCAAGCGCGACCGCGTATAGCGGCGTACTGCGCCGCCCAGCGCTCGAAGTTCTCGCGTTGGCGTTGCGGCGGCGCGTTCGTGTTCACGCCGCCGTGCAGTTGGTGAAACGTCGCTTCGCCCAACAGCACGACGAGCTCCGCCGGAGCAGCGAGGAGCCGGGCGAACGTATCGAGGTTGAGCAGGCCGCCGCCGGGAGCATCGAATCGTTCATCGACGCCGCCGAGCGCATCCCAGGCGGTCCGGCGCGCGAACACCGCGTTCGATTCCGAGATGGGCCGGAACCAGCCGTCGACCGAGGATTCGTCCATGGTGCCGATCTCGAACAGACGATAGCCGTCGCTCGGCCACTCGACCGCAGCGAGGAGCGCGTCTTCCGCGGCGACTCCGTCCCCACCGCGCGAAGACCACGTTTGGAGATCGTGGCCGAGATACCACCCGAGCGTCGCTACGACCGCATTGTCGTACAGGCGGGCGCCGTGCCGTGCAAAATGCAGCAGGCCCGGCGTCGCGATCCGCGCACCGTCGACCATCACGCCGATCACGTCGCCGCGCGCCGCGGCGAGGCCGCAGTTGACCGCATGAGCCGGCGACGCGGGTGCCGGGTCGACGCGAATCAGCCGGAAGTTGCCTTCGAGGCCGGCGACGGTGCTCGCGTCGAGCGGAACCTCCGAGCCGTTGTCGACGACGATGACCTCGTAGTCCTCGGCAGCGATCGAACGCTGGTACGCAATCGAGAGCGAGAACAGCGAACGCGCCGCCTCGCGCGCCATGTTGTAGCACACGATGATGACGGATACGTCCGGCCGAAACACGGACGTTGACACTGGCGGGGCCATCGCCGATACTGTCGCTAACGATGCTCAGCGATGACGTTGGCCGGCTTCGCGCTCTGTACTTGGACGCGATGGAGCGCATCCTGTGCAACTCTGTCTACGGGGACGCGAGCATTCTTCCCGACAGCACGCTCGGGAGATACGATTCGCAGGTTCGCCACGAAGGCAGAGATTGGCCCGCACATGCACATACGATGATTGGAGCCCGCCGATTGTCGCACCTCCGCTCATGCGTCGAGCAGATCCTGAACGACGGTGTGCCGGGCGACGTCATCGAGGCGGGGGTGTGGCGGGGCGGCGCATCGATCATGATGCGCGCCGTGCTCGCAGCATATGGGGTCGACGACCGGACCGTGTGGGTGGCGGACTCGTTTGCGGGCCTGCCGCCGCCCAACCCAGGCAAGTACCCTGCGGACACGGGGATACATTTGGAGGGCTACCCGGAGCTTGCGATACCGCTCGACGTCGTGAAAGCGAACTTCCGCGTGCACGGCTTGCTCGACGATCGCGTGCGCTTCGTGAAGGGCTTGTTCGCGGACACGCTCGCGCACGTACCGGCGCGTGAGTTTGCGCTCATTCGGCTCGACGGCGACCTCTACGAGTCGACGATGGACGCCCTCGACGCGCTGTACCCGCGGCTCGCGCACGGAGGTTTCGCGGTAATCGACGACTTCGGCGCGGTCCCGGCGTGCCGCACGGCCGTCTCCGATTACCGCGGGCGGCATGGGATCGACGAACCGATCGAAGAGATCGATTGGACCGGAGCGTACTGGCGGAAACGTTGAACCCCGCGACGAAGCCCCGGGAGGTGAACAATCTTGCGAGCGTTCATTTCGATATCGTCGGCGGTTGCCAGCTGCGCTGCGTCGGCTGCCCGAATTCGACGATCTTGAACAAGGTCACGCGGATCGAGCCGCCGGTGTTCGGCGCGTGCCTGAAAAATATCGACGTGGAACGGGTTGGGATTTTCCGGTTGTTCAACTACGGTGAGTCGCTGTTGCACGACGATTTGCCGGCGATCTTCGATCAGCTCGAGACGGCCCCGACTTTTTCGGTCGGCTTTCTGGAGATGTCGACGAACGCGCAGTTCGCCCGTTGGGACCAGCTCGAGGACGTTTTGCGGCGCCGGCGCGTCAACCGTTTGGTCGTGAGCTGCGATGGCGACGGAACGCCCGCGTCGTACGAGCGGCTCCGTCCGCCCGCACGGTGGGAAAAACTCATCGCATTTCTCGTGAAAGCACGCGAGCTCAGGGACCGCCTGTGCCCCGGCATGGAATTGATGACGCGCACCGTCGTCTTCGAAGAGTCGCATGCGGCCGCGTGGAGAGCCGTGCTGGAGCCGCTGGGCTGGAGGCCTGAATTTCGCTGGTGGATCAATCTTGTCGGCGCCTCGGAAGACCTTTCCGGCCGGACCTGGCAGCCTGGCCAGGGCCTTTGCCCCTTCGTGGAACCGAACGACAACCTTTACGTCGATGCGGACGGGACCGTTGTTCCATGTTGCGCGCATCCACGGGCGGGCGACTTCGGCAATCTCACGGCCGAGAAATGGAGCACGATCGTCGCGAGCGCGAAGCGCGCGAACTTCGTGGAGCAGCTTCAGAGCGACCGCGCGGCGCTGGAGATTTGCGGGAAATGCGAATTTGGCGCGAACAGCGACCTCAGCAGCTATCTGGTAGGGGGCGGGAGCTAGACCGTAACGCCTTGTCTCCGGCAGCCACGGCGAGCGCGGTCAGCAGCTTCGCGCGAAGCGGCACGTACGCGCGCCGCGCGAACACGTCGTAACCGTTGTCCTCGATCCGAGCCAGAATTCCGCGGTACAGCGACAGTGCGAGCCGCACCGTGTAGCGCGATTCGGGTGCGAGCATCGCGATCCCGGGCTCGGCTTCGGCGTAGAGCGCTCTCACGCGCTGGATCTGAAAACGCATCAGCGCGCGGAACCGTCCGTCGACAGTGCCGGCGGTGATCGCCGCTTCGGCGCAGCCGAACCGAACGAGGTCTTCCGCCGGGAGATAAACACGGCCCATCCGGGCATCTTCACCGACATCGCGCAGGATGTTCGTCAACTGCATCGCGCGACCGAGGGCGACACCGTAGGCCGCGGCTTGCGGCGACAGGGTCCCGAGGATCGGCATCACCAGCAACCCGACGGTCGACGCAACGAGATAGCAATATTCGCTCAACTCGGCATACGTCGCGTAGCGGCGAACGGTCACGTCCATCCGCGCGCCGCGCAGCAAGTCCAGCGCCGGCTGCACCGGGATCGCGAACCGTCGCGCTGCGTCGGCGAGCGCGACGAAGATCGGTTCGCTAACGCGCCCGTCGTATGCGTCGAGCAGCTTGTGCTCCCAGGCGTCGAGCGCGTCGAGCCGTTCCCGGGAAGGCGCGATCCGGTCTACGATGTCGTCGGCAGTCCGGCAAAACGCGTAGACCGCCCAGACCGCGCGGCGCTGCGCGGGACGCAAGAACAGCGAGCTTAGGAAGAACGTCTTCGAATGAACGCGCGCGACGGCACCGCACGCCCGGTAGCAGCGGCCGAGGTCAGGCGCGGCCATGCGACTCCCCCAGCAGCGCGTCGACGGCGAGCTTCGCGCTGCGCACGGCTCCTTCGATGCTGGCGGGAAACTTCGTATCGACGTAACAGCCCGCAAGGAAGAGATTGCGCACCGGCGTGCGCGACCCGGGCCGCATGCGCTCCGCGCCCGGGCTCGCGCGGTAGACGCTCTTGGGAACGCGCACGAGCTTCGCTTTCACCAAATGCTCGCGCGTCGCGAGAGGGTACAGCCTACCGAGGTCGCGCATCACCGCACCGATCACCGTCTCATCGTCTTGCTCGATCAGTCGAGCCGCCGGCGCTACGCACGCCTCGATGAACGATTTCCCCAGGCACTCGTAGCCTGGCGAGCCTTGCCCGAGATCCGCGTGCACTCCAAGCAGTGTCCCCGGCGAGAACATCAGATTGGTGTAGCGCGAGATCGGCCGGTCGAACCACAGGTGCGCGTTGATCACCGGCGAGCTCTGCAGCTTGCCGACGCCATGCACCATGGGGTCGCGCAGCATGTCGGGCGGCAGCAGCTTCTTCGCGTCGTGCACCGGCGTCGCGAGGATCACGTTGTCGGCCTCGAACGTGCGGCCGTCGCGCGTGCGAACGCCGGTACAGCGGTCGCCGGCGAACAGCAGCTCACCGGCGGCGGCGTTCGTCTCGATGCGCGCGCCGCGCTTGCGAACGTACTCGGCGAGCGGTTCGACGAAGCGCGGCCCCGGCGGGCCGTCGAGGAAACCGGCGCGGCTCGCGTCGCGCGTCGACGCGAAGTATGCCATCACCCGCAGCATCGCTTCCGCGGAGATCTGCTCGACCGGCGTGAAGTTCAGCGCGAGCGCCATCGGGGCGAAGAACGTCGCCAGCATGTGCTCCGACATGCCGCGCTTGCGGTGCCACTGCGCGTACGTGATCTCGTCCTGCGCCTCGGCGTAGCGGTGGTCGCGCAGCAGCACGGGCAGCGTGCCCTTCGCGAACAGCAGCTTCTCCCAGTGGTTGAACACGTAGCGCGCGTTGAGCACGGCGCCGATCCCGTTGAACGGCGACGGCGCGTCGACGAACCGGAACTCCTCGAACACCGGCACGCCGTTCCAGCGCGGCGAGAAGTTCGGCGGCATCGCCCAGGTGAGCGTGTGCGGCTGCCACAGCACGTGGTGCGCGATCCCGACCTCGCGCAGCAGCGCGTGCAGCGCGTGGTAGCCGCCGAAGAACGCGTGCAGGCCCGTCTCGAGGATGTCGCCGTCGTGGTCGCGCCACGACGACAGCTTGCCGCCGAGGATCGCGCGCTTCTCGAGGACGGTCGCGCTGCGGCCCGCGCCGGCCAGGTAGTTGGCGGCGGCCAGCCCAGCAGGCCCGCCGCCGAGGATCAGCGTGTCAACCATCGCTCTCTCAGACGCCCGAAGCGGGCACGGTGTGCCCCGAGCCGAATCGTCTCAGGTCCCCCTCACCGCTGTTTCCGCCCGCGAAGGTTGTAGCCCCCGCCACATGTCCGTTCAAACCGAGATCAGCCCCGCCACCAACATCAGCCGGCTCGTCGCCGAGCTGCCCATCGCCGAGGAAGTCCTGACCGAGTTCGGGCTGCACTGCGCGGGCTGCGGCGTCAACAAGTACGAGACGATCGAGCAGGGCGCCAAAGCCCACGGCCTGCGTCCCGAGCCGATCGTGGCCGCGCTCGTGCAGGCGCGCCTGTCCGGCCGCGTCCCGACGATCATGAACGAGGACCGGCAACCGGTGCGCCGCGCTCCCGGCGCCTTCGCGCGCCGGGCTCGCTTCACATACGTCGTGCCGATCATGTCGGGCAAGGGCGGGGTCGGCAAGTCGCTGACAACCGCGCTCCTCGCCGTCGGCCTGCGCCGCGCGCACAAGAAGGTGGGCATCCTCGACGCCGACATCACCGGCCCGTCGATCCCGCGGCTATTCGGCCTCACGCAGCCGCTCGGGCTCGAATCCGATCCGTCCACGCCGCCGGGCCAGCAGCCGAAGCCGCTGATGGTGCCGGCGATGTCGCGCTCGGCGATCGAGATCGTCAGCTCGAACCTGCTCACCGACAAAGAAGACACCGCGATGATCTGGCGCGGCCCGATCCTCTCGGGCGTGATCCGCCAGTTCTACGAGCAAGCGCTGTGGTCGGACTTGGACTATTTGCTGATCGACTTGCCGCCGGGCACGTCGGACGCGCCGCTCACCGTGCTGCAATCGCTCGCCGTCGACGGCATCGTGCTGGTGACGATGCCGCAGCGCCTCGCGACGATGATCGTGCGCAAAGCCGCGAACCTCGTGCACCAGCTCGGCAAACCCATCGTGGGCGTGGTGGAGAACATGTCGTACTTCGTCGCACCAGACACCGGCAAGCGCTACGACGTGTTCGGCCCGTCGTACGCCGATCAGGTCGCGGAGCTCGCCGGCGCGCCCGTATTCGCGCGCCTGCCGATCGACCCAAAACTGGTCGCACTCGCCGACAACGGCCGCGTGGAAGAGATCGACGACCCGGTGATCGACGTGCTGGCATCGCAGCTCGAAGCCGCGATGGCGAAGCGCCCGGCGAAACCGGCGGAGACGATCTCGCTGATCTGACGCTTCGCGCTCAGGGTGTGAACTTCCAGAGCTGGTTCTCGATGCCGCTCGTTTTCTTCGGAAACGAGATGAGCTTTGTTGCGGGTGCCGTCAGGGCGCCGAAGATGTCGATGACATTCCCGTTGAGCTTGCTTTCCAAGAAGAAGAACGGGCCGGAGCCGTGCAGGACGGGACGCCAGAGCTGGTTCTCGACGCCGCTGCTCTTCCGTGGGAATGCGATAATCGGAGTGGCCGGCGCCGTGAGGCCGCCGAAGATGTCAAGCACTTGGCCGTCGAGGAGCGATTGCACGAAGAAATAGTTGGGATCGGAGGACGCGACCAACTGCCACCGCTGATTCTCGGTCCCGGACATTTTTTTGGGGAAGGCGATGACGTCGGTCGCCGGCGCCGTGTTCGCGCCGAAGATGTCGATTACCTGATCGTCGAGCGCGCTGCTGATGAAGCCGTACGTGCCAACCGGGATCGCAGGCACGTGAGGGCCAATCACTTGCGTGATCACGTTCTGGCACACCGCGCAAAACGCGAAGCCGAGCGCGCGCATGCGGCAATTGAACTGCGGCCGGTAGCGCCCGCAGTGGTAGTAGCCGGCGCCCTCGTACGCGCCGACCGTCGCCGCCGGATGTGGATTGGGCTGCGGGTCGCACTGCCCGCAATTCACGTTTGCCGTGGTCGGAAGCGGCGTCCCGCCCGTAACCAGCGCAGACCACTTGATCGACGCCGTCGCGTTCGCCGTTATATTCGGCTGACCGGGCTCGCCGGCGGGCGCGTGGTCGTGCGTACCCGGCGCGTCGACACCGCATCCCGCCCAATACTCGTATTCGTCAGCGAAACCGAATGCGGTGTGACCCATCTCGTGCAGCGCGATCTCGACGGCGCTCGCCGCGAGGGATACCGTCGCGACGGCGCCGCCTGAACCGCCGTAGATCGGCGTGTTCACGAGCACCATGGTCATCGTGGCTTGCGGCATCTGCGCGGCCACGACGATGTTGACGGTGAGATCGTTCACTTCGAGCAGGCGGTGAATTCCGCCATTGCAGAACGACGCGTCGAAGTACGTATGCGGCGCTGCGCCCGATCCGCCGCACGCGATGGGATCTGCGGCGCCGCTGTCCGTCGACGACACATCGACGCGGTAGACGTTGATGCCCATCCACAACGCGGGGAACGGCGGGGTGGCCTGGAGCGTGTTGATGAAGTTCTGGACGTCATTCGCGAACTGCGGAATCTGGCCGGCTTGATAGCCGTCGCCGAGGACGACGAGATTCCAGCGCAGCGCGGGGTCACCGTGGTCGACGACTTTCGTCGTGCCGATGACGTGTCCGTCTGAGGTGCCCATGCGTCACTTCCCCTCGAACGGCTTGAGCTCGAAGCGGGCGAGACTTCGCGGCAGCTCGTGCAACGCGTCGGCGCGCTGCGGATGATCGACCAGCTCTAGCGTCTTCGCACCCGGAACATCCGGTACGATGAGTACGAACGATCCCTTCGGGTAGGCGACGGGGACACGCTCGATCGAACGCTCGGCTCCGGGCTCACTGAAGACTTCGGCATCGTACCGGATTGGACTCGTGCGCGTGAACCGATAGAGCGGCTTATCCTGCTCGTCGCGCAGGAGCACGCTGAAGCCTGCGACATCGGCTTGATTCAACGGGTGCGTAGGAGGCACGATCATTTGAACGTGCTGCTCCGAGACGAGGGTTATCGTATCGCCCTCGTACGCAAAGGTCAGACGCCGTACCGGTCCCGGCTGCGGCAGCAGCATGACATTGCCAACTTTCCTAGCTGAAGGGTGGCAATCATACCATGCCTCAAAGACGCTTGCAATACTCTACGAGGCAAACTAGAAGCGCCAAACGCTGCCATCTGAACGGGCCGCGCGGCCCGGGGACGACGACGGCACCGACCTCACGAGATTAGCGCGCGCAAATTCACGACGTCACAAATAGCCGCGGGAAAAGAGCCTCTGCGGACGCCGGCGGAAACTGCACGAACAGCGGGCCCTTCGGCGTATCGGACGCCAGAAAGCCTTCCGCTATCGTTTCGTTCAGCACGCGCCTTGCCGTGCGTTCCGGTAGGCTTGTGATACGAGGTGCCTCGCCGCGCTCGATTTCACCCCGTCGCGCCGTTTCTTCCAAGAGCTTACCGACCTCAGGCCGTAAGCGGTCATCCCGTTCGGCGACCACCCGCAAGCGTCGCGCAAGCGTGTCCAATTCGAACAGGCTCGTCATGAATTTCACTTGATCGAGGCATACGCGCAGGAACCACAGCACGAACTCGGCGAGGGCTCGCTGTGACAGATTGCCTCGGCCGTCGAAGTCGTTTTCGCGCGGGGTATCGGCGAAGTCCATCATCGCCTTGTATTCCGCGGGATTTTCAAGACCACGTGCCAGGCCCCGCGATACCGACCACAACCCATGGGCGCCGATGCCCGCCGTGTGCCCCATCGCGTGGCTCATGAGCCGGCTTACACGCCCGTTTCCATCTGGAAACGGATGAATGTAATTGAAACGATGGTGCGCGGCCGCGACGGCGATGATTCGCGCTGCCTTTCCCATCGCATCGAGGCGGTACCGTGTCTCGAAATAGCGCATGAAATCGGCGACTCCCGCGCTGGACGGCGGCTGGTGCCGGCCGACGACGACGTCGTCGTCACGGCGGGAACGCCATTCGCCGGGGCGCATCGCGTACTCCCGATTACCCCTGCGAACGTTCAGCATCGAAGGAGGAACGCCGCGATAGAACTCGCGATGAAGCCATTGGATGAATCGGCCGGACGCGGGCTCGGGCAACTCGCCCGATGCAGCGAGCCGATCGACTTCCGCTTGAACGGCGACGTGCGCCGCGGCCTCGAGCTGGAGGTTCCGCCGACCGTCATCCGCGTCGAACTCGCCCGCGAGAGCGCGTTCAATCTCATGAGGACGCGTATTATGGCCCTCGATCAGGTTGCTGTAATACGCGTTCATGATTCGGACGAGCTGGGCGAGGCTAGCGGCTGTGCGCGGATGGAGCGCTTTTCCAAGAGCGGTTGACTCTGCGGACAGCTCGGCGACCACGTCGGCGATCGGTGCCGAAACGGACTCGAGACTGGTCGGCTCGACACGAGCGGCGCTTTCGGGCTGCGTTTTGGCCGATTTCACGGTGGCCCAATTATCGCATAAAACCTATGCAAAATCCACTTAAAGCAAGGAATTTGGCCGATGCTGTGGCCGATCTCTGGTGGTCCGAGGGACCGGTCGGCGGCGGGCTCGTCTGCACAGCCGTCAGGGCGACGAGGAAAGAACGGCGGCTCCGAGTTTCATAAGGCGCGGATTTTTGGCGCCCCACGGATGCTTGCTCACGTCAGCCGAGGCGTTCCCGGACGAGCTCGCTGATCGTGAACACTGCGCCCGCGGTATCCGCGATGACGGCACGCCGGAAAACGGCCATGTCGAACGGTGGAACCACCACCGAACCGCCGAGCCGTGGGACGCGTTCGACGGTCGCCTCCACGTCGTCGATCCAGAAGTCGACGCTCCAGTGCGCCGTTTCGATGTCGGCGGCTTCGAGCACCGCTGCGACGACGTCGCGCGGCACCGGCTGCTGCGGCGTGCCGCCGACGTACCCGGGTAGCCGAAAGAGCGCGGCCGGTTCTCGTCCGGCGTCGAACGGTTCCGCGTTCCACCCGAAGACGTTCGCGTAGAAGGCGGTCGCACGGCGCAGGTCGCGCGTGCGCAGCGCGCTCATCGCCCACGCGCTCGGCTCGTTCACGCGCTGCGCGCCGGCGCGCTCGCCCGGTTGCCATAAACCGATGGTCGCGCCGGTCGAATCCTCGATGATCGCCAATCGCCCCGCGGGTGGCGCGTCAAGCGGTGCGACGATGACGCGGCCGCCGGCGCCGACCGCGCGACGCGCCGCGGATTCGAGCTCGTCGACGCAGACGTACGTCGTCCAGGCGGGCTCGGCGACGCCGCTCTTCGGCAGCGATGCGATCCCGGCGACGTCGTCGCCTTGGAGCTGCGCCACGAAATACTCGCCGCCGCCGGGCATGGTTCCCGGACCGAAGGCGTCCCAACCAAACAGGCCGCGGTAGAAGTCCACCGCGGCGCGCGGATCGGGTGCGAGCGCTTCGACCCAGCAAGGCACGCCGGCGGGATATGCTGTGCGCTTCGCATCGGGCTGCATCGTCACGCTTCCTTTTTGTCACGTTTCTTTGGGGCCCTTGCCGTGTGGAAGCTCGCGCGCCAGGACGCGCTTCCGTCGGCCTGCAAGTCCGGGTCATGGCGACATGGGATCAGGTCCGGCGGTATGCGCTCGCGTTGCCCGGCGTCGCGGAGCAGACGTCGCACGGCAGCGCCGCGTGGGCCGTCAACAAGAAACTGTTCGTGTGGGAACGGCCGCTCCGCAAGTCGGATCTCGCGGCGCTGGGCGACAACGCTCCGACAGGCGCCGTGCTCGGCATCCGAACCGCCGATCTCGATATGAAAGAAGCATTGCTGCGCAGTAACCCGCGCACGCTCTTCACCACGCCGCATTTCGACGGCTACGCCGCGGTCCTCGTGCAGCTCGACGCGATCTCGGCAAACGACGTGAAGGAGCTCATCACGGAGGCATGGCTCGCGCGCGCGCCGGAGCGCGCCGTGCGAGACTATCTCGCAAAGCGAAAACGCGCGTAACGGACCTCCGTCACATCATGGGTTCTCGGCTCGGCCGGGGGCCCGGCGGTCTAAGCGGCCCCGCGGTTTACGCCGATCACTCGGCTGGGATGCGCGCTCTCGGACGAGATCAGCTCGAGCCGCTGACATCGCTGCGCTTCGTCGCGGCGCTGCTGGTGTTCGTCTACCACGCGCCGCTCGTGCAGCCGTTCGCGCACGATCATGCGCTCGGCCAGGCCGGCGTTGGGTTCTTCTTTCTTCTCTCAGGGTTCATCCTCACGTACACGTACGGCGGTGCGCTGAACTCGCACGCGGCCGTCGCGCGGTTCTACGTCGCACGGTTCGCGCGCGTGTACCCCGCGTATCTGATGTCGATCGCGGTCGCGCTCCCGGTCGTCGCCCTGTACGGCAGCCTCGCTTGGGACAAGTCGGCGTCCGCGATTCGGGCCGAAGCGCTCGCCGCACAGCTCCTCGCGGTGCAGGCATGGCTTCCGCGCGAAGAGATCTACCTCGGCATCAATTCGCCCGCCTGGAGCATCTCGGTCGAGGCGTTCTTCTACGCAATTTTTCCGCTGCTGATCGGATCGCTTTGGCGTTCGTTCGCGACGACGGGCGCACGTGCGGTCTTCGTCGTGGCGGCGCTGACGTGGGCGTGCGCCGCAGCGGTCTTCGCCATCCCGCATCACGCCGACGTCTGGACCACGTACATCTTTCCGCCGGTTCGGCTGGTGGACTTCGTCGTCGGCATGCTGCTCGGCATCGCCTTCCTGCGCGGGTATCGCCTACCGGGATCGGCCACCGCGTGGGAGCTCGCGGCCGTGGCCGCCGTCGCGGGCGCGATCCTCGCGATCCCGCATGCGCCCGCGGGCCTGCAATACTCGCTGCTGGCGATGCCGTGCTGGGCCGCACTGATCGCGGCCGTCGCGCTGCGCCGCGGCGCCGTGTCGCGATTGCTCTCGCATCGCGCGTTCGTGCGCCTCGGCGAGATGAGCTACGCGTTCTATCTCGTGCACCTCAGCGTCTTGATCGTCGCGGAGCACGTCATCGCGCCGGCGTACGTGGCCGCGGTCGCCCTCGCCGTGTCGCTCGCGGCCGCCTGGCTGCTGCATGCCGGCGTGGAACGCCCCTTGCGAACGTTCATTCGCGGCCGCGCGGCGCCGAGGGCCGTCGCCGCCGCGTAGGAACGCGTTCGTCTGCGTCGCAGACGACGCCATGCGCGCTTCGTTCGTTCATGTCGGTCGCGTGGTCGCGGCGTTGTTCGTTCTGTCGATCTCGCTCGGGGCTCGCGCCGGGGCCGATCCGGCGAGCGAACGCGCGGCCTCGGCGTACCTCGACGGCATCCGCTCCACGCCGCTCGCGCTGCGGCGCTTCATGCAGGACCTCCCAAAAGGCGCCGACCTGCACAACCACGCCTCGGGCGCGGTCTACGCGGAACGGATGATCGACTGGGCCGCGAGCGACGGGCTCTGTGTCGACACCACGTACACCTTCGTGCAGTGTCCGACCGCCTCGCCGGCGCCCGCGAACGTGCAAACCGTCGCGAACGCGCTCAAGCAGGGCGGCTTTCGCGATCACCTCATCGACGCGATCTCCATGCGCTTCTTCGTGCCGCGCACGGAGTCCGGACACGACCACTTCTTCAACGCGTTCGGCAAGTTCACGATGGCGACGTGGGCGCATGGGCCGCAGATCGTCGCCGACGCGGTGCGGCAAGCGGCGGAGGACCACGTCGACTACCTCGAGCTGATGACGACGTTCGGCAGCGGACCTGCGTGGAAAGCGCTCACCACCGGCGTCACGTACGATGCCGACTTCGACAAGCTGCGCGCAGCGCTCACCGCGAACGGGCGGTTCGCCAAAGCGGTCGATGAAGCCGAAGCGGAACTGCAAAGCACGGAGGCCAAGCGCAACGCCGACATGCGCTGCGACCGCCAAGGTCCGGCGCATCCGCCCGCATGCGACGTGCAGTTGCGCTACATCGAACAAGTCAGCCGCAACGGCGACCGCGTGAGCGTCTTCGCGCGCACGATGCTCGGCTTCGCGCTCGCGCTGCGCGACGGCCGGCTCGTCGCCGTGAACTTCGTGAGCCCTGAGGACGGCGCCGTGTCGGTGCGCGACTACGCGCTGCACATGCGCATGATCGCCTACCTGCGCCGCACCGTCGGCGACGTGCCGGTGACGTTGCACGCGGGCGAACTGACGCTGGGGCTGGTGCCGCGTGCCGTGCTCGACGACCACGTCGATCTTGCGGTCAACGTCGCGGGCGCGCGGCGCATCGGTCACGGCGTCGATATCGCATACGAGCGCAACGAGCCGGCGCTGCTCGCCACGATGGCGTCGCGCCCGGTGCTCGTCGAGATCGCGCTGACCAGCAACGACGTGATCCTGGGCGTGCGCGGCGCGGAGCATCCGGTGAACCTCTACTTGCAGGCCGGCGTGCCGATCGCGCTGGTGACCGACGACGAAGGCGTGTCGCGCATCGACTTGAGCAACGAGTTCGTACGTGCCGCGCGCGACTACGGCTTCTCCTACGCCACGCTCAAGCGCTTCGTGCGCAACAGCCTCGAGTACGGCTTCATCCAGGGCAAGAGTCTATGGGAAGACGAAGCCGCGGGCCGTCCTGTCGCCGTGTGCGCGGCGCTGCCCACGACCTACGCCTGCCGAGAGTATCTCGCGTCCAGCCCGCGCGCGAGCTTGCAGTGGAAGCTCGAGCGCGAGCTGGACGCGTTCGAAGCCGGCGTCGGGGCACAAGCTCCGCGCCGCTGACGGCTACGGTGCGGCGGGCGTGCTGCTGAAGTAGAGCTTCAGCTCCACACCCTTGAAACCGCTGCCTTTGGTGATGTACGGATTCGCTTGCGACCACGGGCCGCCGTTGAGGCACGCCGCGTTCGTGACGCTGCAGACGAACGCCAACGTCGTGGCACCGCCGGCGATCGGGACGAGGTCGTTGTTCGTCGTGCCGAACTCGTTGTACAGCGAGTAGTGGAACGAGATCGACGTCGTCCCGGGCGGAACGAGCACCAGCTGCAGCCACGGCACGGCCGTGCGCGGCAGATGGTACTGCGACGCGTCGCGGTACGGGTAGCCGTTGCCAACGCTGGTCGTAACGAGCGATCCGTAATACGACTCGGTCCCGACCGCGAAGTTCGCGCGGACGTTGAACGTGCGCATGGCGAACACGGTCCCACTCGTCGGGTGCGCGGTGAAGGCCGGCATCGCCACGGTCGCCGGCTGGTAGAGCCCACGGCTCAGCGCACTGTACACGGCCTTCTGCTTGAACGTCCGCACATAGAGCGAGTCGTGCGAGCCGGTCCAGCCGGCGATGAACGTCGCGAACGCGCCGGCATAGCCGCTGCGGTTCCCGTTCCAGTGGCCGTCGAGCGACGCCGTGTTGAGAGGATTTTCGATCCACTCCGAGACGTAGATCGACGCCTTCTGGTCGTAGGCGAGATCCTTCGCGTCGGATGCGCTCGGGTTGTACGATTTCACGCGGGTCGCGAAGCCGGGGCTCACCCAGGAGAGGACGTTTTGCGCCCACTCGTACGAACCGGCCAGCGCGTAGACGTACGCGCGGTCGTACCGCGGCCGCACGACGGAGTCATGGTTCATCCCGGACGTGTAGCCGCCGTGCGGCACGTGACTGCCCTGCGGGATGTTCAAGCAGTTCTTGTACCATCCGGTGTAGAGCCCGCTCGGCGGCGACGACGTCTGGAACCAGCTTGCCGTCTTGTACGGGCCGCTCGCACCGTTCTGCTCCACCCAGTTCGAATGCGTGTAGAAGTCTTGCACGACGTGCAGCGAGATCCCGAGCACCGTGTAGAACTCGACGACGTCGTTGTCGCGCTCCGCCTGCTGCGCCGCGGCCTTCGTGTTGGCGGTGAGCGTCGTCCAGTACGCCGCGATGTCGGCGTTGGAGAACACGTCGTCGAAGTGCAGCTTCTCGAGATCGCACTGGCCGCTCGCGCCGAAAAAGGGCCGCGACGTGAAGTAGTCGGTCAGCCAGTTCTCGACTTGGACGACGTCGGCCGCGGGGCGGTTGAAGCCCAAGCGCTGTAAGGAGTCCTCGGTGATGTTGGCATGTGGCCCGGTGTCGAACGCGAGCGCGGGCCCCGCGACAGAAACGAGCCAGAACACGGCGGCAGACGCCGCAACGAACAGTCTTCTCATCGGGTGAGCTTGGCTAGCTAGCGAGCGCTTCCCTCTCCCCGCGCGCGCCTCGATGCCATCGAACCGCAGCCAGGTTTCGTTCGACGAATCATACGAGTACCCAGGGCCGGCCGCCACGGCGAATCGTCGTCAGGCCGAGGAGGATTCCGCATTGCCCCGTCCCTTCATTCTCTCGCTCGTGTTCGCCGCGGCGCTGTTCGCGACGGCCGCAGCCGAAACCGGCGAGCGGGTCAGCACGCTGGACGACCAGCGCGGCGTCGGGATCACCATCTACAACAGCGACCTCGCGCTGGTCCGCGACCGCCGCCACGTCGCGCTGCCGCAAGGCGAGTCGCGGCTCGCGCTGCGCGACGTCAGCGCGCGCATCCAGCCGGAGACCGCGCTGCTGCAGAGCGTCGGCAACCCGGGGCGCATCGGCGTGATCGAGCAGAACTTCAACTACGACCTGCTCTCGCCGCAGAAGCTGCTCGAGAAGTACGTCGGTCGCGACGTCGACGTGTATCACTATAACCCTCGCACCGGCGAACGCAAGCGCGAGCGTGCGCGCGTGCTCGCGACCAACGGCGGCGTGGTGCTGCGCTACGCCGACCGCATCGAGACGTCGGTCGACGGCACGCTGGCGTTTCCGTCGCTGCCCGCCGATTTGCGCGACCGCCCGACGCTGGTGACCGACGTGACGAACGCGTCGGCGGGCGACCAGGACGTGGAGCTGACGTACCTCACGAGCGGCCTCAACTGGAAAGCCGACTACACCGCGGAGCTGTCGCCGAGCGACGACCGCATCGACCTGCGCGGCTTGATCACGCTGCAGAACACGAGCGGCACGTCGTACCGCGACGCCAGCGTGCAGCTCGTCGCGGGCGACGTCAACGTGGTTCGCAACGCCTTCCAGCCGCCCGCGCAGCAGCTGCGGGCGATCGGCGCGGTGACGTCCCGGTCGGCATCCGTCGCGCAAGAAGCGCTGCTCGAGTATCACCTCTACACGCTGCCGCGGCACAGCTCGGTCCTCGACAACCAGACCAAACAAGTCGAGCTGCTCACCGCGCCCAACGTCGCGGTGACCAAGACGCTGGAGCTGCGCGGGAACCCGTACTACTATCGCCAGCAGAGCCCGGACCTCGGCGACCGGCTCAAAGTCGCGACGTACCTGTCGTTCAAAAACGAAGGCGGCGACCTCGGCATCCCGCTGCCCAAAGGCGCCGTCCGCGTGTACAAGCGCGACAATTCCGGCACGGCGCAGTTCGTCGGTTCGGACACCATCGACCACACGCCCAAAGGCGAGTTCGTGCGCCTGCACCTCGGCGACTCGTTCGACGTGACGGCGCACAAGAAGCAGACGGACTACAAGGTGATCTCCGGCCCCGTGGATCGCTACGAGAGCGCCTACGAGATCGTGCTCCGCAACGCGAAGCCGACGCCGCAGACCGTGCTCGTGGTGGAACCGATCCCCGGCGACTGGACGATCGTGCAGTCGTCCGCGCCGTACGTGAAGTCGTCCGCGTCCACGGCGACGTGGTCGCTCAACGTTCCGCCCAACGGCGCCACGACGCTGACGTACCGCGTGCGGGTGCAGTACTGATGCGCCGGGCGATTTTCGCGACGATCCTCATCGCAACGCTGACGGCTTCGGTCTCGGCGGAGACCGGCGAGCGCGTCAGCACGCTGGCCGACCAGAGCGGCGTCGGGATCACGATCTACAACAGCGAGCTCGCGCTCGTGCGCGACCGGCGGCGGCTCGCGATACCGCACGGCGAGTCGCGGCTCGCGCTGCGCGACGTCAGCGCGAAGATCCAATCGGAGACCGCGCTGCTGCAAAGCGTGGGCAACCCGTCGCGCCTGAGCGTCTTCGAGCAGAACTTCAACTACGATTTGCTCTCGCCGGAGAAGCTGCTCGAAAAGTACGTCGGGCGCGACGTGGACGTGATCCGCACCGATCCGCAGACCGGGCGGCGCTCGCGCGAGCGCGCCCGCGTCCTCGCAACCAACGGCGGCGTGGTGCTGCGCTACGCCGACCGCATCGAGACGTCGGTCGACGGGCGGCTCGCGTTCCCGTCGCTGCCGCCCGACCTGCGCGACCGCCCCACGCTGGTGACCGACGTGAACAACGCGGGCGACGGCGCGGCGCAGGTGATGGAGCTCACGTACCTGACCGGCGGCCTGAGCTGGAAAGCCGACTACACCGCATTGCTCTCGCCCAATGACGACCAGCTCGACCTGCGCGGATTCATCACGCTGCAGAACCAGAGCGGCACCGCGTACAAGAACGCGCGCGTGCAGCTCGTGGCAGGCGACGTCAACGTGGTCAATTCCGAGGTAGCGAACGGCGCGCTCCAAGCGCCCAAGATGATCGACGGCGTCGCGGGGCGGCCCACGGAACAGGCACTCTTCGAATACCACCTCTACACGCTGCCGCGCAAGACGACGGTCGCGGACAATCAGACCAAACAAGTCGACTTGCTGTTCGCTCCGCATGTCGCGGTCACCAAGACGTTGGAGCTGCGCGGCTCTCCGTACTACTACCGCTCGCGCAACGCCGATCTCGGGACGCGCATCAAGGTCGGCACGTACGTGACGTTCCGCAACGCCGGCGGCGCGCTCGGCATCGCGCTGCCCAAGGGCGCGGTTCGCGTGTACAAGCGCGACAACGGCGGCCAAGAGCAGTTCGTCGGCTCCGACAGCATCGATCACACGCCCAAGAACGAGACGGTGCGCCTGCACCTCGGCGACTCCTTCGACGTGACGGCGAACAAGAAGCAGACCGATTTCAAGACGATCTCGTCGAGCACGTACGAAAGCGAGTACGAGATCGTGCTCCGCAACGCGAAACCGGTCGCGCAGAACGTGCTGGTGATCGAGCCGATCCCGGGGGACTGGACGATGATCAGGTCGTCGGCAGCCTACACCAAGAGCTCGTCGTCGACGGCCACGTGGTCGCTGCGCGTTCCGGCAAGCGGCTCCACGACGCTGACCTACCGGGTGCGCAACACGTACTGAACCGTTACCGAACGGGTACAGCAGCAGAGTGATCCGTGCGTCGGCAGTCGGGACGCTCGCGCTAGGCGCGGCGACAGGGTTCTCGCTGGGCTTCGCCGCGGTGCGGGCGGCGCAGGCCCTGCGCGATCTGCGCGAGCCGTATCCGGCGCGGGCGGATCGCAGCCCGCGGCGGTACGGCGCGGAGCGGCGCGCGCTGGCGCTGGCCGGCACGGCGCGCGGCGTGGCGTCGCTCGCCGTGACGGCGTTCGTGCTCGCCGACTCGCTCGACCACGCGCTGCGCCCGCTCCCGCGCGCGCTTCGCGCGCCGTCGTTCGCGCTGGCGGTGATGGCGCTCGACGCGGTGCGCGATATCGCCGCGGAGTACGTCGAGGGCCACGTGGCCGAGCGCGCGTACGGCACGTCGGAGCAGAGCGCCCGCGGCTGGCTGGCCGATCAAGCGAAAGGCACGGCTGTCGCGGCCGTCGTGACTGTTCTGCTGGTCGCGCTCGCAGACGCCGTGGTCGTGCGCGCGCCGCGCCGCTGGCCGCTGATCGCGATCGGTGCGACGGCACCGCTTCTTGCGTTCGGCACCGTGATCGCGCCGACGTTCGTGATGCCGCTGTTCAACCGCTACGAGCCGGTGACCGGCGAGCTGGAACAGCGCATCCGCGCGCTGGCCGCGCGCTACGGCGTCGGCAACGCGGCGATCCTGCGCTTCGACATGAGCCGTCAAACGAAGAAGGCGAACGCGTTCGTCACCGGCGTGCTCGGCACCGAGCGCATCGCGCTCGCCGACACGCTCGTGGAGGCGTTCGCCGACGACGAGACGCTGTTCGTCGTCGCGCACGAGCTCGGTCACTACGTGCGCCGCGACCCGTGGCTCGGCATCGCGCTCGCCACCGCCGCAACCGCCGTGACGGTGCTCGCATCGGACGCCGCGCTACGCGCGACGACGAAGCGCGGGCTGACGTCGCCCGCGCAAGGCGCGCGGCTGTCGTTCTACGGCACGCTCGCGCAGCTCGCGCTGATGCCCCTGATGAACGCCGCGACACGCGCGATGGAACGGCGCGCCGACACGTTCGCGGTGAGCGCAACGGGCGACCCCGGCGCGGGCGTCCGCGCCTTCCGCCGCCTCGCCGAACAGAACCTCGCCGAGCTGGAACCACCGCGCTGGGCGGAGCTGCTCTTCGCGACGCACCCGTCGCTGGCGTCCCGAATTCGTGCGCTCGAAGCCTAGTCGAACGCGCCTTCGTCGTGCGTGACGGCGGCGTGTTCGTCGAGCCAGCGCACGAACGGCGCCGTCGCGCGGATTGCGTCGCGGAACACCGCGAACGCGCCGCGCTCGCGCAGTTCGCGGTCGGTCACGTCGCGCCGCACCAGATAGTTGCGCGCGCGGATCAGCGGCAGGCGCGGGTGCTGCTTCGGAAACCCGCGTGGCGTGATGCGCAGCGGCTCGGTGTCCAGCGGCAGGTATGGTCTCAATGCCTTGGACGCGAGGATGCGGTCGAAGGCGCGCGCGTCCGCGCCGTCGTCTGCGAACGTCGTTCGCAGCGCGTGCAGCGCCGGCTTCACCGGCACGTAGATCCCCGCGGAAAAGTGCGTGTCGCCCGGTGCCAGGTGGATGTAGTAGCCCGCGAACGCACCGTCCTTGCCGCCCGGCGACATCCACGCCGAGAGCCAGGGCTTGTACGGATCGCGCTGCTTGTGAAAGCGCGTGTCGTTCGCGATGCGGAACAAACATGCGCGTGGATCGGCGTTCGCGAGCCGGTCGTCCGCGTGCGCGCCCGCGAGCAGCAGCATCGTGACCAAGTCCTCCCAACCATGGCGCACGTGCTCGTCCCATGCGGCGCGATTGGCATGGAACCACGTGCGATCGTTATTTTTCTTCAGCCCCCGCAGGAAACGGAAGGCGACGTTCAGATCGAGCGGATCGGGGCGCCGGTTCAAGGCCACGTTTCACGGCTTCGGCAACGGCGCCGCTGTCGCTTTCCTCGTTTACGGCACGGGCGTTCCGCCCGTGACGGCGATGCGCGCTCCGTTGACGTAGCTCGACTCCTGCGACGCGAGAAACACGTAGGCGGGTGCGAGCTCCGCGGGCTGCGCGGGACGGCCGGTCGGAGACTGCGTTCCGAACGTCTTCACCTCGTCCGGCTTCATCGTCGCCGGGATCAGCGGCGTCCAGACCGGCCCGGGGGCGACGCAGTTCACGCGAATTCCGCGTTCGATCGCTTCCTGCGCCAGTGCCTCCGTGAACGTCACGATCCCGCCCTTGGTCGTCGCGTAGTCGAGCAGCGACGGGCTGGGTTTCGTCGCTTGGACCGATGCGGTGTTGATGATGCTCCCGCCGGGCGGCATCACGGCGAGCGCGGCCTTCGAAAGCCAGAACAGCGCGTACAGATTCGTCTTGAGCGTGCGATCGAATTGCTCAGTCGAGATCTCCGCGATCCCGCCCACTTCGTTCTGGAAGGCGGCGTTGTTGACCAAGATGTCGAGACCGCCCAGTTCGGCGACCGCACTCGCGACAAGGTCGCCGCAGACGCGTTCGTCGCTGATGTCGCCACGGATCGAAACCGCTTTGCGACCCGCGCTTTCGACCAGGCGCACCGTTTCCGCTGCATCATCGTCTTCGCTCAGATAGGAGATCAGGACGTCCGCGCCTTCGCGCGCGAACGCGAGCGCGACCGCGCGCCCGATCCCGGAATCGGCCCCAGTCACGATCGCTTTGCGGCCCGCCAATCGCTCGCTTCCGTGGTATGTGTTCTCACCGTAGTCGGGTCGCGGCTGCATGCGCTCGCTGCTGCCGGGATGAGGTTGCGGCTGGTCGGGGAACGGCGGGCGCGCGTAGCGGTCGCGCGGGTCGTGGAGCGTCTCGGTTGCCATCTCCGCCGTTTTCCCGCGCGAACCCGGCGTTCACACGTTCGGGACCGTCAGATCTCGAAGCGACTCGGCCAGCAACTCGCGCAGATGCTCTTGCCACACGGCGGCGAGCGTGTGCGTTCCGTGACCGCGCGTGTCGCTCGATATCGGCAGCAAGATGAAGCGGCCGTGCCGCACGGCCTTGATCTCGCGCTCCATGATCCGGAGCTCCGGCGGGTTGATCTGGTCGTCCGCGCTGTTGATCGCGAGCAGCGGAGCGGTGATCTTGCCGAGGCCGGGCTCCGGATCGTAGTCGCGCGACGACTCGAAGTGGTAGATCATGTCGTTGGCGTCGTAGCGCGCGACGTTCTTCTTCACCGTGTTCTCGTAATACGCGTCGGCTTGGTCGCGGCTCGGGAACTGCGACTGGTTGTACAGCGGCGCCGAGCCGAAGATCCACAACATGTCGACCGCGGCTTTGAGGCCGTTCGGCTGCGTCGTGTACTCGCCGGCGGCGTAGCCGGGGTCGTTGCGAAGGTCGTCGACGATCATGTCGCGCCACACGCGGTTGCGCCCGCCGATCTGCACCGGCAAGCTCGCGAGCGGCATCAGTGCGTCCATCATCGTGGGATACGTCTCACCCCACAGCCACGTCTGCATTCCGCCCATCGACGTCCCCATGACGAGGCGCAGATGATCGACGTGCAGCGCGTTCACCAGCACGTCGTGCTGCGCGCGCACCATGTCGCGATAGCCGTAGTGCGGAAACTTCGCGTGCAGACCGTCGCTGGGCTTGGACGACTTGCCGTGCCCGATGCCGTCGGTGATGACGATGAAATATTCAGACGCGTCGAGCAGGCCGCCGCGCGGGAACAGCACGCCCGCAAATTGCTCGCGCAGGAACTGGTTCGTGTCGCCGCCGGTCCCGTGCAGGATCAGCACGGCGTTGTCGACGTGTCCCACGGCATCGCGGTGCGGCGTCCCGAGCGTCACGTAGTGCAGCCGCAGGTTCTTCATGGTCTCGCCGTCGGCGAACTGAAACTCCGGCACGACGTACGTGCCGTCCGCAGGAGTGGGCCATGAGGCCGCGCGCGCCGAAGCCGCCCCAACCGACCACACGATCAGCGCGACAGCGAACGCGACGACGGCCCGCATCAGATCGCGACGGCCGGGGACGGGCGCGTGCCCAGCCACGACGCGATGTCCGTCTTCACGTCCACGTGGACGCCGTCGCGCAGCTCGCGGCGGAACTCGCCGAACAGGCCGAACGCTTCAGCGAACGCATCGTGCTTGTGGATCGACTCGTAGTTGAGCTGGCTCGCGCCGATGTACGTGCCGTCGGGGAAGTCCGCATACACGTCGAGCGCGCGCGCGAGGATGCCGCGCACCACGTCCTCGACGAACTTCGGGTTGTGGTGCGCCTTGTTCACGATGAAGAACTCGTCGGGACGCTTGAGCAGGTCGTACGTCTCGCTCGACATCGACGACTCGACGATCTCCACCAAATCCTCGGCGCGCACGAAGTCCGAGAACGGCTCTTCCGCGCCGACGTACACCGCGCCGCGGCCGCGCTGGTTGTGCGTCGCGACCGGCAGCGCGTCCACGGCGCGGATCGCGTCCGCTTCGGAGAACCCCGCTTCCTGCAGCTCGCGGATCGAGTGCTCGCGCACCATGCCCTGCGCGCACGGGCAGGCCGTCATACCCTGCGCCTCGACGCCGACGATGCGGCGCGTGCGGTGCGCGTCGGCGTGCGCGATGCCGATCAGCGTGTACGTCTCTTCGGTACGCTTGCCGCTCACCGGCGTCCAGCGCTCGAGGCCGAACTCCGCGCGCACGCGCACGTCGGCGCGCAGCGCGCCCTGCGAGCCGACGATCTCGCGCGCGATCTGCTCGGTGAGGTCCTCGACGCGCGACGGCTTCTGCTTGCGCGCGAGCACGTCCAGCGTCGCGGCTTCGAGCAGCTCCGAGAAGCGCGACATGTGCACGCCCGCTTTGTCGGGCGCCAGGTCGGCGACCATCGTGAAATCGCCGTGGAACGTGCGCTCCTCGCCGCCGACATCCAGCCGAATGATGTGCTTGACCGACGATACGCCGACGCGGTTGAGCGACAGCCGCACGTCGGGCTCGTCGTCTTGGCGGTTGGCGGTGAAGTGGATCGCGCGCGCCTTGCGCGTGATGCCCTCCTGCGGTACCGCTGCCGCCAGCACCGCGATCGTTTTGCCGCTGCGCGGTTCCACGACGTCGGGCGCGATCTCGGCGAGCGGGATCACGTTGAACGCCCGCGAGGCGAGGTACGGGTGGGGCACTTCGAAGCGGCCGAAGTCCGCGACGGTGTCGTCGACCAGCAGGATGTCGATGTCGATCGGCCGCGCGGCGAGCGGCGTGCGCGTCCGGCGGCCGATCGCGGTCTCGATTGCGCGCACGAACGTTTCGAACGCATCCGGGTCGAGCGCAGTCGTCACCTTGGCGGCGACGTTGAGGAATGCCGGGCCGGCGACGCCGTTCGCGGGCGGCGTCTCGAAATACGACGACACCGCCTCGACCCGCGCGTGCCTGCGCATGCGCTGAAGCGCGGCGAGGATCGTGCTTTGCCGGTCGCCCAGGTTCGAGCCCAAACCGACGTAGACGGTGTGCATCCGGACGTACTTCGACGAGGCGGCGCTTGCGCACCGCCTCGTCGCGTGGTCCCTCTCGCCGGGCGCAGGCCCTACTGGTGCGGCTGCTCCGACGGGTTCGGGCTCGGCGAGGTGCTCGTCCCCGGCGGTTTCGTCGGCTCCGGTGAGTGCGACGGCGCGGTCGTCGGCGCGTGCGTGGGCTCCGGCGAGTGCGACGGCTCCGACGAAGGCGCGGTCGTCGGCGCGTGCGTCGGCTCCGGCGAGCTCGACGGGTGCGCGGTCGGCGACGTGCTCGGGCGCGGCGTCTCGAGCGGCGTCACGACGCCGATGTGGACGACGGCGGATGCGCCGCGGTCGCCGAGTCCCACGATCACGCAGCGGCCGGGGCCGACCGGCGTGATGGTGAACGTCGGGCTCGTGCCGCTCGTGTTCACGATGCCGGTGCAGTCGCCGTGCAGCGTGAACGCGCCGGTGAAGCCTGGTTGCGAGAACGTGACCGGGACCGGGCTCGACGTGACCGCCGCGAACTGGATGTTCGGCGGCGCGGCGACGACGGCGGCGGGCTTGGTGTCATGCGGCGGGTTGGACGGCACGCTCGACGGCACCGGCGTCGGCGTCGCGGCCGTGGCCGACACCGAGTACACCACGAAGTAGTACGTCTCGTTCGCCGTGAAGGCGATCGGCTTGCCGTTCGACGCGAAGGCGAGCTGCGTGCCGCTCTTGCCGTTGGACGTCGTGGCGGCGCTGACGGTCGCGGGCCCTTCGAATCCGAGCTGCCAACCCGCCGCCGTCCGCAGCGGATCGAGGAACGCCAGCCAGTAGGTGACGCCCGACGTCGGCAGCACGCGCGGCACGGTGAACGTGAACGCGGGTGCCTGCGGCAGGCTCACGTCCGCCGAGAACTGCAGCTTCAGGTACGCGACGACGTCCTTGGTGGAGTCGACGCGCACCGCGCGGCCGTTCACGCTGCGCCCCGCGCTCAGCGCGGGCAGCGTCGAGTCGGCGGACGACGAGTACGTCGCCGCGATCGTCGCGTCGGGCGGGATGCTGCCGTTCGCGGGCAGCGCCGCGCTCGCCGCCGCGCCGCTGGGATCCGACGGCAGCGCGACCGGGACGGTTGCGGCGCCGGGGGCGGCCGATGGGATCGCCACCGCGTCGGTCGCCGAGAAGCTCTGCGGCGACCCCGCGGGCGCATTGGTGGGGGCCACGGGCGGTCCGCCCGGGACGCTGGACGATCCGCCTCCGCCGCCGCCGCAGGCCACGAGCAGCGCGGCGCTCAGGACGATGCCGCCGGCAAACGCGGTCGAAATCCGTTTCATAGCCCCTGTGATCGGCACATGCCGCCTGGAAGTAGAGCGAGGCGGGCGTGCCTCCGGTCACATGCTGGCCGCCCTCGTCTCGCGCTAGATCGAGCGGGTGTTGCGCGCGTCGAGCACGCCGCGCACGCGCACGCGCAGGTCTTGCAGGTGCGCGCGCGTGCCGTCGTCGCGCGCGGCGCGCACCGCGCCGTCGAGCCGGCCCGACAGCCGCACCAAGTTCGCACGCGCCAGCGCCTGCGTCTCGCGCGGCAGGTCCAGCTGGTCCGCGAACGCCGAGGGCAGCTGCGCGATCGCTTCTTGCAGATCGGCGAAGCGGCGCTGCAGCTCGCGGTGCGCGGGATCGATCGACGCGCGCCCGACGTCGTCGTAGACGGCCGCGTTCGTCCACGCGAACAGGTCGGTGAGCGTCATCGTGTCGCCGGGCTTGCGAACCTTGAGCTGCTGGTCGGCGACGCGCCCGAGGTTGATCGGCGAGAACATCTCGGAGATCACGCCGTCCTGCAGCTCCGCGATGATCTCGCGGATCGGGAAGTCGCTGCGGCGCACGCCGTTCGCGCCCCAGTGCAGGCCGAACCGCGTCGGCCCTGCGGCGTTGAGCAGCTCCGGCGAGAACCGCAGCGCGCGCGACGAGAGGATCCAGCGGTCGAGCAGATCGAATGCGCGGCGCTGCTGCGCGCGCGGGATCGACGTGAACGGCAGCGGCGCGCCGGGCTGGTCGCGGTGCGCGCGCGACGTGTAGATCCCGCCGACGAACTTGGCCGCGAGGTCGGCGTCGTTCAGCTCGTTGTTGAGCACCGTGATGAGCCCGGCGCGCAAATCCTGGTACGTGCGGTGGTCGCCCGGATAGCGGCGCGTCAGGCGCGCGGCCACGTCCCCGTCCACGCGGAACTGCTCGTCGACGTACGCGAGCGGGTCGTTCGACAGGTCGAAGCGCTGGATGCGCGGGTCGATCGAGATGCTCGACGCGTCCTCGTCGGTGCCGTAGGCATGGCCGGGCTCCGTGGAGCGTGCCGCGATCCGCGACAGCGGCACGGCCTCGTCGGCCGAGGAGCGCACGTTGGGGAAGCTGCGGTAGCCGTACTCGATCGCCCAGTAGTCGTACGCGCCGAGGTGCGTTGGGAAGTAGTCCGCTTGGCGTTCGCCGGGCGCGGCGATGTTCGCCGGCGTGTAGTCCATCACGGACGCCGTGGTGCCGTGCGCGCGCGTGAACGCCGGATCGTGCAGCTCGCGCATCGAGAACTGCGTCGAGCCCTGGAAGTTGTGTCGCAGCCCCAGCGTGTGGCCGGCCTCGTGCATGACCGTGTCGAAGAGCCACTCCTGCGCGTAGCGCTCGCGATCCGCTTGCGTGGCGCGCGGGTTCTGCGCGAGCAGCATCGAGCCCAGCGCCGCTTGCGCGACGGAGTCTTCTTCCACCGAGCATTCTTCGCTGCGCGGCGCGGCCGGATCGCCGTCGGCCGCAAGCGGGTCCAGCGCGAGCCGGTCGCCGGCGAGCGCGTACGCGTTCGCGCGCGCGCGCTGCGCGGGGAGCACGCGGTCGATGTAGCCGCGTTTTATGGAGCGCAGCGACTCGCCGTCGATCACGACCTCCGCGCGAATGATCTGGCCGGTGTCGGGATCGCTGACGTGCGGGCTGTACGCGGAAAAGTTCGGCTGGTCCGACGTGATCCAGCGTACGGTGGTGTAGCGCGCGTCGTCGGGGTCCCAGCCCGCTTCGGACGGCGGGTCTTTCACCACGATCGCGTTGGGATGCCCGATCTTCGCGAACGCGTCGTTCCACGCGAGGATGCCGCGCCGCACGGTGCCGCGGTACTCCGCCGGGATCTCGTTGGTGAGATAGAACGTGATCGGGCCGTTGTCGAGGTTCCAGCGCTCGATGAAGCGCTCGAACGGCGAGCCGAGGCGGTCGTTGCCGTAGCGCTTGCGCGCGGTGATGAAGTAGCCCACGCGGTCGTCGGCGAGGCGCGGCACGAACTTCGGATCGCGGTCCGGCGGCGCGACGATGCTGTAGTGCACGCCGATCGGGATGCCGCGGCCGTCGGGCACCGTCGGCAGCGCGTTGGGCGGGCCGTTGAACGCGAGGTTGACGCTGATCTCGTCGTTGCGCGGGAACGCCTTGGTCGAAAGATAGTACGACTTGGACGCGTCGACCGAGAACGACGGGCGCGCCACGAGCAGCAGCAGACCGGGCAGCGACGGCGCCCCCGCGCCGCGGCCGAGATCGGCGCCGATCCCTTCGAAGTCGGTGAGGAACAGCGACGGCGCCACGACGACGTGCTTCTTGCCCGTGTCCTCGGCGACGATCGGCGTTGAGAGGATCACGGAGTCGGCGACGCTGATCGCGAGCGAGTTCGCCGCGGCGGTGCCCTTGTCGGCGACGTAGCGCGTGTTCGGCGTGATCCACAGAACGCGCTTGCCCACCAGCTTGAACGTGACTTGGAACGGCTCGTACACGCGGCCTGCGAACGCTTCGCCGCCGACGCCGCGCTCGATGGACGGCTCGACGATGTACGTCTTGTCGAAGTTCTCCGGGCGCAGGTCGAAGTAGAGCTCGTCGTCCTTGCGCACGATGTCGATCACGCCGTCCTGGTGCGACGTCGTCGTCTTCATGAAGTTCGCGTACGTCTGCGTGGCGGGCGGGGTGAGCGGGAACGGCAGCGTCAGCCCGGACGGCAACACGCACGGCGTTGCGGCCGCCGCCGCGGGCACCGGCGCGCCGGTCGCGGACGGCGACGGCTCCGAGGGCGGCGTCGCGCCGATGGTGGGCGCGGGCACCGGCGTGGCCGGCGGCAGCGTCGACGCCGCTTGCGGCGCGGCGACGGGCTCGGTCGTTCCCTGCGCGCGCGCGAGCGAGGCGGTGCCGACGAGCACGGCGAGAAAAACAACGGACAGACGCCGGATCATGGGCATCCATTCGAGCAGCGGCCCGCCTCTGCCCGCTAGCGCGGCTCGCTTGGTCCGCGCAACGTCCATTTCTGCGCGTTTGCCGACTGCGTCACGAGCGACGGCGCGAAGCCGCCGATCGCGTCGCGCAGCGCCGAGATCGCGACGGGCGAGCCCAGGAACGCGATCGGCACGTCGCGCAGCAGCAGCGCCTCGACGCGCGCGTACGCGCGTTTGCGTGTGGGCTCGTCGTACGATGCGAGCGCGTCGCGCTGCGCCGCGTCCATCGCGGCGCTGCAATAGAACGAATGGTCGTACCCGGCGGGCGGACGCTGGTCGCACGTGAACTGGCCGCTGTCGTCCGGGTCCATCCCGGCG
>Ga0066662_10000029_pt1 | contig 50875 bp, 41 predicted proteins | sample GraSoiAngelo_111_FD_133939 | JGI IMG/M metagenome (GOLD analysis project Ga0066662, IMG submission 133939) | Grasslands soil microbial communities from the Angelo Coastal Reserve, California, USA - 14_0903_12_40cm | ecosystem: Environmental > Terrestrial > Soil > Grasslands | place: USA...
AGCGCACGCCAGAACCAGATCGTCTTCGCCATCGACGGCGCCGTGCTGTCCTCGCGTCTGATCGAGGGCCAGTTCCCCAACTACCGCCAGCTGCTCCCCGACTCGGTCGAGCACGAGCTGCGCCTGGCGGGCGGCGAGTTCGCCGAGGTGGTGCGGCGGATCAGCCTGCTGGCCCAGAAGAACGCGCCCCTGCGGCTGGGCTTTCGCGAGGGCGAAGTCACGGTCTCGGCCCAGACGCCCGACGTGGGCGAGGCCTCGGAGGCCGTGCCGGTGGACTTTCACGGCGAGTCGTTTGAGATCGGGTTCAACCCCGAGTTCCTGCGCGACGGCTTGGAGAGCGTGGAGTCGGGAGACCTCGTCCTCAAGCTGATCAGCCCTCTGCGGCCGGGCCTGATCGAGTCGGCCGACCAGGGCGGCTTCGTCTACCTGGTGATGCCGATTCGCCTGAACGTCTGAGGGTGGCCGCGCGGTGCTGGTCACCGGTGTGCGCGTCCGCGATCTGCGCTCCTACGCAACCGCCGACGCCGCCCTGGGGCCGGGCCTAAACGTCGTTCACGGGCCCAACGGCGCCGGCAAGACCAACCTCCTGGAGGCGGTCTACTTTGGCTGCACGGGGCGGTCGTGCCGGACGAGCAATGAGCGCGAGCTGATCCGGTTCGGGGCCGACGTGGCCCGGGTCGAGCTCGACGTGCAGGGCGACGGGGGCACCCATCGGCTGTGCGCGGCCCTCCCGCGCGCGGGCGCCAAGCGCGTGGCGGTCGACGGCCAGCCCGTCGACAGCCTCCTGGACGTTGCGCGCCGCCCGCTGGCCAGCGTGTTCATCCCCGATCGGCTGGAGCTGATCAAGGGCCCGCCCGCCCTGCGCCGCTCGCATGTGGACTCCTTGGTGGCCGCGCTATGGCCCGCGCGCTCCGGCGCGCGTCGCGACTACGTCCGCGTCCTGGCTCAGCGCAACGCCCTCCTCGCCCGCGTGCGCACCGCCGGTGCGAGCACCGCCTCGCTGGGGGCGTGGGATGCCGAGCTCGCCGCGTGCGGGGTGGCCCTGCAGGCCCACCGCGCCGAGGCGATCGCCTCCCTGGCCGGTCCGTTCAGCGCCCACGCCGCCCGGCTTGGGCTGCGCGACGGGGCCGAGCTCGCCTATCGCCCGCGCAGCGGTGCGGCGACCGCGGCCGAGCTCGCCGCCGAGCTCGCCGCCCGCGTCGAGTCCGACCTCGAGCGAGGGTTCACCGGGCACGGACCGCACCGCGACGAGATCTCGCTAGCCCGCGGGGGCAGAGAGCTGCGGGTATACGGGTCGCAGGGCGAGCAGCGCCTGGCCCTGCTGGCCCTGCTGCTGGCCGAGCGCGAGCTGCTGGCCGAGCGGCGGGGGTCGCCCCCGCTGCTGCTGCTCGACGACGTGATGAGCGAGCTCGACGCCGAGCGCCGCGAGCTGCTGGCCGGCGAGCTGACCGGCCGGGGCCAGGCCGTGGTGACGGCGACCGAGCTGGCCCACGTGCCCGGTGCCACGGGCACCGAGGCGACCCGTCTGGCGGTCGGCGATGGGCGGGTGCTCTCCGGGGCGCGGGCGGCGTGAGCGGGACACGGGGCCTCGCGTGAGGCGCCGAGCTCCGCGGCCGGTCCGGCTGGCGCTCGAGCGCGTGACCAGCCGGCTCCAGCCGCCCTCGGTGCTGGGCGAGATCCAGCGGGTGTGGGAGCAGGCGGTGGGGCCGGCGGTGGCCGCCGAGGCCCGCCCCACGGCCGAGCGCGACGGCGTCCTGACCGTGAGTTGTCGCAGCGCGGTGTGGGGCCAGGAGCTCGAGCTGATGGCTCCCCAGCTGATCGAGCAGATCAACCAGCGCATGGGCGCCCGGCGGGTGCGCTCGCTGCGCTGTCGCACGACCCCCGGCGCGTTGTGAAACCGGGGTGGGAAGCCGGCCGCCGCGAGGCGGCCTTTTGTGCGTGATTTGCAGGCAATTTGGCACATTTTCGTGGCCGGATCCGGGGGGTCGACCTGCTATTGTTCTGTCCACCAAGTCGTCGACGCCCCGGACCGCCTTCGACCGCGCGTGATCCGGGGCTTTCGCATGTAACGGAAGGCAGGTTTGGCTAAGAAAGCAACGGACTCCGGCGCGTCCCAGGGCTCCTACGACGCCAAGGACATCACCGTCCTCGAGGGCCTGGAGGCGGTGCGCCGTCGACCGGGGATGTACATCGGCTCGACCGGGGTCCGCGGCCTGCATCACCTGGTCTACGAGGTGGTCGACAACTCGGTCGACGAGGCGATCGCCGGGCACTGCTCGGAGGCGACGATCACCATCCACCCCGACAGCTCGATCACCGTGACCGACGACGGCCGGGGGATCCCGGTGGCGGTGATGGAGAAGGAGGGGCGCCCCGCGGCGGAGGTCGTCCTTACCGTGCTGCACTCGGGCGGAAAGTTCGGCGAGGGCGGCGGTTACAAGGTGTCGGGCGGACTGCACGGCGTGGGCGTGTCGGTGGTCAACGCGCTGGCGGAGTCGCTGCACGTCGAGATCCGCCGTGACGGGCACCTGTGGACCCAGGACTACGCGCGCGGCGAGCCCCAGTCGTCGCTGAAGAAGGGCGCCACGCTGGCCAAGGGCCAGGGCACCGGAACAACCATCACCTTCCTGCCCGACGCCGACATCTTCGAGTCGCTGGACTTCGACTTTCGCACGCTGGAGGAGCGCCTGCGCGAGACCGCCTTCCTGACCCGCGGGCTGCGCATCGAGCTGGTCGACGAGCGGGCCGAGGGCAACCGGGCGGAGTTTCGCTACGAGGGCGGGATCGAGGACTTCGTGGTCTTCCTCAACGAGAACAAGGAAGCCGTCCAGCGCAAGATCATCTACTTCGAGGGCGAGTCCGAGGAGGGCGCCGTCGAGGTGGCGATGCAGTGGAACTCCTCCTATCAGGAGTCGATCTTCTCCTTCGCCAACAACATCAACACCCACGAGGGCGGCACCCACCTGTCGGGCTTTCGCTCGGCGCTCACGCGCACCCTCAACCGCTACGCGCGCGAGAAGGGGCTGCTCAAGGAGAAGGAGGAGAACCTCGCCGGCGAGGACGTGCGCGAGGGGCTGACCGCGGTGATCTCGGCCAAGCTCCGCGACCCCCAGTTCGAGGGACAGACCAAGACCAAGCTCGGCAACCCGGGCATGCAGGGCTTCGTGGAGTCGATCGTCAACGCCCGGCTGGCCGAGTTCCTAGAGGAGAACCCCAAGGACGCCAACCGGGTGATCACCAAGGCAGTGCAGGCCGCCCGCGCGCGCGAGGCGGCGCGCAAGGCGCGCGACCTGACGCGGCGCAAGTCGGCGCTGGAGAACTCGATGCTGCCGGGCAAGCTCGCCGATTGCTCGGTCAAGGACCCCGCCCTGGCCGAGCTGTTCGTGGTCGAGGGCGACTCGGCCGGCGGCTCGGCCAAGCAGGGGCGCGACCGCAACACCCAGGCGGTCTTGCCCTTGCGGGGAAAGATCCTCAACGTCGAGAAGAGCCGCATCGACAAGGTGCTTCAGAACGTCGAGATCCAGGCGCTGATCACGGCGATCGGGACCGGCGTGCGCGACGAGTTCAACCTCGAGAACGCGCGCTATCACAAGGTCGTTTTGATGTGTGACGCGGACGTCGACGGCGCGCACATCCGCACGCTCGTGCTCACGCTGCTGTTCCGCGAGATGCCCGAGCTGATCGAGGCCGGTTACGTCTACATCGCCAAGCCGCCCCTGTACAAGCTCAAGGACGGAAGGGCCGAGCGCTACATCGAAAAGGAGACCGAGCTCGAGGAGCTCCTGCTCGCCGACAAGCTCGAGAAGTTCAGCGTCTTTGACCGGCACGCAAAGCAGTTCAAGCTCACCGCCGCGCGGTGGCAGAAGTTCACCCGCCTGCTCAAGCAGTACGAGGGCTGGGCGTCGTCGCTGCAGGCGTCTCACGGCCACGACACGGTCGCGTTCCTGGAGGAGTCCTCGCTGCTGGACGAGGAGATCTCGAGCGCCGATGAGGCGATCGAGCTGCTGGGTCGCAAGGGCATGGAGGGGGAGGTCTACGCCACCGAATTGGTCTCCAAGGACCCCGTCGAGCTCGTCGTGCGCGCGGTCGAGGTCAAGACCGGCATGGCGCGCACCCATCGGCTGCGCCGCACCCTGTTCGACTCGCCCGACTACCGCCAGTTCGTCAAGGTCCACGCGCAGCTGGTGGAGCTCGCGGGCACGCCCCCGTTCGAGGTTCGCTTGGGCGACGTGCGCCAGGACGCGCTGGCGTTCGAGGCGCTGCGGTCGGCGGTGATGGAGGTCGCCTCACGGGGAGTTTCACTGCAGCGCTTCAAGGGACTCGGGGAGATGAACTACGACCAGCTCGCTGAGACCACCATGGATCCCGCGAGCCGGACGCTGGCCCAGGTGACCGTCGAGGACGCCGCGGCCGCCGATCGCATCTTCTCCATGCTGATGGGTGACCAGGTCGAGCCGCGGCGGGCGTTCATCGAGGAAAACGCCCGCGCCGTCGCCAACCTGGATGTTTGATCGCGTGCCCCGCCAGAAAGTCGGCCCCGCCCATCCGCGTCGGGAGGTGAGACATGGCAGCTAGTGACGTCATCGGCGGCGGCAACATCGAGCCCCGTGCGCTGGAGGACGAGATGCGCTCTGCGTATCTCGACTACGCCATGTCGGTCATCGTCGGGCGGGCGCTTCCCGACGTGCGCGACGGGCTCAAGCCCGTCCACCGGCGGGTGATGTTCGCGATGTCGGAGATGGGGCTGGGGCCGACGCGTCCCTACGCCAAGTCGTCGCGCATCGTCGGCGAGACGATGGGCAACTATCACCCCCACGGCGACACGGCGATCTACGACACCCTCGTGCGCATGGCCCAGGACTTCTCGCTCCGCTACGAGCTCGTCGACGGTCAGGGCAACTTCGGCTCGGTCGACGACGATCCGGCCGCCGCCATGCGGTACACGGAAGCGCGTCTGTCTCGAATCTCGATGGAGACGCTCCGTGACCTGGATATGGACACCGTCGACTTCGCGCCCAACTACGACGGGCGAAAGCAGGAGCCGCTCGTCCTGCCCGCGCGGTTTCCCAACCTGCTCGTCAACGGCGCCTCGGGCATCGCGGTGGGGATGGCGACCAACATCCCGCCCCACAACCTGGGCGAGGTGATCGCCGCCACGGTGGCCTATATCGAGGATGGCGAGATCGACGTCGCCGGGCTGATGCGCCACATCAAGGGTCCGGACTTCCCCACCGGCGGCGTGATCCTCGGTCGGGCGGGCATCCGCGACGCGTATGACACCGGCCGCGGGCGCGTGCGCGTGCAGGCCCGCGCCCACGTCGAGCCGCTCTCGCACGGCAAGGAGGCAATCATCGTCACCGAGCTGCCGTTCATGGTCAAGAAGGGCGGCGACGGGGGCCTGATCCAGAAGATCGCCGACCTGGTCCACGACAAGCGCATCCCCGAGATCTCCGACCTACGCGACGAGTCGGACAAGCGCGGCATGCGGCTGGTGATCGAGCTCAAGCGCGACGCGATCCCCAAGGTCGTGCTCAACAAGCTCTACAAGCACACCCCGATGCAGGCGACGTTCGGGGTCAACATGGTCGCCCTGGTCGACAACGTCCCCCGCACGCTCGCCCTACCCGAGCTGATCCGCCACTACGTCGACCACCAGCGCGAGGTCGTCGTGCGCCGCGCCAAGTACGAGCTGGCCCAGAAGGAGGCGCGAGCCCACGTCCTCGAGGGGCTGCTGATCGCGCTCGCCGACCTCGATGACGTGATCGACCTCATCCGGTCCTCGCGCGATCGCGACAGCGCCCGTGAGCAGCTGGTCGCCCGCTTCGAGCTGTCGGTGGTCCAGGCCTCGGCGATCCTCGACCTCCGCCTGTCGCAGCTCACCGCCCTGGAGTCCGACGCCATCAAGCAGGAGCACACCGACGTCAGCGAGCGCATCCGCGAGCTGCGCGAGCTGCTCGGGGACGAGACGCGGGTGATGGGGCTGATCAAGGAGGAGCTCAACGAGGTGGCCGATCGCTTCGGCGACCAGCGTCGCACCGAGATCACCTACGCCGAGGATGAGATCGACATCGAGGACCTGATCGCCGACCAGCAGATGGTCATCGCCATAACCCACTCGGGCTACATCAAGGCGCTGCCCCTCACCACCTACCGCCAGCAGCAGCGCGGCGGCCGGGGCGTGACCGGCATGGACATGAAGGAAGGGGACTTCATCGAGCACCTCTTCGTGTGCTCGACCCACGACTACCTGCTGTTCTTCACCAACCGCGGCAAGGTCTATCGCTCGAAGGTCTACGAGCTGCCCGAGGCCTCGCGCACGGCCAAAGGGCGCGCCCTGGTCAACGTGCTGCCCCTGCGCGAGGGCGAGCGGGTCCAGTCCGTGCTGGCCACCCGCGACTTCAGCGAAGGCGCCTATCTGGTCTTCGCCACCCGCCGGGGGCAGATCAAGAAGACCGAGTTCGGTGCCTACAACACCCGCATCGAAGCCGACGGCATCATCGCCATTAACATCCGCGACGACGACGAGCTGGTGGCGGTTCGGCGCACCAGCGGCGACAACGACATCCTCATTGTCTCGCGCTCGGGGCAGGCCGCCCGCTTTCATGAGAAGCAGGTCCGCTCCATGGGGCGCGACACCTCCGGGGTGCGGGGCATGAACGTCGCCCACAAGGGCAACGCGGTCATCGCCATGGACGTCGCCCGCGACGAGCAGGAGTTGCTGGTGGTCACCGAGAACGGCTTTGGCAAGCGCACCGCGGTGTCGGAGTACCCGCGCAAGGGCCGCGGCACGATGGGGGTCAAGACGGTCACCCTCACCGACAAGAAGGGCGCTCTGGCCGGCGCCCTGGTGGTGCGCGAGCACGAGGAGCTGGTCTTCATCTCTCAGGCGGGCATGGTGCAGCGCACCGGCGTGCGGGGGATCAACCGCTACGGGCGCGCCTCCCAGGGGGTCAAGCTGATGAATCTCCGCGACGACGACACGGTGAGTGCCGTCGCGCTAGTGGTCGAGGCCCAGGCCGACACCGCGGCGCCGGTGATCGAGGGCAACGGGGCCGGCCCGGGCGCGGACGCCCCGAGCGCGGACGCCGCGAGCGCGGCCCAGGCCCCCGAAACCGACGGCGCCGATGGCGACAGCGCCGCGGGCACGGAGTCCTAGGGCCGCGGTCCCCCTCCCGACGCCCCCCGGTCGCCGCCGCGCCGCCTCGCCACCTCGCCGCCTGCCCGCCTCCGCCTCACCACGGACCGAGCGCGAAGCGCCGGCCCAGCGCGTCGCCAGGTTTCGCTACGCTCCGCGGACCAGAGAAAGGAGGTGGTCCGTATCGAGAGTTCTAGTTCTTACGGGACCCTGGAGGTGACCGGCCGCTAGGCCGTAGGCTGGAGCCGCTTAGCGGAATCCAACCCGGGACACCGTCGAGATGGCCGCCGGGACTGGTCCCTCCGGCGCCGGACCGCCTCCTCGACTTCTTCCAGTCACAGCAGCGCGCGAAGGGCGTCTCGTCGAGGGCGCCCTTCGTGCTTTTCCGCCGCGCCGGGGCCCGTGGTCAGGCGGCGGTGGCCGTCTGGGTCAGGTACTGACGCCACGCCGCCGGCACGGTGGGGGTGGATACGTGAATGAAGACCTCGGCCCGGGGCGGGTGGGGCCTGCGCCGCAGGCGCATGTTGGCCTGGCGGGGCATGCGGTCGCCCTTGCGCCGGTTGCAGGGCGCACACGACGCGACGATGTTGTCCCAGGTCGAACTGCCCCCCTTGGATCGCGGAACCACGTGATCGACCGTTAGGTTCGATCCCGAGCCGCAGTACTGACACGACCAGCCGTCGCGGGCGAACACCGCCCGGCGGGTGATCTTGCGCTGCCGGGCCTCGCGCGGCACGCGTACGTAGGTCACCAGGCGGATCACCACGGGCCGGGCGATCGCCGTCGACTCCGAGCGCAGCTCCCACTCGGCGTGCTCGACGACCTCGGCTCGCTCCTTGAGCATGAGCACGATCGCCCGCCGGACCGTGCACACGTTGATCGGCTCGAAGGTCGCGTTGAGCACGAGCACACGGCCACCATCACGCCCACGCCGCCTGTGCTCGGTCGACGGCGCGGACCCCACTGGCTCTGCTAGCGCCACGGAGGCCATGGTGGCGCGCAGTGTAGCGACCGTCTGGGCGCCCCAGGCCCGGCAAAGCGGGGAAATCCGGGGGTCGGCGGGCGCTACCCCGCCCCCCGGGGAGGTCAGGCGGCGGGGTAGGAGCCGAGCACCCGCACGTCGTCGCAACGCCCCCGCAGCCCGGCGATCGCGTCGGCCACGGGCGACTCGAGGACGCTGCCCTCGAGGTCGGCGAAGAACATGTAGCGGCCAAGCCCGTGCCCCCGGGGGCGCGATTCGATTCGCGTCAGGTTCACCTGCCGTGAGGCGAACTCCGACAGGCAGGCCACCAGCCATCCCGGCCGGGAAGCTCCCGTGCCCCAGAACACCAGCGAGGTCTTACGGGGCGCGCCCGCGGCGCCCGGCCGGAGCTCTCCCAGTCCGGAGGCGCCCTCGTCGCCGCGCCCGGCGCCCTCGGCGCGCGCCCCCAGCCAGACGAAGCGGGTCTCGTTGTCCTCGTGGTCCTCGACGCGGTCGCGCAGGATCAGGCAGCCGTAGAGCTCGGCGGACAGGCGGTTGCCCAACGCCGCCCGTCCCTGGTCGGGCCGCTCGGCCACCGAGCGCACGGCCTCGGCGGTGGAGGGAGCGGTCTCGACGTGCGCCGAGGGCAGCGCGCGGATGAACCGGGCGCACTGTCCGATCACCTGCGGGTGCGAGACGACGGTACGGATCTCCGCCGGCTCTAGTTCGCGCGCCGCGATCAGGCTGTGGTGGACCGGGTGGACCGCCTCGCCGACGATCTCCACGTCGGGGGCGTCGAGGGCCAGGGCGTCCAGGGTCTGATCGACCGAGCCCTCGATCGAGTTCTCGATCGGCACGATCGCCCAATCGACCGTCCCCTCCTGGACGGCCATCACCGTGTCGTGGATGGTGGGCAGCCCCACGGCCTCATAGCCGGGCGGCGGACCGCTGGCGCGCAGCGCCTCGCCGCTGAACGTGCCCTCGGGACCCAGGTAGCCGATGCGCATGCTGAGATCTGACCCGGCGCGCCGGCCGGCCGAGCTCGATCTAGCCCTCGACCGCCGGCGGGGGTCCGTCGGTCGCCCGCCGCACCGCCTCGGCCTCCTCGGGGGAAAGCTCCAACTCGCCCTGGCCGTGGCGGACCTGCTTGGCGTAGAGGCGGGCCTGCTCGCGGTGGTGGATGGAGGAGAGCACGATCCCCGAGTGGGTGGCATCGAGCAGCGCGATCGACAGCGACTGGTGCCCGGACATCTCGTTATAGGCGTCATAGCGGACCAAAGAGCGGTGGGCCAGAGCGTCCTCCAAGGCGCCCTCCGCCGTCCCCAGCCGGGCGTCCAGGCGCAGGGCGACATCCTCGACGTAGTCCCGCAGCGCGCCGAAGGCCGCCTCGAGCTCGCTGCCGTGGGCGACCACATCGCGCTGCTCGCGCTCGCCGAGCACCACGCGCTGGCGGGCGCGCAGGCGCCGCAGCGAGACGGCCATTACCAGGCAGCCGATGAGGGCCATCACCGCCACTGCCGCGGCGGCCAGCGCCACGACCCCCGTGGTGCTGTTGAGCCCGTGCACGCCCACAAGGTAGCCGCCCGCCCGGCCGCCCGACGGTCGCCGACGGCCTCGAGACCGGACCCGACTACTTGCTGAAGACGACGGTGTAGGTCTTCTTGTTGTTGTCGACCACGGTCTCGCCGGGTACCGGCTCGACGGAAGCCTGCACGTGCAGGGGCACGCCGGTGGGGGCGGCGGCGCCCAGCGGGATGTCGATGCTGGTGTCGGTGCCGGCCTTACTGGAGACCACGGTCTTGGTCGCGCTCAGCGGCTTGCCCGACCCGGTGACGGCGATGTCCACCTTGACGTTGGACTCGTCGTTGGTGCCGGTGTTGGAGAACTTGGCCGTGAAGGTGGGGTTGGAGGCGCCGCTGATCCGGTTGACCGCCGGAGACTCCTGCAGATCCTGACCGCCCGCGGATACCCCGTTGAGCGTGTGGCCGTGGGAGCCGGGAGCCACCGGGCCGCTGGGCTTGGCCGCGCCGCCGGCGCCCAACTTGGCGCTGACCGTGGTCGGGTCAAGCCAGCTCAGGTCGGGGAGGAAGTTCCGCCCCGGCGTGGGGGCCTCGCTGTGGACGCCATTGTCGTTCAGCGCCTGCTGCATGAGCGGCATCACCCGGGCCTGGTCGATCACGTCGGAGGCGAGGAACGCCTGCATCTCGGCGGCGATCGCGTTGACCGATTCTTGCGCGGTGTTGCCGCCCCCGGCCCCGGGGGCGACCAACGCACCGCGGATGCGACCGGCGATCGCGGTGATCGCCTCGGTACGCAGGTTGAGCTCGAGCAGCAGCGCGCGCTGCGCGCCGGACATGTCGCCGGGCACGTTGAGATTGGCCGCGCGCTTGGCCTCCTCCTGGGCGGTGACGCGGAACTCGTTGATCTGGTTATAGGCCGAGTCGGCCGAACGGGTCTTACCCAGCAGTGAGAACAGGGGGCCAGAGACCTGGCTCTGTGACTCCTCGCGGATCGAGTTGACGTCACGCGTGTAGGACTTCAGGGCGCCGATCTTCTGGTTTTCGACACAGCTGCGGACCAAGAGGACGAGCAGGATCAGCACGAGCAGCCCGACGCCGGCTGCCACGGCGCGCCTGACCATCAGCGTCTGCGAGTCGCTCATCGCTCCCCCGCCCCCGCCCCCGCCCGGGGGCCGCGGGGCCCGCGGGGCCCGCGTGGCGCCTGCCACCCGCTCGTCACCCTCATCGAAGAACGACAAAAAGGTCCGCTCCTTGCGGAGGTTTGGACGGCAAGTATGACCAGCGCGGCCGTCGGCGCGAATCGGTGCAATTTTTCGGCCAGCCCCCGGTCGCCGGCGGCCGGGGGAGGAGGAGGTGGGCGGCCGCCGAACGGCCAAGGCGGTGCGAACCACCGACGCCACGCTGGCGGCCCCCAGGGGCACGCCTCCCGCCACCCCGCCGCCCGCCGGGTCGGCACCCGGCGCCTGCGTGTTGGGCCGCTACCGGTTGGTGCGGCTGCTCGGGCACGGCGGATTCGCCACCGTGTGGGAGGCCACGGACGTGCAGCTGGCACGCCAGGTGGCGGTGAAGCGGATACCCCGCTCGGCCCTGGCCGCGGGCGCACGTGGCGACCTCGTGGCCGAGCGGGTGACGCGCGAGGCCCGGACCGTGGCCCGCCTGGCGCACCCCGCCGTGGTGGCCCTGTTCGAGGCCAGCGCCGACGAGGAGGCGTTCTATCTCGTCTCCGAGCTGGTGGTCGGCCCGACCCTGGCCGAGCTCATCGCCCAGGGCGGGCTGTCGGATCGGGACGTCATGGAGATCGGCCAGTCGCTGTGCCGAGCGGTCGAGCACGCCCACTCCCGGGGCATCGTCCACCGCGACATCAAGCCGGCCAACGTGATCGTCCCCGACGCCCGGGCCGCCGGTGGCCAGTGCGCCAAGCTCACCGACTTCGGCGTGGCCCACGTGCTCGGCGAGCCCGCGCTCACCCGCACCGGCGACGTGGTCGGCACGCTGGGCTACATGGCCCCCGAGCAGGCTCAGGCTGGCGCGGTGGGCCCCCCGGCCGACATCTATGCGCTCGGCGTAGTGCTCTATGAGGCGCTTGGCGGCCGGCGCCCCGCCCCGGAGCCCGACCCGCCGCGCGCCGCGCGCCGCGCGGGGCCCGCCGCATCCTCCCTCGCCGGCCCCCGCCCCGATCTACCCGCCGACCTGGTGGGCGCCATCGACGATGCGCGGGCGCCCGATCCGCGTGCCCGCGCTCGACTTCCGACCTTGCTCCGCGCCCTAGCCCGGGCCTCGCGCTACGCCGACGACGAGCCGCGCTGGGCGCCGCCGCCGAGACCCTGGCGCCCCACGCTCAGGCACCTCGGCCGCCGACTGGCCATCGGTCCGAGTCCGCCAGCGTCCCTGGGGATCGGCGCCCGCGCTCTCGGCGCGGTCGGCACCGGAGCCCTGGCCGCGCTCGCCCTGGCCGCCTTGGGCCCAGCCTCCCCGCTGCCCCCGGGGGTCGCCGGACTGGCGGTGGCGGCGGTCGCCCTGGCGCTGCCGCGCATGGCCTGGGCGGCGGCGGCGGTCGCCGTGTGCGCCTGGCTCACGCTCGCCCAGCGCCCGGGGCTCGCCCTGTTCGTGGCGCTGCTGGCGCTGCCCAACGCCCTGCTGGTGCGCGCGCCCGCCGGGCGACCGGCGCCCGCGCTGGCGCCGGTGTGCGGCGCGCTGGGCCTGGCGGGCGCCTTTCCTGCCCTCGCCGGCCAGGCGCGGCGCGGAGCCACGCGCGTGCTGCTCGGCGCGCTGGGCGCATGGTGGCTGTGTCTCGCCGAGGTGCTGCTGGGCCGTCGCATGTTGCTCGGCCCGGCGGCGGGCACAGCGTCTCGCGACGCCTGGCAGGCCAGCCTGGCCACGACGGTCTCGCACGCCCTGGCCCCGTTGGCCGAGGGCGGGGTGCTCGCCTTGGCCGCGGTGTGGGGCCTGGCCGCGCTCGTGCTGCCCTGGCTGGTTCGCGGGCGCGCCCCGGTATGGGACATCGCCGCGGCGGCGGCGTGGGCGGGGGGCCTGGCCCTGGCCACGCACGAGCTCGCGCGCGCCCTGGGACCGGCGCTCCCCGGCGACCCAACCCGCGCCCTCGTGCTGGGCAGCCTCGCCGCCGGCGCCATCGCCGTCGGGCTGAGCTCCGCCCGCCCGGCGCGTCGTGACCCGGCGGGCGAGCGCCTCGGGACGTGGGCCCGGCGCGCGCGGACCAGGCCCGTGGCGCCGGTGGCGCCCGCCCGGGGCCCCGCATTGCGCTAGGCCGGGCCCCGGTTGCGTAGCATGGCCCGAAGCGGTGAGCCGCCCCGGGCCGAACCGGCCCGCCGAGGGTCCGCCGATGTGAGGGTGCCACCGAAAGCAGGCGTGAGATGAGCGTCCTCAGAAGCCTCGAGTCAAAGATCGCCGAGCTCGTCGAGGGGACGTTCGGTCGCGTCTTTCGTTCCGAGGTGCGGCCGATGGAGCTCGCGCGCAAGCTTGCCCGGGAGATGGACGAGCACCGCACGGTCTCGCTCTCCCGCGTGTATGTGCCCAACGAGTACGTGGTGTGGCTCTCGCCCGAGGATCGGGCCCGGTATGAGGGGGTAGAGCACGAGGTGATCGACGAGCTGGCCGCCTACCTGCTCGAGCACGCCCGCCGCGAACGGGTGGCGATGGCCTCCCGACCGGCGATCGAGTTCCGCACCGACGAGCGCCTGCAGCTGGGGGAGTTCGGCATCCAGGCCCGCCTGGTGCGGCCGGCCGAGGAGGACCGCGTCCAGCAGGGCGAACACGGCCACACGATGATCTACAGCACGTCGGACCGGCTGCGCGCCCCGCTCAACGAGGCCCAGGCCCAGCGCCGCGGCGGGCCTGGCCGCGCGCTGCTGGTCGTCGACGGCAAGCGCCACCTCGTGCCCCCCCACGGAGGCGTGGTGGGGCGGAGCCGCAACTGCGACGTCGTGCTGGGGGACTCCAACGTCTCTCGCCGGCACGCCCAGCTGGTCCCCGGGCCCGAGGGCTGGGCGGTCAAGGACCTGGGCTCGACCAACGGCGTGCGGGTCAACGGCGCGCCGGCGGCCACCGAGCAGAGGCTGGTGTCGGGCGACCGCATCCAGCTGGGAACGACCGAGATGCTGTTCGAGGTGCAGTAGTGGCCCTCGAGCCGGTCTCGGTCGCGCTGAAGTTCGGGTTCCTGGTGGTGCTGTACCTGTTCGCGCTGTGGATTGCCCGGAGCGCGCTGAGAGACCTGCGCGGCGCGCCCGGTGCCGCCGCGCCGCCACCGGATGCCACGGGCCTGCATCCCGCGGCCGGCGCCGATCCCCTCGGTCCCCCGGAGGGGCGGTTGGTGGTCGACCATGCCCCGGGCCACGAGGCGGGCATGATCTACGACATCGGCGAGGGCGCGGTGATGGGACGGGGCGACTCGGTGGACATTCGGCTCGAGGACCCCTTCGCCTCGTCGCGCCACGCCCGGCTCTTGGCCCAGGGAGGCATCATGGTGCTCGAGGATTTGCACTCGACCAACGGCACATACCTCAACGAGCAGCTCGTCGAGGGCCCGCGGCCGCTGCACACCGGCGACCGGGTGCGCATCGGCGACAGCGAGTTCGTCTACGAGCAGGGATGAGCGCCTCTCGCGCCCGGCCATGCTGCGTGTAGCCGAGGATCACTTCTCCGACACCCATACCGGGCGCCAGCGCCGGGCCAACGAGGATGCCTACTTCGCCCGCGCGCCGCTGTTCGTGGTGGCCGACGGGATGGGCGGGGCCCAGGCCGGCGAGGTGGCCTCGGGGATGGCGGTCGAGCTGTTCGCCGACGGCCTCCCCGACGGGGGCGGTGGACTCGAGCAGCGCCTGGCGGCGGTGGTCCGCGAGGCCAACGATCGGATCTACCGACGCTCGCGCTCGGACTCCGCGCACGCGGGCATGGGCACCACCCTCACCGCCGCCTACGTGGGCGATGACGAGATCTCGATCGCCCACGTCGGCGACAGCCGGGCCTATTGCCTGCGCGACGGCAAGCTGATGCGCCTGACCAGGGACCACTCCCTGGTCGACGAGCTGATCAGCTCCGGCCGCCTGACGCCCGAGGAGGCCGAGCACCATCCCCAACGCTCGGTGATCACCCGCGCGCTCGGACCGGAGTCCCACGTGGAGGTGGACACCAGGACCCACCGCGCCCGTCCGGGGGACGTCTACCTGCTGTGCAGCGACGGCTTGACCTCGATGGTCTCCGAGGAGCAGGCGGCGGAGATCCTGCGCTCGGCGCCCTCGCTGCGCGAGGCCGGCCGCCGGCTGATCCAGGCGGCCAACGATGCCGGCGGGCGCGACAACATCACGGTCGTGCTGTTTCGGTTGGAGGAGCTGCCCGAGGCCGTCGCCGATACCACCAGCGACGATCAGGCGACCATGGCCGGCGGCTCGGCCCTGCGCGCTGAGGCCGTCCGGGAGGCCCTGGCGGAGCCCGCGGCGGTGGGCGCCCCCGCGGGCGCGCCGGCCCGCGCCCCGGCGCCGCCGCCGGGCCGCCCCCGCCGCCCGCGAACCGCCCCCGCCGGCCCCACCCGCTCGCGCGCCCGGCGATGGCTGGTGCCCGCGGTGGTGGTGGTCGTGGTCGCGCTGATTGCGGCCGGCGCCTGGGTGGCCAGCCAGACGGTGTACTTCATCGGCACCGACAGCCACGGGCAGGTGACGCTCTATCAAGGCGTCCCCTATGACCTGCCCGGGGGGATCCACCTCTACAGCCCCAGCTTCGTCTCCGGGGTCAACGCCACCGAGGTGAATACCACGCGCCGCCGTACGCTGCTCGATCACACCCTGCGCTCGCATTCCGACGCCATCGACCTCATGCGCCGGCTCGAGCGGGGCCAGCTCGCCGCGGGGGTCGGCCGGTGAACAAAGCGATCCTGCGCCTGTTCGCCCTCGTGGTCCTGCTCTTCGCGCTCCTGGTGGGGTTCACCTCGCGCTGGACCGTCTTCGAGGCCGGCTCGCTCCGCTCCAACCCGCTCAATCGCCGCCAGCTACTCGAGCAGCAGCGGATCCCCCGCGGCCAGATCCTCGCCGCCGACGGCACCGTGCTGGCGCGCAGCGTGCCCGCGGGCGGCGGAGTCTTCCGGCGCACCTATCCCAGCGGGGGCCTGTTCGCCCACGCCGTGGGCTACTCCTACATCACGATCGGAAACGCCTCGCTGGAGCGCTCGCGCAACGACGAGCTGACCGGCCAGCGCACGTCGGTGAACACGATCCTCGACCAGCTGCGCGGGCGCAAGCGCCAGGGCGACGATGTGCTCACCACGCTCGATCCCAAGGCCCAGCAGGTCGCCATCTCCCAGCTGGCCGGGCGCAAGGGAGCGGTGGTGGCCCTCGATCCGCGCAACGGCGCGGTCAAGGTGTTCGCCTCGGTGCCCCGCTATGACCCCCGCACGCTGGCGCGCCCCGGCGTCTTTCAGACCCTCTCCCAGGACAGCGCGCGCAGCCCGCTGCTCGACCGGGTCACCCAGTCGGGCTACCCGCCCGGGTCCGCGTTCAAGGTGGTGACCGCGATTGCCGCCATCGACTCGGGTCGCTTTACCCCCTCCTCGACCGTCAACGGCGACAACGGGGTCAAGATCTCCGGAGTTCCCCTCAACAACGACTTCAACCAGAGCTTCGGCCCGGTGGACCTGACCACCGCGCTGACCAAGTCGATCAACACGGTCTGGGCCCAGGTGGCCGTGTCCCTGGGGAAGGCCACGATGGCCCGCTACATGGAGCGCCTGGGATTTGACTCGCAGCTGCCACTCGACCTTCCCTCGGCCGAGTTGCGTCCGTCCGGCGAGTTCAAGGGCCGCCGCTTGCTGAGCCCCACCAGCTCGCTGGTCGACGTGGGGCGCATGGGGATCGGCCAGGACAAGCTAGACGTCACCCCGTTGCAAATGGCGCTGGCGGCGGCCGCGGTGGCCAACCGAGGTCGCCTGATGGCGCCGCACCTGACCGATCGCGTGGTCGATCGCGACGGGCGCACCGTCCAGCGCGTTGCCCCGCGCACCATGAGCCAGGTGATGAAGCCGGCCACGGCGAACGCCGTGGGCCAGATGATGTCCCAGGTCGTCCAGGAGGGAACCGGCACCGCGGCCGCCCTATCCGGGGTCCAGGTGGCGGGCAAGACGGGCACCGCCGAGATCGTCCCGGGCCAGAACGTCAACCAGGTCTGGTTCATCGCCTTTGCGCCGCTGGACCACCCCCGCATCGCCATCGCCGCCACCGTCGAGCGCTCCGACGGCCAGGGCGGGACGGTCGCCGCCCCGATCGCCAGCGCGGTGATCCAGAGCCTGCTCGGTGGTGGTGGCTAGGCCCGTGCCCGAGCTCGCCGAGGGAACCCTGATCGACGGCCGCTACCGGCTGGTGGGCCGTCTGGGCTCGGGCGGCATGGCCGATGTCTACTGCGCGTCTGACGAGCAGCTCGGCCGGCGGGTGGCCCTCAAGCTCCTGCACCCGCGCTTCGCCGAGGATCAGGAGTTTGTCGAGCGCTTCCGCCGCGAGGCCTCCCACGCGGCGGGCCTTCAGCACCCGCACGTGGTGAGCGTCTATGACCGGGGCGAGTGGGAGGGCACCTACTACATCGCCATGGAATATCTCGAGGGGCGCTCGCTCAAGGAGTTGCTCGAGGAGGAGGGACCGCTGGCGCCCGTGCGCGCCATCGACATCGTGGTCCAGATCCTGCGCGCCGCCCGCTTCGCCCACCAGCGCGGGGTCATTCACCGCGATCTCAAGCCCCACAACGTGATCATCGAAGAGGAGGACCGGGTCAAGGTCACCGACTTCGGGATCGCCCGGGCCGGCGCCTCGGACGTCACGCTCACGGGCTCGATCATGGGCACCGCGCAGTACCTGTCACCCGAGCAGGCGCAGGGGCACGCCGTCTCGGACGCGTCGGACCTGTACTCGATCGGGATCGTCATCTACGAGTTGCTCACCGGGCGCGTGCCGTTCGAAGGCCCCAGCGCCGTGACCATCGCCCTCAAGCAGGTCTCCGAGGCGCCGATCGCGCCCAGCGCCTATAACCCGGCGGTCACGCCCGAGCTCGACTGGGTCGTCCTTCACGCCCTAGAGAAGGACCCCGCCCAGCGGTTTGCCAGCGCCGATCAGTTCATCGACGCCCTCGAGCACGCCCGCGCCGGGCTGCTCGCTCCCGCCGGGAGCTCGACCGCCGAGTGGGCGGCGCTGGCCGCCGCGGCGCCGCCGCCCCCGTCCGCCCCGGTCAACGGAGCGCCGGCCGACGAGGCCTACCTGCCTCCTCCGGTGCCCTACGCGCAGCCGGCCCGGCGCACGGGTCGGCGCTGGCCCTGGGTGCTCCTGCTGGTGGCGCTGCTGGTGGGCCTGGCAGTGGCCGGCGTGCTGCTGTTGCCCACCGACCAGCGCCGCGTGCCGAGCGTGGTCAACGACCGCGCGGACCGCGCCGCGGTGATCCTGCGCCGGCAGGGGTTCAAGGTCGCCCAGCGCTCGGCGACCAGCGCCACCGTGGCCCGCAACTACGTGATCTCGCAGTCGCCGGCGGCGCGCACGATGGCAGACCGCGGAAGCACCGTGGCGCTGGTGGTCTCCGGCGGTCCGGCCGCCGTCCTCGTGCCCGACGTGGCCGGCGAGGCGCGGGCGGTGGCGTCGGCGCAGCTGCGGGCGGCCGGCTTTCGGGTGACCGAGCGCCACCAGAGCAGCGACACGGTGGGCAGCGATCACGTCATCTCCACCTCGCCCCCGGGCGCGACCAACGCCCCCCAGGGCTCGCGCGTGATCGTGACGATCTCCACCGGCCGCGGCGAGATCGCGGTCCCCCCCCTGGTGGGCAAGCGCGTGGCCGACGCCCGGGCGACGCTCCAGGCCGCCGGGCTGGGCGTGGACACCGTCGATCAGGCCTCGGACACCGAGCCGCCGGGCACGGTAATCGCCCAGACGCCCGACCCCGGCGTCCGCGCCGCGCGCGGCACGAGCGTGACCCTGACCGTGGCCAAGAAGCCCGACCTGGTGGCGGTGTCGGCGGTGGTGGGGCTGGGCCAGGACGCCGCCGACGCCGAGCTCGCCCGCGAGGGGCTCAAGGTCAACCACAAGATGCGCTCGATCTCCGACCCCACCCGCGACGGCACCGTCGTCGCCCAGAACCCAGCCGCGGGGACGAAGGCCAGGCGGGGATCGACGGTGACCCTCACCATCGGCACCTTCGGCGGCGGCTCGGGCGGGGGCGGCGCCGGGGGCGGCTCGGGCGGGGGCACCGGTGGCTCGGGCTCGGGGACGCCGGGCTCGGGCGGTTCGAGCACCCCGGGATCGGGTGGGTCGACCAAGCCCGGCGCCGGCACGGGGTCGGGCAAGACCGGCTCGGCGGGCGCCGGCGCCCCGTCGGCCTCGGCGCCGGCCCCCCGGGGGTGGGCGGCCTCGGGAGCCGGAGCCGGAGCCGGAGCCGGGGACGGGCTGCGGGCGTGAGGGTTGCGGTCCTGGCCGGGGGCCGCTCCTCCGAGCACGAGATCTCCCTCGCCTCCGGGCGGGCGGTGCGCGAAGGGCTAGAGCAGGGTGGCCACGACGCGCGCTTCATCGAGATCGGGCGCGACGGCGTCTGGCGCGACGGCGACGCCGAGGTCGCGCTGACGCCCGCTCGCGGGTTGGGCGACGCGGAGGTCGTCTTCCCCGCCCTCCACGGACCGTTCGGAGAGGACGGCACGGTCCAGGGCCTGCTGGAGGCGCTCGACGTGCCCTACGTGGGGTCTGGCGTGGCGGCCTCGGCGGTGTGCCTGGACAAGGTGCTGTTCAAGGAGCTGATGGGCGTCGCAGGCGTGCCGCAGGTGGACTACCGCGCGGTCACCCAGGAGCGGTTTAGGCGCGACGGCGACGGCGCGGTGGCCGACCTCCAGGCCCTCGGGCTCCCGGTGTTCGTCAAGCCCGCGCGCCTGGGATCCTCGGTGGGCATCGTCAAGGTGGGTGCCGCCAGCGAGCTGGACGCGGCGCTCGAGCAGGCCTTCGTCCACGATCCCTTGGCGATCGTCGAAGCGGCCTCGGCGGGCCTGGAGGTCGAATGCTCGGTCCTGGGCAACCCGCCTCCCGACCAGGCGCTGGCCTCCGAGCCGGGACAGATCGCCGTCGACAACGAGTTCTATGACTACGAGGCCAAGTACGAGCCGGGCGGGATGCGCCTGATGGTGCCGGCCGACATCTCGGCGCCGGTGCGCGAGCGCGTCCGCGAGCTGGCGCTGCTGGCGTTTCGGCGGGCGGGCTGCGCGGGGCTGGCCCGCGTCGACTTCTTCGTCGAGGGCGAGCGCGTGCTGGTCAACGAGCTCAACACGATGCCCGGCTTTACCCCGACCAGCGTGTACGCCAAGCTGTTCGCAGCCTCGGGCATCCCCTATTCCCAGCTGGTGGACCGTCTCTGCCGGCTGGCGCTGGCCCGCCACGCGGCCGACCGCGCCCACGCCTTCTAGCCCCTCTGAACGGCTTCGCCCCTTGCGGGGCTCCGCCGGGTTCGTGGGCGCGCCGGGCACCGCCCGCCTCGGCGGTCGCCGTCAGCGGTTGAGGCCAACCTCGTCGATCGAGACCTTGTCGCCGTCGGGCGGCAGCTTGGTGATCCACAGCAGGTAGTAGCGGAACCGCTGCCCCGCGGTGTCGAGCGTGATCTGCTGGGTGTCGCCTACCGTGATCGGCCGGCCCCCGCTGACGTCGACCTCCTGCCAGCCCCCGGCGGTGAGCGGGCTGTTCCCGGACAGCAGGCGGGGCGGCTGGCGGTTGGATACCCACACCTGGGCCTGGAATCCGGGGGTGGCGGTCTGCACCACCATCTGACGGGCGGCCACGCCGGGCTTGGCGTCCACGTACAGTCCAACGCCGGGCTTGTTGTTGAGCGTTCCGCCCGTGTAGGTCTCGGTGTCCCAGTAGGTGCCCGGGGTGTTGTCGACCGCCAGCTGCACGGTGTCCGGGTGCTGGGTGCCGGCCCCCGAGGGGTCATACGGGTTGTAGTCGTGGGCCGCGTCCTGGGCGAGCGAGATCGCGCTCAGCTGGGGCGAGGCGGGCACGTCGGACGCGCCGCCCGTGCCCCGGTGGGTGCGCGTGATCACCACCACCGCGGCGGCGGCGGCCAACACCAAGACCAGGGCGAGCACGAGCGCCGAGCGGCGGCCGTCGCGCATGCGCAGCGGCAGCCGCCGCCGCGCCTTGGCGGGCAGGGTCTGCAGCACGGCGGTGGCCTCGCCGGTGGCCTGCCCGGCGCGCGCCGTCTCGAGGGCCAGCGCATCCTCGAGATCGGTCAGCATCGTGTCCGCGTCGGGGTAGCGGCGCTCGAGCGACTTGCTGGTGGCCCGGTCGACGACCGCGGCCAGCACCGAGGACACCTCGGGGCGGCGAGTCTGGATGTCGGGCACCTGCTCGCGCACGTGCTTCATGGCCACCGCCACCTGGTTCTCCCCCGCGAACGGGACCGAGCCGGTGAGCATCTCGAACAGGACGATGCCCAGCGAGTAGAGATCCGACTGGCCGGTGACCGGGTGCCCCAGCGCCTGCTCAGGGGAGACGTAGTCGGTGGTGCCCAGGACGCGACCGTCGGCGGTCAGCCCCTCTTCGCTGAGCGTGCGCGCGATGCCGAAGTCGGTGATCTTGGCCCGGCCCTCGGGATCCACGAGGACGTTCTGGGGCTTGACGTCGCGGTGGACGATCCCGTTCTGGTGGGCGCACTCCAACGCCCGCGCGATCTCGATCGCGTAGGCCACCGCCTCGGATATGGGCAGCTGGCCCGTGCGGCGGATGCGCTCCTTGAGCGTCTCGCCCTCGACGTACTCGAAGACTATGTAGGGGACGCCCTGATCCTCGCCGGCATCGATGACGGTGGCGATGTGGGGATGGTTCAGCTGGGCCACCGCCCGCGCCTCGCGCCGGAAGCGCTCGAGCTGGTCGGCGTGCGCGGCGACCTCGCGATGCATGAGCTTGATCGCAACCTCCCGCTCGAGCACGGTGTCGAAGGCCCGATAGACCATCGACATCCCGCCCGCGCCCACGTGGGCATCGAGTCGGTAGCGGCCGTTGAGGAGTGTGCCTACGAGGGTGCTCACAGCGCAGCCAGTCGGCGCTAATCCTGGCTCTATTGTGCGCCCATGGCGCTGGTGGATGTCACGTACTACACCGATCCGGCGTGCCCGTGGTCATGGGCTCAGGAGCCCGAGCTCAGGCGTCTCGAGGTTCAGTTCGGCGAAGGCCTGTCGTTCACCTACGTGATGGCGGGGTTGGCTAGGGAGTTTGAACCTTCGCCCGGCCCAATGCGAGCGTGGTTGGACGCCGCCGCGGCCAGCGGGATGCCGGTCGACGTGCGGCTGTGGCTCGACGCTCCCCCGGCCAGCTCGTATCCCGCCTGCATGGCCGTCAAAGCGGCCGCTGAGCAGGGGCTGGAGGGCGCCTACCTGCGCCTGCTGCGTGAAGGCTTCGCGTTCGCGCGCCGCAAGCTGGACACTGCCGATGCCCTCGTGGGCGAGGCGCGCAAGGTGCCCGGAATGGACGTCCAGCGCTTCGGGGTGGACCTCGGCTCGCACGCGATCGTGGAGGCGTTCGGCGCCGACCTCGATCTCGCGCGCGAGTTCGGCGGGGGCGAGCGGCCGCCGCTGCCGGCGATCGAGTTTCGCGGACCCGGTGCCCAAACCCGCGTGCTCGGGCCGAGCAGCGATTGGGCGGCGGCGGCCGAGGAGGCCGGCGCGCGGCGTGCCGCCGCCGGTTCGCCCTCCCCCGAGCAGGCGCTCGCGCGCTGGGGTCATCTGACGACCCCCGAGGTCGCCGCCGCCTGTGACCTCCCCGGACCCCGGGCGCCCGAGCGGCTCTGGGCGCTCGCCAGCGCCTGGCGGGTACGCGCCGAGCACCGCCCCGGCGGCGAGGTGTGGAGCGGCGCCTAGGCGCGTCACCGCGCCCGCTCCTTGCGCAGGCGGCGGATCACCACGGCGGCCAGCGCGGCGCGGTAGCCGACGTAGGGGAGCAACGGGCGCCCGCGTCCCAGCCGGGCGATCACCGGGCCACAGCCCAGCGTGGAGGCGAACGACGCCGATATCGCCAGCGCCAGGCGGCCCGCCGTGCCCGGCGGCAGCTCGCGGCGGCGGCGGGCGAGGCGCAGGCCCTTGAGCGCCGCGGCCCCGACGATCACGGGCAGCCCCACCCGCAGCGACAGCGCCTCGGCATCGGCGCGGCCGAACCCGCGTGCCCGAGCCGCCGCCAGGGTGGCCCCATGACGCGAGACCCCGGGCGCCAGTGCCACCCCCTGGGCCAGCCCGAGCACGAGCGCGTCCACCGCGCCGGCCTGTGACCCCCGACGCCGGCGAGCCGGGCGCCGGTCGGCCGCCGCCATCAGCGCTGAGCCCACCAGCAGACCGCCGGCGATCGGTCCCGGCGAGCCCAGGCGGCGTTCGATCGGTCGCTCGAGGGCGTAGCCGAGCACGGCCGGGGGGACCAAAGACAGCGCCGCCACCACCGCATCCCTGCCGGCGTGCCCGACCCCGGCCTCGCACGCCCCTCGGCGCAGGCCCACCAGCAGCGCCGCGGCGGTCCCGGCGTGCAGGCCGACCTCGAACGCCTTGCGCAACTCGGCGTCCAGTCGCCCGTAGGGCCAGCCCAGCAGCCAGGGGACCAACGCGACGTGGGCCGAGGAGGAGACGGGCAGCAGCTCGGCCGGCCCGTGTAGCAGCCCGAGGATCAGCGCGTGGCGCGCGGGCAGCGGCTTGCCCGCCGCGGGCACCTAGCCAGCCGGATCCGCGGCCGGCCCCGTCCGGCGCCAGCGCCGGATCAGCAGATAGGCGATGCCGAGCACGATCAGCGCCACCACCGCGTAGTCCACGTACTCCAGGCTGTGGCGCCAGTCCTTCCAGCGGTCGCCGACCTCGCGGCCGATCAGCGCCAGCGCCAGCACCCAGGGAATGCACCCCGCCAGCGTGTAGGCACTAAAGCGCCAGAACGGCATCCGCGCCGCGCCCGCGGGCAGCGAGATGAAGGTCCGGACGATCGGAAGCAGGCGACTGAAGAACACCGACGGGGCGCCGTAGCGCTCAAACCATCGGTCGGCCGATTGCAGGTGGTGCATGCGGATGCCCACCTTCGGGCCGTGGCGCTCGAGCAGGCCGACGCGGCCGTAGTAGCCCACCGCATAAGCGACCCACGACCCGACCAGGTTGCCCACCACGCCGGCGATCGTGATCGTCGCCACGGTGTCGTGGCCGTGGGAGACGTTGAACCCGGCGAACAGCATGGTGGCTTCCGAAGGGATCGGAATGCACGCGCTCTCCAGGAGCATGAGCACGAAGATCCCCGGCAGGCCGATGTCGCGGACCACGTCGGTGACGAAGGTGACCAGCGAGTCCGTGAGCGACGCGATCACGAGCACGGCGGCGAAGGGTAGCGTTCGGCCCTGGATGCCCGTGCCCCTGTTCGACACGGCGACGCCGCTGTCGCCGCTGGGAGACGAGCTGCGCGCGGCCGTGCAGCGGGTACTGGACGGCGGGCGCTACGTCCTCGGACCCGAGGTGGCCGCCTTCGAGCGCGAGTTCGCCGACTACCTGGGGGCCGCCCACGCGATCGGGGTAGCCAACGGCACCGACGCCATCACGATCGCCCTGAGCGCGCTGGGCATCGGGCCCGGCGACGACGTGGTGGTCCCATCCTTCACCTTCTACGCCAGCGTCGAGGCGATCGTGCCCACCGGCGCGCGCCCGGTGTTCTGCGACGTGGACCCCGAGACGTACTGCGTCACCGCTGACACGGTGCGCGCCGCGGTCACCCCGGCCACCAAGGCGGTGATCGTGGTGCACCTGTTCGGCAACGTTGCCCCGGTAGCAGAGATCCGGGCATTGGGGATCCCCGTGGTCGAAGATGCCGCCCAGGCGGCGGGCTCGAGCGGCCCCGGCGGACGCCCGGGGGCGCTGGCCGCGCTCTCGACTTTCAGCTTCTTCCCCTCCAAGAACCTTCCCTGCTTCGGAGACGGCGGGGCGGTGTGCACGTCTGACTCTGAGCTCGCCGACCGCGTGCGGATGCTGCGCTTCCACGGCTCGCGCGACAAGCGCACCTACGAGCTGGTGGGGTTCAACTCGCGCTTGGACGAGCTGCAGGCGGCGATCCTGCGCGTACTGCTCCCCCACCTCGAGGGCTGGGCCGAGGCTCGCCACGCCGCCGGTCTGGCCTACCAGCGGGCCGGCCTCGGCGAGCTGGTCGCGCTGCCCCGTCCAACGCCGGGTGCGCGCCCGGCCTGGCACTTATACGTGGTGCGCCATCCTCGCGCCGACGAGCTGGCGGCCGGGTTGGAGGCCCAGGGGATCGGCGCCAGCTCCTATTACCGCCGGCCGGTCCACCTCCAACCGGCCATGTCCGGCGTGGGGCTGGCCGAGGCGCCGCTTGAGGGCACCGAGGAGGCGGCGCGGACCCATCTGGCGATCCCCATGGGCGCGGCGCTGGACGGGACGGCGGTCGACGCGGTAGTGGCGGCGGTCCGGGCCGCGGTCTGAGCCGTCTTCGGTCGCTGGCATGCGCGCCTGGGTCGACCTGACCAACAGCCCCCATGTGCTGGTCATGCGCCCGGTGATCGAGCGCCTGCGAGCCCGCGGCTGGGAGGTAGAGGTGACCGCCCGCGACTTCGCCCAGACGCTAGAGCTGTGCGATCGCTTCGGGATCGAGCACGTGGCGATCGGTCGCCATCGCGGCGAGCGAAGGCGGGCCAAGGCGATTGGGCTGGCGACCCGCTCGGCCGCCCTGGTGCGCTGGGCCCGGGGGCGGCGCTTTGACGTGGCCCTGGGTCACGGATCGAACGACCTCACGGTCGCCGCGGCCGCCCTGCGCATTCCCAGCGCGACGATGTTCGACTACGAGTGGGCCACCGTCCAGCACTGGGTCAACGGCCGGCTGGCGCGGGCGGTGGTGGTGCCCGACGCGATCCCGCCCGAGCGCCTGGCTCGCTACGGCGTGGCGGGCAAGCTGGGGCGCTACCCGGGCCTCAAGGAGGAGTACTACCTGGCCGACTTCGACCCCGACCCGTCCGTGCTCGAACAGCTGGGGCTCGATCCCACCCGCCCGATCGCGGTGGTGCGAACAGCGCCCGACGTCTCGCTCTATCACCGGTTTCGCAACGAGCTGTTCGCGGGAGTGCTCGAGCGCCTGCGCGGCGAGCAGACGGTGGTGCTGCCGCGGACCCTCGAGCAGAGGACCGAGCTCGAGGCCCAGGGCGGCTTCGTGGTCCCCGCCGGGGCGTTGGACGCGCAGTCGCTGATCGCCGCCGCCGACCTGGTCGTCTCGGCCGGCGGGACGATGAATCGCGAGGCGGTGGCGCTGGGCACCCCGGTGTGGACGACGTTCGAGGGACGCCTGGGGGCGGTCGATGAGCTGCTCATCGCCCAGGGCCGGCTGCGGCGGCTCAGCAGCCCCGATCAGGTCGTGCTGGTCAAGCGGGCGCCCGACGAGGCCGGGGGGCGGCGCGTGCGCCGCGACCCGGAGCGGCTCGTCGAGCTCCTGCTGCGCGCCGCCCCGGAGCGGGCTACCGCGACGGGGGGCGGCGCCTAGCACGCCCGGCGTCCCGGTTGCCCGCCGGGACCGCTTTACAATGGCGCGGATGCGCCGACGGCTCCGCTCCGCGGCCTTCCCCCTGCACCGCCACTCGGTGCCACAGCTTGCGCTAGACGGGGCGTTGGTCGCGCTCGCGTACTACCTCGCCTTCTGGCTGCGCTTCGACACCGGTATTCGCGGCGTCTATGAGCGGCTGCTGGAGAACACCTGGTGGTGGGCGGTGCTCATCGGCCTCGTCGTGTTCACCGCCTTTCGCCTGTACAAGCGCTGGTGGCGCTACGCGGGCCAGCGCGACTACGAGGCGGTCGTGCGGGCCGTGTTCGTGTCCACCCTGGCGCTGGTGGGGGCGGTCGCCGTGCTGCACCCGGTCGTCCGCCAGGCCGGTCGCGGCAGTGCCTCGGTCGGGCTGCCCAACGGGATCATCGCCCTGTACTTCCTGCTCTCGCTGACCTTCATGGCCGCCGTGCGCTTCCTCGCCCACGCCATCCACGAGCGGCCCCTGAGCGGCTTTCGCGCCGACAAGGACGCCCGCAGCGTGCTGATCGTGGGGGCCGGCGACGGCGGACGGCTCGTGCTGCGCGAGATCCTGCGCAACCGGCCGCTGGGGCTCAAGCCAGTGGGCTTCATGGACGACGATCCCACCAAGCACGGCATCCGTGTGCAGGGGGTCCGCGTCCTGGGCGACACCGGCGACGACCTGGCCCGCATCATCGATGAGGCCGAGCCCGACGAGGTCATCATCGCCATCCCCTCCGCCCCCGGGGCCACCCGCGCCCGCGTTGTGCGCGCCTGCCGCGACCGCGGCATCCCGGTCCGCACCCTGCCCACCGTCTTCGAGCTTCTCCGCGGCGGCGCCAACTACATCGCCCAGATGCGCGAGGTCAAGGTCGAGGACGTCCTGGGCCGCGAGCCGGTGCGCATGGAGCTCGATCGCGTCGGCTCCTATCTCAACAGCGAGGTGGTGATGGTGACCGGCGCCGGCGGATCGATCGGCGCCGAGCTGTCTCGCCAGATCGCGCGCGTCGGACCGCGTCGCCTGATCCTCCTGGACCACGCCGAGGACAACCTCTTCGACATCCAGCGTGAGCTGGAGTACGACCGCCACGTTCATCCCTCGGTGCTGACCACGGTGCTCGCCGACTGCAAGGAAGAGGAGCGCATGCGCGAGGTGTTCGCCGAGCACGCGCCGACCGTGGTCTTCCACGCCGCGGCCTACAAGCACGTCGGCCTGATGGAGTCCAACCCGGTCGAGGCCTTCCGCAACAACGCGTTGGCCACGCGCGTGGTGGCGACCGTAGCCGGCCAGCAACAGACCGGGATCTTCGTGCTCGTCTCCACCGACAAGGCCGTGGCGCCCGCCACCGTGATGGGCGCGTCCAAGGCGATGGCCGAGTGGGCGCTGGAAGCGGCCACGGCGCGCTTTGCCGGCACCCGCTTCGCCACCGTGCGCTTCGGCAACGTCCTGGGCTCGTCGGGTAGCGTGGTCCCGATCTTCCGCCGCCAGATCGCTCAGGGCGGACCGGTGACCGTCACCGACGAGCGCATGACGCGCTACTTCATGACGATCCCCGAAGCGGTGCAGCTCATCATCCGGGCCGGGAACCTCGGAACCGGCGGCGAGATCTTCGTGCTCGAGATGGGAGAGCCGGTCTCGATCGTGCAGCTGGCCCGGGCCATGATCGACCTGTCGGGGCTCGAGCCCGACCGCGACATCGCCGTCGAGGTGGTCGGCCGCCGCCCCGGCGAGAAGCTCCACGAAGAGCTGTTCAACCCCTACGAGGGTCCCCAGCCGACACCGGCCGAGAAGATCGTGCTCGCGGAGCGCGACCCCCTAGCCGCCGAGGCGGTAGAGGCGATCTTCTCGGAGATAAGCCTGCTGGTGCTGGAGGGGGACGCCGCCGGACTGGCCGATAAGGTCACCGAGCTCTCGGCGCTGCGCGCCACGCCACCGATGCGCACGGCCGGCGCGACCCGCGCCTAACATGCCCGCTCCCATGGCCGCCAGCCTCCTTGCCGCCCTCTCGGTCTCGGACAAGATCAAGACCTATGGGGCCTACGCCGGCTTCGCCGCCGTCCTGGGCCTCGGGGTCCTGGCGCTGCTGTACTTCGCCCAGGCGCGCGAGGTCAAACGCCTGCGGGAGTGGGCCGGTCGCGCCCCCGACCGCCCGGGTCAGCCCCCCGGCCCGGAGATCGCCGCGGGACGCCGTGCGCCGGGCCCCGCGCGTCCCAGCGGCGTCGTCCGCACGGGGCCGGCTGCCGGCCGCCCCCCCGGCGCGGTGCCACGACCGGGGCTGCGCCCGCCCCCCGGCGTCCCGGCGCCGGCCACGGCGGCGGGAGCCCCCCCGGCCGGCCAGTCCGCGTCCCAGCCCGCCCCCCAGTCGGGCACACCGGCTCCCCCTGGGCCAGGCGCGGCGCCCCCCGCCCCCGCCCCCGCGCCGGCCGCCTCGGCCGCGGCGCCCCCCGGCTCGGCCCCCGCGCAGTCGGGGCGGACCCCGGCGCCATCGCCCCCCGGGGCGCCCCCGGCCCCCGCCGCCGGCTCGCAGCCCACGGCCCCGCCCGAGGGCACGCCGCGGCGGGCTCCGAGCGCCGCCCCGCCCGCCTCAGCCGATCGCCCCAACGCCGGGTCCCACGCCCCCGCCCAGCCGGAAGGTCCGCCTTCTCGGGGCTCGGGCGCGGCCCCGGTTCCTGGCGCTTCGCCGGCGGCCCCGACGGGCTCCGGAGCCCCGGCCGGCGCCGCCACCGCGCCTCGCACCGCGGCCGCCCTGCGCCGTAGTACGCCAGCGGCGAGCCTTCCACCACGTACGCCGCCCCCCTCGGCTCGCCGCGATCCGGGGTCTGCTCGAGCGCCCGCCTCCCCCGGGGGCGCACCTCCGCGCCCCCCCGAGCGGGGGGACAGCGCCCGGGACGCCGCCGCCTCGCCCCGGGAAGCCGACGCCGAACCCGCGAGGCGCCGCGCGCTGGTGGCCCTGGGCGCCGGGGCGTTCGTGGTCGTCCTGCTCATCCTGCTGATCTCCGGCGCGCTGGGGGGCGGCTCCAAGCACAAGCCCGCCGCCGCCACCACACCCGGTGCGGCCGTGCCGGGGGCGAGTTCCGGGGGGGCGGCGACCGCGCCTGGCCACACCCGGGTCGCCGTCCTGAACGGCACCACCACGGCCGGGCTGGCCCGCACGGTGGCCGATCGCCTGGTCAAGGGTGGCTATCGCATCGGGACGGTGACCAACGCTCCCAGCCACGGGCACACCTCCACCACGGTTGCCTACGGCAGCGGGCGGCGCTCGCAGGCTCAGGCCGTCGCCCAGCTCCTGGGCACCACCAGCCCGGACGCCGTGCAGCCCGTGGACGCGGCGACGCGCACGGTCGCGCGCGGCGCCGCGGTCGTGGTGACCGTAGGCTCCGACAGCCGCTAGCGCGTGGCCGGTCGGCGGGGCCCGTCGCTTCGAGCGGCTCGCCTGCCGGCCCGTTGATCGCCATGACCTCCTTCCTCGATCTCCCCGCGCGTTCCTCCAAGCCCCGCGAGCACGGGATCACCCACGTGCTCGACCGGGGGCTGTCGGTGGCCGAGGTCGACGGCCTGATGGAGGTGGCCGGCGACAGCGTCGACGTGGTCAAGCTCGGCTGGGGCACCGCGCCGGTGACCGGCAACCTGACCGCCAAGCTCGAGCGCTATGCCCGCCACGGCGTGCCGGTGGTGCTGGGGGGAACGCTAACCGAGATCGCGTTGCGCCAGGGCCGTATCGATGGCCTGGTGGCCTACCTGCGCGAGCTGGGCCTGCGCCACGTCGAGGTCTCCGACGGGACGGTGACCCTGGAGCACGCGGTCAAGTGCGAGCTGATCGAGCGGCTGGCGCGCGAGTTCGTCGTCTTCTCGGAGGTCGGCAGCAAGGACGCCGACTACATCATGGCCCCCTACCGATGGGTCGAGCAGATACAGGCGGAGCTGCGGGCAGGCTCCTGGAAGGTGATCACCGAGGCGCGCGAGGGCGGCAACGCCGGGATCTACCGCGCCGACGGCGAGATCCGCATGGGCCTGGTCGATGAGATCGTGCACGCGGTCAGCCCGGAGGTGCTGATCTTCGAGGCGCCGCGCAAGGAGCAGCAGGTGTGGTTCCTGCGTCGATTCGGCATTGAGTGCAACCTGGGCAACATCGTGCCCGACGAGGTGCTTTCGCTGGAGACGCTGCGGTTGGGGTTGCGCGCCGATACCGCCCTCCTGGACGCGCCGCGGCGGCCGCCGCAGTGACCCGGCTGGCGCGGACGAGCTTCGCGGTGCTCGTGCTCGCCACGATCGGCGCCTTCTTCCTCGCCCAACGGCTCAAGCACGGGCCCGCCCTCGTCCAGCACCTGAAGACCACGTCCGTGTTCTACCCCCAGGCCGCGGGCGAGCGCTCGAGCGAGCAGCTCTCCTTTCACATCAAGCGCACCGATCTGGTCACCGTGTGGGTCGTCGACGAGCAGGGCCAGAACGTGGCCACGCTCGCCCGCTCGGTCCTCCTGCGCGCCTATCGCAAGCTGTCGCTGGTGTGGGACGGCCGCGGCGACGACCGACGTCTGGCGCCGAACGGGCTGTACCGGGTGCGGGTGAGGCTCGCGCGCCAGCACCGCACCCTCCTGCTGCCCAACGAATTCCGGCTCGCCGGCGCCCCGGGGACCGGACCGGCCATCCATCGATGAGCGCGGTTGCGCTCGTCCCGGCGGTCAGCGCGCTCGGCCACGATCTGCAGAAGGCCGGCGTAGTGGCGGTCGCGCTGCTGGCCGCGGTCGCCGTCCTGGGCGCCGGGCGCCCGCGCGTCGAGCGCTGGAGCGCGGTGGCGATGCTGCTTGCGGTGGCGCTGACCCCGGTCCTGCTGATCACCGACATCTGGGACTCGCCCCAGCTTCGCCCGCTGCGCCATCATCCCACGGCGGCGATCGCCGCGGCGGCCGGAGCCGGAGCCGTGGTGGTGGTGCTGGCGGCGGTCATCTACCGCCACGCCCACGCGCTCGCTCTGCTCGCGGTCGCCGCGCTGCCCTTCCGCATCCCGATCTCATCGGGGGGCACGACGTCGAACCTGCTGGTGCCGCTGTACCTGGTCATCGCCGCGGGTGTGCTGGCGCATGGCGCTCGACGACTGCGCGGTCCGGCGCTTGCGCCGTGGCCGCGCGCGCGGGGGCTCGAGTGGCTGCTGATGGGGCTCGTCGGCCTGTATGCGGTTCAGGCTTCCTATTCCTCGGACTTCATGCGGGCGCTGGAGCAGGTCGTGTTCTTCTACGTGCCCTTCGCCCTGCTCTTCGTCCTGCTGTGCAGCCTGGACTGGGAGCCCCGGCTGGTGGTGGCCTGCCTCGCGCTGGCGGCGGCGCTGGCAGTGCTGCTCGTCGGGATCGGCTTCCTCGAATACTCGCGCCGCGAGCTCCTGCTCAACCCGCGGGTCATCGCCTCCAACCAGGTGGAGTCCTACTTTCGCGTGAACTCGCTGTTCTTCGACCCCAACATCTATGGGCGCTTCCTGATGGCGGTGATGCTCGGACTGACCGCCGGCCTGCTGTGGTCGGTGCGCGAGCGAACGACGTGGCTGCTCGCGGCCACGCTCGCCCTGCTGCTCGCCGGGCTGCTGCTGAGCTTCTCGCAATCCAGCCTGGCCGCTCTGCTCCTGGGGCTCGCGGTACTGGCCGCCGTGCGCTTCAGCGTCACCTGGACGCTCGGCCTGACCGGCGCCGCGCTCGTCGCGGGCGTCGCCGCGGTCGCCCTCGCCCCGCACGCGTTTCACTTCGACGTCGGCAGCTCCCAAAGCGCCGACCGCGCCACCAGCGGGCGGTCGCGGCTGATCCGCGGGGGGGTGGACCTGTTCGCCGACCGGCCCCTGCAGGGCTGGGGTTCGGGGGCGTTCATCCGCCAATACCGGGCGCACAACCAGGTCTCGGCCGCCGGGGCGGCGTCGGCCTCGCACACGATCCCGATCACCGTCGCCGCCGAGCAGGGCGTCATCGGGCTGGCGGTCTACCTGGCCCTGCTCGCGGCCTGCCTGGGCCGGCTGTTCGATCGGGTGCGCTCGAGCCCCCAGCGGCTCGGGGTGGCCGCCGCGTTTGCCGCGCTGCTGTTGCACACCATGCTGTACGCCGACTTCCTCGAAGATCCGCTCACCTGGGCGCTGCTGGGCATCGGCACTGTCCTGGCCTGGCGCCAGCGCGCCGGACTCCTCCCGGCGTCTGGAGGGCTCACCGCCAGCGCGCCGGCCGCTGCCCCCGCCGGGCCCGCGGCGCCGGGCTCCGGGGCCGGCGGACCGGCCTGAGACCGCCCGCCCGTGTTCGGCTACCTGCAGCGCCTCTTGCGCACGAGCGCCGCCTACCAGGCGTCGGACATCCTGTCCAAGCTCATTGCGGTCGGGACCCTGCCCGTCTACACGCGCCACCTAACGCGCTCGGACTATGGCGCCGCCGAGACGCTGCTTACCGTGGTGATCTTTTGGAGCATCCTGCTGCGCCTGGGCATCGGCGAGGCGTTCGTGCGCTTCTACTACGACGACGCCGACCCCGCGCGCCGCGAGCGCAGCGCGCGGCTGGCCACCTCGATAGTGCTGCTCACCACCACGGCGGCGGCGCTCGCCGCGGCGGCGGCGGCGGGTCCCCTGTCCCGCCTGTTCCTGGGTTTCAACGACCCCCCGCTCATGCGGATCGCCGTCCTCGGACTGTGGGCGTTCACCAATCTGGAGATGGCCTACGCCCTGCTGCGCGTGGACGAGCGAGCCCGCGCTTACCTGGTCGCCTCGGTGTGCAACGTCCTGCTCACGGTGGGGCTCACCGTGGCGCTCGTGGTCATCGCCCACGAGGGGGCGCGAGGGCTGCTGGCGGGCAACTTCGTCGGCTCGACCGTGGTCCTGCTCGGCCTGGGGGTGGTCCTCCGGCACCGGCTGCGTCCCCGCCTGCGCTTCTCCGAGCTGCCGGCGCTGTTGCGCTTCGGCCTGCCGACCGTGCCCGCCGACGCCAGCGTGTACGCGCTCAACGTGGTCGACCGGGCCTACCTGTTCCGCGCCCACAGCCACGCCTCGGCCGGCCTCTACGCGCTGGCGGTCAAGCTCGCCACGGTGGTCACCGTGGCGGTGCGCGGGTTTCAGTATGCCTGGCCGCCGCTCGCCTACTCGGTGACCGACGACGCCGAGGCGGCGCGCCTGTACGCGCTGGTCACCACCTACTACGCGCTGGCCACCGGATACGTGGTGGCCGGCGTGACCCTGCTCGGGCGCTGGGCCGTGCGCTTGCTGGCGGCGCCGAGCTTCTACGGCGCCCACGCGGCGCTGCCCTGGTTGGCGCTGGGGTGGGCCCTGTACGGCCTGTTCGTCGTCTTCGTGGTGATCGCCGGCCGGGCGCGGGTGACCACCCGCAACTTCCCCGCCGCGCTGGCCGGGCTCGCGGTCAACGTCGTGGGGCTGGTGCTGCTCGTCGGCCCCCTGGGGATCGCCGGGGCGGGAATCGCGCTGTGCGCGGCCTACGTGGTGATGCTCACCGTCATGTACCTGCTCACCCGGCGCCTGTTCTCGGTGGGCTTTGAGTGGGGGCGCCTCGCCCACATGGTCCTCGTGCTGGGGGCCCCGGCGGTGGCGGGCGAGCTGCTCCTACCCACATCCGGAGCCGGGGGCTTCGGGCTGCGTGTCGCGGTGGCGGCGGCGATTCCGCTGGCGCTGATCGGCACCGGCTTCTTTCGGCCCTCGGAGCTGGCGCGGGGGCGCGCGCTGGCCGCCACCGCGCGCGCCCGGCTGCGCGCCGCCCGCGCCCGGGCGGCGGGCTGAGCCGGTGGTCCGCCGGGCCGGTGGTCCGCCGGGCCGGGCGGTGGGCATCGCGGCCGCCGCGGTCAGGCGTCCCGGAGGCCGGCGGGGCGCCCGCCGACCTCCAGCGCGCGGTTGTGGCGTTCGGCCGCCTCGCGGATGCCCTCCCCGCGCTCGGGCCGCAGCGTGGCGCGGACGTGTGCCCAGTAGCGCCCGGGCCGGTGTCCGGGGATCGCAAGTGCGGCCAGGGCTCGCAGGGCGTAGGCCCAAGCGGTCAGCCACCGCACCGCCGCCGCCGCGGCGGGCGAGTGGTGCTTGCGCATGTAGCGGTCGCGGTTGCGGGCGAACTCCACGATCCGGGCCGTCGGGATGCGCTCGGCGGAGAGCTGCTCGTGGTGCACCGCCCGCGCTCCGGGAACGTGCAGGATGCGCCAGCCCGCGTCGCGCAGGCGCCGGCAGAAGTCGACCTCGTCGGAGTAGACGAAGAAGGCGGGGTCCTGCCAGCCGATCTGCTCGGCCGCGCCCCGCCGCACCAGCATCGCCGCCGACTGCACCCAGTCGACTTCGCGCGCCGCCGAGCCCCCGCTCTGCACGGTCAGCCGGCGGTGCAGGAACAGGGCGCCCGCCAGGGCCACCGGCACGGAGGGAAAGCGCCAGGCCGAGGGCTGCGCCTTGCCGTCGGGCGCCCGCAGCGCGGCGCCGGCGCCCGCCGCCCGGGGGTCGTTCTCCAGGGCGTCGTACAGCGCCCGGGCGGCCCCCGGCTCGAGCTCGGCGTCCTCGTCGAGCAACAGGCAGTAGTCACCGCGCGCGCGTTGCATGAGCTCGTTTGCGTTCTCGGGCTTTGACCGGCGAGCCCGATGGGCGATCACCGTCGGGCCCGCGGGATGGGCCCGCGCCGCGTCGGCCGACCCGTCGCCGGATCCGTTGTCCAGCACCAGCACCTCGCTGCTTGGGCCCAGGCCCTCGGCCTCCCCTGCCACCGCGTCCAGGCAGCGCAGCAACAGCTCGCGCTTGGCGGTGGCCACGATGCAAAACGAGACCGCGGGCGGCGTGCGCGCATCTGGCGCCAAAGCGTCAGGGCCTTCGGGCACGCCACCTATTGTCTCCTGCCGTGCGGGTGCACCTAGTCGACCCCTCGGCCTACACGCCGCCCTACGACCATGCCCTGAGCGCCGCCCTGGCGCGCGCGGGCGCAGATGTCGAGTTGATCACCAGCCGCTTTCCCTACGGCCCGGTGCCCGGCCACGCGGGCTACCGGGTTACCGAGCACTTCTATCGGCTGGCGCCCGGCGGGGCCCGGCCGCGGTCGCGACTGCGCCAGACGGCCAAGCTGGCCCAACACGTGCCCGACATGCTGCGCTATCGCGCCCGGGCAAAGGACGCCGACGTGGTGCACTTTCAGTGGCTGAGCGTGCAGCCCCTGGACGTCCACCTGCTGCCGTCCGGGCGCCCGCTGGTGCTCACCGCCCACGACGTCCTTCCGCGCGAGGCGCGCCCCGGCCAGCGCGCGGCCCAGCGCCGCCTGTACGAGCGCGTGGACGCGGTGGTGGTGCATTCCGACCACGGCCGCGATCGCCTGGTAAAGGAGCTCGCGGTCGACCCCGGCCGGGTTCACGTGATCCCGCACGGCGCCTTCACCTACCTGCGCGAGCAACGGGGCACCGTGCCTCTTGCCCCCCAGCTCGCCCAGGTCGAGGGTCCGATCGTCCTGTGCTTCGGCCTGATGCGCCCCTACAAGGGCATCGATGTCCTGATCGACGCCTGGCGCGAGGTGTCCGGCGCCGAGCTGTGGGTGGTGGGGATGCCGCGCATGGACATCGCGCCCCTGCGCCGAGCCGCCCCGCCCTCGGTGCGCTGGGTGCCCCGCTTCGTTACCGACCCCGAGATCCCGGCCTTCTTCGACCGCGCCGACCTGGTGGTGCTCCCCTACCGCGAGATCGACCAGTCGGGCGTGCTGTTCACCGCGCTGGCGTTCGGCAAGCCGCTGCTGCTCAGCGACGTCGGCGGCTTCCCCGAGATCGCCGCCGCGGGCGCGGCGCGGCTGGTTTCCCCCGGCGATGCCGGCGCTCTGGCCGGCGCGCTGAGCGAGCTGCTCTCCGATGCCGATTCGCGCGCGCGCATGGCCGCGGCCAGCGCCGCCGCCGCCGCCGGCCCCTACGGCTGGGACTCGATCGCCGGTCGCACGCTCGAGCTCTACCGCTCCGTGATCGGCACCGGCGCGTCGCCGCCCGTCCCGGCCGCCGGAGGCCTGCCCCGGTGATCACCGTGCTGGAGATCGCCTTCTGGGCCGCGCTGGCCCTGCTGGTGTGGACCCAGGTCGGCTACGCCGCCGTGCTCGTGGCGCTCGTGCGTCTCCCGCGCGAGGCCAGGCACGGGGGCCGGCTTTCGCCCCCGGGCGGGGAGGACGAGTCCAGCTGGCCGACGGTGAGCCTGATCGTCGCCGCCCACGACGAAGAAGAGGTGATCGCCGCCAAGGTCGCCAACGCGCTCGAGCTGCGGTATCCGGCGGACCGCCTGGAGGTCGTGGTCGGCTGCGACGGGTGCACCGACGCCACCGCCGCGCGGGCGCGAGCCGCCGGGGCCGATGTCGTGCTCGAGTTGCCGCGGGGAGGCAAGATCCGCGCCCAGGATGCCGCGGTCCGCCGGTCGCGCGCCGAGCTGGTGGCGTTCTCGGACGCCAACGCCCTGTGGGCGCCCGATGCCCTCGCCCGGCTGGTGGGCGCCTTCGCCGACCCCGGCGTGGGCTACGCCTGCGGCCAGGTGCGCTTCGTCGCCCCCGCCGGCGCCCGGTCGGGCAGCGTCAACCAGGAGGGGGTCTACTGGCGCTATGAGATGGCGCTCCGGGCCCGCGAGTCGAGGCTGGGCTCGATCACCGCCGGCAACGGCGCCATCTACGCCACCCGGCGGGAGGCCTACCTGTTCGTCGACCCGATCATGGGCCACGATCTGTCCTTTCCCTTCAACCTGGTCAAGCGGGGGTGGCGGGCGGTGTACGTGCCCCAGGCGCGCGCGCGCGAGAAGATGGTGCCCACGATCGAGCGCGAGTTCGCGCGCAAGCGGCGCATGATGAGCCACACCTGGCCGATCGTGCTGCGCGGCGGGATGCTCTCGCCTCGCGGCTACGGCCTGCGCTACGGGCTGATGTTGCTCTCCCACCGGGTGCTCCGCTACGCCTCGCCCCTGCTGCACGTCATCGCCCTGGCCACCAACGCGGCGCTGCTGGGGTCGGGTGCGGTCTACGTGGTGCTGTTCGTCGCCCAGGTCGCGCTGCTGGTGGGGGCGCTGGCGGCCGGCCCGCTGCCCCTGCGGGGGCTGCTGGTGGCCCGCTACTACGTCCTCACCACGGCGTCGGTGGCCGCCGGCCTGTGGGACTGGCTGCGCCGGGGAACCGCGGCCGAGTGGGAACCCGCGGAGGGCACGCGCTGATGCTCGCCCGCGCCGTGGACGTGGTGGCGGCCACGGTGGGACTGGCGCTGGGCGCGCCGATCCTCGGGCTGGCGATGCTGGCGATCGTGCTCGAGTCGCCCGGTCACCCGATCTACCGCCAGCGCCGCATCGGCAAGGACGGACGACCATTTGACGTCATCAAGCTGCGCACCATGGTCCCCGGCGCAGAGTCGATCGGGGCCGGGCTGGCGGTCAACGAGAGCGATCCGCGCATCACTCGCGTGGGCACCCTGCTGCGACGGCTATCGCTCGACGAGCTGCCCAATCTGCTCAACGTGCTCCGCGGCGACATGACCCTCGTCGGGCCCCGTCCCACGCTGCCCGTGCAGGTCGAGCAGTACACCGAGCGCCAGCGCGGGCGCCTGTCGGTCAAGCCCGGCCTGACCGGGTGGGCGCAGGTCAACGGGCGCACGTCGCTGCCCTGGAGCGAGCGGATCGAGCTCGACCTGTGGTACATCGAGCACCGCTCGCTGGCGCTGGATCTCCAGATCCTGGCCCGCACGGTGGCGATGGTGCTGCGCGGCGGCGGACTGTACAAGGGCGACACCGGGGGCTGGGTGCAATGACCTCGGAGAGCGCGGCCGGGGACCCGGCCCCGGGGGGCGCGGCGCCGGCGGGCGAGCCGGCGGGCAAGGCGGTCCTGCTCACCGGGGTGGGAAAGCGCTACGACATCGTCTCGGCCTTTGCCGCGCGCGCCACCGTCGTGGCGGTGGACCCCAACCCGCTCGCGCCGGCCCAGTACGCCGCGCAGGTGCGCCGCTCGGTGCCCGTCATCGAGGACCCCGCCTACGTGCCCGCCCTGGTCGACCTGTGCGCCGAGTTCGACGTGGGGGCGGTGGTCCCGCTGACCGATCTGGACCTCGAGGTCCTGGCCCGGGCCCGGGCCGAGGGGCAGCTACCCGCCCTGCTGCCCGACCCCGATGTGGCGGCGGCGACCTTCGACAAGTACGAGACCCACCTCCTGCTCGAGCGGCTGGGCCTGCCCAGCCCCCCGACGGTGCTGCCCGGCCAGGCGGCGCAGGCCTATCCGGTGATGGTCAAGCCCCGGCGCGGCTCGGGCGCCCGCTCGATCCATCTCGCCCACGACGCCGCCGAGGCGGCGTTCTTTGCCGCCTACATCCCCGAGCCGGTGATGGTCCAGCGGGCCATGGGCGGCCCAGAGTTCTCGATCGACTGCCTGTCGGATCCCACTCAGCGTTGCCTGAACGCGATACCGCGCACCATGATCGAGTCGCGCGGCGGAGAGTCGATCAAGGGCACGGTGATCGCCGACCCCGAGCTCGTGCGCCTGGGACGCGACGTCGTCGAGGCCCTCGGGGTGCGGGGCCCGTGCACGGTCCAGGCGTTTCGCGACCCGGAGCTGGGCCTGCGCATCACCGACGTCAACACGCGCTTTGGCGGCGCCTTCCCGGCGCCGATGTACGCCGCCCTGCCCGGCCGCAGCTACCCCGAGCTGATCGTGCGTCTGGCCGCGGGCCAGGCGGTCGAACCGCACGTGGGCGAGTTTCGCGCCGGCACGACCTTCACGCGCTACTACTGGCAGCTCGAGCTCGACGAGCGGCTTACCCCGACCGGCCGCGACATCGTCGACGGCGGTCCGCCTCGGCCGCGCTGACCGACCGGGGCCATCCCCACACCGCCCGGCCCGGCAAGGTGGGGTCCACGGGCGCCGAACCTGGTAAAGATGGGGGCGTGTCGAGCCTCCTGGTCGACAGCCCCCCGCCCGCTGCGCCGGCGGTCGCCGAGGCGCCCGAGCCCCCGGCGCCCGCCCCGCGCGCCTGCGAGACGTGCGGCGCGCCGTTGCTCGAGGGCCAGTACTGGTGCCTGGAGTGCGGTACCGGGGCCCCCGGCCGCCTGGGCGTGCGCGCCGGCTGGCGCGTGGCCGCCCTGGTGGTCGGCATCACGCTGCTGCTCGCGTCGGGCGCCCTGGCCGCCAGCTATGCGGCGCTCTCCTCGGACTCCAAGCGGGCGGTGACCAACCCGGGCGCGCAGGCGAGCCTGCCCGCGACCACTTCACCGCCCGCCGCGCCCCCGGCGGGCCCGACCCCCACGTCTCCGGCCACGGTCACCCCACCGCCGGTCAAGCCGACGGCCACGCCCGCCACGCCGGCGCCCGCCACGCCGAGCACGAGCACCCCCAGCACCAGCACCCCGAGCACGAGCACCCCCAGCACCAGCACCCCGAGCACGAGCACCCCGAGCACGAGCACCCCCAGCACGCCGTCTCGGCCAAAGCCGGTGATTCCGCGGCATCTGATCGTGCTCGACACCGACGCCGCGAGCACCTACAACCCCGGCGGCCTCCCCGACTCGAACTTCGGCGATCCCTCCGCCACCATCGACGGCGACTCCTCGACCTCGTGGACGGCCAAGACGGCCTCGCCCGGATGCAAGGTGGGAGCGGGCGTGGGGCTGGATCTGAAATCCGCCCAGAGCGTAAAGCAGCTCAACCTGGCCACCGACACGCCGGACATGGACGCGGAGATCTACGGGGCCAAGTCCGGACAGCCCGCCAGCCTGCCCGCTTCGGGCTGGGTGCACCTGGCCAGCCGGCCCCGGGTCAAGTCAAACGCCCGCATCGGCCTGGCCAAGGCCAACAAGCGCTTCCGGCACCTACTGGTGTGGATTCCGCACGGGCCGGCGGGCAAGTGCCCCACCCACGTGTCGGTCAACGAGATCTCGCTGCAGGGCTAGCGCCCGGCCGCCCCTCCAGAGGCCAAGAAAGCCCGAAACTTCTGGGCGCCGGTGGTGTCTGGACTTAGGCGCCGCCCGCGCCGAGGTCCCACGGCCCCGCTAGGACCCCCCGGCGGCCGGGTAGCACAGCCCTTCGGAAAGCGTCGGCGCCCCCGCGAGACCCCTCTGGCCCCGTCGCCTGGGGCCCGGCGGAGGAGACTGTTGACAGAGCAACTACTTGGATCTATAATTCCGACTCCAGAAGTCGACTTTTCTAACGAGAACTTAAATGGCTGATTCCCCCAACACCCGAACCGTCTCCGTCGCCCCCGAGCGGGCGGACGAGCTCGACGCCATCCCCGAGACCCTCGACCTGTTCATGGCGCGGGCCGGGCGCTACCGCCTGCTCACGCCCGACGAGGAGATCGATCTGGCCAAGCGCATCGAGCGCGGCGACCTCGTGGCCAAGGAGCGGATGATCAACTCCAACCTGCGGCTGGTCGTCTCGATCGCCCGGCGCTACCAGGGCCACGGCCTGTCCATGACCGATCTGGTTCAGGAGGGTACGCTGGGCCTGATCCGAGCGGTCGAGAAGTTCGACTGGCGCAAGGGCTTTCGCTTCTCCACCTACGCCACGCTGTGGATTCGCCAGGCGATCCAGCGCGGGCTGGAGAACGGCGGGCGCACGATCCGCCTGCCCGTGCACATCGGGCAGCGGCTGCGCCAGCTCAACCGCATAGAGCGCGAGCTCACCGATCGACTCGACCGCGAGCCCACGATCGAGGAGCTCGCCGAGGCCGCCGACCTCGAGGTCGATCACGTCACCCAGATCCTGGAGGCTTCCCGCACCCCGGCCAGCCTCGACCAGTCGGTCAACGACGACGGCGACACCGAGCTGGGCGACCTGCTCGCCGATGGCGAGGAGGCGCTCGACGAGCAGGTCATCGCCGGCCTGTCCGACAACCTGGTCGAGCGCGCGGTCGCCGAGCTGCCCGAGCTCGAGCGCAAGGTGATCCGGCTGCGCTTCGGCGTGGGCGGAGCCGAGGGTGCCTCGGTGGCCCGCACCGGGCGCGAGCTCGGCCTCTCCGAGCGCCGCACGCAGGAGCTCGAGGCTCGCGCCCTGCGCCAGCTGGCGGGCCGTCCCGAGCTCCAGGCCCTGCGCGAAGCGGCGTAGGGCGCCAACAACCGCCGGCGGTCGCGCCCGCCTACTCGGGGAACGGAATCGCCCCGGACTCGGGCGCGGTGTCCACGTACTTGACCGAGAAGGCCCGCAGCGCGTCGAAGATGCGCGGGTTGAAGCTGGAGCACCCGATCACGTGCTGCCAGGCGACGGCCGCCACCGCGTAGGGCATGTTCGTCCCGTTCTGAAACAGCAGCTTCTTGTAGCCCGCCTGGGGGGCCTGGTTGGTCTTGCCCGTCAGCGACTCGTCGAACAGCGACTTGAGCTGGGCGATCTGGGTGGGGCTGGTGCCCGGCCGGTACTGGATCTCGACGCGGCCGTGCTCGAGGGCGTGGACCAGGTTCTCCTTGGCCGGCTCCTTGCCCGGATCGTAGATGCCGTCCGAGGCCGGGGTCGGGTTGTGGGGGCCCGAGGTCGGCGGGTTGGTCTTGTAGGTGACCGGCGTGAGCACGTGCTGGTTGCCGAAGTCCGGATAGTCGTGCAGCGTGCACCCCGCGGCCGCGGCGGCCTTGTTGAGGTCGGTGATCTTGGCGGCGGGCAGCTTGACGTCGTTGGCGTTGGAGGTGGGCTTGGGCTTGGGGCCCCCGCCTCCCGAGGTGGTCACCGCGACCACGATCAGGGCCACCGCCACCACGGCGAGCGCCACCCCGCCGACGATCTGTAGCGTCCGCCGCCGCTTCGCCGCCTGGGCCGCGGCCTGCTCCGCTGCCACGCGCTCCTCGCGGCGGCGGCGCTTCTCCTCTTCGCGGCGGGCCATGGGGGGCGAGACTAGCCGGCCGAGCCCGCCGCGGGCCGAGCGGACGAGGGACGACGCCGGGCGGCCGCGGCCCGCTGCCCGCGGGCCGAACGCGAGCCCTGAGACCAGCACTCATCCAGGAAGGCGGCGATCTCCGCGGTCAGGCGCTCGGGCGAGAAGCGCAGCTCCAGCAGCGAGCTGGCCTCCAGCAGGCGCCCGTTGGGCAGCTCGTCGACCAGCATCCCGGCGTCGGAGAAGGGGTGGACGGGGTCCCGGTGGTGGCCGATGACCAGCGCTGGCGTCTCGATCAGGCGCCGCTCGCTGCGGTGGGGGGCCACGCGGCCGAAGAACAGGCCCTGGAGCACCGCGCCGCTGGGGGCGGGGTCCTGGCGGAGCGTGTCGAGCGCCACATCGGCCCAGAACGGCACCCCCCGGTGGGGGATCGCCCGGGTGGCCCGGCTCGCGCCCCGCATGAGCCGCTCGCCGAAGGTGAGCGCCACCAGCAGCGGGGCGAAGGCCACGGCGCACGCGAGCAGCGCATTGTCGAGCACCGGCATCTCGATCACCGCGCCGCGCAGGCGCTCGGGGGCATAGGCGGCCACCTCCAGGGCGGTGTTGGCCCCCAGCGACGTCCCGCCCACCACCGCCTGCTCGAGCCCGAGGTGGTCCATCAGGCCCACCACCTGGCGCGCGAACAGGGTCATCGAGTAGCGCCACATGTCGCGAGGGCGATCCGACGCGCCATGGCCCAGCAGGTCGATGGTGATGACCCGGTTGCCGCGCGCGGCCAGCTCCTGGGCGAAGCGGGTGTGCATGCGCTGGCTGAGCAACAGCCCGTGCACCAGCACCAGCGGACGCTCGGCCGCCGGCGGCCCCGCGCGCCGGGTGGCCGGCGTAAGCGGCTCGTACTCGGTGTAGGCCAGGCGATGGCCCTCGTAGCGAAAGGTCGGCATACCTCAGAACCCAACGCCCGGGGCGATTCCGCACCCGGCGAGTCAAGTATATGGAGGCGGTCAGTCGACCAGCGCGATCTCGGCGCTCAGGGCAGCGCGCGCCCCAGCCAGTGCTCGTAGAAGCCCTCGAGGTCGGGCAGGAACTCGTGCACCACCGGATAGCCCGGGGTCAGAGCCTCGACCTCGAGCTGGCGGGCGCAGGCGGGGCAGTAGAACTCCCGCAGCTCCATCCAGTCGGGGTCGCAGTGCCCGCGCTCGGGATAGACCTCGCGCAGGGCCTCCACCGTCTTGCGCACGAACACCACGGCGTCGAGCTTCCAGTTGGACCGCCAGTCGCAGAAGTCGTGCCCGCAGTCGCAGCGGACCGCGTAGTCGCCGGCGCCCCGGCGCACGATGTTCAGCCCCTCGCCCGCCGGAAGCACGATCGCCTCCGGATAGCCGGCCCGGGCCTGCAGGAAGGCCAGCCACTGGTCGAAGCGGTCGGGGTTCTTGAACCCCGACTGGATGTCCTTGACCTCCCGGCGCGACAGGCGCTCGTCGGCCAGCGCCTCGAGCGTCTGGGGGGCCAGGCCGCGCCCGGAGGTGGGGGCGGCGGACAGCGGCGGGTCCGGCGCCTGGCCGCGCCCGGACAGGAACTCGGCCACCGCCGCCTCGGGCTTCACCCGTCCGCGTTGGGCGTGGGCGAGGGGTACGGTGGGGGTCACCGCGTCGGCGAACTCGAAGTCCTCGGGCAGGTCCCAGAAGCCGCGGTACTCGGCCGCCCACCGCGGCGAGAGCTTCATCGACTCGGCGTACATGTCTTTCAGGGGCTGGATCAGCTCGCCGGCCAGGACCCGCTCGCGCTCGCCGGTCATCCACTCCCGGGTGGGAACCGCGCGCCGGAGGCGCGCCTTTCTGATCTCCTCGCGCCGCTGCGCCGTGGCGGCCTGCTCGGCGCGCCCGGCGTCGTCGAGGGCTACGCCGTAGACGGCGTCGGCAAAGCGCGCCAGCAGGTGCTCGCCGGCGACGTCGGCGGCCACCTCCTCGGGGCGGCGAAGCAGCGGGTCGCCGAGCCCGGAGCCGCCCTTCATGACACTGAGATAGAGATCGCCAGAGGCGATCGGGGACAGGGTGGTGAAGTTGTCCTGGCGCAGCTCGCGATCCCCGGAGAGGTGAAGCAGCGCGGGCTCCTCGTAGGAGCCGTCGGCCACCGGGTAGGCCTCGCCGGCCGCGGCGCGCTCGAACAGGTCGTTGGCGCGCAGGTTGTGGATGTAGGCGGTCGAGCCGGGATAGCCGCCGAACAGGCCCGGCGAGTTGAAGGAAAGCCCAGTGCCCAGGTTCTGCACCTCCCAGAAGGGCGTCTTCCACACCAGGAACAGCGACTCGTAGGAGGAGCCGCCGCGGTGGCGCCCGCAGCCGGCGCTCGAGGCCTTGATCCGGCGCGACAGGTACACGAACGGCGAGATCAGCTCCCACATCTCGACGTCGCCCATGTCGCCCTCGGGGTTGAACATCGCCGCGCACCAGTCGGTGCCGTCGAGCACGTACTTGGCCCCCATGCCCTGGGCGGCGACCTCGAAGTTCATGATCGCCGAGGGGTTCCCGTACTGGTCGACGCCGCCGCCCTGGAGCACGTTGCCCGAGACGCTGTAGGCGCCGATCACCTCCTCGATGAAGCCGCGGGCGTGGACGGCGCGCGAGATCACGCGGGGAAAGCCGGTGAACGACGGCTGCAAGAACGCCCAGGCGATCCCGGTCGAGCCCGGGGCGTCGCCCAGGTTGGAGATCGTCCCCTCGGGAAAATTCGTCTTCAGCGCCAGGTAGGCGCCGTCGTTGACCTTGTCGTTGCAGATCAGGGTCTGGGTGAACTGCACCCAGATCGCCCCCTGCATCCCCGACGGCGTGCAGTTCATCGAGTGATAGCCCCACGCCGAGCAGCCGTCGTAGTCGAGCTCGAATGTGCCGTCGCGGTCGATGCGCACCTCGAACGGCGAGTGCATCATGAAGTCGCGCTGGGCGTGGGCGGGGAGCGAGGGCTTGCCCGAGAAGGTGACGTCCATGAACGCCGGCGAGCGGTAGCGCCCGGGTACGGTCATCTCCCGGATGCGGGACTTAAACGAGCGCCGGCCCTCCTCGATCACCTCGCGCACGAATTGCTTGAAGCGGTCGATGCCCTCCTCGAGGATCACCCGCTCGACCCCCTCGCGGATCATGTGGCAGCCGGCCAGGCGGGTGCGTTCGTCGAGCAGGTAGTACATCGGCGCACGGGTCTGGGTCTCGATCCGGCGCAGGTGCCAGGCGGCCAGCTCGTCGCGATCGCCGATCTTCATGCACGGCAGGTCGATGCCGTCCTCGAGGCGGTTGGTGGGGCCCACGGGCACCCCGCCGGGCGTGGTGGCGCCGATGTCGAGCACGTGGGTCACCCCACCCGCCCACGCCACCAGCTCCTCCTCCCAGAAGATGGGCACGAACGTCTGCACGTCGGCGTTGTGCACGTCGCCGATGGTCGGCTCGTTGTTGGCGAAGATGTCGCCCGGCCGCACGCCCGGGTTGCGCTCGTAGTCGCGGCGCACCATCCACTTGATGGCGTCGGACATGGTGTGGACGTGGACGATGATCCCGGTCGACAGGGCGACCGAGTCCCCCTCGGGCGTATAGAGGGCAAAGCACAGCTCGCCCAGCTCGCGCACGATCGGCGAGGCGGAGATGTTCATCGCCGTCTCCCGGGCGGACACCAGCCCGCCGCGCAGGCGCGAGAACAGCTTCTCGTAGCCGATCGGGTCAGACTCCTTGAGCTCCAGGCGCTCGAGCCCGAGGTAATGGCCGGTGCGCTCGAACAGCTCCTCGGATTCCTCGAGCATCTCCTTCAGGCGGCGTCCGTCCCAGCCGAGCGGCGGGGCCTGGGGCTCCAGCGCGCGGGTGGCCTCGACGATGGGGTTCACGGCGAGCCTCCATTCGGGTGGTCGGGGTCGGCCACCGAGCGGCGGCCCGCGGAGGGCGCCTGGCCATCGGCCGACAGGTGAAAGATGAGCTGGCCGTCCAGGCGCGCGCCGCGGCCGGGGGGGATCGCCAGCGTGGTGGCCTCGGACTCGACGATCGCCGGCCCCTCGATCACGTTGCCCGGGGCGAGCGCCTCCAGCGACAGGACCTCGGTGGCGGTCGGAGCCTGGGACCAGCGCACCTGGCGCCCGTCCTTGAACGCGCCGGCGGGCGGCTCGGGGCCCGACTCGGGCAGCTCCGGGAGCTGGGGCTTCTCGACTTCGGCGCGGCCGAGCACGATCGCCTGGGTGATGACGTAGCCGAGCTCGGGCGAGCGGGCGCTGCGGGCGTAGAGCTTGCCGTAGGCCTCCTCGAAGGCGTCGATCAGGGCCTGAAGCTGGTCGGCGTCCTCGATCTCCATGTGGGGAGAGACGATCTCCAGGTCGTTGAGCTGGCCGAAGTACTGCATGCGCGCGGCGTGGGTGAAGGAGATGTGCCCGCCCTCTACCCCGGACTTGGAGAACTCCTCGGCCACCTTCTCGCGCATCCCCAGCCAGGCGCCGGTGAGCAGCATCCCCACCCCGGCCCGGTCGAGCTCGTCGGCGTCGGGCGCGACGGGCAGGTCCACCGTGGTCTCGAAGCGATATTCGAAGTCGGCGCAGGCGCAGCCGTAGGCGGAGAATCCCGCCGCCCAGGCGGGCACCAGCACCTCGCGGTAGGCGACGCCCTCGCTGTAGCCGGCCACGTGCAGCGGCCCGCCGCCCCCGTAGCACAGCAGCGTGTAGTCGACGGGCGAGTATCCCTTGCCCAGCACGCGCCCGATCGCCTCGTTGCGCAGCGTCTGCTCGAACAGCTCGATCACCCCAGCGGCGGCGTCGGACACCGACAGCCCCAGGGGCTCGGCGAGCTGGGAGCCGACCGCGGCGCTGGCGCGCTCGGGGTCGAGCTTGACTTCGCCACCCAAGAAGTAGTCGGGGTTGATGCGCCCCAGGACCAGGTTCAGGTCGGTGATCGAGATCGTCTCCAGGCCGCCCTCGGGCCAGCACACCCCGATCCGGGCGCCGGCGGAATCGGGCCCCAGCTCGGGGCGCAGTGAGTTGGGGTTGACCCGCACGAACGACCCGCAGCCGGCGCCGATCGAGTCGATCTTGACCAGCGGCATGTTGAGCACGAAGCGGGCGATATCCGGGGTGGGGGTGACCTCGAAGGCCCGGTCGGTGATCAGCGCGATGTCGAACGACGTGCCGCCGATGTCCGTGCACAGCACGTTGGGCACCTCCAGGCGCTCGGCCAGGGTGCGCCCGCCCACCACGCCTCCGATCGGCCCGGACACCAGCGTGCGGGCCAGCTCGCGCGCCTCGATCGAGATCGTCCCCCCGTGGGAGGCCATCACCCGCAGCTCGAACCCTGCGCCGGATTGCTTGGTGCGATCGCGCACGGCGCGCAGCGTGCCGCGGGAGGGCTCGGCGGCGTAGGCCTCGACCACGGTCGAGTTCAGGCGCGGAAGGTCACGGCGCTGGGGATAGAGCTCGGAGGAGAGAAACAGGCCGGGGGCCGCGCCGTTGGCCCCCCGGGCGTCGATCTCCTGGCGCACGATCTCGGCCACCCGCTGCTCGTGCTCGCCGTTGCGGTAGCTGAACAGCAGGGAGATCACGATCCCCTGGACCTCGCTGTCCAGCAGGGCGCGGGCGGCCTGGCGGGCGTCCTCCTCGCGCAGCGGCAGCACCTCCTCGCCGAACACGTCGACGCGGCCGCGCACGCCGTGCACGCGACCGCGCGGGATAAGCGGCGGGTTGTGGAAATGGGTGGCCACGTGCAGCCGGTCGGAGTAGGGGAAGCCCAGGTAGGTCTGGATGCCGCGCTCCATGCGCAGCACGTCCTCGTGTCCGGCGCTGACGATCGCCCCCACCCGCAGGCCCTGGCGGCTGAGCAGGCGGTTGAGCATCGCCGTCCCGGAGAAGATCCCGCTGCGGATGAGGGGAAAGGCGTCCTCGGGCGAGTCGCCCCACTGGCGCAGGGCGTCGCGGGCGGAGTTCATGAAGCCCTCGGACTCGTCCGTGGGGGTGGTCTGGGCCTTGCCTACCACGAAGGCGCCGGCCTCGTCGACGATGAACGTGTCGGTCATCGTCCCGCCCGCGTCGATGGCGAGCACTCGGGGCCGATGGCTGGCTTGGTCGGGCAAGCGTCTCCTCCCCGCCTGGTGCGCCGGCCAACGCTACCCGATCCCGAGCGCTCACCTCGCCGTGGCGCGGCCCCGCGCGCCGCGATACGGTTGCGCCCCCAGGCCCGCCTCCGAGGTCGGTGACGGGCCCGTCGCCCACAGGCACGAGGAGGAACCGCGCATGGCCAAGGCCAAGGAGCCCCGTCGGCTGACCGGAGAGGTGGCCGCCATCACCGGCGGCGCACGTGGCATCGGCCGCGCCACTGCCCAGGCGCTGGTGCGCCAGGGGATGCACGTCGCCATCGGCGACCTCGACCTGGAGGTGGCCAGGCGCACCGCCTCGGACCTGGGCGGCGGGACGATCGCGCTCGCGCTCGACGTCACCGACCGCGACTCGTTCGGGCGCTTCCTCGACGGCGTTCAGGACGAGCTTGGCCCCATCGACGTGCTGGTCAACAACGCGGGGATCATGCAGATCGGCCGCTTCCTGGACGAGGACGACACCACGGCCCAGCGCATGATCGACATCAACCTCAATGGCGTCATCCTGGGGATGAAGCTGGCGCTGCCGCGGATGATCGCTCGGGACCGCGGCCACGTGGTCAACATCGCCTCCCAGGCGGGCAAGTTCGGGGCCCCGGGCGGGGCCACCTACTCGGCCACCAAGCACGCGGTGATCGGGCTCTCGGAGGCGGTCCTGGGCGAGCTGCGCCACCAGGGCGCCAACGTGGACGTCAGCTACGTGATGCCCGCGGTGGTCAAGACCGAGCTGGGCTCCGGCCTGGTGGAGACGCGGGGGGTAAAGACGCTCGAGCCCGACGAGGTGGCCGAGGCGATCGTGCAAGCGCTGCAGTTCGGGACCATCGACGTGTGGGTGCCCAAGTCCACCAAGGCGATCACCCGCATCATGTCGCTCCTGCCGCGGGCGGCGGCCGAATGGATCGGCCGGGCGCTCAAGGCCGACCGGGTGCTCTACGACGCCGACTACCACACGCGGCGCGACTACGAGGAGCGCGCCGCCCGCAGCGAGCCGGGGCTGGAGGCCGGAGCGCCGCCGGCGCCGGCGCCCAGCGCCGCCGCGCCGTCGGGGTCTGACGGCGAGGCGTCGGGCAACGGCGCGGCCGCCGACGAGGCCGCCGAGGCGCCGGCGGCCTGACCCCGCTCCGGGCCGCGACCGCCCCGCACCGCGCGGCGGCGCGGCCGGGTGGGCTAGAGCGGGATCTGGCCGCTGGCGATGTCGTAGACGGTGGAGACGACGCGCAGCTTGCCCGCCGCCACCGCCGGTGCGATGACCGGCTCCTTGGCCGCCAGCTTCTTGGCCTGGGCGCTGGCGTTTGCCGTGGTGGCGCGCTCGAGCGTGCGCTGACCGGCGGGCAGCCCGTTGACGACGGGGACGACGCGATCGACGACCGCGCCGATCGAGCCGTAGTGGTCGGCGGGGAAGTGGGCGCTTCCGTCCGCCACGCCGATGGCCGCCTTGACCGCGCCGCAGTCGCTGTGTCCCATCACCACCACCACCTTGACCCCGAGCTTGGCCACCGCGTACTCGGTGCTGCCCAGCATGCCTTCGTCGATCGTGTTGCCGGCGACCCGCGAGACGAACAGGTTGCCGGCCGCGATATCGAACAGCAGCGTGGGTGAGATCCGCGAATCGGCGCAGGTGATGATCGCCGCGAACGGCTTCTGCGCCTTGGCCGCCTGCTCGGTCACCGGGGAGAAGTCGCGCAACTCGACCTGGCTGTTGCGGTAGCGCTGGTTGCCCGCCCGCAGGAGGTCGAGCGCGGCGTCCGGCGTCGCCGGGTGTGGGAACTGGGCGCCGGGGGCGGGCGTCGTGGTGGTGGTCTTGCTCTTGGCCGACGACCCGCAGCCGGCGCCGAGCGCGACCGCGCCCGCCGCCGTGCCCAGGCCGGCCACGAGCCGGCGTCGAGAGAGCTGGGTATCGCTCATTGGTCTCGGACTCCTCTGTTGTCGTTTGCTCTAGTCGTTTGCCGAAAGCCACTCGGCGATCCGGGCGCCGATCTCGGGCCCCTTGTCCTCCTGCAGAAAGTGGCTGGCGCCTGCGATCACCTCGGGCGGGGGGCTGTCGATTGCCTGGGCGAAGCGCTCGCCGGTCTGCAGCGAAAGCACCGGATCCGAGTCCGCCCACAGGGTGAGTGTCGGGCGCCGATCGCCCCGTAGCGCATCGAGCACGCGCTGTCCGGCCTCGGCGCCGGGGTCCTCGGGGCGCAGGGGCAAGATCAGCGGAAACGCGCGCGCGCCGGCCTTGGACGCTGGGTTGGGAAACGGCGCGTCGTAGGCGTCGGCCACCTCGTCCCCGGGGTCGGTGTGGCAGGCCCGGCGCACCAGCATCGACACCGGCAGGTCCTCGGTCCGCTCGACGAAGTCGCGGAACGCCTTCCAGGCGTCGCTCATGTGCTGGCGGCCGGTGAACAGCCCGGTGTCCATCACCACCAGGCGCGAGACGCGCTCGGGCTGCTCGACGGCGATCCGCAGGCCGATCGGGCCCCCCCAGTCGTGGACCACCACGGTGGCGTCTCGCAGGTCGAGATGCTCGAACAGCGAGCCGGTCAGCTCGGTGTGGCGGTCGTAGGAGTACCAGTCCACCTCCACCGGCTTGTCCGAACGGCCGAAGCCGACGTGGTCGGGGGCGATGCAGCGATAGCCGGCGTCCCGCACCGGCGGGATCACCTGGCGCCATAGAAACGACCAGGTCGGCTCGCCGTGCATGAACACCACCGGGGGCCCATCGCCGCAGTCGACGTGCGCCAAGCGCAGCCCGTCGTGCTCGCGGTAGGCGAACTCCAGATCGAAGTCGGGCAGACCCTCGAGGAGCTCATCGGGGGTGCGGATCGCGTCGGTCACGCCGGCTTGCTGTCCACAAAGCGCTGGTGGGCGGTCTCGATCTCCTCC
>Ga0066662_10000032_pt1 | contig 50475 bp, 52 predicted proteins | sample GraSoiAngelo_111_FD_133939 | JGI IMG/M metagenome (GOLD analysis project Ga0066662, IMG submission 133939) | Grasslands soil microbial communities from the Angelo Coastal Reserve, California, USA - 14_0903_12_40cm | ecosystem: Environmental > Terrestrial > Soil > Grasslands | place: USA...
CTCGCCGCCGACGGGCCGCAGCCCTGGCGCATCAACCTGGTGCGCAACGTCGCGGCGACGGCCGAGCACGAGACGCTCGCCGACGACGCGCTGATGTCGTACCAGACGATCCCCGGCTGGCCAGACCTCAACCGCGATTGGCGCTGGTGGCCGGCCGCGCGTGGGGTGACGCTGTCCGGCGCGGTGCCGCGCCCGAAGCCGCGCGCCGAAGTGTTCGCGCTGGAGAGCACGGGCACCGACCGCACCGCGTTCACCGCGCCGTCGGGCGCGACCGTGCACCGCGCGCCGCGGACGACGGGCGCCGATATTGCGATCCCGCTCGACGCGACGACCACGTTCGTCGGCGCGTTCTCGCCGGACTTCTCCAACGTCGAAGTGGATCAGCAGACGATCGCGCCGCAGCAGTTCCGCCGCGCGTTCACCGAATACCGTCCGTTCTTCGCGCAGGGCGCGCCGTTCATCAACGCCGCGCTGCAAGGCTACCAGTTCAACCTTCCGAACGACGTGCTGTTCTACTCCCCGTCGATCGGGCCGTTCGACCGCGGGCTCAAGCTCGTGGGAACCAAAGGCACGCAGTCGTTCGGTGCGCTCGAAGTGCGCGGCAGCGATCCGGTCACCGGCGCGAGCTTCGACGACGTCGCGTTCGGGTTTCGCCACCGGCGCCCCGACAACACGTTCGGGTATTGGGTCGACGGCGTAAACGCGTCGCACGCAAACGGCAACGATCGCACGTGGGAGATCGGCGGCTACGGCCGCTCGCTGGCGAGCGGTCTGGTATACTCTGCGATGCACGCGCAGGAGACCGGCACGTTCGTCACGCGGCCGTCGGACGCGCAGAAAAATGCAGCATTCATCGACATCCAGAAGCCGGGGCTCGAAGGCGCGATCGTGTGGCTCGACATCGGACCGTCGTACGCGCCGGTCGACGGCTTCACCAACATCGCCGACGTGCGGGGTCCGGAAGCGTCGCTCAGTCTCACGCGCACGCTGAAGCGCGGCCCGTTCAAGAGCGTCGACGCGTACCTGTACGCCGACCGCTGGCTGGACCGTGCCGGCAACGTGCACGCGAGCGACGCGGACGCGTACCTGACGCTGCGCACGCGGTCGAAGCTCGCGTTCTATCTCAACGATCAGGTGGGCTCGCTGCGCACGTACGAAGGCGACTACTTCTCCGGCGGCGCGCACGCATACCGCGATCAGCGGCTGCTGCCGTTCAAGACGTGGAGCGCGGGCGCCGGCTACGGTGAGGGGACGCCGAACTCGCTGCGCACCGACTATCAAGCCGGCCCGTTCGGAACGTTCGTGCTGCACCAGACCACGACGACGTTCACCCGCGCGCTGGGCTCGGCGAGCCTCTCCTTCGACTACGCCGGGACGCGCGAGACGTCGTACGCCGGTGCGAGCGACGGGCAGTGGCTGCGGCGGATCTCGCTCGCGGTTCCGTTCGGCCGCGACGGCAACGCCAGCCTGGCGTACCGCGACGTGACCGGGCGCGGCGGCTTCGCGAGCCCGGGCAGAAATTTGGCGGGCTCGCTGCGCAGGCGCTTCCGCAACGGCAACGAGCTGTTCGTGAACTACGGCACGCCGGCCGCCACCTCGACGCTGGACCGCTGGATCGTCAAGTATTTGGTGCGGTTCGGAGGCGGCGTCTGAGCGGCACGTCGAAGTCTCGACGCCCACCATGGGCGTCCGGCTCCGCTTCCCGCCCTTCAGCTTCGACCGCGACGAGCGCGTGCTGCGCCGCGACGGCCGAACCGTGCCGCTGGCGCCGAAGGTCGCGGAGGCGCTGGCGCTGCTGCTGGCCCAGCCCGGCGCGCTCGTCGAGAAGAACGCGCTGCGCGACGCGCTCTGGCCCGAGGGTTTCGTCGAGGACGGCAACCTCACGCAGACGATCTATCTGATCCGCCGCGCGCTCGATCCCCACGGTGACGGCCGCGCGTTCGTCGAGACGGTGCCGCGCCGCGGCTACCGCTTCGTGGCGCCCGTCGTTGCCGCCGACCCGCAGCGCGGCGCCGCTGGCACGCGCAGCGTGATTTCGGTCTTCGCGATCGCGTTGCGCACGGCGGCGGTGATCGCGATCGTCTCGCTGTCCTCCGGCGGCGTGTCGCTAGGCGGTGTGGCGCGCGTCCCGCCGCCGCTCGGTGCTGAGGCCGCTCGCGAGTACACGCTCGGGCGCTACACGTGGGACCGCCGCACGGTCGCCGGGATGCGCGCGAGTCTCGTGCATTTCGGGCGCGTCGTCGCGCTCGCTCCGGATGACCCGCGCGGTTATGCGGGCTTGGCGGTGACGTACGAAGAGATCGGCGATTGGAAGTTCACCGCGCTCGCGCCCAAGCGCGACGCGTACCGCCGCGCCGAAGAGTACGCGCGCGAAGCCCTGCGGCACGATCCGCATTCGGGCGAAGCGCTGGGCGCGCTGGGCGGCGTCGCGATGCAGCGCGACAGCGACCTCGACCGCGCGGAGGCGATGCTGCGCGCGTCGATCGCGTACCGGCCCGACGACGCGCCCGCGTACGAGCTGCTCGGCATCGATCACCTCTACCGCGGGCACGCCGAGAGCGCGAGCAGGATGCTGCAGCGCGCGACGCAGCTCGATCCGCTCAGCCCGATGAACCTCATCTGGTACGGCAAGGCGCTGTACTACGCGCGCCGCTTCGACGAGGCGCACGCGGTGCTCGCGCAGCTCTCGGACCTCGACGCCGTCGACTTCGGTGCCGTCGAGATCATCGCGATGAACGATCTCGAGCTGGGCCGCAGCGGCGAGGCGCGCGCGGCACTGGCAAAGCTCAAGGTTCCCGCGCCCAAGCGCGACTACAAATCGATGCTGGCGGCGCTCGTCGACGTGCGCGCCGGCATCAAGCCGCGCGCGCTGCCGAACCTGCGCCCGCGCGCGGCGCACCACGAGGACGAGCACGTGGATCCGGCAACGGCCGCGGCGCTCTGCTTGGCGCTGGGGCGGCGCGCCGACGCGCTCGCGTGGATCGAGCTTGCGCTGCGCGACAAGCGCGAGCGCGTCACGCGCGGCATCTTCGCCCTCGACCCGCGCCTCATGTCGCTGCGCGACGATGCGCGCTTCCGCGAGCTGACCGGCTAGCGGCCGAAGCGCCGTTCGCGGGTTGCGAACGCGTCGATCGCGCGGTCGAGCGTCGCCGCGTCGAAATCCGGCCACGGGTCGTTGGTCGACCACAATTCCGCGTACGCGCTCTGATAGAGCAAGAAATTCGACAGCCGCAGCTCGCCGCCGGTGCGCACCACAAGATCGGGGTCGGGGAAGCCCGCGGTCCACAGTTTGGCGGCGATGGCATCTTCGTCGATCGCATCGGGCGCGAGCGTTCCCGCAGCGACGTCGCGCGCGAGCGAGCGGCACGCGTCGCGCAGCTCCGTGCGCGCGCCGTAGTCCACTGCGATCGCCAGCAGCATCGCGCTGCCGTGCGCGGTGCGCTCTTCGAGGATGCGGAACGCTTCGGCGACGCCGTGCGGCAGGCGGTCGCGGCGGCCGATGACGCGCACGCGCACGCCGTGCGCGGCGAGCGCCGCGGCTTTGTCGCGCGCGAACGACTCGGCGAGGCCGAACAAACCGAACACCTCGCGGTGTTCGCGCGACCAGTTCTCTTCGCTGAACGCGTACACCGTCAGCATCGCGATCCCGGCGCGCAGCGCCGCGTCGATCGTGCGCTCCAGCGCGTGCATGCCGCGGCGGTGGCCTTCGATGGCGGGCAGCGCGTGCGCGCGCGCCCAGCGGCGGTTGCCGTCCATGATGATCGCGACGTGGCGCGGTACGCCCGTCGCGACGGGTGCGCGTTCGATCACGACTGTGCCGCCAAACGCGACGCGGGCGCTTCGGCGCGCTGCTGCACGCCGCGCACCACGGATTCGAGCTCGTCGACGTAGGCCAGGAAGCGCGTGCGGCCGTCGTCGGTGATCCGCACGATCGTCGTGGGGCGGCCGTGGCCGCGCACGCGCTCGCTCGTGACGACGCCCACCTCGGACAGCGCGTGCAGATGGCGGTTCAAGTTGCCGTCGGTCAAACCGCAGGCGTCCTGCAGGTCGGTGAAGCGCATGCCGTCCGGGTTGGCGACGAGACACGCGCACACGGCCAGCCGGCCGCGCTCGTGGAAGATGCGTTCCAGCCCGGTGAAGGCGAACGGCGCCTCGCCGTTCACGCGAGCACCGTGTGCGGCCGCGTCGCCTCGTCGCGCAGCATCAACAGCCCGATGACCGTCTGGCCGGCGCCGAACGTCAGCGGCATCACCCACCACGCGAGCGCGTTGGTGCCCGACGCGAACAGCAGCGTCGAGCCGATCGCCGCGAAGCCGAACGCGACCATCGCGACGCGGCGCGGCAGCATCGAGCGCGCCGCGAGCAGCCCGAGCCCGTAGCACAGGGCCCACGTCCCGGGCAGCAGCCCGATCTCGCCGCGCGCGAGCAAGGCCGCGGTGAAGGCGCCGCCGGCGACGACGGACGGCACGATCGCGACCGCGGCGGTCTGCAGCTCGGAGCGCGTGCGGAACGACCAGTTTCTGACGAGCCACACCGCGACCGCGCCGTAGTTCAGCGCGAGCGCGAACGCGAGGCAGGCGATCCAAATGGCGACGTAGCGGGCGGCGTCGTCCGCCGTGCGGGGGGTGGGGACGACGGCGAGTTGCACCATGCCGGTGCCCAGGGCGCCCAAGCCGCTGGCGAGCGCGGCCGAGCCCGAAAGGCCCCGAAAGCGCTGAACGGACGCGAGGCGGGAGCGGACTTCGTCGAGATCGGCGATGGCGCGGGTCACGTCCACGGGGCGGGCTCCGATGCAGAGAGGTTAGGGACCTATACTCTGTACCGCAAAGATAGCCCTCTAAACCCGTCAGGGCTTCGTGGTCGCTCCCGGAGCAGGAGTCGTCGCGGCCGGATCGGGCGCTGGAGTCGATACGGGCGTGGGGGTCGAGGTCGCGACGGGGGTCGGCGTCGGCGACGGCGTCGGTGCGGGCGGCAGCGTCGGGGTCACCTTGCCGTCGAGCAGCGCGAGCCGTTCGAGATCGGTGTCGATCGCCGGGGTGGCCGAGGGGTCCGGGACCGGGATCCCGATCGCGAGCTTCGCGCGGCCCACCTTGCCGTACACGGTCTGCGGAAAATATGCCGTGAGGTATGAAACCTGCTTGACCGCGCGCTTGTGCGCGTCATCGCCCGGGATGCGCTCGTACATCTGCTCGAGCGCGTACGCGTAGCGCGGCAGCCAGCGGTCGAACGGGTATTTCTTCGCCCAGTCGCGCATCGCGTCTTCGACCCAAAGCGCGTTGCCGAGGATCGCTTTGTCGTGCTCGGGATGGATGTCGGCGTCGAGTCCCAGGTCTTTCACCTTGTTGCGCACCCCGAGCACGCTCATCTGCAGCCGCCCGAAATACTCGTCGGCCGGTGCAAGCCCGTTTTTCGGGTGATAGCCGACCGGTTTTTTTGTCGCGGCCGCTTTATTCGCGGCGTGCTTCACGGGCGCCGGCTTCGCAGCGGCAGCCGCCGCTTTGGCCGTCGAAGCGGGCGACGCGAGCGGCAGCACGCCGATTGCGACCGCGGTGATACCGAGCGCTGCGAAGAAGGTGCGCGGCTTGCGCGCGTGCGTCGTGGTGAACACTGCGAGAAGAACGCTGCGGTGCGCTCGCGCGTTCCGGCCGTGAGGCGCCGGGGCTTTGGCGCAGGCGAGCGGGGGGTCGCCGCAGCCATGTGTTTTCCCCCGCGCGTCGAAGCCGAGGCGCTGTGAACCACGACGATACGCAGACGCAGGCCGATCCGCTCGATCATCCCGACGTCGCGAAGCACCTATCCGAGGATCTTCGGGCGATCCTCAAGCGCGTCGACGACGGCGACGAAGCGGCTCGCACCGAAGCGCTCGCGCCGGTCGCGGCGCTGATCGACGCGTTCTCCGCGGTCGGTTTACTCGAGTTCGCCTACCTCGCGCCGGGTCACGACGAGGAGGAGGACGGTCCCATCGCATGGTTCGAGGCCAGCGAGGCGATCGTCGACAAAGACCGCGACTCCGTCGTGGTCGCGGGCAGCGAGATCCTCGAAGTGTTCGAGGGCCCGATCACGCTCGAAGACCCGCCCGAGCACGAGGGCGAGGAATAGCTCAAGGCGCGAGCGTCCACGCGCCCACGTTCCACCACGCCGTCGACAGCCCGTTCGTCTGGTGCTGCAGCCGGTCGGTGAACGCGTCGAGGTTCGGCCGCTGGTAGAGCAGCATGATCGGCAGGTCGGCGTAGAGCAGCGCCTCGAGCCGCGAGTACAACGCCTTGCGCTGCGCGACGTCGTACGTCTGCTGGGCGCGCTGGAGCAGCGCGTCGAGCCGCGGATCGCAGATGCGTGATTTGTTGTAGCCGTGCGGCGGCACGTTCGCGCACGCGAACTGGTCGGTCGTGTCGGGGTCGTCGCCGTTGACGAACGAGTAGAGCGCCATTTGAAACTTGCCGCCGTAGACGGGCCCGCCTTGCGACACCGGCGCGACGAACTGGCCGATGTTGAACGCCTTGAGCGTCACGCCGACGCCGATCGCTTTTTCGTACTGCGTGACCGCGTTGCCGACGATCGCGTCGTCCGGCGTCGCGGCCTGCATGATGAACAGCACGTCCAGCGGTTTTCCGTTCTTGCGCCGCACGCCGTCGATCCCGAGCGCCCAGCCCGCGGCGTCGAGCAGCTTGCCGGACCGCGCGGGGTCGTACGGAACGTCGGGATACGCCTTGGGATCGAACGCCCAGATGAAGAGCCCGCGCCCCGCGCCGTGCGCGCTCACCGCGCCGCGATACGTCTTCTGCATCATGGACGGGATGTCGAGCGCCATCGCGAGCGCATGGCGCACGCGCGGATCGCTCGTGAGCGGATCGCGCGTGTTGAAGATGATCGAGCCGACCGCGTTCATCGGCGTGAGCTCCACGTGAACGCCGGCGATCTTGCGCAGCAGCGGGTAGTCCCCGAGCGACTGATCGGTGAACTCGCCGCCGACCTCATTGGTGCGCAATAAGTTCATCGCCGTGTTCGGATCGGGCACGAAGCGAATGTCGAGGTGCTCGATCTTCGGCTTGCCCGCGTAGTAGTACGGGTTCGCGCGCATCTGGACGCGGTCGCCGCGCGCCCACTTCGTCACGACGTACGGCCCCGAGCCCAGCGGCATGGCGTTGAACGGGACGTGGTTGAAGTTGGGCAGATTCGCGAGCAGATGCTTGGGCAGGATCGGGAAGCCTTGCGGCGCGAGCACCACCGTCAGCAGCGGCGCGAACGGGCGCTTGAGGTGCAGCACCAGCGTCGTGTCGTCGCGCGCCTCCGCCGTGCGCACCACGTCGTAGGCGAAACGCGACTGCGGGTTGTTGCGCGGGTCGTTGATCGCGTCGACCGACCACGCCGCGTCGTGCGCCGTGAGCGGCACACCGTCGGCGAACTTCAGCCCGCGCCGCAGATGGTACGTGATCGTCATCCCGTCCTTGGAGATGCCGCCGTTCTGCGGCGACGGCACCTCCGTCGCGGCGTCGCCGGCGAGCTGCCCGGTATCGTCGTACTTGACCATGTACTGGAACAGCAACTCGCCCCATTGCGTGGACGAGGTGCCGTTCTCGAGCGCTGGGTTCAAGGACGCGGGCTCGCGCTGCTGCGCGATCACCAGCGTGTCGCCGGAGGCGCCGGCGCCCGCGGAATGCTGCGCGGCGGGCGCGCACCCGCACAGCAAAGCGAATGCGCTCAGCAGCGCCAGATCCCGTGCGTTCACGCGGTGTCCTCCGGCGCGCGGCGCCGGTTCACCTACGCGAGCGGCGGCTCCGGGCGGCGTGCGAATCGGCGAGCCGTTCGAGGTACGCCGCGTCGTCTTCGAAGATCCGCTGCGGCGTGACGCGGTGCAGCTGCAGGGCCAAGCCCAGCCGCCGCGCGGCCCGCCATTCGTGGCGGTCGACGCGTTCGCGAAACAGTTCCAGCGCTTCCGGGTCGCGCGCGAGGGGGTTCGGCTGCGCTTCCATTGCTTGCACTGTACCCGCGCCGCGGGGTGCTCGAGGCCCCCAAATCGAGGGTTTCGCCGCTTCCTCGCTCTCGAATTGCGACGCGCATGTGCCGATCAACGTTAGGCGGGTGGTTCGAAAGGGGTTCCATGGGGTTTTTGGTCGCGTGCCCGTGCGGGCACGGAGTCGAGGAACACAACCGCGGCGGCTGTCCGGGCACCGCGCGCGAAACCTGCGCGTGCAAACGCAGCCCCCAAGCCGCGCTCGACGCGGCCGTCGCCGCCGTGCGCAGCACGTTCAACGAAGACCGCGAAGCGCGGGTGCGCCGGCCCTAAGCCCCGCGGCCCGCGCGCAGGCGGAGCTGCAGCCGCAGCGCGAGCGGCGCGCGCGCGTTGATGCGCAGCGCGCGGCCGGCGAGCCGCTCCGCTTCCGCGCGGTCGCCGGCGTCGAGCGCCGCGAGCCCCATGCCCGCGAGCGCGTCCGCGCTGCCGGGGTCCACCTCCGCGGCGCGCGCGAAGAGCGCGCGCGCGGCGTCGTCATGACGGCGCTGAAGCGCGAGCGTGCCGGACTCGATGAGATATTTCGTGTTGAGCGGTGCGAGCGCGCGTGCGCGCGCGTAGTCGCGCTCCGCTTCGGGCAGGTCGTGCATGCGCGCGGCGAGCCGTCCGAGCCGCCACCAGCTGTCGGCCACCGCGTTCGGACGCGTCTTCGACGCGACGAGCCGCCGCCGAAGGCGGTCTTCCAGCGCGTACGCTTCGCGCGCGCGGCCGGTTCGCGTCAGCTTCACCACGTCGGCTTGCAGCGCGGCGTCGTCGCCGGCTTCCAGAAAACGGCGCACGGCTTCGTCGTGCCGCCCGCGCGCGAGCGCGATGCGCGCCTGGTCTTCGTTGCGCAGCGTGCCGGGCGCCATGCGCGCGGCGTGCGCGGACGCCGCCGGCAGATCGCCGCGCTGCAGCGCGTCGGCGGTGAGCATCGCTTCAACGAACGGCAGCGGTGAGACGCGCTCCAGCGTTTCGTACACGCGCGTGCCGAGACCCGGCGGAAGGTGCGCCGCCAGCGACAGCGGCGCGGCCGCGCGAGCGAGCAGCACGTCGGACCCGACCTGCACGAACGCGCAGGCGAGGACGACGACGAGCGCGGCGCCGATGGCCGCGCGGCGTACCGCGGCAGACGGTCGCCGAATGCGCGCTCGCGCATCGGTGTCCGCGGACATGTCGTTCGCGTCGGCGTCGGCGGTCGCCAGCGCCAGGGCCATGAACGGCAGCCATAGCGCGAACAACACGACGCTCACCATATCGATGAGGCCCTGCACCCACGTCCCCACGAGCCCCGCCGCGATCGCGAGCGCGACGGTCGAACGCGCGCCCGTGCGCCGCAAGCGCTCGCCGAAGATCGCGGCGAAGCGCCACCAGCCGAACAGCGCCGCCGCGACGCCGAGCACGCCCGCTTCCGCCGCCACCGTCAGCAGAAAGCTGTGCGCGTGCAACGCGGCGGGCTCCGCATCAGGAAGGCGCACGAGGCCGTAGACGGTCGAGAACTCGAACGGCCCGACGCCCGTGAGCGGAAACCGTGCGAACGTCGCGAGGGCCGCTTGCCAAATCGAAAGGCGCGTGAAATTTTCAGACGGATCGTGATGCGAGTTGAACACGAAGCCCAGCGCGACGATCGCGGCGCCCATGACCGCGACGGCGTAGCGCGCGCCGCGCCGTCCTCGCCGCGCGAACGCGAAGAACGCGATCGCCGCCGCCATTCCCATCCAGCCGGCGCGTGAGAACGTGAGCACGAACGCCGCCGCTCCGGCGACGAGGCCGGCGCGCGCGAGCAGGCGCAAACGGGGCGGGCCCGCCACCGCGAGCGCGTACGCGAACGGCAGGTAGACGATCAAATAGCCCGCGAGCTCGCCGGGGACGATGAACGACCCGATCGCGCGCCCGTGGCCGACCGTGTACAGCCGCGCGGGCGTTTTCGTCAGGACCATGACCACGGCCGCGGTCGCCGCGAGCGCGCCGGATGCAAGGAACGAACCGTAGATCGCGGACGCGACGTGCGGCGCGCGGAAAAACCGCAACACCGCGACGTGCCACAGCAAGCCGGCAGCCAGGATCGCGATGAACAGCGCCCCGGCGCGCGGGTCGAACCCCAGCAGCGCGGCGAGGGCGGCGGCCGCGGGGAACAGCGCGAGTGGAACCACGAGCGGGCCGGATGCGCCGCGCGACGTCGCGAGCAGCAGCGCGAAGCAGGCCGCGACGGCGCCGGCGAGCGCGAGGAGCGCCAGCGCCGAGGGCTTCGCGAGCAGCGACACGCCCGGGACCTCGGCGCCGGTCAGCGTGATGAACGCCGGGAACAGCGGGATCCCGAAAAACGCGATCCCCAGCGCGACCGGCGCCGCGGCCTGCTTCAGTATTTCTTCATGTCTTGCGAGCAGCGTAGGGGCATTCGCACCTTTCTCCCAGTGGGACTACGCCGATGCGTTTGGTCAACCGTGCTGCACTCCTGGTCGTCGTCGGAGCCCTGTTTGCCGGGTGCGCCGGGGGCGGCCGCTCTCTGCCGATGAACGCGCCTGCTGCCGCGGTGCCGAAGTTCAGCGTGCCCGCGAGCATCGCGCGCGCGGTACCGCCCCCGCCGCCGGCGTTCGTCCCCGCACCGCCGTCCGGAGTCCGGGTCACGAGCACGGTCCGCGGCACCCGCGCGGTCCACGCCTCGTTCTTCGCCGGCGAAGCCCCGCTGAGCAACGGCGTGTTCTACCTCGCGCTGCCCAACGGCAACCCGTTCGGGTACTATAGCTACCTCGCGGACTCGAACTACATCTACCACTTCGACGCAGGCTACTTTTACGTGGTCGACGCGAACGACGGCGGCGGCGTGTACATGTACGACTTCACGAGCAGTCACTGGTGGTACACGGGCCGCAGCTACCCGTTCCCGTACGTCTACGATTTCGCGCTGAGCGCGTTCCTGTACTACTATCCCAACAACAACAGCGCCGGGCACTACACCACGAACTCGCGCTATTTCTACAACTTCACGGCCGGTGCGATCATCTCGCTGCCCGACGCGAACGGTAAGGCGCCCCTCATGGAAAGCGTCGGCGGCGCGATGGGCTACGTGCACCCGGAATCGCACAAGACGCTGTACTATCTCGATGTCGATACCGCGACGGGCGGGACGTGCACGGCGGGCTGCCTGGCCGCCTGGCCGGCACTCGCGCCCGGCAGCGGTGCGCAGGCCGGCACCGACTTCACGATGGTGAACCGCTCCGACGGCACCAGCCAGCAATGGGATTACCAAGGCCACCCGCTCTACAACTACGTCGGCGACTCGGCGCCGCGCCAAACCAACGGCGACAACATCCCCGATTTCGGCGGTCACTGGCACGTCGCGCGGCCGGCAGCAGCCGCGACGCCGGTGCCCACCGATGATCCGTACGGCGGCGGGAACTGCCAAAGCTACTGCTGAGCCGCATCCCGGCCGACGGAACGCCGTACGCGCGCCACGATTCGTTCGTGGCGCGCGTTCGCATTTGCTGACGCTTCCGCCCGGCGCATCGAGGAAGTCTCGTTTACCTCAGCTCTCGCGGTGACTTCACGCAGCAGCTGATGGACGAGAGGGCCATAGGCGCCGCAGCAAAAAGCCGTGCGGACGACGCTTCTCCCGGTCGTGGGAGCGTACGGGTCTGGTGGCCCGCCCGGTCTTCAAAACCGTGGAGGTCGTCGCAAGGCGACTGGTCGGTTCGATTCCGACACGTTCCCGCCACGCGCATCCGCTGCCATCGTAGCAAAGAGCCCGGCGTTTCGTCTCGCCGGGCTCGTTCCATCGGTCGGGTCGGCTGCGCTACGCGCTTTCGCGCTGCGTTCGCTGCGGCTGGAGCTGCAGGCGCTGCATCATCTGCGGCGTCGGGAGCTTGATGTCGCGCGCGAGCTTGAACCATGCCAGGACCTTGATCGTCCACCACGTGAAGTCGATCTCGAACCAGCGCAGGCCGTGGCGCGCGCTGAACGGGAACGCGTGGTGGTTGTTGTGCCAGCCCTCGCCCCACGCAAGGAACGCGACCCACCAGTTGTTGGTGGACTTGTCGCCGGTGCGGAAGCTCTGGTAGCCGCTGTGGTGCGCCGCGCTGTTGACCAGCCACGTGATGTGATACGTGATGACGATGCGCACGAACACGCCCCAGATCAGCCACGACACGCCGCCTACCGCGAGCAGCACGGCGCCGAGCGCGATCGTCCACCACAGGTACGAGTTCTCGAGGAATTTGTAGAACTTGTCGTTCGCCAGATCGGGCGCGAGGCGCACCTGTTCGGCCGGTGAGAGCATCGCGTCGTTGGGCTTGTAGAGCCATTCGAAATGGCTCCACATCAAGCCGCGGTGGATGTCGTGCGGATCGCCTTCTTTGTCGGTGTGCGCGTGATGCGCGCGGTGCGTCGAGATCCAGTCGATGGGACCGCCCTGCAGCGCCAACGTGCCGAGGATCGCCGCCGCGTATTCGAGCGGCTTCGCGAGCTTGAGGCTGCGATGCGTGAGCAGACGGTGGTAGCCGAGGCAAATGCCCCACGCCCCCGTCGTGTAGTACAGCACGAGCAGCACGATGAGCGCGCTCCAGTGGAACGTGCCCGGGATGAACGCGCACAGGGCGCCGAGGTGCACGACGGCGAGGCCGGTGAATGTAGCCCAGCGAGGAACCCGCCGCTTGGCGGAAGCGATTTGCATGACCTTAGGAGGTGCGCCCTTCCTCGAATTTGTCCTGGCGGCTCGACCGTTCGAAAGGTTAAGGATTCAGTCGCGCGTCGAGATTGATCTCGACCGTGTTGAGCGCTCGGCTGATCGGACAGTTTTCCTTCGCGCCCTTCGCCAAGCGCTGAAACTGGTCTGCATCGACGCCCGGTGCGGTCACGGTGGTCGTCAGGTCGATCCGCGGGATCATGACGCCCTGGTCGTCGCGGCGCAACAGCACGGCGGCTTTCGTGTCGATGGCCGCCGGCGGGTGCCCGTCGCGCGTGAGCGCGAGACTGAGCGCCATCGTGTAGCACGCGGCGTGCGAGGCGGCGAGCAGCTCCTCGGGGTTCGTGCCCGGGTCGCCACTGAAGCGGGTGCCGAACGAGTAGTCCGCGGTGACGAAGCCGCTCTCGGCGGTCACGGTGCCTTTGCCGCGCGCGACGTCGCCCTCCCAGTGGACGGATGCGGTGCGCGTGACGTCGGTTGGAGGTTGCATGATGCCCGCGTGATTCCGCGCGGCGTTCGAACGGTTGCGCTGCAACCCGTCGCCGCGCGCGCCGGCTCTTGGCCCGCGATGACACGCCGGGTTCTGACGCGTTGATCGACGTCCACACGCACCTGCATCCGCCGCGGCTGTTCGCCGCGATCCGGCGCTGGTTCGCGGCGAACTCGCCGTGGGTGCTCGAGCACCCGACCGAACCGCACGAGGTGGCGCGCGCCCTGCGCGAGCACGGCGTCGAGCGGTTCGCGTTCTTCTCCTACGCGCACAAGCCGGGGATCGCGCGCGAGCTCAACGCGTGGCTCACCGATACGGCGCGCGAGCTCGGCCCGGGGGCGGTACCGCTCGGCACCGTGCACGTGGACGATCCCGATCCGGCCGGCGACATGCGCGCCGCGCTGCGCGCGGGTTGCGCGGGCGTGAAGATCCACGAGGACGTGCAGCGGTTCGAGCTCGACGATCCGCGGCTGGCCGGCGCGCTCGACGCGGTCGCCGAGCACGACGGCTTCGTGCTGGTGCACGCGGGCCGCATCCCGTGGTCGGACGACACCAACGACGCGCCGGCGCGCATCGCGCGCGTGCTCGAAGCGCACCCGGCGCTGCGCATCGTCGTGGCGCACTTCGGCAAACCGGACCAGCTGCGCTACATCGAGATGATGCAGCGCGAGCCGCGGCTCTTTCTCGACACCACGATGGCGTTCGCGCTCGATTCGCCGATGCGGCCAGCGATCGTGCGCGCCGACGTGGAGCGCGCGTCGCACCAGATCGTGTACGGCACGGACTACCCGAACATCCCGTACGCCTACGACGGCGAACTGCACGCGCTGCGCGCGCTCGGGCTCGACGAGGCAACGCTGCGCGCGATCACCACGGAGAACGCGCGCCGCCTAACGCCGGCGTTCGCGTGACGGCCGCGCGCGCGGCAAGCCTTGCGCGTCGAGCGGTGTGCCGACCAGCAGCTTGAGGAACTCGCCGTACGACGCGACGCCGCCGGCGACGCCGCTGCTGCGCAGGTAGCGGTCGTAGAACCGCCACTGTAACGCGAAGATTTGCGGCTTGTAGTGGCGCAAGAAGCGCTCGCGGCCTAAGCGGAAGTCCTCGTTGACGCGCGGATCGAGGCGGAGCCGCCGGCGTTCGGATTCCGGCAGCTCGCCGTACGTCCAATACGCGCCCGAGTAGCGGATCAGCGCGTCGCTCGAGCGCAGGCACGCCAGCGTGCCGATGAAGTTCGCGTCGCCTTCGTTGGTGAAGCCGCCGACGTGCGCCCACTCGTGCGCGAGCGCGCGCGGAACCTCGACGGGCAGGAACGACGCGTTGAGCAGCGTCTCGAACGCGAACGGCGAGTACTGCCCGCCGATGCCGGCCGCATCGTAGTACGGCTGCAAGATCGTCGTCTTGGGCGCGGCAACCGCGACGTCCCAGCCGTCGCCGAGCCGCTGCACCAGCGGCTCGAACGCCGCGCGCAGCTTCTCGCGGTCGAGCGTCTCTTCGTGCGCCGCGGCGACGTTGGCGTTGAGCGTGTCGACGATGCGCTCGCTGAAGCGCGCGACCGCGGCGTCCGTCACGCGCGCGGCGCTGTAGTCGACGCGCGCGGCGACGGTCGTGCGGCGGTAGTTCATCCCCCACACCAGCTCGAACACGACGATCCCGAGCGCGGCGAATCCCGCGGTGTGCGCGAGCAGCGCCAGCACCGTGCGCCGCTTGCGGCCGCGCGGCGCGCGGCGGATCGCGCGCACCCACCACACGACGAGCGCGATCAGGACGGCGGCGCCTTCGACGTCGCTGAACGCGATCGGCACGCGGTCCGCGAGCGGCACGAACGCACGGTTCAGCGCCGCGAAGAACCCGTTCGCGTAGCCGCGTTCCACCCACGCGGCGGGCAGCGGCGCCGATGCCGCGATCCACGCGAGGACGACGGCGAGCGCGTCCAGCACGAAAACAACGCGCGCGTCGCGCCGCGGAGCTCGTCGCTTCACGGAAACAAATACGTCGTGAACGTGCCGGCGCGCTGAAAGCCGAGCCGTTCGTAGAGCGCGATCGCCGGGACGTTGAAGTCGTTGACGTAGAGCGAGAGCGTCGCCTCCGTGGTGAGCAACTGCCGCGCGATCGCGCCGAGCGCGAGCTTCGCGTAGCCTTTGCCGCGTTGGTCGGGCGGCGTCCACACGCCTTGGACCTGCGCCGTCGCCGCGCTGCGCGGGCCGACGTTGAGCTGAAAGCGCAGCACGCCGTCGACGATCCACACCCACCACAGGCCGTTGGCGATCGCGCGCCGGACGGCGGCGAGAAAGCCGGCTCGGTTCGTGCGCGGGTCGTAGCCGAGCTCGCCCAAGATCATCCGCGCGCTGTTCTCGGCGACGAGGTCGGCGTCGTCGGCACGCGCGCGGCGCACGCCGGGATCGGGCCCGCCGGCGCGCAACTCGGCGGGTCCGACCGCGTACACGGGCTGCGTCTCGCGCACGATGATCGGCTGGGGGTGCCAGCGCTCGATGCGCGCCCACAGCCCGTCGACCACGTCCTTGGGGCCGACGAAGCTGCGCAGGCCGCGGTGCCGGCGCGTCTCGATCGCGATCGCGTCGAGCGCGCGCTCGTCGTCCGCGGCGACCACGAGCTGCGCGCCGTAGAACGCGAGCCCGTTCACGCGGCCGCGGCGGTCGCGGCTGAGCACGAGCTCGTCGCACGCGGTGGGGCCGTGGCCGCCCTCGAGCACCCATTGGAGGAACACGTTGTCGTACGGGCGGCGCGCGGCGTAGCTGATCGCGTCGCGGCGCGTCGCGCGGGTGACGGGTTCGAGCAGAATCTCTCGTTCGGGCGGGCGTCAGGTCAGCGGGCGGACGAAGGTGGGCGTCGACGTGGGCGCTTTGCTTCCGCCCTCCGGTTCGACGCTGACCGCGACGACCCCGACCCGCGTGCCGTCCACCGGCAGCGGCACGACCGTCACGCCGCCCGGGTTGGGCACGAACGTCGGCCCGGGGACCATCGTCGTCGATCCCTTCGGCGCCGTCCACGCTTGGTAGACGCGCCCCTTGGGCGGCGGCGGCAGCTTCGAGAGCGCGAAGTACAGCCGGTCGCGGCGCAGCACGACCGAGCCGTCCGCCACCTGATAGCGCCGCGCGTCCGGCGCCAGGAGGTCGGCGAGCGTCTGGCGCTCGCGAGCCGTCGCGCGCTCGTTCTGCGCGAGCTGCGTCTGCAGCGTCGTGGCCCGGCGCTGCGCAGCGGCGAGGTCGCCGCGCACGGTGATGTCGCCGACGACGGTGATCAGCGAGAACACGATGGCGGCCGCGGCGGCGAGCCCCGTGCCCCACAGCCAGGCCGGATACGCGACGGCGCCGCGCCGCGGCGCGACGGTGCCGGCGGCGGCATCCGACCGCACGCGCGCGAGCAGCCGCTCCTTCATGCGCGCGGACGTGGCCGAGTCGACCGGCTCCTGGGCGGTGTGCGCGACGGCGTCGGCGGCGGCGCGCAGGTCTTCGTACTCGCGGCGCGCCTCGTCGTCGTTGGCGATGAACGCCACGACGAACGCGGCCTCGGCGCGCGGCAGCACGCCCAGCGCGTAGAGCGCGACCGATTCGAGCATGGCTTCGCGGTTGCGGTCGTCCGTCATGACACCCGCTCCCCCAGCGATTCGCGCATGCGGCGCAGGCCGCTGCGGATCCGCGTCTTCACGGTCCCCAGCGGCGTGTCGGTGCGGCGCGCGAGCTCTTGATGGGTGACGCCGCCGAAGAAACCTTGCTCGATGAGCCCGCGCTGCTCGGGCGGCAGTTTGGCCAGCGCGTCGCGCACGCGCTGCGCATCGAGCCGCGCGAACACGTCGTCGTCGAGCGCGCCTTCGAGCGGCAGGTCGGCGGGGATCTCGGTTTCGGGGCGCACCGCTTTCGAGCGCAGCACGTCGAGCGCGCGGTTGCGCGTCACGCGCGACACCCACGCGACGAACGAGCCGCCGCGAAATGCGTCGGGCGCGGTCCAGATCTTCAAGAACACCGTCTGCGTCAAATCTTCGGCCATGGTTGGATCGCCCAGCATCCGAAGGCCGATCCCGAAGACGAGCCGGTGGTAGCCGTCGTAGAGCGATTCGAACGCGGACACGTCGCGCGCGCTGACTCGTTCCATCAGGCGGACCCCGGGATCCATCGGGCGGGCCTTCGCGTCGTCGGTGCAGTCACCTCGCCCGGGTAACGTCGTCGCACGCCGGACGGATGGTGCCGCCGGTCGAAGCGGATGAGCGTCACATGAGAGATGCCGATCCCGCGCTCGATCTCGACGACCTCCGCCTGCGGCTCGCAGCCGCGCGCTCCGTGTGCGTGCTCACGGGCTCCGGCATCTCCGCGGAGAGCGGCTTGCCGACGTTTCGCGGAATCGGCGGTTTGTGGCGGACGCACCGCGTCGAGCAGCTTGCCTCGCCGCAAGGGTTCGCGCGCGATCCGCGCCTGGTGTGGACATGGTACAACGAGCGCCGCACCGCGCACAAAGGCGTCGAGCCGTCGCCCGCGCACGTCGCGCTCGCACGCATCGAGCGGCGCGTCGCCGACTTCACGCTGGTCACGCAGAACGTCGACTCGCTGCACCTGCGCGCCGGCTCGCGCAACGTGCTCGAGCTGCACGGCAAGCTGCGCGAGGCGAAGTGCACGCGCTGCGACGCGCGGCGGCCGTTCGACGACGCGTTCGACCTCGATGCTTTGGAGCATGAGCGCTGCGGCGGGATGTGGCGGCCGGACATCGTGTGGTTCGGCGAGTCGCTGCCGCCCGCGGTGCTCGAAGCGGCGTTCGACGCCGCGCGCCGCGCCGAGCTGATGCTCGTGGTGGGCACGTCGGGCATCGTGCAGCCGGCCGCGTCGCTCGCGACGAAACGCTGCACGCGCGCGTACGTCGTCGAGGTCAATCCCGAAGAGACGGCGCTGACGCCGCACGCCGACCGGTCGATCCGCGCGCGCGCGTCGGACGTGCTGCCGCAGCTCGCTCGATGAGCGAGGTCGCGCACGGCGTCGGCGCGTTCATGACGCTGCTCGGCGCGGCGGTGCTCATCGCGATCCTCGCCGAGCGCGTGCGCGTGCCCGCGGCCGTCGCGCTCGTCGCGATCGGCGCGTTCTTTCAAATCCCGCCGCCGTTCGCGTTCGGCGACGCACTGCTGTTCGTGTTCTTGCCGCCGCTGATCTTCGAAGCCGCGTGGAACCTCGAGCTCGACTCGCTGCGCCGCATGGCGTGGCGCATCGCGCTGCTCGCGGTGCCCGGGACGCTCGCGACGGCGGCGATCGTCGCGGGCGGCGTGGTGCTGGCCGGCGCGCTGCCTCCGGCGCCGGCGATGCTGTTCGGCGCGATCGTCGCCGCCACCGACCCGGTCGCGGTCGTCGCGGCGTTCCGGCGCGTTCGCGTGCCGGCGGATCTGCGCACGCTCGTCGAGGGAGAGTCGCTCAGCAACGACGGCGTCGCGCTGATCCTGTTCGCATTCGCCGCCGCGGTCGCGGGCGGTGCCGCAACCTCGCTCGGCGCCGACGCGCTCCTGGGCACGCTCGAAGTCGTCGGCGGCGTCGCGATCGGGACCGTCGCCGGGCTGCTGTGCGCAGGCGTGCTGCGCGCCACCGACGCGACGGAGTACGAGGTCACGGTGACGATCGTGCTGGCGTACGTCGCATACTTGGCCGCGACGGCGCTGCACTGCTCTGGGATCTTCGCCACCGCCGCGGGCGCGATCGCGCTGCGCGCCGCCGTGCGCCGAATTCCGGAGGCGCTGACCCACTCGGACGACGTCGACCGCGTGTGGGCGGCGCTGGCGTTCATGGCCAACGCCGTCGTGTTCCTCGCGACCGGGCTCCTCATCTCGCCGGCCCGCATCGTTCACGAACCGGCGCTCGTGCTTGCGGCCGTCGCCGGGGTGACACTCGCGCGCGCAGCGCTCGCCCTCGTCGCGACGCGCGAGCGCGCGGGGCGCATCACGATCTTCTTGGCGGGGATGCGCGGCGCGCTACCGCTCGCGCTCGCGCTGTCGCTCCCGGAAACGCTGCCGTATCGCGCGCAGATCATCGACGGGACGTACGCCGTCGTGCTCGCGACCATCGTCGTGCAGGGCGCGCCGCTCGAGCTCGTCGTCGCGCGGCTGTTCGGCGGAACCGCGAGCGCCACGGCGAAGGCGAACTGATGGAACGCGAGTACATCAAGCCGCCCGGCAAGCCGCCTCCGCCGCTGGAGCGCTGGCCGTTCAGCGATGCGGTCCGGGTCGGCGACACGCTGTATCTCGCCGGCCGGTTGGGGCTGGATCCGGCAACGGGCAAACCGCCGGAGAACGTGTCCGACGAAGCGCGCCTGATGATGGAAGACTTGCGGCGCGTGCTCACGCGTGCACGCATGACGACGGACGATCTCGTGATGGTGACGGTCTACGCGCCCGACGTCCGCGACTACGCGGCGTTCAACGCGGTGTACCTGGAATATTTCGGCGACGCGCTGCCGGCCCGCGCGTTCATCGGCTCGGGCCTGCTGTTGTTCGGAGCGCGCTTCGAGATGATGGCTACAGCCGTGAAACGGCTGTAGCAAGATAGCGCGCGCTCAGTAGTCGAGCGGCGTGCCGCCGTCTTCGTAGCGCATGCGGCGTGGCGGCGGATCCGGCATGATGGGGTGGACGTCCTCGTCTTGCGCAAACATCCAGCCGGGTTTGAGCTCCGGCAAGCCGAGGCTCGACGCGGGCGCGCGCGTCACCGTGGCGTTGCGGGGGCGCGGTCGCGCGACCGGCAGCTCGGCGTCGGCTGCAGCGGGGTTGGGTTCGGGCGCCGGTACCGGCGCGTCGTGCGCCGGGGTTTCGATCGTCGTCTCGACCAGCGCGTCGACCGGCACGGTGAATTCCTCCACGGCTCGGTTCCGGCCGCGCACGACGAACGCGTCGAGCAGCCGCCGCACGCCTGCGAGGGGAACGCCGCTGACGGGCACGAGCTGGTAGTCGTCGAGATGCGACGCGCACGTCGAGCGCGCGGCCACGATGTAGGCGTTGAGCGCGAACGCGGCTTCCTGCAAGCGGTGCGCCATCGTCGCTTCGCTGCCGACCACGGTGAACTCGCGCCGTTCGCGAAAGCCCGCGTCGCCGGCGATCACGTCGCCGGTGTTGATGCCGATGCCGACCGTGAACGGCTTGCGGTGCTGTTTCGCCCAGCGCCGGCGCATCGCGACCACGTGGCGCACGACGTCGAGCGCAGCTTGCAGCGCGTCGTCTTCCTGCGTCGGGTTGTCCAACGGCACGCCGAACACCGCGACGATCCCGTCGCCCAGGAACGTGTCGATGATGCCGCGGTGGCGCTGGATCGCCGTGCCCGCGAGCCCGTAGAACTCGTTGAGATAGCGCAGCGTCTGCTCGGGCGTGAGCGGTTCGATGAAGTGCGCGAAGTTGCGGATGCGGCAGACGAGGATCGTGGCGCGCACCGCGCGGCCGGTGAACAGGCGCTCGTCCTTGCGCGCGAGCAGCACGTCCACGACGGACGGCGCGACGTAGCGCGAGAAGGTCGCCCGGACGCGCTCGAGCTCCCGCCGCGCCACGCGCCAGCGGCGCCACGCGACGACGCACCCGGCGAGGCCGCCGAGCGCGATGAGAGCCACGAGGACCGACATACACCAGGGTGATCGGCTGAAACGCGCCGTAGGCGGAGGGGATGACCGACCTCGACCTTCTCAAGGGCCGGATCCCGGGCTACGGGGACTACGCCGACGCCGACGCCCGCCACCAGGTCGACCGCCAGATCCGGGCCTGGCTTGGGGAGGCCCTTTCGGAGGCGCGCGACCGGTTGAAGCCCGGCGGAGCCCTCGCCGAGCGGCTGGACGGGCTGATCCTGCGCTGCGAGTTCTCGGACTACCGGGTGATTCGGGCCGCGGACCACGCCCGCTTCGGCCGCGAGCTGGTGGACCACGTCCACGCGCTGGACCGCCGCATCGTCGAGATCGGCGATGCCGTCCGCGCGGCCGCCGCGCCGGACCAGCTCGCAACGGCGCTCGACGACGCCGCGCGCGTTTTGGACGAGCGCTTCGGCGCGATCGCGGACGCGCCGGCGGCGGATCATCGCGGCGGACAGCATTCCGCTACGTGAGAGCACAGTGAGGCGTTGCTGAGAGTTCGCTGAATTCGGCTGTACGCCAGGCGAACGTGGGCGTTACGCTGCCGTCATGCGGCGCGACCGCGCCGCGGACATCATCGCACTCGTCATTCATCGCGAGGTACACATGAACGTTCGTCTCATCGTCCTCAGCGCGGCAATCGCCGGCACCGCGCTCACCACCGTCGCATCCGCGCAGCTGCAACAGCCGCAGCAGCCGTACGCCATGAGCGCGCAGCACCTGCGCGGCAACCGCGGCAGCGACCAGAACATCCGCCGCGAGTACCGCAAGCTCGAACAGGTCATCGACGGCTTGCAGCGCGACCAGCGCGACTACGGCGGGCACCGCGTCCAAGCGATCCAGGCGCTGCAGCAGGCGCGCCAGCAGCTCGACGAAGCGCTCGAGTACGACCGCACGCACGGCACCAACCGCTGACGTGAATGCGCCGCCGGCGGCCTGCGCGGCCGCCGGCGGCGCGCGTCAGCTCTTGCGCGCGGGCGCGCGCAGCGTGCGCGCGATGACGGCGCCGCACACGAGCGCGAGCACGCACCACGCGAGGCCTTGCGGGACTTCGCCCAGCACGAGCCGGCCGATGCCGAACAGCGTGCCGTACACGAGCCCGAGTCCGGCGACCCAGTCGATCAGCGCGATCCCGAGGTCGTCTTCCGAACCGCCGCCGACGCGGTTCGCAACCGGCGTCCAGCCGGCGCCGCTGGGGCGAACGCGCTCGTAGAAGCGCGTCAGCGTCGCGTCGCTCTCGGGCTTGGTGACGAACGTGACGACGAGCCACACGATCGTGGTTGCGGCGACGGTGATCAGCAAGCGCTTTGCGGTCGCGTTCGGGTCGTCGCCCGCGATGAAGGGCAGTTCGTAGCACAGCGTGCCGACGATCGCCGACGCGGCGAGCGCGGAGATCTCGCTCCACGCGTTGATGCGCCACCAGTACCAGCGCAGGATCATCACGAGCCCGACGCCGGCGGTCAGCGTGAGCATGTATTTCCACGCCTCGCCGACCGACGTCATGAAGAGCGTGACGACCGCCGCAAGAACCATCGCGACGACCGTCGCCCAGCGCGAAGCGACGACGTAGTGCTTTTCGCTCGCGTCCTTCTTGATGAAGCGGCGGTAGAGGTCGTTGGTGAGATACGACGCGCCGAGGTTGAGCTGCGTGCCGATCGTCGACATGTACGCCGCGAGGAACCCGGCCATCATCAAGCCGCGCAATGCGACGGGAAGGTGGTCGACCAGCGTCTGCACGTAGCCGAGCTCGGGATCGGGCTTGCCGCCGGCGCCGATCACGCCGTGCGGGTAGAGCACGAGCGCCGCGAGCGCGACGAGGATCCACGGCCACGGCCGCAGCGCGTAGTGGGCGACGTTGAAGAAGAGCGTCGCGATGACCGCGTCCTTCTCGGTGCGCGACGCGAAGATGCGCTGCGCGATATACGAGCCGCCCCCGGGCTCGGCGCCGGGATACGACGACGCCCACCAGCTCACGCCGATGAACACCAGGAACGTCGTGATCGGCATCCAGCTCGCGTCGCCGCCTTGCGGCGTGAACGCGAGAACCGAGCCGTTGCCGCGGTGCGCGTCGATCGCGGCCAAGCCCGTTTTCAGCGCGCCGATCCCGCCGACCGCCGCGACCGCCGCCACCGCGAGCACGACCGCCATCGTCATCTTCACGATGAACTGCAGAAAGTCGGTGACGAGCACCGACCAGAAGCCGCCGATCGTCACGTACAGCGCGGTGAAACCGAGGCAAAGCCAAAGCGCGAGATACGTCGGCACGTGCAGCGTGAGGCTGAGGATCTTCACCATCGCGAGGTTCACCCACCCCATGATGATCGTGTTGACGAGCACGCCTTGATACACCGCGCGCACGCCGCGCAGCGCCGACGCGGGCTTGCCGCCGTAGCGCAGCTCGATGAACTCGACGTCGGTGAGCACGCCCGAGCGCCGCCACAGCGCGGCGAAGAAGAACACGGTCAGGATGCCGCTCGCGGCCATGTTCCACCACAGCCAGTTGCCGGCGATCCCGTTCTGCGCGACGAAGCCCGTCACCGCGAGCGGCGTGTCCACGGCGAACGTGGTCGCGACCATCGAGACGCCGGTGAGCCACCACGGCGCGCTGCGGCCGGACAAGAAATACTCGCCCACGCTCTTGCCGCTGCCGCGCGCGAACCAGAGCCCGATGCCGAGGTTGACCGCGAAGAACGCGACGATGACAGCGATGTCGAGCCCGCTCAGCTGCATGGCGGTCGGTTCGGCCGGGCGGAAACCGTCCCTGCGGCGCGCGCCGGCGCTATCGGCACAGCAGCATCGTGTCCGGGCCGGCGAGCTCGCCGGGCGCGGCGTGCTGGTTGCGCCCGTGGTCGGTCAGGGCGTCGTACGCGCGCTCCTCGCGCTTGAAACGGGCGAAGCCTTCGCGGCCCGCGGCCTCCGCAGCGGCGCTGAATGCCGCGCGGTCCGGCGCCGTAACCGCGCCGGCCGCGTTGAGCGCGTCGCGCACGGCTTCGGCGATGCGGACGTGACCGGCCTCGTGGTGGTAGATCGCGCGGCGCAACGCGTTCGCGCGCTCGCGATCCGTCCCGGTCATCCCCATCCACTCGATCGTGCGCGGCACGTGGATCGTCACGGTGCCAAGCGAGAACGTGACCTTGCCGTCGTACCGGCCGCCGCTGCGCGCGCCGTTGATCTGGTATTGGAAGTCGAACGTCGCGCTCCCCGGTTCGGCGACGTCCGCGAACACGTCGCGGCACGATGCCGCGGCCACGTCGTACTCGGCGATGCGCGCGTGCACGCGCTGCACGACCTCGTCGTCGCTGCCGGCGGCAAGCACCGTCGCGAGGACGACGGCGAGCAACGCGTTCATCGACGCGATCACGGGGGCGCCACCGCCGGCGGGGACGGCGAGACGCTAGGCGATGCTGATGGGCGCGGCGTGGGCGCGGGACCGCGCGCCGCCGGGAATCCCAGCGCGCTGCGCGCCGATTGCGCAGCGAACTGCGCGTCCTGCACCCGCGCTGCCGCGAGCGGATCGGCGCCGTGCGGGTCGTAGCGGACCCGCGCGGCGACGACGCTCGCAAGCGCGTCCTCGAGCGGGACGGTGCTGGCGCCTTTGTCGTCCGGGTAGTGCGCGTTCGATGCGAAGACGATCGCGAGGTCGGCGGCCGGATCGATCCACACGCTCGTGCCGGACGAGCCGGTGTGGCCGAAGCCGCCGCGCGGCAGCGTCTCGCCGCGGTTGCGCGAGAAGCCGCTGTCGAGATCCCAGCCGAGCGCGCGCACCTCGCCGTCGCCGACGTAGCGCGGCGCCGTCATCGCGCGCACGGTCTGCGGCGCGAGCGCGAAACCGGGCGCGGGCAGATCGCGCGCGGCACGCAAGTACGCGACCGCGAGCTTCGCGACGTCGTCGGCGGTCGCGAGCAGGCCGGCGTGGCCGTTCACACCGGGCACCGTCCCGAATTGCTTGCGCAGCAGCGCTTCGCTCTCGCCGCGCAGTTGCGGGGCCAGGCGCGCGCGGTGCGCTGCATCGATCGTCACGTCGAACGACGAGTCGTGCATGCCGAGCGGCGCGAACAGCTCGTCGCGCGCGAAGTGCTCGTACGGCTTGCCGCTCGCGCGCGCGATCACTTCGCTCAGCACGATGAACGCGAGGTTGCTGTACTCGTTGCCGGAACCCGGTCCGAAGCGCAGCGGCGCCTCGTACGCGTGGCGCAGGATCGTCGCGCGGTCGGCGCCGTAGTCGGACTCCTTGAACGACGGCGGCATCCCCGCCGTGTGCGTGAGGAGTTGCGCGAGCGTGACGTTGTGCTTGCCGTTCGCCGCGAACTCCGGAATCCAGCGCGCGACGCGGTCAGAGGTGCGCAGCACGCCGCGCTGCACCAACGCCATCACCGCCGTCGCGGTGACCGCGGCCTTGGTTACCGACGCGAACTCGTAGATCGTCGACGCGTCGTTGGGGATGGTGCGCGGCTCGTACGTGCGCGCGCCGTAGGCCTTGCGATAGAGCACGCGCCGCGAGGATGCGATCACGACCACGGCGCCCGGAAAGTCGCCCGCGCGGATGCCCGCTTCGACGAGCCGGTCGATGGTTGCGGTCGCGTCGGCCGGCAGCGTCGTCGCGAGCGTGAGCCGAGGACCGTCGTCGCGCGTAGCGGCGACGACCGGGATGGCGGATGCGAAAACGGCGGCGGAGCAAACGGCGGCGAGGAGACGGCGCACGTCCTGGTGTAGCGCGGGACGTGCGATCGTTCCTCGTCGCGGTCTTCCTCCTGCTCGCGACCGCCTCGGCGGGCTCGGCAGCACCGGCGCTGGTCCCCGCGCCGTGGCACGTCGAAACCGCGCCGTGCCACGGTTCCATCTCGCTGGCGAAGCCGCTGCAGTTTCCGCGCGATGTCGACGCCGGCGGCTTCGAGCTGCTGCAAGCGAGGTGGCGCGCACTCGGAATTCCGGCGCCGGTTCTCGTCGCGAGAAACGCCACGCGGGATTCCGCGACGCGCGACGTGGCCATCTACGGCGTGGCCATCTCGGACGTCAATCTGGCCGGAGACTTGTACCGTCTGCAGACGGACGGGGGCCGGATCACCATCGCGGCGACGCAGCAGGAGCACACGGGCGAGGGCGAGTTCGACGCGCTGATGACGCTGGCGCAACTCCCCGAACGCTCCGGTTCGCGGTGGGTGCTCCCGTGCGTTCGTATCGAGGACCATCCGGCGATGCGCTGGCGCATCCTGTCCGACGACGTGTCGCGCGGACCGTTTCCCACGATGGATTACGCGAAGGAGCGCATCCGCACGCTCGCATCGCTGAAGCTCAACGGCTGGTCGCCGTACATGGAGCAGGTGTTCGCCGATCCGCGGCACCCGTTCGTCGCGTGGCCGAACGGCTGGACGCCGGCGCAGCTGCACGAGCTCGCGGTGTACGCGCGCCGTTATCACGTCACGCTGATCCCCGAGCAGCAGACGTTCGCGCACATGCACGAATCGCTCAAGTGGGAGCAGCTCGCGCCGCTCGCGGAGCTGCCGCACGGCTATCTTCTCGCCGAGAGCGATCCCGCGACGTATGCCTATCTCGAGCCGCTGGTGAAAGGCGTGGTCGCGGCGACGAAGCCCGTGCCGTTCGTGCACGTCGGCGCCGACGAGCCGATCGACTTGGGACGCGGCCGCACGCCGCGCACGCCGCAGGTGTTCGCCGACCACGTCAAGCGCGTCGCGGCGTTCCTCGCGGGCAGCGGTGCGCGGCCGATGATCTGGGACGACGCGATCCAGCAGGATCATTCGATCCTGGCGCTGCTGCCCAAGAACGTCGTCGTCGTCACCTTCCACTACGGCGTGGAGAAGACGTACAAGCCGTACATCGACACGATCGCGAACGCGGGGTTCGACCAGATGATCGCGCCGGGGGCGGCGAACTGGAACGAGATCTATCCCGATCTCGCGACCGCGTACGCGAACGTCGCGCGGTTCGGCGCCGAGGCGAAGGGCGCGGACGGGATGCTCGGGATGTTCATGACGGTGTGGCACGACGACGGCGAGACGCTGTTCGAAGCGACGTGGCCCGCGGTCGCGTACGCCGCCGCGACGGCGTGGCAGTTCGAGCCCGTCGACGACGCCGCGTGGCACCGCACGTTCGCGCGCGCGTTCTTCGGCAGCGACGATCCGCGCTTCGCCGCCGATCTCGACGCGCTGCAAGCGATTCGCCCGCTGCTGCGCACGACGCCGTCCGATCAGCCGGACTATCTGTTCTGGCGCGACCCGTTCGATCCGCGCGTGCAGGCGCGCGCGCGCACGATGGACCTCGCGGGCGTGCGCAATCGCGCGGAAGCGGTCATGACGCACTTGTGGCCCGACGAGGCGGAGCCGCCGCTTCACGGCAAAGCCGCGGCGACGATGATGCTCGGCGCGCTGCGCTACGACCAGCTCGCCCGGCGGCTGCAGATCGGAAAAGAGGCGCGCGACTATTACGACGATGCCCGCGCGCACGCGGTATTGCCTGGTGTCTCGCAAGTCTACCGCAGCCTCGGGATCGCGAAGTATTTGTGCTGGGAGATGCGCGACGCGCTGAACAACATCGAGCACGTGTACGTCGAGGCGTGGCGGCGGGAGAGCACCGCCGGCGGGCTGGACCACATGAGCGCGCACTATCGCGTCGCCGAGGACGACGCGCAGCGCTGCGCCGACCGCATCGACGGCGTGATGCGCGAGGACTACTTGCGCCGGGGCGTCGTGCCGCCGTGGGACGACGTTATGTCTTCGGCTCAACCGCAGGTGGCGCCATCGCCTCGCTGAGCGGCATTGCGATCGTCGTCGTCTTCCTGCTGCTCGCGGGGCTAATGATCGCGCGCAAGCTGCCGGCGCTGCTCGCGGTTCCGCTGATGGCGCTGGCGACGGCGGCGCTCGCCGGCTTGCCGCCCCTGCACGCTGCGCTGCCGTCCGACGATCCGAAGGTTGCGCACGACTTGGCCTCGGTCGTCACGCAGGGCGCGGTGAAGCTGGCGGCGGTGTACGCGACGCTCTTCTTCGGCGCGCTGCTCAGCCGCGTGGTGCTGTCGACGGGGATCGCGGAGACGCTCGTGACCTATGCGGCCGAGTTCGGCGGCGACAAGCCGCTGGTGCTCTCGCTGCTGTTGTGCGGCGTCGTCGCGATCCTGTTCACGACGGTCACCGGGCTGGGCGCGATCATCATGATCGGCACGATCGTGCTGCCGGTGATGATGACGGTCGGCGTGCCGCGCGCCACCTCGGCGACGCTGTTCTTGCTCGCGTTCGGGCTGGGCTACATCCTCAACATCGCGCAGTGGAAGTTTTACAGCACGATCTTCGGCGTCGACCGGACGACGTTCCAGTCGTACGCGTTCGTGATCTTCGCGGTGCAGGCCGTCGTGCTCGTGGTGTACGCGATCGTGCGCGCCCGCGCGACGCGCGACTATGCCACCAACGTGATCCCGGCCGCGGCGGAAGACGCGCCGCGCAAGCGCGTCGGGCCGCTCGCGCTGATCACGCCGCTGCTGCCGCTGGTGCTGCTGCGCGGCTTCGGCGTCGACGCGATCGTCGGGTTCGCGCTCGCGGCGCTGTACGGCGTGCTCGTGACGCGCCCGCGCGACGCGGTGAAGACGCTGATCGCCGCGTGGATTCGCGGCATCGAGGACGTGGCGCCGGCGACGATCCTGATGATCGGCATCGGCATGCTGCTGGTCGCCGCGAACACGCCGCAGGTGCAGGCCGCCGTGACCCCGCTGGTCGCCGCGGTCGCGCCGCGGTCGCCGCTAGCATACGTGGTGCTGTTCGGCCTGCTGTCGCCGCTGGCGCTGTACCGCGGCCCGCTCAACCCGTACGGCGTGGGAATCGGCGTGTACACGGTGCTCGCGACGCTGCACATGCTGCCTGCGGTCGCGCTGGTGGCCGCGGTGATGGCGGTGGTGCAAGTGCAGAACGTGTGCGATCCCACGAACACGCAGAACGTGTGGGTGGCGAACTTCACCGGCACGGGCGTCGAGCGCATTACGCGGCTGGTGCTGCCGTGGCAAGTCGGCGTCGCGACGGTCGCGGCGATCGTGGTCGTGCTGTTCGGCGGTGCGCTGTTCGGCGCGGCGCCGTTCCCGCCGCGCGCTGCTGCGGCGGCGACGTTGTCGACCGGGCTGTATGCGCCGCCTGCAGCGGCGCGCGCGATCGCCGTTCTCGATGACGGGACGCCGGACGGCGCGCTCGCCGCGCACGAAGTCGCCGCCGGCGTGGCGCGCGGCTGGGCGGGTTACCGCGTGGTCGATGCGCACGGCGATCCGGCGGCCGCCGACTGCCGTGGGAAGCCATACGCGGCGGCGATGCGGCTCACCGTGACGCCGCTCGGCCGCGACGGCCGCGACGTCGCGCTGGAGCTGTTCGACTGCGCGGGCTGGAGCGTGGATCAGTGGCACTCGCAAGGCACCGTCCGCGGCGCGGCGCTGGACGCGCTGTTCCGCGTGCGCGAATGGTCGCACGAGCACCCCGCGCTCGCGGCCGAAGTGTTCGAACGCGGCCTGGCGTTCGACCCGGCCAACCCGCGCCCGACGTACTTCTACGTCTTGTTCAAGCCGGTCGACGGCTACATGCGTGCGCTGGTGCGCCCCGGCGGACCGGCGTACGAAGCGGGCCTGCGCACGGGCGACGTGATCGACAAGCTCGACGGCCGCTTCTGGTGGGAGTACGGCACGTACCAAACGCAGCTGCGCGCATACGACGGCAAGCCGCACGACTTCGACGTCCAGCGCGGCACGGTGGGCGGCCCGCCGATGCACGTGCAGCTCGGCGACGCGTTCACGGGATAGCGAGATGAAACGCAGATCCTTTGTGCTCTCCGGAGCCGCTGCCGCTATGGCGGCAGGCATGCTGCCGCGTGTTACCGCTTCCGCGCAATCCGTCGCCACCGCGCGGCGGCTGAATCCTGTCGACGTGTCGCTGGATCGCGTTACGCGCACGACCGTCGGCTTGAGGCCGTATCGCCCCGGCGGCTTCGTGTTGCGCGCCGAAGGCCGCGACGCAAAAACCATCGTCCACGACTACGGCCACGGCGGCGGCGGGATGTCGCTGTCGTGGGGCACGGCGCTCCTCGCCCTGGAGCTTGCCGCGCAGACGCAAAAGCGCACGGCGGCTGTGGTGGGAAGCGGCGTCATCGGGCTTTCGACGGCGCGCGTGCTTCAAGACGCAGGCTTTTCCGTGACGATCTATACGCGTGACGTCCCGCCCAACACGACGTCGAACATGTCAGGTGCGCAATGGTCGCCGGTGTCGTTGTTCGCAGAAGACCGCGTCGACAACGAGTTTCGCACGCAGTACGTGCGCGCGGCGACGCTGGCGTATCGCCGTTATCAGACCTTGCTGGGCGAGGACTACGGCGTTCGCTGGATCGAGAACTACGACTGTTACGACCAAACGGAGTATGCGTTTCTCACCAGCCCCACCGCACGCGTGATCGGCACGCTCTACCCCGAAGTCGTCACGTACGGCCCCGGCCACCATCCGTTTCCGACACGCTATGCCGCGCGCTTCTTGACGATGCTCATCGAACCGAACCGGTACTTGCGCGCGCTCCAGCGCGACTATCTGCTGCGCGGCGGGCGCCTCGTCATCCGCTCCTTTTCCGACGCCGCACAGCTGCTCGCGCTCGACGAGCCGCTGATCATGAACTGCACGGGGCTCGGTGCAAAACCGCTCTTCAACGACGACCAGCTCGAGCCGGTTCGCGGGCAGCTCTCGGTGCTGGTCCCGCAGCCGAACATCGACTACCTCACGCTGCACGGCGGCCGGTATATGTTCCCGCGCTCGGACGGAATCGTGCTCGGCGGAACGTTCCAACACGGCAACTGGAACCTCGAACCGGACGAAGCAACAGTACGACGGATCGTCACGGACCACGCCGCGTTTTTCGCATCGATGCGACAGTGACCCCGGGGTCGGCGAGGCAGCCCGCTGTCCGTCGTCACCGCGAAGTCGGCGGTGTCGCCCGATCACGCCAGACTGTGCCGCCACGCGCGAGCAGTGAGTTTCCCCATCGACGGCCTTCTTGACAATATTGAGAGTGCTCGGCCGTAGGATCGCGTAGCCGGATTTCCGGCTATATATGACGCAATAAACTAAGGTGAAGGGGAATCCACCGACCGGCGACGATTCGCACCACGCCCTTATCGAGCAGCTGGCCTTCGTGCTCGAGCAACTCGCCCGCGCACTCCGAGAGCGACTGCAGGACGAGCGGCGTAAGAGTATCGCTGCAGATGACAAGCAGCAAGAGCCTCTCCGGAGACATGATACACCGACCGGCAAATCTCGCGGTGATCGTGAATCCTTAGAAGAACTCATCGAGCCTGACACCGGCATCCCGAGCGATGCGCGGCAGACCAAGAGCCCGACCTTGTGGACGCTGCCGCGGAACGGAGTGGAGCGACGCCTCCAAAGGTCTCGCCCCGTCATACGTAAGCGCGTTGTCTCCTTGCGGATTTGGATGGACGAAGCGACGTCCGCTTTTCCGTATGTCGAGTTCTTTTCGGGCTTCGTGGCAGTGATTGCTGTCTTTGTCCCAATATTCCTTACAGATAGAACGCAGATAGTTATCGTTGCAAAAGTAATGGTTGTGTTCGCTCTGGTGCTCTTTAGTGCGCATTGGCGAATCCACTACTTGCGCGATGTTAAAGAAAAACCCCGAGACTTGAGGACGATGCGCGTCGTTTTAGTGGCGTGCTTTGGTTTCGGGGTCGCAATCGTTGGGGATGTCGTTAATAACTCACAGTCAGCGCGTGTAGCAATCGCGCGTATCGTTCCTTTCCCACAAGGATTCTTAGGCCCGCCGCTAGCCTGTGGTGATCCGGGCTGCGACTTCACGTATAGCCAAGGCGTGTATACCTCGTCGACCATACTTTCAGTCCTTGATCATTCGCTAAAGCAGAATGCGAACGGTGTGTGGCAGAACGGGACGCTTCGCGATGGGGGTGGCAACGGTGTGATCATGGCGTTCAATGGCGAGATCGCGAATGGAACACCAAGTGGTCCTCAGCCGAAATGCATCGGCGGAATCATTCACTTACAGCCTGCACCCGCGGTCACAGATATGGTCATGAACCCCAGCCCTTGCGGGACCGGATTTGCATCTTACGATGAAAGCCCTGGCTACGACTATCGCGCGGAGATGCGGACTCCGGTCAGGGCCGCCGCGGCGGGCGTTGTCGTCAATAATCATGGGGTGAGATGCATTCAGACTATCGCTTCGAGTTGTGCCAGGTCAAACTTTGTCGGCATCGATCATGGCAACGGGTATTTTTCGCAATATGGATACCTGAGCACCATTTCGGTGAAAGCCGGTGAAAGAGTGAGCCAGGGCCAACGGATCGGCCTCACTGGGAACAAAGACGCTGCGACTCCATGTTTGCATTTCGAAGTGCTCAAACTCATTCCGGGACGCCAAAACAACTTTGCCGCCGCTAACTATGCAGTCGTCGACCCCTACGGCTGGGTCGGTGGCGGCACCGATCCGCTCTATAGCGTCGAACTCGGGATTCCGCCCACGAAGCTTTGGCAGTGAGCCACTTCGACGAAGACTTTCGGCCGTCGGGCGGCCCTTTTCATCTTCGGCGTTCGCGAGGAAGAAGGTTTCCGCCCAGCGGGCTGCTGCGGTAGGGCGCTTCGGAATCGCTGGCCCCGCCGAATCGCTACGGCGGACTCGTGCTTCGGCCGTATCCGGTTCAGACGTGCGTTAGGGGTACTTCTGGACGCAGCTGTTCGTGGCGTTGCTCCAAAGTGGTGCGGTGGGATAGCCGCCGGCAGCGGGGTTATTGATCAGGTCGCCGCCCCGAAAAGCGCTGCCCACGCCATCCTGAGTACGAGCCGGTCCAGGATCCGCCCCAAATGTTCTGCCAAAGCAAGCTATCGCTCGCATGATCGGCGGCAGGGCCAAAAAAATCTTTAGCCACCTATTGACTTGTACTACTCGCACGGGTATAACTAGCTCACACAGTACAACTCATATAAGCCCCGCCCTGAGAGGCCGCCATGTACAACTCGACCGTCCGCACCATCCGCCGCCCGCAGCCCGCCCAGCCCCTCGTCGGCCCCACGCTCATCCGCACGCCCCGCGACTCCGGCATCTTCGGCGGCTGGGGCGTCCGAATCTAACTCCGTTGCCGCCCGCCTTCTTTCAGGTCGATCCGCACGGTGGCGCCCCGCTCCACCTGCAGCTCACCGAACAGATCAAGCGCGCCATCGCGGTCGGGGCGCTCGCTCCCGGCGAGCGGATCCCCACCGTGAAAGGGCTTGCGCTGGACCTCAAGCTCAACGCCAACACCGTGGCTCGCGTGTACCGCGACCTCGAACGCGAAGGCGTCATCGCGACCGCGCCCGGCCGCGGCTCCTTCGTCAGCCAGAACGGCGCCCTCAGCGACGCTCGCCGCGTCGCGACGGACGTCGCGACGCGTGGCGTCGACGAAGCGGTCCGCCAAGCCCGCGCGCTCGGCATCACCCACACCGAAGTTCGTTCGATCGCCGACGCGTCGGTCGCACGCTGGTACCCGGAGGAAACGAAGTGATCGCGATCAGCGGCCTCACCAAGCGTTACGGCGACGTGCTCGCGGTCGACGACGTGTCGCTCGAAGTGCCCGAAGGCTCCGTGTGCGGACTGCTCGGCCGCAACGGCGCCGGCAAGACCACCGCCTTCAAATGTCTGCTCGGCTTTGCGCGCCCTGACGCCGGCCAGGTCCGTTTCGACGGTGCGCCGCTCGACGCGCACTCGTTCGCGAAGCTCGGCTACGTGCCGGAGCGCCCCGAGCTCTACCGCTGGCTCAGCGTCGCGAACCATCTCGAGTTCGCCCGCCGCTCGCAGCCAGCGTACGACGACGCTCGCGCCAAAGAGCTCGTCGCGACGTTCCGCTTGAACGAGCGCAAGAAGGCCGGCAAGCTATCGAAGGGCCAGCAGACGGCGCTCGCGCTGATCCTCGCGCTCGTCCATCGACCGAAGGTGCTGATCCTCGACGAGCCCGCGAGCGGGCTCGACCCCGTGATGCAGCGCGTCGTGCTCGACATCTTGGTCGACGCCGCGACGAGTGGTTCGACGATCCTCATCTCATCGCATCAGATCGGTCAGATCGACCGCGCCGCCGACCGCGTCGCGATCATGCGCGACGGCAAGATCGTCGTCGCCGGCGTGATCGACGACCTGCGCGAAGCGTCGCGCATCGTCGAAGCGACGTTCGCGGGCGACGTCCCGGAACTCACCGGATTGGATCCCGCGATGCGCATCGAGCGCGTCGGGACCAGCGTGCGCGCGCATGCGAACGGCCGCGCCGACGCGGTAGCGGCGCGCATGGGCGCGCTCGGCGCCGTCGGGGTGCGCGTGATGGACCGCTCGCTCGAAGATATTTTCTTGGACGCCGTCGACGACGGAGGAACCCGCTAAATGGAATACGTCCAGATCCTGCGCGCGCGGCGCATCCTGACATGGTACACCGGCATCCTCGTCGCCGGGCTGATCATCGAAGCGATCAGCTACTACTCGAGTCACGGGCACAACGAGAACGACGGCACCATCCCGTTCGCCATCCTGGCCGCCGGCGCGGGCGCCGCGGCGCTCATCATCGCGACGCTCGTCGCGCCCGGTCTCAGCGCCGAAGCCGCGAACACCACCGCGCTCATCTGGACGCGCCCGGTGCCGCGCGACGCGATCGCGGCGCGCTTCATCGGCATCGACGTCCCCGCGATCCTGCTCGGCTACGCCATCACGCTGGTGGCGATCTTGATGGGCTTCGCGATCATCGGCGGCCTCGGCCAGATCACGTACGAACCGGCGCCGATCCTGCGCAGCGTCGCGCTTGCGGTCGGCGGCGCGCTCATGTGGTACGCCGTGATCTCCGCCGCGGCGGCGCGCTTTCCCGGCCGCGGCCCGCTGATCGCCGGGTTGTCCTGGGGCGTGTTTCCGGTCCTCGCGGCGCTGTATCACGCGCACGGCTTCCCGGTCTGGCTACACGACGTGATCTTCGTGCTCGATTGGCTGAACCCGATGGCATGGCTGGGCGGCACGACGCCGCACGGCAGCTCGTCGATCATCCCGTTCAGCGTGTGGAGCCGTGTGTTCGGCGAATCGGCGATCGCCGTCGCGCTGGTCGTGGTCAGCGTGCGCCTGTGGTCGACGCGGGAAGCGTGACATGACGATCATGGCGACGCACTTCGCGATCGTGCTGGGCGCCTGGCGCCTGCGCGTGCGCATCGACCTCGACGAACCGCGCGCAGACGCGGTCGATTCGGGGACGCTTGCCGACGACCGTCCCGCGACCGCGAACGCGCGCGAGCGCACGCGGCCGGCGATGTCGCCGGCGCCGCGCTGGAACTAACGAAGCATCCGAGACGGGTGTCGGCGAAGGGGGCGGCATGGTCGCCCCGCACGCCGACGCCCTCATCGATCACGTTCGCGCCAACCGCGAACGCTATCTCACCGAGCTGAAAGCCTGGATCGCGATCGAGTCGATCTCCGCGCAGCCGGATCATGCCGGCGACGTGCGGACGTCGGCGGAGCACGCGGTCGGCCGCATGCAAGCCGCTGGCCTCACCGCGGAGGTGCTCGAAACCGCCGGCAATCCGGTCGCGTACGGCGAGTGGCTCGGCGCACCGGGCGCGCCGACGGTGCTCATCTACGGCCACCACGACGTTCAGCCGGCCGATCCGCTGGAGCTGTGGACGTCCCCGCCGTTCGACGCGGCGGAGCGCGACGGCAAGCTCTACGGCCGCGGCGCGGTCGACGACAAGGGCCAGTGCCTGATGCACATCGCTGCAATCGAAGCGCACTTGAGCGTCAACGGCAAGCTGCCCATCAACGTCAAAGTGGTGATCGAAGGCGAAGAAGAGGTCGGCTCCGTGAACTTCGAACCGTTCCTCGCCCGCGAGAAAGAGCGGCTGGCGTGCGACGTCGTCGTCGTGTCCGACACGGCGGTGTTCGCCGAAGACGTTCCGTCGCTCACGACGTCGCTGCGCGGGCTGGTCGGCTGGGAGATCACCGTGCGCGGTCCGGCGACGGACCTGCACTCGGGCTACTTTGGCGGCATCGTGAAGAACCCGCTGGAAGCGCTCGCGCAGATCATCGGGGCGCTCAAAGACGCGCACGGGCGCGTCGTCGTGCCCGGGTTCTACGACGGCGTGCGCGAGCTGTCGCCCACCGAGCGCGCGGAGATCGCGACGCTGCCCTTCGATCCCGCGAAGGAAGCGCACGCGCTCGGCGTGCCGGAGCTCACCGGCGAGCCGTCGCGGCTGCCGCTCGAGCGCATGTGGTTTCGGCCGACGCTCGAGGTCAACGGCATGTACGGCGGCTACCAAGGCGCGGGTTCGAAGACGATCATTCCGTCGTTCGCGATGGCGAAGCTGACGGCGCGGCTCGTGCCGCACCAGGATCCCGAAGCGGTGAAGCACGCGGTGACGACGTTCATGCAGCGAACCGCGCCGAAAGGCGTGCGCGTCGAGATCACGTCGCACGGCGACGTGCGCGCGGTCGAGACGTCGCGCGATCATCCGGCGGTCGCAGCCGCCGCGCGCGCGATGGAGCTCGGTTTCGGCAAGGCGCCCGTCTTCATCGGCACCGGCGGCACGATCGGTCCGGTGTCCTCGTTCGACCGCATCCTGCACCTGCCGCAAGTGCTCATCGGCGTCGGCCTCCCCGACGACGCGATCCACGCGCCCAACGAGAAGTTCGATCTCTCGCAGTTCCACGGCGGGATCGAGACGATGACGTACCTCTACGACGAGCTCGCGACCGCGCTCACGAAATGAGCTTCACCGAGCGCTTCGCGGACCGCGCGGGCGATTACGTCGCGGGGCGGCCGTCGTATCCCGCGGCGGCGCTCGACGCATTGTTCGACGGGCTCGGCGACGCGGAGGACGTGCTGGTCGCCGACCTCGGCGCGGGCACCGGGATTTCGTCACGGCTGCTCGCCGACCGCGGCGCGCGCGTGCTCGCGATCGAGCCGAACCAGGCGATGCGCGATGCCGCGGAGGCGCACCCGCGCGTCGAGTGGATCGCCGGCACCGCGGAGTGGACGGGGCTCGAGGAGGCGAGCATCGATCTCGTCACCGCGTTCCAGGCGTTCCACTGGTTCGACCACGGAAAAGCGCTGAACGAGATGGTCCGCATCCTGCGGCCGGGCGGGCGCGCGGCCGTGGTCTACAACGAGCGCGACGAAAACGACTCGTTCACGGCGGCGTACGGCGAGATCGTCCGCGCGTATCAGACGGACGAAACCGAACGCCGGCGCGCCGACGGGCTCGAAGCGTTCGCGGTGTTCGAAGGTTGGCACGTGAAGCGCCGTATCGAAGTGCGCAACGAGCAGCCGCTGGACCTCGACGGCGTGCTGGCGCGCGCGCGGAGCACGTCGTATCTGCCGAAGACGGGCGTGAAGGCGGACGAGCTCCACGCCGCCATTCGCACGCTGTTCGCAGAGCACGAGCACGACGGGCGCGTCGTGATGGCGATGCGTACGATCGTCGCCACCGGCGACGTCGGCGCGGACGGCGGTTGAGTATGGACATGACGCGGCAACACGGCGATGATCCCGGCATGCTGAAATCGGCTCGTGATATGGAAGCGAGAGTCAAGATGCACGCGATTACTGTTGCGGAGTTCGATCGGATGGTCGAAGCGGGCGTATACGGGCCCCAAGACCGTATCGAGCTCATCGACGGTCAGCTGATCGATGTGCCGCCCCAAGGGTCGCCTCACTTCGGAACGTTGACGCGTGTCGAGCACCGCTTCCGGGAGGCTTTCGGGACACGGGCGCTGGTGCGTGGACAGGGTCCCCTGCCCGTGGGAGTCGATTCACAGCCCGAACCCGACATCGCACTGGTGCGATGGAGCGAGCGTTTCTACGTCGACCAGCATCCGGCCGTCGCAGACACGTATGCCGTCGTCGAAATCGCATACACGTCGCTGCAATTCGACCGCGGCGTAAAACGGCGCATCTACGGCGCTGGGCGCGTACCGGAGTACTGGATCGTCGACGTACAAGCCGGCGCAATCGAAGTGTATCGCGGCCCGCACGATCTCGGCTACACGTCGCCGGCCGTATTTCGGCGTGGGCAAAGTGTCTCGTTCGCCGCGTTTCCGGACGTCGTCTTCACCGTCGACGAGCTGCTCGGCTGAGTATCGCGGCGCGGCTTCGGATCGGAATCGATGTCGGCGGGACGTTCACGGACGTCGTCGCCGTCGATGCCACGACGCGTGAGATGGTCGCATCGGTCAAGGTGCCGACGACGCACGACCATCCCGACGGCGTCGCGGCGGGGATCGTCGCGGGGCTAGAACGGTTGCTCGGCGAGCACGCGATCGAACCCGCTTCGATCGCATTCATCGCGCACTCGACGACGCAGGCGACGAACGCGCTGCTCGAAGGTGACGTCGCGAAGGTCGGCGTCGTGTCGCTGGGCGGGCCGGTTGCGCGGCTGTTCGCGCGCTTCGCGCCGTTTGCGCTGGCCGAAGGGATTCGCTTCGCGCCCCTGTGGTTCGACGGGCGCGATGCCGGCGTGCTCGACGCGCTGCGCGAGGCGGGCGTCGAAGCCGTTGCCGTGAGCGAGCCGTTCGCCGTCGACCGGCCGCAGCGCGAGCACGCGCTCGTCGCTGCCGCGCGCGACCGCGGTCTTGCGGCGACGAGCGGCGCCGAGGTGTCGACCCAATACGGCCTGCGTGCGCGCACGCGGACCGCCGCGCTCAACGCTGCGATTTTGCCGCGCATGCTGCGCACGGCGCACGTTACGGCGACGGCCGTGAGGAACGCGCGCATCCCGGCGCCGCTGATGATCATGCGCAGCGACGGCGGCGTGATGGACGTCGCCGAGGTCGAGCGGCGGCCCATCCTCACGATGCTCTCCGGTCCCGCGGCCGGCATCGCGGGCGCGCTGTTCCACGAGAACGTCACCGACGGCATCTTCATCGAGGTCGGCGGCACCAGCGCGGACTGCTCGGTGATCCGGCGCGGCCAGCCGCAGATGCGGCCGGCGCGCATCGGCGGCCACCGCACGCTGCTGCGCACGCTGGATGTCCGCACGATCGCCGTTGCCGGCGGATCGCTGGCGCGCGTCGTCGGCGGGCGCGTCGCGGACGTCGGCCCGCGCTCCGCGCACATCGCGGGCTATCGCTACGCGGCGTTCACCGACCCGGCGTTGCTCGCCGATGCGCAGGCGGACCTCAGCGCCGGTTTCGTTGCGCTGGTCGCCGCGGACGGCACGCGGATCGCGGTCACGCCGACGTGCGCGGCGAACGTCCTCGGCGTCGTACCGGCCGATGCGTTCGCTCACGGCGACGCCGCCGCGGCGCGCATCGCGTGCGAGCGCGCCGGCGCCGCGCTCGGCCTGAGCGCCGACGATCTCGCGCGCGCGATCCTCGACCGCGCCACGGCGCGGCTGCGCGCGACGCTCGACGAGCTGATCGCGGACTATGCCCTCGCCCGCGCGAACGTGGTGCTCGTCGGCGGCGGCGGCGGTGCGGCGGCGATCGTGCCGTACGCCGCCCACGCGCTCGGCTTCGCGCACCGCATCGCGCGCGACGCGCAGGTCATCTCGCCGCTCGGCGTCGCGCTCGCGCTCGTGCGCGACGTCGTGGAGCGCACGATGCTCGATCCGACCCCCGACGATCTCGCGCGCATTCGTCGCGAGGCCATCGACGCTGCCGTCGCGTCGGGCGCCGCGCCCGACCGCGTCGAGGTCGTGATCGAAGTCGACACGGCGCGCAACCGCGTGCGCGCGACCGCATCCGGCGCAACGGCGCTCGTCGAAGGCGCGCAGCACGCTGCCGCCGCCGACGAAGCCGCCCAGCTCGCCGCGGCGGCGACGCATCTGGGCGTTCGCACGAACGATGCGCGCGTCGTCGCGCGCACGAGCGGCCTCGCGGTGATCGCGTCGGCGAAGGAAAGCGCGGTGGTCGACGCGCGCGGCGTCGTGCGGCTCGTGCTGCCGGGCGCAATCGCATACACGACGCAGGCCGGCGACGTCGAGCGCGTGCTCGCTCGCGCGATCGACGAGCACACGGCGTTCGGCGACGTGGGGCGCGCGCTTCCGGACGTCTTCCTGCTGCGCGGGGGCCGCATCGGCGAGTTCGCCGGCATGGCGGAAGCCGTGCAGATCGCCGGACTCGTTCGCGACGAGCTTGCCGGTGTCGACGACGCCGAGGAGATCGTGCTGGTGATGGTTCCCAAGCGCGCCTAGCCAAAGGCGTGAGCGGGACGGATGACCGCGACGCCGCCGCGAAGGCCGAGCGCATGCGCGAGTACGATGTCCTGGTCGTCGGTGGAGGCAACGCGGGGTGCGCGGCCGCGCTCGCCGCCGCGCGCAACGGCGCGCGGGTGCTGCTCGCGGAGCGCTACGGCTTCCTCGGCGGCACGGCGACCGCGTCGATGGTCGGGCCGTGGATGACGTTCCATTCCGGCGACGACCGGATCGTCGGCGGGATCGCGCAGGAGATCGTCGAGCGCCTCGTGCAGCGCGGCGGCTCGCCCGGGCACATCCACGACGCGTCGGACTACGTCCCGACCATCACGCCGTTCGATCCCGAGATCCACAAGGCGCTGCTGTTCGAGATGATGCGCGAGAGCGGCGTCGCGCTGCTGCTGCACGCGTGGTTCCTCGACGCGGTGGTGGGAAACGGCCGCGTCGCCGGCGCGCGCTTCGCCACCGTCGGCGGAATCCGCGAGTACCGCGCGGCGTGCACGATCGACGCGACCGCCGACGCCTACGTCGCCGCAAGCGCCGGCGTGCCGACGCAGCAGGGCGACGCGCGCGGGCGCGTGCAGCCGGCGTCGCTGATGTTCCGGCTGTCGCACGTCGATCTCACGGCGCTGTCGGCGTACGTGCGCCAGCGGCCCGAGCAGATGCGCAGCTCGCTGAAGCTGCACGAGCGCACGCCGGCGGCGCTGAGCGCGGTCGCAGGACTGTACGAGTTATGGGAAGCCGCGCGCGAGCGGGGAGCGGTGAACGTGCCGCGCGAGCTCGTGTCGTTCTTCGCGACGCCGTATCCCGACGAGGTGACGGTGAACATGACGCGCGTCGTCGGCGTCGACCCGCTCGACCCCGACGATCTCACGCGCGCGGAGGTCGAGGCGCGCGCGCAAGTGATGCAGCTGCTCGATTTCTTCCGCAATGACGTGCCCGGGTTCGCGAACGCGCGCATCGCCGCGACCGCGACGCAGATCGGCGTGCGCGAGTCGCGCCGCATCGCCGGCGAGTACACGCTGACCGCGGACGACGTGCTGCACGCGCGCACGTTCGACGACGCGGTCGCGCGCAGCGCGTACCCGATCGACATCCACAACCCGGCGGGCAGCGGCACCACGACGCACCGGCTGCCGGCCGGCACGTCCTACGAGATTCCGTACCGATGCCTGGTCCCGCGCGGCGCCGACGATCTGCTGGTCGCGGGACGCTGCATCTCCACCACGCACGAAGCGCTCGCGTCGACGCGCTTGACGCCGACGGTGATGACGCTGGGCCAGGCGGCCGGCACGGCCGCGGCGCTTGCGGTGCAGCAGAACGTGACGCCGCGCGCGCTCGATGCGGCCGTGCTGCGCGAACGCCTCATTCGCGACGGCGTCGACCTGCGCCGTGCGGCGAACGCGAATGCCTGACGTCCGCGACATGGCGGCCGCATACGGCGTGCGCGTGGAACTGGCCGACCTCGGCGACTGGGCGGCGGTGACGCTGGTCGCCGAGTACGACCCCGACGGCCCGGTGATCCGCGTCAACGCGCGCGCGGCGAGCGCCGCGTTCGACCACGCGGTCGCGCACGAGCTGTACCACCATCGCGAAGCGATCGGCGAGATCGCGCGCATCGCGGACCGTGCGCAGCGCGAACGTGCCGCCGATGCGTTCGCCGACGAGCTCGTGCGCGCGCGCTGATGCGCTACGTGGTGGGCATCGACGGGGGCCAATCGTCGACGACGGCAGTCGTGGTGGACGAAAAAGGCGTCGTGCGCGGGCGCGGCACGGCGGGCCCGGCGGACCACGTCGACGAGCCGCCGGGCTCGCGCAAGTTCGCCGATGCGTCCACGACCGCCCTGGCGCGTGCGCTCGAAGCGGCGCGGCTGCCGCGCGACACGCGCTTCGCGGCCGTGCACGCCGGGCTCTCCGGGTACGACGACCGTTTCGACGGCGCGCGGCCGGTGTTCGCCGCGGACTCGCTGCGCGTGCAGCACGACGCGCCGGCCGCGCTCGCGGGCGCCGTGCCGACGCTGCCCGCGGTCGTCGTGATCGCCGGCACCGGATCGGTCGCGTACGGCAAGGGCGCCGAAGGGCAAGCGGTGCGCACCGGCGGCTGGGGCTATCTGTTCGGCGACGCGGGCAGCGCGTTCGCTGTCGCGCGCGACGCGCTCGCGCACGCGATGGCCGAGGACGACCGCGGCGCGCGCAGCCCGCTCGGCGACGCCGCGCTCGCATACTTCGATCGCCCGCTTTTACGCGCGCTCGCGACGGAGGCGAACACCGGGCGCATCGCGCGCGCGCAGCTCGCGTCGTTCGCGCGCGTCGTGCACGACGCGGCACGCCTCGGCGACGCCGCCGCGCGCGCCATCGTCGACCGCGCCGCGTCCGCGCTCGCCGCGCTCGCCACCGTGACGCTCGCGCGCTTGAACCTCACGGGCGAAGCCGTTCCGGTCGCATTCTCCGGCGGCGCGTTCGCGAACGAAGCGTTCTTCGCGCGCACGCGCGAACAGCTCGCCGGCCTCGCACCGCACGCGCAGGCCGTCACCGCGCGGTACGACCCGGCGGTCGGTGCCGCGCTGCTCGCGTTCACCGAGGCCGGACTACCGGTTCCGGACCGCATCGCCGAGGGATGAGCTCGGTGCAAAGCGACGCGGCACAGCACATTCTCGCCGCGCTGCGCGGCGGCGTGATCGTGTCGGTGCAAGCCGAAGAGCACTCGCCGCTCAACGCGCCGGAGAACATCGCGCTGCTCAGCCGCGTCGCCGTCGCCAACGGCGCGGTGGGCGTGCGCGTCGAAGGGCTCGCGCGCATCGGCGCGGTGCGCCGCGCAGTGACCGCGCCGATCGTCGGCATCGTCAAACGCGGGTACGCCGGCTTCGAGCCGTACATCACGGCGACCGCGCGTGAGATCGCCGAGGCCGTTGCCGGCGGCGCCGAGATCGTCGCGTTCGACGCGACCGAGCGCGCGCGCCCGGACGGCCGCGATGTCGCCGCGGTCGTCGCCGCGATCCGCGCGCGCGGCGCGCTCGCGATGGCCGACTGCGCGACCGCCGACGACGTGCGCCGCGCGGCGGCGGCCGGCGCGCACATCGTGGCGACGACGCTGTGCGGCTACACCACCGCGACGCGCGGCACGCCGCTGCCGGCGCTCGACCTCGTGCGCGCGTGCGCGGCGACCGATGCATTCGCAATCTGCGAGGGCGGCGTCGCGTCGCCCGACGACGTGCGCGACGCCTTCGCCGCGGGCGCGGACGCCGTCGTGGTGGGCACCGCGATCACCAACGTCGACGCGCTCGTCCACCGCTTCACCGCGGCCGCGCCGCGCGCCGAGTAACAGCGTGCCCGCTACGTCACGGCGAATGAGGACAGATCTATGGACGCAAGCGAACCACAATCACTAGAGGCTCTTATGGCCTTTCTTGGCAAACCGGCATACGGTGGCCCTTTCGCAAATACATTCGGAAAGAGCCCACTGGGTTTCGTGCATGAGTCGCCTTACGACGATTTCAGACACAACGACTGGGTTGGCTGGCATTGCGCACCCGATGCGGAACGTACCGGGAATTATTGTTATGCGGTCCTCGTAAACAGTTCACCAGAGCGGTGGGCGCTATTGAACGTCTGCACCGCTCATCGCGGAAGTCTCTAGTTCGAACCTCTACAGTAGCCTTGGTAGCGCACGGGAAATCGATAGAAGTTGACGTTCATCGTCGTGTTCGCAGAATCGGGCGACCGCACGACGAACGTCGAGGGTTGACCCCCATTCACGCATGTAATGTTCTCCGGGTCGACGATACGCGCCCGAACGCGTCCGTAGAGTCCGCCGTACCCGTCCATGCCGCACGAATCCAAGCATGTCACATCGGCCGGATCGCCGGCCGGTACAGGCCCCGAGCAAAGGTCGCAAACGGGGCAGCTTTGCCGATCTGCCCCGCAATTTCCGATTGGCCCGCCGTCGCCACCGCCATCGGGCGCATTTTCATCGACCTGCGCCGCGCGTCCGCTCGTTCCGGCGTCGATCGAGAGCACGGCGTTCGCGTCATAAGCTGCCATGAATTTCTTGCCGCGCACGGCGATGAGGTCGCCGTGTCTGCGCGCTGAGGATCTGCGTTCGACCCTGGAGCCCTCGGGAATTTGTACCGTCGAGCCATCTATGAAATAAATTCCTCGACTTGCTCGAGCTCATGCTTGCGCTCTTGTCATGCGCTGCGGGGACGAGCGACCGTTCCCCGGAGGAGCTTTGCTGAGTCCCGCAACCGCTCATGGTCGCGACGCACAAACACAGCGCGATAGTCAACGCGATTTGATTTCGTCGTTTAGCCAAAGTCACACCCTCTCGCCGGTAAAGGCGGGTGGCATCCCACCTTATCGGACTTCTCCTGATGTGCTCGGTCGCCTTCTTCTGGAATGCGGCCCCGCGCTTAGCCGTTGTAGGTCAACGGATGCGCTATCGCAACCTCGGCGAATCGGGCCAGATGGTGCTCGGCCGCTCGGTGATCGCGCTGCCTAGCTACTCCGTCAGCAACGCCGTGCTGCTGTCCTCGGACCCGTGCCTTCTGTACCCTGGGAGCACGTTCACGGTGGGGCCAGCTCCCGTACCGGCCGCTCCACAAGGCATCGCTGCTCATCGACGCGGCGCAGCCGCGAGCCGGGCTCGAGTGGGTCGTCAACGGCACGTGGACGTCGGGGAACAACGCGAACTCGCTGGGGTCCTACATCGAAGTCGCGGCAGGAGCCACCTGGAGCGTGCGAGTTCGTGCAGCCGTTCGCGCTGCGCGGCGGCGGCACGTACTTCCCGGTCCCGCTGCTGCTGGCGCCGCGGACCTACACCCTGCTCTACAGCGTGCGCGCCGGTCGAACGAAGTGAGCCGGTAGCGAGCGAGCGCGCGCATCCGATAGAAGTCCTGGCCGTTGGTTCACAAGGTATTCATAGTAGGAAGTCGACGTGACCCCTACGGCGAAAGCGCCGGATCGACCCCGCCGCGTCCGGGACGGCGCGGCCCTTGAGAGAGGATCAGTTGGCACAGCGAGTCGTCAAACCGAAGACGAACCTCGGCCCCGGGTTCTGGCCCGTGACCGCCTTCATCGTCCTGCTCTCCGCCGTGATGGTGTACTTCGTGTACACGAGCCCGATGCCGATCGGGCTGGTTCAGGCGGGCGACCCGGCCCCCACGGTCGACGAGCTGTTCCGGTTCCTCGGCGCCGTGGCGGCGTGCATCTTCAACCTCGTCACCATCTACACGATCTACTTCGGGATCGTGTTCGCCCGGCCCAAGAACGCGCCGCCCAACACGATCGGCGTGCAGATCCACGACGCGCCGGTGCTGGAGTTCTGGTGGACGGCGATCCCCACGATCCTCGTCGTGATCCTCGCGATCTACTCCACGAAGATCTGGGCCGATCTGCAGAACACGCAGGGCGACGTGCTCACGGTCGAAGCGATCGGGTACCAGTTCGGATTCCAGTTCCGCTATCCGAAGCTGGCGAACCCGGTGGTCAACGAGCTGCACCTGCCGCTGAACACGCCGACCACGATCCACATCACGTCGCGCGACGTCATCCACGGCTTCTGGATCCCCGAACTGCGCATGAAGGCCGACATGGTGCCCGGCCTGATCACCACGATTCGCGTCACGCCGACCCGCGCGGGCGAGTACCGCATCGTCTGCACCGAGTTCTGCGGCGTCGCGCATAGCAAGATGTACGCGAAGGCCGTGCTCGAGAGCCAGCAAGACTTCTCGAAATGGTTTGCCAAGCAGGGCGGCGCGTCGGGTGGCGGCGGCGGCTCCGCCGGCGGGACGCCACTCGCGCTCGGCGCGGGCAAAGCGGACGCCGGCCAGACGCTGTTCGGTCAGAAATGCAGCGCCTGCCATTCCACCGGGCCGTACGACCAGAAGCAAGTCGGCCCGGGGCTCGGCAAGCTTTTCAGCGACCCCACGCATCCCAAGCTCGTCAACGGCAAGGACGTGACGCCGCAGAACGTCGCCGCGCTGATCCACGACGGTTATCAGGGTGACATGGGCGTGATGCCGAGCGCGCAAGTGAACCAGATCTCGAACAGCGACATCGCGAACTTGGTCGCGTACCTCGCGAGCCTCTCGAAGAAGTAACGGAGAATATCGTACATGGCGACCGTCGCACCCGGCGTGACGACCGGACCGTACCACGCGGTTCTCGACCATATCCATCCCGAGCCGACGAGCTTCATCCGGAAGTACATCTTCTCGATCGACGCCAAAGTCATCGGCATCCAGTACATGATCACCGGCGCGATCTTCTTCGCGATCTCCGGCTTCATGGCCGAGCTGATCCGCACGCAGCTGCTCTCGCCCAACGGCTTGATCGTCAGCTCGGCGACGTACAACTCGATCTACTCGATGCACGGCTCGTCGATGGTATGGTTCGTCGTCATCCCGCTGCTGACGGGCGCGTTCGGCAACTTCGTGATGCCGATGCAGATCGGCGCGCGCGACGTCGCCTTCCCATGGCTCAACCTCGTGGCGTTCTGGATCTTCCCGGTCGCGGGCGTGATCTTGTTCAGCTCGTTCCTGGTCGGCGCGCCCGACGCCGGCTGGACGGAGTACCCACCGATCTCGCTGCTCGGCCCGCCGGGCACCAACCTCTGGTGCATCGCGGTCTTTTTGATCGGCATCAGCTCGACCATGACCGGCATCAACTTCCTGGTCACCATCTTCAAGATGCGCGCGCCCGGGATGACGTTCACCCGCATGCCGCTGTTCGTGTGGGCGCAGTTCGCCACCGCGCCGCTCTCGTTCATCGCGACGACGGCGCTGGGCGCCGCGCTCGCCGCGCTGTTCATCGAGCGCGTGTTCGGCGTGCCGTTCTACGATCCCAAGCGCGGCGGCTCGCCGGTGCTGTGGCAGCACATGTTCTGGTTCTACTCGCACCCCGCCGTGTACATCATGATCATTCCGGGCTTCGGCATCATCTCCGAAGTGCTGCCGACCTTCGCGCGCAAGCCGATCTTCGGCTACAAGATGATCGCCTTCAGCTCGGTCGCGATCGCGCTGCTGAGCTTCTCGGTGTGGGCGCACCACATGTTCACCTCGGGCATGGCGCCGTGGCTGCAGCTGCCGTTCATGATCGTCACGATGGTCATCGCGATCCCCACGGGCGTGAAGATCTTCTCCTGGATGGCGACGCTCTGGGGCGGCGCGATCAACTGGAAGACGCCCGCTTTGTACGCGACGGGCTTCTTGATCACGTTCACGTACGGCGGCTTGACGGGCTTCTTCCTCGCGGCGATCCCCGCGGATTACCACGAGCACGGCACGTACTTCGTCGTGGCGCACTTCCACTACGTGCTGTACGGCGGCTCCATCATGTCGCTGTTCGCGGGCCTGTACTACTGGTGGCCCAAGATGACGGGGCGCATGTACAACGAGAAGCTGGGCCAGCTGCAGTTCTGGCTCACGTTCATCGGCTTCAACGCGACGTTCACGCCGATGCACTGGCTCGGTCTCATGGGCATGCCGCGCCGCGTCGCGACGTACGACCCGCAGTTCACGTTCTGGAACCAGTTCGCGTCGATCTCGTCGTACGTGATGGCGGCCGGCGCGCTGCTGTTCATCTACATCCTCATCGACAGCTTGCGCAACGGCAAGAAAGCGGGCCCGAACCCGTGGGGCGCGCGCACGCTCGAGTGGATGGTGTCCTCACCCGCGCCGTACTACAACTTCAAGAAGATCCCGGCGGTGCTCGCGGCACCGTACGACTTCGGGAACCCGCTCCCGTACCTCGGGCTCGAAGCCGCGCCGGGCGCCACCGAAGCGACGCCGACGCATTCCTCACACCCCGTTCCGACGCACTTGTAGGGGCTGACGATGGCAGTAAGCGTCGCTCCCGCTCACGGGATCGGACACGGCGATGACGACCACGGGCACGACGACATCATCTACCGCGAGACGCGCGACATGCGCCTCATGGGGTTCGTGCTCTTCCTGGGCGCCGACGTCGTGCTGTTCTCGTCGTACATCTTCGCGTACATCTACCTGCGCAACTCGATCCCGGCGTGGCCGCCGCCGGGGGCCGACGGGCACCAGCTGCCGCGGCTCGACACCGCGTTCGCGGCGTTCAACTCCATCGTGCTGTTCGGATCGGGCGTCACGATGCACTGGGCGCTGGAGCACTGGAAGCACGCGAACCGCAGCCGCTTCAACGTGTTCATGTTCCTCACGATCCTGCTCGGCGTCGGCTTTCTCGGCGGTCAGGCCTACGAGTACGCGCACGCGGCGATCGGCGGCTGGAGCGGCAACACGTTCGGCGCCTCGTTCTTCACGCTGACCGGAATGCACGGGCTGCACGTCGCGGTCGGCGTCGGTTTCCTGATCGCACTCTGGATTCAAACGACGCGCGGCGTGTACACCAAAGAGCGCTTCTTCGGCTTGACGGCCGGAACGCTCTATTGGCATTTCGTCGACGTGATCTGGGTCGGTCTCTTCTTCCTGTTCTATTTGTGGTGAGGGCGCGATGGAGAACTTAGGTAACATCGAAAAGATCGTCGCGTTCATCGGTGCGCTCGTCGTGTTCACGTTTGCCGTCATCGGGCTGCGCGGGGAATGGCATAAGAACGGGCTCGACGACAACGTCACCAAGATGCTGCTCGGGCTGATGGCGTTCGGCTGCATCCTCGTCGTGCTCGCGTGCTTCGGCATTCTGCCGCACACCGCACCCGGAGGAGCCGCCTGATGTACGACTTGGAAGACGAACGCGGCGTTCCGATCTCGAGCGGCGTCCCGCGCATCGTGCTGTGGGCGGGCATCGCCGGCGTGATCCTGATCTTCATCATCGCCGGGCTCGTGCTCGCGGTGTCCGGCTACGGCCACATGTGGCCGGCCGACAACACGACCCAGCTCAAACTCTGACGCGAGGGACGCTACACGATTTCTTCTTTGCGGCCGTGGATCCCGACGCCGAACGTCGCGATCTTGGCGGGCAGCACGCCGGTGGGGCGGCCGTCGATGTGGTGGACGCCGCCGTACTCGCTGAACTCGCACAGCGCGGCGCGCATCTGGTCGGGGAGCTCGATCTCCCCGAGCGTCGGCCACTCGCACGCAATCGCCTTGTCCTCGGTCAGCACCGCGACGTAGCCGTTCGTGCCCTCGGCCGACCGCGCGTCGCGGCGGCGGTAGCGGATGTAACCGTCCACCACGTAGATCGGTCGCAGCGTATGGGCCAGCGCGCGGGCGGGTGCGAGCAGCACCCACAGCGCCCACACCGCGCACGCGACCACGCCGAACGCGAACACGGGCGCGATCACGATGATGTCCGGTAACACCTTGCCGCCCGAGATCCGAGGAGCGAAGAACACGCCTACCGTGATGGCTGCGAAGACCATGCCGCACAGCAGCGGTTCCACCGCGATGCTGAGCCGTCCGAAAAACCCCGTCAGCACGACGCGGCGCTCCGCGCGCGTCCAGGGGCGGCGGATGAGCGTCTTCGCGCGGTCTTCGGCGGTGAGCCGGCTGGGCCGCACGCCGTGGATGATCTTGGTCGTGTCGATCATGCTGCTAATGGCGTTCCCCGGGGACGCGAGCGCTGCCGTTCGCGGTTTCAGCGTGGCGGAGCCACGCCTTTCCAGCGTGGCGGAGCCACGCCTCCATGGCGTCGTGCTCGCGGTGACGCCGAAGACCGGGCAGGCGATCGTGCGGCACGACGCCTTCGGTTCGATGCCGGCGATGACGATGCCGTTTCGTATCGTTCCCCGGGCGCGGGCCGCGCAACTGCAAGCCGGCGCGACGATCGAGGCGAACGTCGACACGACGACCGAGCCTTGGACGCTCTCCAACGTCACCAGCACGTCGGCGCAGCAGCTCACCGAGGACGCGTCGCCGCTGCGCCGGGTGACGCCGCTGCACGTGGGCGACACGGTCCCGGACACGCCGTTCACCGACCAGACGGGCAAGCCGTTTCGCTTCTCGCAGCTGCGCGGGCAGGACGTCGTCCTGTCGTTCATCTACACGCGCTGCGCGGATGCGCGCATGTGCCCGCTCATCAGCGGGAAGTTCGCGCGGCTGCAGGAGCTCGCGGGCAAACGCAGCCTGCACCTCGTCGAGGTGACGCTCGATCCCGCCTTCGACCGGCCCCACGTGCTCGCGCGCTACGGCCAGGCATACCGCGCCGATCCCAAGCGCTGGAGCCTCGTCGTCGGCGACGCCGAACCGACGCTGAACTTCGCTGCGCAATTCGGCATCACGGCGTTCCCGGATCCCGCGGTGGGGATCATCCACGCGGAGAACACGATCGCGATCGATCGGCAGGGCCGAATCGCGGCGATGAACAGCGGCAACGACTGGCTTCCCAGCGGCATGCTCGCGGACATCGACGCGCGCAACGGCGCGCCGAGCAATCCGCTCGCGCGGCTCAACCTCTGGCTGTCGAACGGCTTCGTCGCGTTGTGCGGCAACAGCGTCGCCGGGTTCAGCGGCCTCGCCGACCTCGCGATCGTGATGCTGATCCTCGGCGCGCTCGCGTACCTGGTCTACCGCGTCGCGCGCAAGATCTTTTTCGAGAGCACGTAGCGCGCCCTTGGGTGCGCTGGTTCAGC
>Ga0066662_10000033_pt1 | contig 50430 bp, 40 predicted proteins | sample GraSoiAngelo_111_FD_133939 | JGI IMG/M metagenome (GOLD analysis project Ga0066662, IMG submission 133939) | Grasslands soil microbial communities from the Angelo Coastal Reserve, California, USA - 14_0903_12_40cm | ecosystem: Environmental > Terrestrial > Soil > Grasslands | place: USA...
AAAACAAAGACCCGGCGAACAGAGCCGGGTCTCGAAGAGATTCAACCAGGGGTTATTGAATCAGGCAGTGTGAGGCTGCTCCGCCTTGGTGACGTTTTCAGCCTGGGGGCCTTTCTGTCCCTGCACGATTTCAAACTCCACGTCATCACCTTCCTGCAGGCTCTTGTAGCCTTCAGAGTGGATGGCGCTATAGTGAACAAAAACATCAGGGCCTTCATCCCGTCCGATGAAGCCGAAGCCCTTTGCATTGTTAAACCACTTCACTTTACCTTTTATTCGAGACACGTTCCTTACTCCAACTGGACCGAGGGCTCAAGGTCGTGCAGAACTCCCGGGACCGTCTTTCACTTTCTACTGGGATTTTGCCACCGCTTAAGGAGGGACGCAGGATTCCGGAGGTAACATCCTCCTGCCTTGTACGTCTTGGTACCCGCTACTTTGGCTTTTCTTTATTTTCCTAGGTTTTGGCAAGGTTGTCAACTTAGTAAACAGTCGTACCGCAGCTCCAAACGGGCAAAACCCGCATTAAACCGCACAATTGACGCACTTTGACCGATCTATCGCTTAACGATATTGCGCTTAGGCGCGGTTCCCTGTTTCTTTTCCAGCCACAGGACTGACGCGATGGTCTTGGCGTCCTTGATCTTTCCTGAAATTGCCATCTGCACCGCCTGGCTCAGAGGAAAGAACCGGATAGAAATACGCTCATCCTCTTCCGGCTGCGCCTCGCCCCGTTTGAGCCCTTGCGCCATGTAGACGCTCATCGTCTCATCCAGAAATCCGGGACTCACATAAAAGAACAAAGCTCGTTGCCACTTGCTGGCCGTGAACCCGGTCTCTTCGATCAACTCCCTCTTGGCCGCAGCCAACTCGTTCTCACCCTCATCGATGCGCCCCGCCGGCAACTCCCACAACCGCTCGTTGGCCGCATAACGGTATTGGCGCTCCAGCAGAACCCGCGGCTCTTTGCCCGAATCGTCCACTGCCAGCACTACAATCGAACCCGGATGCCGGATAACATCCCGCCGCGCATGAACATTGTCCGGCTCATGCACCTCATCAGAAACCACGCTGAACACCGGCCCCTTGAAAACCGTCTTGGACGAAACCACCCGCACACCGCTCTTCGAAGCCTCTTTAGCCATATCAACAATATAAATGTCTGGACTGGCAGAGAGAATTTGGTTGCAGTGAGCTTTTGCCAAGTACTAAATACTACGAACTAAATACTCACTACCTTTGCGCCCTTTGCGTCTTTTGCGGTTAAATTGAACCAGTGAAAGCCAAACCAGTGACAGTGACTTTGATCGGCGCCGGCAGCCTCGCCCACGCGCTCGGCCCTGCCTTGAAATCCGCGGGCTACAAGATTGACGCAATCGTCCATCGCCATAACCAGGCTTCACGCAAGCGTGCCGCTGCACTGGCAAAAAAATTGAAAACAAAATCGCTCTCACTCGACCAGGTCATCCCGGCCTCACAGATCATCTGGCTCTGCCACACGGACGACTCTCTTGCTGAAACCGCCCGCCTGCTGGCCCAGCAGCCCGGATGGAAAAATAAAATCGTCCTGCACTCCAGCGGCGCTCTGACCAGTGATGTGCTTGCCCCGCTGCAAGCAGTCGGCGCTCACACCGCCTCCTTGCATCCCATGATGACCTTTGTGCTGGGAACCACGCCCCGGTTCGCCGACGTGCCTTTTGCCGTGGAAGGTGACCGCCGCGCCATGGCCGCAGCCCGGCAGATTGTAAAGGCACTCAAAGCAGAAATCTTTGAGATCAGGAAAGAAGCCAAGGTGCTCTACCACGCGTTGGGCTCGTTCTCGTCACCCATGATCGTGGCCACACTAGTCACTGCCGAACGAGTTGGCACGGCCGCAGGTCTCACCCGGAAACAACTTCGCACCATCATGCGCCCTATCCTGCTGCAGACTCTTGAGAATTACCTGAAAGGCGGCCCGGCCGCAGCTTTCAGCGGCCCTATCAAGCGCGGAGACATCAACACCATCCATCGCCACCTGCAGAACTTGAAAGACGTGCCAGGAGCAACCGAGGTCTATCGCGCCTTAGTGAAATCCGCACTCATGGATCTACCATCAGCGCACAAAGAAGAGTTGCTATCCCTGGTGAATGATTCTGTGGGTTTGTGAATTCCGAGCGAAGCTCGGGAACTCTATAACTACGGAGGACGTCAGGGAATACGACGATTTGCTTTTGATTTTCCCAGTAGCTAGCAGCTAGCAGCCAGCAGCCAGCAGCTTCTCTCAGCAATAAGCTTTCAGCGCGTAGTAAACAAATGCCCCATCTTTTCCTTCTTGGTATTCAGATACCTCTCCGATGCCGCATTCGGTTCCACCTCGCACGGCACCCGCTCCACCACCTTGATCCCGGCATTTTCCATGGCTGCCACTTTCTGCGGATTATTCGAAAGCAGCCGCACTTCTTTCACTCCCAATGCCTTCAATACCTCAGCGGGTAACTGAAACTCGCGATGATCCGCCTTGAACCCCAGTTCTTCATTCGCCTGCACCGTGTCACGACCTTTATCCTGCAACTCATAAGCCTGCAGCTTGGCCATCAACCCAATCCCTCTGCCTTCCTGCTGTTCGTAGACCAGCACACCGGCTCCTCCCTGCCCGATAAGCTGAAGCGCCAGCTCAAGCTGCTGGCGGCAATCGCACCGCAAAGAGCCAAACACATCACCGGTCAGACATTGTGAGTGGATTCGCACCAGGGGCGGTGCAGAATGAATGTCCCCCAGGACCAGAGCGACGGCAGATTCCACCCGGCGGTCGTCCCCGAACTTCCCTTCAAATCCCAGGATACGGAAATGCCCCCAGCGGGTCGGAAAATCCGCCTCAGCCATCCTGCGCACTGTAGATTCAGAACTCACCTTACTATCATATAGAAGTGGCCCAGCAACTGAACACTTTGAGCCGGAGAATCCACCTAAGCTACTGATTTAATTCTGTTTCTCTTTTTTCCAATACTTTTGAGGACCCACCTTCTTTATTGGAACACTGGAGTCTCTCCCCGCGAAACCCGATCAGTGTCATCAGTGTCATCTGCGGTAAGGTTTTGGTTTTGCGAGCTGCTGAGTGCTTAAGTGCTCCCTCGCGTTATACTTCATGGTTCGGGAGAATTGATATGGCATCCTCTGCAGTTACTTACGCAAAAGAAAACCAGCAGCGCTTTCTCGGTGAACTCAAAGACCTGCTCCGCATTCCCAGCGTCAGCACCCTGCCGCAGCATAAAGACGATGTGCAGCGCGCCGCCGCCTTCATCGCTAACCAGATGCGCGCCATCGGCCTGGAAAATGTCGAGATCATCGCCACCCAGGGACACCCGCTGGTCTACGCCGACTGGCTGCATGCTCCCGGCAAGCCTACCGTGCTTTGCTACGGACACTATGATGTCCAGCCCCCCGATCCGCTCGACGAATGGAAGTCTCCACCCTTCGAGCCTACCGAGCGCAACCAGAACCTCTATGCCCGTGGCGCCGTGGATGACAAAGGACAGATGTACATGCACCTCAAATCCATTGAGGCGCTCATGCGCTCCACCGGCAAGCTGCCCCTCAACGTGCGCCTCATCGTGGAAGGCGAGGAAGAAGTGGGCGGCGAATCCATCGCCAAGTTTGTCCGTGAGCACTCCAGTCGGCTCAAGGCCGACTTCGCTCTGGTGTCAGACACGGAAATGTTCGCCCCTGACCTTCCCACTCTATGCGTCGGTCTACGCGGCATGGTTTACACCGAAGTCGAGATGACCGGAGCCATGACCGATCTGCACTCCGGAATCTATGGCGGTGCTGCCCCCAATCCCTTTGAGGCGTTGGCCCGCATCATCTCCAAGTTGAAAGATGAAAACGGCAAAGTCCTGATCCCCGGCTTCTATGATCGCGTTGCCAAGCCTAGCGGCGACGAATTGAACGCCTGGAAATCACTGCCCTTTGATGAAGAGCACTATCGCAAAACCGAAGTCGGATCAAAGGAACTCACCGGTGAACCCGGCTACTCCGTGCTGGAACGCACCTGGGTGCGTCCCACTCTCGAAATTCACGGTATGCCCGGCGGATTCATCGGTGCAGGCGCCAAAACCGTGATTCCCGCGAAAGCGTCGGCCAAGATTTCCATGCGCCTCGTCCCCGACCAGCGCCCTGACGAAGTCTTCAAGCTCTACAGCGACTTCGTAAACTCCCTGAAGCCCAGAGGCGTTGATTTGAAAATCAAGCAATACAGCCTCGCCGATCCCATCGTGATCCGCACCGACAATGAATACGTGAAGGCCTCGACCGAAGCCATGAAAGAAGTCTTCGGCAAAGACACGGTCTACATTCGCTCCGGAGGCTCCATTCCCATCGTCGCCGATTTCGAAAAGTACCTGAAGATTCCCAGCGTAATGATGGGCTTCGGCCTGCCTGACGACAACCTCCACGCCCCCAACGAAAAATTCCACATTCCCAATTTCTACCGGGGAATCGAATCGATCATTCGCTTCTTCGAAAAGTTAGGACGATAAAATCGGTAGATCGGGTGATCTGACCTGGAACAATGAGCTTAGAAAAGCATCAGGAGCTGCGAAAGCGGACAAAGGATTTCGCGCTACGAATCATTCGCATGTCGCAAGCTTTGCCCAACAGGCGTGAAGCAAATGTGATCTGCAATCAAATCCTGCGCTCCGCTACCAGCATGCCGCCAATTATCGTGCTGTGGGCCGGGCACGTTCCAGAGCTGAGTTCATCGCTAAACTCGGGGTCGTTGTAGAAGAAGCCGATGAAACAGTGCTTTGGTTAGAATTGCTGGCCGAAAGCGGAATAGTCGAGCCCTCTAAACTCGAAAACCTGCTCGCCGAAGCGAATCAACTTCTCTCAATCTTCTCCGCCTCCCGCCGCACCGCGAAAATGTAAGGATTGCCGTCATAAGGCGCGATCGTTGGAATCGCCGGATCGGAGGCCAATATCGTAAACTTGTGCCAGTTACTTAGAAATTGGCTGCGGGAGCGGAGCATTCTCATTTACGGCTACCTTCGGGACTGACGCGTTCTTTTGTCCAAGTTTATCGATAGTCTGAGTCTGAAAGATTACGGCGAACCTCTGTCTATCTTCCTCGAATCTAAGTCGGTCTTCCCGCATTACCTCTAGTTGATGCTGAAGAATTGGTTTTAGCGTTTCATGCTCATTGGCGTGAATTTCAGAAATTTGCCTCATTCCGAAGTACATCACGATCAAAGCTAAGACAAGGGGAACGACAAGTGATCCATTAGCAAGTTTCCAAAGCCACTCAGCGCGCTCACGGGTTGAGCCAGGCATTGGCTGATTGGGAACCAACGCTGATTGCACGACAGCATCGCCGCCATTTCCAATTCTGCGGTTCTCACTTGCCCCTTCAAAAGCATTTTTCAAAGAAGGTGGTAAGTCAATGTCAAATGTTAGTTGATCTGCAAATTCTTCAGTAAAAACACTACTGAATGCAAGTGGCACAAAAGCTTCCAGAAACACACGAAATGAATCAAAATTATCATTAAAAACTTTAGCTGCCTTCTCGATGGATCCGACCGAAAGTCCCATTTCCAGACTTGAATATCCGAGAATTTTGGCTGCGAACATCATTCCAGTTGCATCGGCAATTCGCGTCCGTGCTTCACCAATCGCTGGATTTGCCCGAAGCAGTTCAATGCGATAATCCAGGTATTTTGAATATGCTTCCGAAAACTGGAACGCGCGTTCAGCCCGGGAGTCTGGTCCCAAATGCATATAAAAACGTTCGAAGTCAAAATAAGAATTGGAAGACTCGATCTCTGTTTTTTTGAGCCCCGAAGAGATGCTATCGACTAACAAAGTTTGTAGTGTTGGACCAAACTCTCTGCAAAGCTTGCCTTCCAAGTCTGAAATCTTCTTGTTTGAAAATTCCTCTGAATTGCGCAGAGGCGACCAAAATTCATTCCGTGGATCCTCTGACCGAAACCCGCGCTCACGCGTTTCGATATGAATTCTTACAGATTCGACCGGCATAGGTTCACCTCTTAGCATTGATTGCAATGGGCACTGATTATATGCCCGCAGATGGGCCTGAGCTGATTGGTTATTGCCAGATCCTCCAATACAAATTCCAAGAGAATTTTCAACCAACCAAACGTCAGGGGGATTCGAAACAGTTGCGCAAACGAATCTGCGTCTCCTCGCACCAGATCACCCGATCACCCGGTCACCAGATCACCCGATCTAAGATTTCCCTGATTGCACTTGAATTGGGCATTCTTCAGGAGTACCATGTTCTGGCTCTCCGATTCTCCCCTCCTCTTGGTAGTCCAACACCTCATCGGGAATATTTTCGGCCAAGTGGTGCAAACATTGTGCGAGATGCTGTACGTTCGGCTATTTATCCACAACATATTGTGGGCTTATGGCTTGACCCCCGTTAACTCTGAAGGTACATTAACGGGAACAGGACGACCTCTACTCCAGCTAAGAGGCCCACGCTGTTCGCACTCATAAATCCACCCCGTTGTATATGGGGGGTTGACTTTGGCCTATTTCTGAAGGAGTAGGAAAGTTGCTCAAACTAAAGAAGTTACAAATCCTCGGATTTAAGTCGTTCTGTGATCGTACAGAACTGAGGTTCCCTGGTGAGGGCATCGCTGCCGTGGTCGGCCCCAATGGCTGCGGCAAATCCAATATCTCTGACTCTATTTCATGGGTATTGGGCGAGCAGTCGGCCAAGAGCCTGCGCGGCGTCCGCATGGAAGATGTGATCTTCGCCGGCACCCGCGACCGCAAGCCCACCGGCATGGCCGAGGTCTCCCTCACCCTCATTGATCCTCAGGCTTACGAAGGCCTCATCCCCGCCGAAACCGAAATCGATATCCGTGATGACATGCCGGAAGACGATTGGGACGAAGCCTCCATCCGTGCCTCTGCCGCTGAGGCCACCGACGCTCATCTGGCCGAAGTTCAGCCCGGCCCTCTGGACCAGATCGAATCCGAAGGCGAGCCTGATCCCCAGGCCGTAGCCGAAAACGCTGCTGAGGCGAACGCCCAGGAAGACGCTGCAACACCAGCAGACGATGCGCCCGCCACACCAGCACCGCAGGCCGAAGCTGCCCCAGCGACAGAAGCGCATGTTGAAGCCAATTCGGTTGTCCTGAAGATTCGTCGCCGCAAGTTCAAGCCTACGCAGTTTTCCAAGGGCGAGATCGTCGTGACCCGCCGCCTGTTCCGTACCGGGGAGAGCGAATATCTCCTGAACGGCAAGCTCTGCCGCCTGCGTGACATTCAGGACATCTTCATGGGCACCGGCCTTGGCCCTGAGTCTTACGCCATCATCGAGCAGGGACGCATCGGCCAGATCCTGAGCAGCAAGCCTCACGACCGTCGCGCCATCATTGAAGAAGCCGCCGGCATTACCAAGTTCAAGACCAAGAAGCGCCTTGCCGAAGCCCGTCTGGAGCAGTCGCGCCTGAATCTGGCCCGCATCAATGACATTTTTGACGAAGTCACCCGCCAGATGAACTCGCTCAAGCGCCAGGCTGCCAAAGCCGAGCGCTACGCCAAGCTGCGTGATGAGATGAAAGAAAAGCTGCGCATCGTCCTGGCCAGCAAGTTCGCCCAGATGTCCGCCGAGGAAACTTCTCTCAGCGTCTCCATCGAAGGCATGGCCGAAGAAATCCGCACCCGCGCGGAACTGGTCAACGCCAAAGAGACCGAGCATTCCGAGCGCACCCAGCGTGGCTATGCCATTGAGAGTGAGATCGCGCAGAACCGGCAGGCGCTGAATGCCATCGCTCTTGAAACTGATCGCGCCACCTCGCGCCACGCCACCAATGAAGAGCGCTGCTCCGAGCTGGACGCCCGCTCTGCCGCCGCTCACGCCGAACTTGAACGCGCCCAGACCCGGTTGCTCTCGCTCGAAACCGAATCGCAGGCCAACCGCCAGTTCGCCGAGTCAGCCGCTGCTGAAGTCGCCGCCGCCCAGCACGAGTGGCACATACGCCAGCACGAATCGCAAGCTGCAGCCGCCGCTCTGGCCGATGTAGAGCGCCACCAGGAAGCCCGCCGCCAGTCCGTGCTTCAGGTCATGTCCTCGACTTCCCAGGTGCGCAACCAGATCACTCAGGCGGAAGAGCATATTGCCTCTCTCGACCGTGAAGCCTTGCGCCTGGATCGTGAAATCTCCACTGCCCAGGTGGATATCGAGAACTTCGGCGGCAAGCGCGGACAGATCGCCTTTGAATTCGAGTCCATTACCCAGACGGTAACGGCCCTCGCCGCCCGCATCGAAGACATTCGCGGACAGATCACCAGCAAGCGCAAGGAAGAAGATGAAGCCAAGCACCACCTCGACAGCCTGCGCGCCGAATACGCCACCGCTTTGGGCAAGAGGAACTCGCTCGAAGCAGTAATCAACGAGCATGGCTACTCCACTGAATCGGTGAAGCGGCTCTTCCAGTCCAGGGCCATCGGCAACGGCTTCTCTCCCGTCGGTGTACTCGCCGACTTCCTCGAAGTCGATACCCGCTATGAGAGCGTGGTCGAAGATTTCCTGCGCGATGAACTTAACTACGTGGTCGTGAAGTCCTGGGACTCAGCCAACGCCGGCATGCAGCTCCTCCAGACCGATGTCGATGGCCGCGCCACCTTCCTCGTCCATCCCGAAGATGCCCAGGCCAAGTTCTCCTTTGCCGTCCATGATGTCCCGCCGCCGTCCTATCCGCGCGAGCAGTTGGTCCCGCTGAAGAACTGCATTCGCGTCCTCAATGGTTTTGGTCGCTCGCTGGAAGTGATTCTTCCCAAGCTGCGCGATGGCTTCATTGCTCCCGACAAAGTCATGGCCCGTGGCTTTGCTCTGGAAAGTCCTGATGCCTACTTCCTCTCCGCCACTGGCGAGTGCTTCCACAACGTGACCGTCACCGGAGGCAAGCAGCGCAGCGAAGGCCCGCTCTCTCTCAAGCGCGAATTGCGCGAGGTGGTCAAGCTCACCAGCGAATTGGAAGCGGCCATGCAGAACGAGCAGGCCAGAATTCTTACCTTGGGCCGCGATCTTCAGGAGCTTTCCAAGCTGCTTGACAACCTCGAAGGCGAGCGCCGCGAAGCCGAGAAGCAGGCCATGACCTCCGGTCACGCGCTCAAGCAGATGGAAACTGAGTTGGTCCGCACCGGGCAGCGTCTCGATACTTACCGGCTGGAGCTGGAGCGCACCAAATCGGCCCGCAATGACCGGGAGAGCGTCCTTTCAGAAAAGCGCGATCACGCCGCCAAACTGGAGCAGGATCGCCTCATGCTCGATGCCAACATCACCGCTGCCCAGGAGCAGATCGCGTATCTCAAGAGCGCCCGTGATGCCGCCGCCCAGACCGTCTCTGAGACGGCTGCGAAGCTTGCCGGACTCGAAGAGCGCCGCCGCTCGGCGAACGCCAACCTGCAGCGCATTGAAGCGCTCTCTCTGGAGGCCGCGCAGCGCGTCGAGTCGCTCAAGTCGCAAATCGAATCCGCGGCTGCCGAAAAACAGCAGCGCGAATCCGAGAACCTGCAGATTGCCGGGCGCCTCGTTGCTCTCGCCACTGAGAAGGATGCAGCCGAAGCTGTGGCCGTCCAGCTCCAGCATGAGTCAGAGCAGGTGCGCGCCCGCATCGCCGGGATCGATCAGGAACTGAAGGCCGCCCGGCTGGAACTCGATAGCACCCGCGAGCGAAAATCCGAACTGGGCCAGCAGCTTGCCAAGCTTCAGTCAGACTTGGCCCACATGGGCGATCTCTGCCTCAACGAACTGAGCATCACTGCCGGCGAACTGCGTGCCAGCATTGATCTTCCTCTGGTGGAAGGCGAGCAGCTCACCGCCGAAGAAATCATCTATCGTGAGATGCGTGCCCGGCTCGAAGCCATGGGACCGGTCAACATGATGGCCCTCGAAGAATACAAGGAGACGCAGCAGCGCCACGAGTTCCTCGAGACCCAGCGCAAGGATCTGCTGGAATCCATCGAGAACACGCAGGCCACTATTAAAGAGATTGACGAATTCTCCCGCCAGAAGTTCTCAGAAGCCTTTGAGCGCATCAATGAGAACTTCCAGTTCACCTTCCGCAAGCTCTTCGGCGGTGGACAGGCCTTCATGCGCCTTACTGACGAACTCAACACCGCTGAAAGCGGCATTGATGTGGTTGCCTCTCCTCCGGGCAAGAAGCTGCAGAACGTGCTGCTGCTCTCCGGTGGAGAGAAGGCCCTCACGGCACTCTCGCTGCTGGTCGGCATCTTCCAATACCAGCCGAGCCCCTTCTGCATTCTCGACGAGGTGGACGCTCCCTTGGACGAAGCCAACATCGGTCGCTTTACCGAGTTGATCCGCGAAATGGCCGTGCAGACGCAATTCATCATCATCACCCACAGCAAAAAAACCATGAGCGTGGCCCCGGTGATGTATGGCGTGACCATGCAGGAGCCCGGCGTCTCGAAAATCGTCTCGGTAAAATTCAACCAGGAGGGCGAAAACACCCGCGCCGCCACTGCATAAAATCATCGATAGAGACATGGCATGCTACGTCTCTATTTTTTCGTTGAAGAATGCCGCTCCCCTTTTATTTCTCCTCTGGTGATCGAGCAGTCCGTCCTGTTATCAGTGTTGTTGTTCCGAAAATAGTTTCACCCGGATGTCTGCTGGTTTTGAGCCATGCTGTTCATCTGTGTTGATCAGTGGTAAAGGTCTTGATTTTTCAGCGTAATCGGCGTTCATCAGCGGCAAAAAAATCTGTGGCGCCCCTCCGGGGACTCTGTTCCCCTGTATTGCTATATCCAAAATTCTTGTTTTCCTGCAAAGATTTTCATGCTGCTTTTGCATCCTTCCATATCCAGCTTTGGCGACCCGAGAATCTTGAGAGACTAAACAGTGCCGGATCAAATATATATAAGCTACTTTTGTTACCTCTGCGTCCTTTGCGTCCTCTGCGGTGAAAGGTTTTTGGGTGTGGCGAGTGCGGTACATAGGGAGCAACACACCGCCAAATTCAATACACATCAACTACTTTTGTTACCTCTGCGTCCTTTGCGTCCTCTGCGGTTAAAGGTTTTTGGGTGTGGCGGGTGCGGTCCATAGGGAGCAACACACCGCCAAATTCAATACACATCAACTACTTTTGTTACCTCTGCGTCCTCTGCGCCCTCTGCGGTGAAAGCCTTTGGTTGTGGCTTCGCTACCCTGTGTTGAAGAAGTTTTTTCGGATTCCACACAAAATTTTCCCGCTCACGCGCATCCAAACTTCCGGTCGGTTAAAATAGATTACTCAACCGTAAACTATCGCTGAAAGCTTTTCCGTCATTGCATGCTCCAAACCCCGCTCTGGATGCGGGGTTTAACCCTCTGCTGATTTTTTCGGCGCAAAAAGTCTGGAAACGCGGATTCGTAGTTGTTGACTGATATTTTACTTGGTTGACAAAACCGGACGAGACGCTAGAATACGCGTTCGCCTACATTTTTCTAATTCCAACATGAACAGTTCGACGACATTGAACCGGGTCCTCCTGCAAACTGATTTTCCGGATTTCACCCTTCACGCCCGTGGCAAGGTGCGAGACCTTTACAGCCTCAACGGCCACCTGCTGTTTGTTGCCACGGACCGCATTTCGGCCTTCGATTATGTGCTCGCCACCGGAATTCCCGAGAAGGGCCGAGTCCTCACGCAGCTCTCGCTCTTCTGGTTTGAGTTCCTGAAAGGCACAGTCGGCAACCACCTCGTCACCGCCGATATCCATCAGTATCCTGAACCGCTGAAAAAATATTCTGACCAGTTGCGCGGCCGCTCCATGCTCGTGAACAAAGCGCAGATGGTGGATATTGAATGCGTGGTGCGCGGTTATCTCTCCGGCTCCGGCTGGAAGGAATACCAGCAGACCGGAAAAGTCTGCGGCATCGAGTTGCCCAAAGGTCTGCGGGAGTCGGACAAGCTGCCTGAACCGATCTTCACTCCGGCCACCAAGGCGCTCAGCGGTCACGACGAAAATATTTCTTTTGCTGAAATGTGCAAGCGCACCGGCCCGGAGTTGGCCGGAACCCTGCGCGATCTCAGCCTCAAGGTTTACCAGAAGGCCGCCGATTATGCCGCCGGCCTTGGCATTATCATAGCTGATACAAAGTTTGAATTTGGTCACACTCTCCAGGGCCTCGTACTGGCTGATGAGGTCCTGACACCTGACTCCTCGCGCTTCTGGCCTGCCGACAAATACTCACCCGGACGCGCCCAGGAATCTTTCGACAAGCAGTATGTTCGCGACTATTTAGAGTCAATCAAGTGGAACAAGCAGCCGCCCGCGCCCTCACTGCCGGAGGACGTCGCCCTCAAGACCAGCGAGAAGTACATCCAGGCATACAGAATTCTGGCCGGACGCGAGTTGCCGCCGTTGTAAGAGACCTTAAGCTCATGAATGCCGTTGATTGGATCATCCTGGCGGTCATTCTGCTTTCGGTTTTCCTTGCAGCAATGCAGGGGTTTTTCTTTGAAATTTTTTCTCTGGCCGGGACCATCATTGGTTATCTGTTGGCTGCGTGGGGTTATGGGCGCATCGCTCCGCTGTTTATGCCTTACGTGAAATCAGAAGCCATTGCGGACTTGGCCGGGTTTCTCACGATTTTTGTGGCAGTCGTTCTTCTGGCTGGCATTGTTGCCAGGATTGTCCGCTGGGCAATCAAAGGAGTGGGACTGCGCTGGGCAGACCGGTTTCTGGGAGGCGCCTTCGGATTGCTTCGAGGCGTTGTAGTCGTTACCGTTGGAGTCATGGCATTCGCTGCTTTTGCTCCTGATTCGCCGCAGATAGCCAGATCGCAGTTGGCAGGATATTTTCTGGTAGCGGGACAGGGCGCAAGCTGGCTGGCTCCGGAGGTAGTGAGGCAAAAGTTTCGTGATGGCGTCGTTAAGCTGCGCCAGGGAACGCAAGCCAGGTAGGGTGGTCCTCCAGGGCCGTACAAACAAAATTTTCTTTGACCACGCGAAAGAGAGGGACTCCGTGAAGGACCAGCTTGAAGCACTCGTAGCTCAAATGCACACCACTGGAATTCTTTATTCTGAAGCTGTCCGCGAATTTAAAAAGCGCTTCATCATGAATGTGCTTCAGCAGAACAAAGGCAATCAGTGCAAGGCCGCCCGCGAACTCGGCATGCACCGCAACACTCTTTCCCGCACCATCACCGAACTCAATCTCGATGTCCGCCAGTTCCGCGACGGAGCCCGCCGCCCCGTACGCAGCGAAAAGCCACCTGTAGCCTTGCCTCTCGAAAAGAAAATCGCGCGATAAAGAATCGCCGCAATTGCCGCAGGGCCATTGCCAAAATTGCCACAATTATTAAAATTGCCATAATTGAGGTAGAGCTATTTTTTGTGTGTAGCTACCTTTGCGTCCTTCGCGCCTTTTTTGCAGTGAAAGCTCTGGGGGTAAGGAGTTTGGACTTTCCTAGAAGCTAGTAGCTAGTAACTAGCAGCTTAATTATGGCCATCAATAATGTCCGCCCAGGATTCTCGTGGAACTCGGCAGATTCTTATCTGTTCGATATCGATGGCACCCTCCTTAACACCCGTGACCCTGTCCACTACTTCGCCTTTACCAACGCCGTAAAAGATATTTTTGCCCTGGAAGAAAAAGACGCAAAAATAGATGGCCTTCCCGTGCATGGAAACACCGATGTCGGCATTCTAAGAGCAGTACTCAGGCGCGCCGGGATCGCCGATAGCGAGATCGACGCCCGCATGCCCAGGCTGATTGAGCAGATGTGCGCCGAGGTGCAGCGCAACCATCAGCAGATTCGCCCTGAGCTTTGCCCGTCGATTGAGGAACTGGTTTCCGGGTTGCACGCGCAGGGCAAGCTGTTGGGCGCGGCCTCCGGCAACCTGGAGCCCATCGGCTGGCTGAAGCTGGAAAAGGCCGGGCTTCGGCACATGTTCAGCTTCGGCGCGTTTTCGTACCCGCTGGAGTTCCGCCGCGACATTTTCAGTCACGGCATCCGCGAGGCAAAAAAGCGGCTGGGCGAGCACGCGCAGGTTTACGTAGTAGGAGATACGCCCTCAGACATCGAAGCCGCCCGCGCCGTAAACGTCCCGGTAATCGCAGTGGCCACGGGAATTTACAGCTTCGATGATCTGCTTGCGCTCCAGCCGGATGCGTGCTTCGGGTGCGGTACCGACATGCTCAACTCAGCAGCTGGCAACTAGCCACTGGCAATTAGCAGTTAGCTCTTGGTTTTGCTAATTGCTAGGTGCTAGCTGCCAAGTGCTTTAAAATGATGCTTTCCATGAAACACTGCCTCTATCTGGTCATGCTCCTTGCCTGCGCCATGTTCGCCGCAGACAAGCCGCGCACCGGCCCGTCGAAGCATGACTTGCAACTGGCGCAGAAGAGCTTCAATCATGCCCTTGAGCTACAGAAGCAGGGACACACCGAAGAAGCGCTGCAGGAGCTGATCGAGGCTGCCAACCTCGCGCCTGCCAATATGGAATACGTCACCGCCCGCGAGTTCATACGCGAGCAGATCGCCGCCGGCTACATCGAGAAGGGCAACCTGCTGGCGGAGGTCGGCAATAACGAACATGCCGCCGGGCTGTTTCGCACCGCGCTCAGCTTCGATCCGCAGAACGGCTATGCCCAGCAGCGCCTGCGTGATGTTGCCCCGGTCAACGACGATCCGGAAAAGCAGCACGTCCTGCAACTGCTGGCCTCCGTCGACGAAGTGGAGGTCAACCCCAAGCCAGGGAAACAAGGCTTCCACATTCATGGTGACAGCCGCGCTCTCTATGACGCCATCGGCAAAACCTTCGGTGTGATCGTGAGCTATGACCAGGGCATGGCCAGCCGCCGCGTCCGCTTTGATGTGGATGACCTCGACTTCTATCAGGCTATGCAACTGGCCGGCAAGGTCACCAGGAGTTTCTGGGCGCCCATATCAGACAAGATGGTCATCATCGCCGAAGACACGCAGGAGATGCGCCGCACCTATGAGCGTATGTCACTGCAGACGTTCTATGTCGGCAACGCCATCGCTGCCACCGATCTCAATGACATCGTTAACATGATGCGCACCGTCTTTGATGTGCGCTTCACTGCCATCCAGCAGAGCCAGAACATCATCCAGGTGCGCGCGCCTAAAGACCAGTTGCAGACCATCAACGAACTCTTTGATAACCTGGTAGAAGCCCGCCCTGAAATCCTGTTGGAGATCAAGGCCTATGAACTCGATTACGACAAGCTGCGCGATTACGGACTCAATCTTCCTGCCAGCTTCACCATCTTCAATGTCTTCTCCGAGATCAGGCAGGTGCTGGGCTCCGGCGCTCAGTCGGTCATCGATCAGTTGAAGCGGACCGGAACCATCGATCCCAGCAAGATTCCCACGACTGCGCTCGGCAATCTGCAGGGGTCGCCGCTGCTGCAGCCATTTATCTTTTTCGGCAAAGGCCTGGGACTGACCGGCGTCACCCTTTCCCCCATCAGCGGTCATCTCAGCTTCAACTCCTCTGAAGCCAAGACGCTGGAGCACATCACCGTGCGTGCTGCCAGCGGCGCTCCCGCCACCATGCAGATCGGCACGCGCTTTCCTATCCAGATCAGTTCGTTCTCGAATGTCACCATTTCTAAAACCGGCAACACTGTCGCATCATCCACCATTCCCCAGATCCAGTATGAAGACCTGGGAATCCTCCTCAAGGCCACGCCGCATCTCCATACCGGCGATGACATCAACCTGGAGATCGACCTGCAAATCAAGGCCCTCGGCACGCAAAGCTTCAATGGTGTTCCTGTGATATCCCAGCGTGACTACAAGAGCACCATCACCGTGAAAGATGGCGAGCCCTCCGTGGTCGCGGGAACCGTCGCCGACCAGCAAAGCCACAGCACCTCCGGCTATCCCGGCCTTGGAGAGATTCCGATTCTTCGCGGCGTCTTGAGCACCAACTCCAGGCGCCATACCCGCACCGAACTCCTCATTGTGGTCACCCCGCACATTGTCCGCAAACCCTTCAAGCACATGGGACCGGGCAAGGTGTGGGCGGTAAAATAAACACTCAGCCTCAAAGGAGACGCCCATGTATCTGGCAATAGTGGCCATGTTCATCGTGCTTGTAATTCACAATGTCCTGCAACACAATAGAATGGCAAACTTGGAACGCCGGCTCTCCACTCTGGAAAACAATCAGGCAAAGGGCACCCCAACTTTTTCATCGCGCTCTTTGCGATAAGAGAGTTTGCTAGTTAATTATCTATATTCCTCTGCCATCTCTGCGTCCTCTGCGCCCTCTGCGGTAAGAGGTTTTATTGGTTGTGGCTTCGCCACGCTATGGTTAACAGTCGAATTCTTCTCTCCTTGCGACGAATTCTCCCGCGCAGCCAAGGGCGGGTGCTGTCCATAGGGAGCAACACACCCCCAAATTCAATACATTATCAACTACTTTTGTTACCTCTGCGTCCTCTGCGCCCTCTGCGGTGAAAGCCCTTGGTTGTGGCTCGCCACGCTGTGGTTAATCCTCATTACTTACGAAAGTAATCTTTATTCATGAAACTTTTTTGCTTTACTCTCGTCTAAGACAGCACAGCATGTAATGTTTGTATGGCGGTAGCAAATTGTCATTCAGGAAGAGGACTGTTCTATGTTAGGCTTGTTGCCAATCCATACCATGCAGTTGTTTTATCGTGCCTCATAAGTAGCTGATTCAAACCCTCAGGCGCGTAAGTAATCCCCTAAAAAATTACATTATTGAGGAGATAGTCTGAAAATGCGCAAGTTTGTCTGGATTTTTGCTATATCCATGCTTTTAACCCTTTCCGCTGCTGCCCAGGATTTCCCGAAGGCAGAGGTGTTCGGAGGCTATTCATATCTTCACACCAGCGTGCTCGGCCAGGGCTTCAGCTTCAACGGCGGCAGCGGTCAAATTACCGTGAACGCCAACAACTGGTTCGGCATCACTGGCGACTTTGGCGTTTATCACAATGGCGATTTCGGCGTGAACACCAATGCTGTCACTTATCTTTTTGGTCCCAAGTTCGCCTACCGCAAGAGCGAGAAAGTAACTCCTTACTTTCACGCGCTCTTCGGCGGCGCTCATATTGGTGCCAACTTCTCCGGCTTCGGCAGCTCGGATAATGCTTTTGCCTGGGGCCTCGGCGGCGGCGTCGATGCCAACGTCGCAAAGCACGTTTCCATCCGCGTGATTCAGGCCGACTACCTGATGACGCATTTCACTGACGGCAACAACGACCGCCAGAACAACGTCCGCGTCTCCGCCGGCATCGTCTTCCGCTTCGGCGGCAAGTAGTTCATCAGCAGTAATCCTGAAAGAGGCTGGCCGTCGAAGCCAGCCTTTTTTTTTGCACAACCAGCCTTGAAGATTGCCCAAGAGCGCGCAAAGGAATCTAGAAGCCATCTGATAAATGCGCTTAGCGCAATCGGTGGAAGAGCGGGCCTTCAGGCCCGCGTTACCGCCCGCGATAAAAAAGGGCTTTAGCCCGGGTGGCAACGCCGCAGCAGCATTTATGAGATGAGTTGTAAAATAAAAAGAACCTTACCGCTTGACATCTCGGTTGCCAATGAACCAGATGATCACGCTAATTTGCGCAGATTCAAATCTCACCGCTGACCAACACAGATTCACACAGCGTAGCGAAGCCACGACTAAAAGCTAACCACAAAGGGCACGAAGGTTTTACAAAGGGCACAGAGAAAAGCTGCTTGAGATCTGGGAAGTAAGCCGCGAATGACGCGAATAGCACGAATTTACGCGAATCAGAAGATTGGATAAGCGCAGAAAGGACCGCAGAAATTCTTGGCGTCTTGGGACGACTTTGATGTTAGCAATATAGATAAAAGAACCCAGCCGATTCCTGGCACAGAGTGCGGCCAGGAAGCGGGCGGGGGGAAGCATCAGGGCTGGGAGGGTCGGCTGACTACGTTGGGTCACACTGCTGTGCTTCGGGCAGCTTGGGCGCGTTCGGGTTCGCCGTGGATGAACCAGCGATAGAGGGTTTCGACCACCTGTTCGCGCAACTTCTCGGTTCCAGCGCGCTCTTCGGCCAAGCGGGTCAATTTACGACGGCCTTCCGTCAGCCGATATTCCAATTCATTCAGCAGCTTGCGGGCCTGGGACTCTCCCGATGGAATAGAGACAGGTCCCCGGAGACCTTCATTAGCAATCTGGTAAAGAAGCTCGGCTTCAGCGCGGGATGCGCACTCGTGGGCCCGACCTGGTTTCTTGCCGAAAAACAGCGTATTGGCCTCGAGGAAGTTTTCGGCAGCAGTGAGACGGACTTCGCCTTCGGGAAGTTCCACGGTCTTGGACATAAGAGCGTTTTCTTTTAACCAGAGAGGCAGCGGTTTTCTCCATTCCGGCTCAAGGTGCTCCCAAGCATCAAAGGCAAGTTCGAGTTGCGAAACGCGTTCGGTGCCTGTTTTTCTGCGTTGTTCCATCTTTTGAACTTCAACGATACGTATGTTTCGGTTGTGCAGTGTGAGTTCCCGATATAACTGATCCACCAATTCTGATCGACGTTTTGGATCGGTCACCCCAAGCATTTCAAATACCGCATCATCGAGGTCTCTCCGATCCTCCTGCAGGAGCTCAAATGGCATTTTGAGTGGCTCTCGTGCAGCTTCCCGGACTTCTACTGCTGTATGGCATCGCCTAAATCGTTCTTCAAGTATTTCCTTCGATTGCCGCTGCTGCATCCGCCTGAGTGCCGACAGCAGCTTTTTAGAAATACTAGAAGAGATATTGATTGGATTGGGAACCTCCAATGTAAGAACATCAACAACTTCGGTCTTCAGATTACCTTCAGTGCCAGCATATCGACCGTAGAATGTTTTAATGAGGGCTATCAGTGTGGAATTAAGAATTGCTATCAAAGCTCCCTTGTCCAGATCGACTTGAATGGATGTAAGTCAAATAGATTATGATTGCAACTCAAATTTTCCGGATTCGCGGCGATAATGTGGCGATACTGCTGTGCCATGGGCCAAAATGCAATTCCCGGCTCAAGTCCGGTAACGTTATACCAGAGTTCTCGTGATTGACACGTGGAACGCTCCGGTACAGGCACCGGCTTGGATTTTTTGGATGTGAAGGTCTGCCTACTGCCCCAGCGGATATAGTCGTAGGCATAGGTACCCTTGATTTCGTGGAGCGGCTTATCCACCCAGAGGACGACACGGTCTAATTCTTCCGGCCTGACTATGGGGCGGTCTACTTTCATCAAGCTGTGCAACTCAGGGCGTACGAATTCCTTCTCGATAGGATGAACAGTTTTATCGCCAGCCTGGATAATCAGTACCGCACCCGATTCCACTTCAGAGCGCTTGCAACTGCGCATCAACAAACTTTTCGGCCAATCTTTCTCGGTAGGATAATCTGCCAGCATGTCCTTCGAGACATCACGAGGCATGAAAAACGCGTCGCAACCAGACTTTATTCCAAAGCGGATAGATGCAATATCACCCAGACGGATGAACTTATCCCCAAATTCCCGCATGATCTCGAAATAGAAATCGGGAGCACGAAGGTAGCGGCCCCACTTGCCGCCGCCATAGCCACCTTCATGGAGTTCCTGCTGTTCTGCTTTGGCTCCAGCAACATCGCTTTCTGGCTCTTCGTCTTCATCCTCCGGCGCATCATCCAAGGCAGCGGCGAGCGTTTTTTGACGCGCAAACATCTCACCCAGCGCAATCCCCTCCTGCCATAGCTCTGATTGCTTCTTCACTACGATTCTGAGCTGATCGGTTGAATAGTCTGTCTTCTTGCTCAACACGAGATCGCGGAGCTCTTCTGCGGCCTGCTGCTTCTGTTCTTCGTCTTCACGCGCGCCAAGAATAGAGGCTAAGGGCTGTTTCAGACGAACAAAGCGAACAAGATTCTGGTCGCGCCTGGCCGCATCGGCACAGCGTTGGAGGATGGTAACCGCCGTTTTTGACCCGGGCATCTTCAAACCATGGTTCATCTATGCTCTCGATTACCGCGACAAGGCGAAAGTTCTGAAGAACCCAATGCTGGAGGGCAAAGCCGTAGCGCACGTCGAGCCAGCTTGAAGAGGTGAGAAACCCAAACCAGCCGCCTTCGCGTAAAAATTGCGTTGCAACCGGCCAGAAGTAAACGTGAAGATCACTCTGACCGGTTAATTTCAATTGCGGAAAAGCCAGTTGCGCAGCATGGGCAATGTACTCCTTAGTTTGGTCATCAATCACGCCAGTCTCGCCGCGCCTGGGAACCAGTTCCTGCCTGACATAAGGCGGATTACCCACTATGGCGTCCAATTCCGGAAGCTCAATTACCTCGCGTTCCCTCTCACCCGATGCAGTACGCGTGGCCTTGGGCAGAATGCAGAATTCGCGCGAGTCCTTACGTACAAGGAAAAAATTCTTCCGAGCCATGCGCGGATAATTTTCTCTACCGCTAATATTACGGGCGGCCAAGTTCAAAGTGGCGAGGTGTGCAGGGAAGGGATTGATGTCACAACCGTAGAGCTGTTCCAAAGCTTCTTCGTGAGTCAACATGGTATCGAGCTGGCATTTGCGATAGTAGGCCCGCACGAGAAAGCTACCGCTGCCACACGCCGGATCGAGGGTCACACTATTGCTTTTGCGAATACAGAAGGCGTTGATGACATCAACGATATTTTCATCGGTATAGTGCTGGCCAAACTTGTGCCGCTCTTCCGGGCTGATCAGCTTTTGGAAGACCCCGCCCAGAACGTCAGTAGGAATCTCTTTGAACTGGAATTTCTCAACTGCTTCTATGAACTTGCGCCATGCTTCAACGGCGTTGGCGCCGGAGAGGGCGGTCAGCGCTGCCCATTCACCCTGGCTTTCATCAGGAAAGAAGACCGGTTCGTAGTCTCCAGTGGCCTCAACGGCCTCCTGAAAACGGCGCTTAAGCACTTTCAAGGCCGCATTGGCATTGTTCGCGCTCTTCGGAATAGCCAATTCAGGCAGGTAATTCCGGCGGCGGACTGCCTGGTAGAACAAAATACGGTTGCTCAGCACATACACCATGCTGTGGGCGGCACGATCTACTGCTCCGCGCCATGAATCAATGTCAGTGCGATCAAAGTTCCATTGCTGATCCACCATCCACTGCCGGAGGCGGGAGTCGAAAGCTTTATCCTGCTCGCACTTGACCAGCAGGTAGTCCTGAAGTTCGCGCACAGGACCCAGAGGACCGGTCAGATGGCTTTCGAGGACAGCGATGTAGAAATCAGAGGGAGCGAGAGAGAAATCACCCTTGGTCTTGCCGCGAACAATCTCACCAATACCAGTGAACACTTGCGGCAGGAAGTCGGAAAAAATCTTTGTATGAATATTGGCAAGGGAAATGTCCGTTGGGCTGTTGAGCTTCAGACCAAGTTTCCAATGTCCCACAAGACGCTCATGCATGGTCGGAGCGTCCCATTTCGAGCGGTCAAACAAGGCCCACTCCTCTACATTCCAAGTAAAGAAGTACTGGCAGTTTTCCCTGGTGGCTTTATCAAATGCGTCCTGCATGAGCGCAGGATCGAATGGGGACCTGCCCAAAGGTGTGCCGGGGAGTTTGACCTCTCCGGAGATAAGCAGTTTGCCTCTCCCCTGCTCGCTACGTCCGTAGATGCGAAGATCCGATCTTTTGGCGCTTCCCCTGGAGAACTCCTCGATTTCGGAGGAGCCGAAAGGGAGGTCGGAATGGAGATCAAACCATTTATCAGCCCATTTAGAGACCGATGAGCAGAAATTGACCTCGTGTTTACGGTAGTCTTTGGGAGGCATGCAGTTAGTAAGTAAATATCATCTGCTGAAGGGAAAGGCAATCAGCATTGTCACTGACGAGGTGAGTATGGCGAAGTTCTATGATGTGCCAATCCGGTGGAGAGATAAGACCTCCGATGTGGGACGTGGGATCGGAAATAACGTAGCGTCGAAGTGCAGGTGCAAGGCGGTTCTTCTCGGGCCGCATGGGGACCTTTATTCGATTCCACCCTGTCCTTCGTGTGGGCGGGAATTCAAAATCATGCGGGGCAAGAAGCCGCAGTTTGTGGCGCGGGGTGAGGTGATCAAAAATGCCGCGCCTCCGGCGCTCGGAGTATAGAGTGGAAGAAATGGAGTGCATGGAATTTAGTGGACGTAGATACAAAGATGAGATAGCAAGCTCGCGGCACTGGACAGAAAACACCATAAGGCAAAATCACCCGTAATTCCCCCCTGCAACAGAGCAGATGCGATGCATTCCTTGATGTCATACAATACCTGCACACCCTGAAAGGCACCCGAAATGGAATATCAGCGTCAATTAATCCTGCTGGAGTCGGCCGAAAAGTTCGGCGGGCGGCCGCCTGTGGAGTTTTGCGGACAGGTGTTCCGGCGGCTTCACCCGGTGATGGCCAGCTCTGTCCGGATGGCTTTTGAAGGGCGCAGCACCGCCAGCGGCGAGCAGCCTCGGTGGCTGAAGCGGGCCGCTGACGTGAGAGTGCTTGGATTTTCCGACCATCGCGGGAACACCATGCTGGAGCTTGAGGCGCAAAGGCTGGGCGATGCGGCAGAGGAAATCTACAAGCAACGGCGGCTCTGGAACGATCTGCCTGCTCCGGAGGAAACGGCTGTGAATGTGATGGCGCGTGTGGTTCATGACATACGCATGGCCAATGCGGAAAGTCAGGTCTATGACTCTGCCCTGCTGCGCGTAACGCAACATCTGGAACCGTTGTTTGCGCATGACCTGAGCGCAATCCGGTTGCCGGAGGCGCCGAACGATACGCAATTGCGGGAGGTGCTGGACCGTGATGTTCCCATTCATGCCAGGCAACTCTGCAACAGCACGCCACCGCCGCGCCAGATTCGGCTGGCCGGTACGCTGGACATGATCCGCTACAGCACAAGAGCCTTTGCTCTGAAGCTGGCGGAAGGTAAAGAAATTCAGGGAGTACTTGACCGGGAAGATATGATCGAGCCGCTCTCTCCGCTGCTCAACAAAAAGATCGTGATCGTGGGCAAGGCTGTTTACCGGCCTTCAGGCAGCGTTCTGCGCATTGATGTGCAATATGTCGAGCAGGATTCCGGAGAGCCTACTCTATTCAGCCGCGTTCCCCCTCCGATTGCCCGGAAGCCGTTCATCAATAAAATCAGAACCGAAACTGCAAAAGCCGGAATCGATGCTTTTTTTGGCATTTGGCCAGGAGATGAGACAGACGAAGAACTGCTGGGCTATGTTAAGGAACTCCGTGGATGAGAGGCACACTTTATTTATTAGATACAAATGTGCTGCTCGCTCTTATTCGCGGAAATGAGTTAGGCAAGTTCATACGACATACACTTTCCGTGGAAAATACTGCGACGCGCTTTCTGATAAGCATCGTCTCACACGGAGAGCTCTGGGCCATTGCGGAGCGGCGCAACTGGCAATCCAATAAACGCGATGCACTTCGGACAATGCTGGACAGAGTCGTAACGATTGATCTCAATGCGAATGAGATTGTCAGATCGTATGTCGAGATAGATGAATTGAATCAAGCCGCACAAAAAGGTGCGCGTCAAGTTTCACATAATGACATGTGGATCGCCGCTACTGCCAAGGCGTCCAATGCCGCGCTCGTGACAACCGACCAGGATTTTCTTCATCTCCATCCACATTATCTCGTGGTTATCTACATTGATCCACAATCCCGTCTCGCCAGTGCCACAACCGGAAACCAACCGGGAATTCAATAATAAGCGCCAAGGCTGGCCGTGCCGCCTCAGTATCTCCGTGCCTCCGTTGGTGCGCCTTTTATCTTGTTCCCTCTGCGTCCTCTGCGCCCTCTGCGGTGAAAGCTTTTGGGTTTCAGTCCGCGGATTCTGCTGTGGGCGTTGCCCTTGGCCCGGCATGGTGGCGGACGTCGGCGCCCCGCACCCAGAAGATTACGTCTTCGGCAATATTCGTCGCGTGGTCGGCCACTCGCTCTAAATTGCGGGAGATCAGCAGCACATCGAGGGCCTGCTGGACGCAGTCAGGATTCTGGTGCATCTTTTCGACCAGCACAATATGGGTTTCGCGGTTCATGCGGTCTACGATGTCGTCCATCTTGAGGATGGCTTCGGCGAGATCGGCGCGCCCTTCGATAAACGATTCAAGGGCGCGGCGCACCATGCCGGCGGCGGTGCCGGCGATGCGGGGGACATCCACGGGCAGATCGACCGGCGGCAGCTTGATGATGGAAAGGACGCGCTCGGCGATGTTGACGGCCTGGTCGCCGACGCGTTCCAGATCGGCGTTGATTTTGGTGCAGGCGGTGATGAAGCGCAGGTCTACGGCGAGCGGCTGCTGCATGGCGAGCAGATCGAGGGCGAGTTCATCAATCTCGCGCTCGATGGAGTTGATGGCCTTTTCGCCTTCCAGAACGTCAAAGCAGAGGTTTTGATCGCGCTTGCGATAGGCTTCAATGGCGCGGTCTACTGCCTGCTCAGCCAGGCCTCCCATGGTGAGAAGGCGCTGCTTGAGATCTTCCATGGCGTTCTGAAAACGTGTCCGCATTTTTATCCAAACCTGCCTGTTATGTAATCTTCCGTCCGTTTGTCGGAGGGATTGGTGAACATCTTCTCCGTCTTGTCTAATTCTATGAGTTTTCCCATGAGGAAGAACCCGGTAAGGTCGGCAACGCGCGCGGCCTGCTGCATGTTGTGCGTGACGATCACGATGGTGAACTGCTGCTTCAACTGGAAGATGAGGTCTTCAATCTTCGAAGTAGAGATGGGATCGAGCGCGGAGGCAGGCTCATCCATGAGCATGATTTCCGGCTCGATGGCCAGGGCGCGGGCGATGCAGAGGCGCTGCTGCTGTCCGCCGGAAAGGCTGGCCCCGGATTTCTTCTTCATGATGTCTTTGACTTCGTCCCAGAGGGCCGCGCCTTCAAGCGAGCGCTGCACCACTTCATCCAACTGGCGGCGGTTGCTGAAGCCGTTGAGCTTGAGCCCGGCAGCCACGTTGTCATAGATGCTCATAGTCGGGAAGGGATTGGGCTTCTGGAAGACCATGCCGATGCGGCGGCGCACGGTAACCGGCGAAACGCCTTTGCCATAGATATCAAGGCCGGAAATAGTGACTTTGCCTTTCACGGTGGCGTTGGGGAGGGTCTCATGCATGCGGTTGAGGCAACGCACAAAAGTAGACTTGCCGCAGCCGGATGGGCCGATGATGGCCGTGACCTGGCGGGAAGGGATTTCGAGTCCGATGTCGTGCAGGGCCTGGGTGCCGCCGAACCAGGCATTCAACTCCTGCACGCGGATGCCGGGATCCATATCAGTGTGCTCCCTTCAACATGCCGCGGCTGGTTGCGAACCTTACGAGAATCACGGTAGCCATAATGGAGAGGATCAGAACCAGCGCTCCAGCCCAGGCCATGCGGTGCCACTCCTCATAAGGCGAGATGGCATAGGCAAAAATCTGCAGGGGCAGGGCGGCGGTCGGTTGGTTGAGTTTGAGGTTCCAGAACTGGTTTCCAAAAGCGGTGAAGAGCAGAGGCGCGGTCTCCCCGGCAACGCGGGCACAGGCCAGCATGATGCTGGTGATGATGCCGGAGGCGGCGCTGGGCACGACCACGGAAAGCGTAGTGCGCCACTGCGGGATGCCAAGACCGAGAGCAGCTTCACGAACCGATTGCGGCACCATGAGCAGTACTTCTTCGGTGGTGCGGCAGACGGTGGGGATCATCATAATGCCGAGGGCGATGCCTCCGGCCAGCAGTGAGAAATGATGCTGGATGAGCACCACCAGCGCATAGACGGTAATGCCGATCACGATGGAAGGAATGCCGTTGAGCACGTCGGCGGTGAAGCGCACGATGTTGCCGGAGGCGTTGCGGCCGTACTCAGCGAGATAGATGCCGGAGCCCACACCCAGCGGTATGCCAATGAGGGCAGCGACACCCATGATCATGGCAGTGCCGACAATGGCGTTGGCCATGCCTCCCCCGGTCTCGCCCACAGGCTGGGGAATCCGGGTGAAGAAAGCCCAGGTGATGGAGCCGATGCCACGATAGATCACCGTTCCCATGATCAGGAAGAGCGGCATGAGCACCACCAGGGTGGCGCCGACAATAGCGCCGATCCCGAGGAAGTTCACGAAGCGGCGGCGGAAACTGATGTTATGCAATGTTCCTCGCAGGCATGCCGCGGGTAATGCTCCAGATCATGAACTGGGCAATGGCATTCACGATCAAGGTAATGGCGAACAGCACGAGCCCCACTTCTACCAGCGCACTCAAATGCATGTCACTGGTAGCTTCAGAGAATTCATTGGCGATCATGCTGGCCAGGGTGTATCCGGGAGCAAAGAGCGACCTGGCAATTTCAGGACGGTTTCCGATGACCATGGTCACAGCCATGGTTTCGCCAATGGCGCGTCCGAGGCCGAGAATAATGGCGCCAAAGATACCGGCGCGGGCATTGCGCAGTACGGCGATACGCAGCACCTCCCAGCGGGTAGCGCCCAGGGCCAGAGCAGCTTCACGTTGCTGCCGGGGCACCGCCAGCATGACCTCTCGCGAGATGGAGGTGATGATGGGCAGGATCATAATTGCCAGGATGATGCCTGCGGCCAGCATGCCAATGCCATATTTGGGGCCTTCAAAGAGGCCGGTCCACCCGAAATATCTGGCCAGGAAGGGCTGCCCTTCGGTGCGCAGCAAGGGAGCCAGAAAGAAGATTCCCCACAGGCCATAGATCACGCTGGGAATGGCAGCCAGCAGTTCCACCAGCAACGAGAGAATGCCGCGCAGCCTGCGCGGACAGATTTCAGTAATAAACAGCGCGGTACCCAGCGAGAGGGGAACCGCCAGCACCAGGGCCAGCAGAGACGAAACCAGGGTTCCATAGATAGCAGGCAGCGCACCGAAATTCTCAGCTACCGGGTCCCAGATGGAAGTGCTCAGGAACTTGAAGCCGAATTTCGCCATGGAGAGATGCGATTGCCGGACCAATTCAAAAGCGATCAGCCCCACGATCACCATCACCGACAGAGCGCAAAGGATGACCAGAGTGCGGAAAGTGCCGTCGGCAAAGGCGTTGTTCTTGGTCTGGAACTTGATCTTGAAGGCAGCAGGAACAAGGCTTAGCGGTTTGTCAGCGGCAGCGCCTGTGCCGTTACTGCTGGGAGATTCTGCGCCTGCCGGAGCGGAGTCCTGTTTGACCGGAAGCTTGATTTGGGCGCGCATGGTTAGTGATTTTAGGGTAGCAGGGGATTGTTAAAGCAGTGTTAAAGAGCAATTAGCAGCTAACAATGGCACTTAGCAAACCAAAACCTTTCACCACAGATGAACACAGATTCACACAGATAAAAAATGAAGGAAGATAAAAAGAAAACTGGCCTGCAGATTTCGCTGCAGGCCACTGAACTTCTTTGCCATGCATTCACCTCTGGCGACATTGATCAGGGGCTGAGTGCTGACTGCTGAGTGCTATTTTATGTCTTTAATCCGAGCCTTGATTTTTTCGACGACTGGTTTGGGCAGTGGGGCATAGTTGAGGGCGGTAGTCATGCCCTGGCCGCCGCTGATCATCCAGTTGAGGAAGTCGACAAACGTTTTCTCTTTGGTCTTGTCACTCCAATTTGTCGGCACCAGCAACCAGGTAAAGCTGCTGATCGGATAAGCGGCCTTGCCGGGAGCGTTGGTGATGGAGACGCGGAAATCATCGGGCATCTCTTTCACTGATGCGGCAGCCGCAGTGACGGAATCGAGGCTGGCTCTGATGAATTGTCCGGCGGCATTCTGAACGCTGCCGTAAGACATGTTGTTCTGCAGGGCATAGATCAACTCAACATAGCCGATAGCGCCTTCGGTCTGCTTCACCTGTCCGGCAACGCCTTCATTGCCCTTGGCGCCGAGGCCCACGGGCCAGTTCACGGCCGTGTTCTTGCCTACCTTGGTCTTCCAGGTATCGCTCACCTTGGAGAGGAAATCGGTAAAGATGTAAGAAGTTCCGCTGCCATCGGAGCGGTGGACAACAATGATGTCGGTATCCGGCAGCTTCACGCCGGAATTGGCTTTGGCGATGCGCCCATCGTTCCACTTCTTGATGTTGCCAAGGAAGATATCGGCCAGCACGTCGCCCGTGAACTTGAGTTCGCTGCTTATGCCGGGGATGTTATAGGTGGGCACGACTGCGCCCAGCACCGTGGGAATATGCAGCACCTTGAAGGGCGTGGCCTGAAGCTGTTGGTCGCTCATGGGGCCATCCGATGCGCCAAAATCAACCGTCTTGGACTGGAGCTGCTTGATGCCGCCGCCGCTGCCAATGGACTGGTAGTTGATCTGAACGTCCGGGTGCGCCTTGTGGTACTCATTGAACCACTTGGAGTAGATAGGGTAAGGGAATGTCGCGCCGGCTCCATTGAGATTTTCTTCAGCCGAGCAGAGCACGGTTAAACATACTATGGCTGCAAGTAGCCTGAGTAGTTTCATGTCTTATTTTTAATAGGATTTTGTTAAGGCAATATTAATGGCGGGTGAAAAAGGGATGAAAGAGATCGGGTAATGCAGAAGCATCCACAAGCCAGGAGAGTAACAGGGTATGACTTCAGTCATACCGCCATCAGCCTTAAATTAATGGCGGGTGAAAAAGAAATGAAACAGATCGGGTAATGCAGAAGCATCCACAAGCGAGGAGAGTAACAGGGTATGACTTCAGTCATACCGCCATCAGCCTTAAATTAATGGCGGGTGAAAAAGAAATGAAACAGATCGGGTGATGCAGAAAGCATCCACAAGCGAGGAGAGTAACAGGGTATGACTTCAGTCATACCGCGATCAGCCTTAAATCATTCGGCTTTAGCCGCTGCCAACTTCATCCTTCGCAGGTATGTCGAACAATATGGATAGGATTTTGTTAAGGCAATGTTAATGACGTATGAAAATGAGGTGAGACAGATCGGGTAATGCAGAAAGCATCCACAAGCGAAGAGAGTAACAGGGTATGACTTCAGTCATACCGCGATCAGCCTTAAATCATTCGGCTTTAGCCGCTGCCAACTTCATCCTTCGCAGGTATGTCGAACAATATGGATACTCTTCAGCAGACCGCACCAGACCAGCCTTTACGGGATTATTTTCAATGTAGCTTTTATGAGCAAGAAAGCTTTCGCGATCATAGACACGGTCTTCGGAAAAGCCTTTCTGCCAGACTTCTCCTTGAAAGCCGAGTTCTTTCTTCGCCCGATAGGAGAAATTGCCTTTGATCAATTGAACGGCTTTTTCGATGGTGAGATCTCCATCAAGCGTAACCAGCAGATGGAAATGGTCAGGCATAACGGTGAATTCGTGAATTTTGAATTTACCGGAATAAGAGCGAAGTACATCAATGAATAGAGTTGCCATACGGTCAGATTGCAGCAGCGCTCTTCTTCCAGCGGTAGCCGAGGTGACGAAGAAAGTACGAGAGTCTTCGCGAATGGAACTCGGGTGAGATTTGCGAGAAGGACGCGCCATGCAGGGGCTAAAGCCCAAATCATTATAGTAGATTATCGGCACGACTGAAGTCATGCCCTGTTACTTGTCTCGTCAGACCACACAGCATTTCACACGACGCCGTTATTAAACATGGCACCGAACTAAAGCAGGACATTTCTAGGCTTCATTCGCGGCTTAGTTTTGGTGTTTCCACTGAAACGAGAGGGAGCGAGAAGAAGAAGGTTGCTCCATGGCGGAGGGCGCTTTCGACGCGGACGGCGCCTCCGTGGTTCAACACGATGTGCTTCACGATTGCCAGGCCCAGGCCGGTGCCGCCGGTTTCCTTCGATCGGGCTTTATCGACGCGGTAGAAGCGCTCGAAGATGCGGGGCTGATGTTCGAGGGCGATGCCGGGGCCGAAATCGCGCACATAAAACTCCACACAGTTTTCAGAGTGTATGTCTGGGCCATCAATGCTGCCGCTGCCGGTTTTTCTGCCGATGTCGCTATCACAAACATCGACATTGCGGCTGCTGATCTGTGCATCGCGGCTACTGCTGTCCTTGGGGCCAACACCGCAGGTTCTGGCGCCCAGCAAAATGCGCTTCCCTGCCCCGGCGTACTTGATGGCATTGTCAATGAGGTTGGAAAAGACCTGATGAATCGCGTCCGCGTCTACGATGACGGTCGCGCTCAGCGAAGCCTCGATCTCCAACTGCACGCCGTTGCCGTTTTCCTGGGCGGTCTGGCGGAAGTTGCGCAGCGCATCCTGAAGAAGCGAATCGACAGAGATGGGATGCAACTCCAGCTTGCGCTCGCCGGATTCGACGCGGGCGAGGGTCAGCAGATCTTCGGTGAGGCGGGACATGCGCGCAGCATTCTTTTTGATGATCTCGAGGAATTCGTGAGCATTGCCGTTCACCCCGGCACTGGTGTCAAGCAGGGTTTCGGTGTAGCCCTGAATGGAGGTCAGCGGGGTGCGCAGTTCGTGAGAGACGTTGGCGATGAAGTCCCGGCGGGTCTTTTCGACGCGCTCAACCTCGGTGAGATCGTGGAGCACGGCAACGGCGCCTCCATCGGGCAGCGGGGCGGTGGTGGCCTGAAGAATCTGTCCGGGAGCAAGAGTGGCAACCCGGGTGGTGAGCACTGCGTGGTTTTTCATCGAGTCGGTAAGAATCTGCAAGAGGCCGGGATCGCGAATCACGTGCACAACTGACTTACCGATGTGCGAACCACCGGGAAGCAGCCGGGCCATGGAGCCATTGAGCCAGCGAACCTTCTGGACGGGAGAGACGGCGATCACAGCCTCCTGCATGCTATTGAGCAGGGTTTCGAGTTCCTGGCGGCTGTATTCGAGCGCAGTGAAGGTCTCCTGAAGGTGGCGGGCAGTCTTATCGAGAGCGACGGCGACTTGAGAGATTTCGTCAGAAGAAGGATCGTCGATGCGGGCGGCGAAGTCTCCCTGGGCGATGCGCCCGGCAAAGCCCATGATCTTCTGCAAGCGACGGGAGATAGACTGCGCAGCAATGGCAGCCAGCAGAGTGGAAAGAAGCAGGGCGATGGCGGAGCCCTGCATCAGTTTGTTGCGGCCTTCAGCTACTGCGTTGCGGATAGCAGAGAGCGGATAGGCAAGGCGCACCGCCCCGTTTTTTACGGGCGCGGCAACATAGAGGAACTCGATGCCGAGAGTGTGGCTGGTGCGCGAATCGCTGCCGGTGGAGTTTTTCAAGGCCCGCTGAAACTCCGGGCGGGTGGCATGGTTCTCCATGGTTTCCGCATCGGCTTCAGAATCGGCCAGCACTTTGCCGGAGGTAGTAATCACGGTAACACGGGCGTCGGCTGATTTAGAGACACGGGCGACCAACTGCTGCAATTGAGGATTGTTTACGTCCTGCAGTTCATCGGCAAAAAGCGCAGCTTTCTGAGTAAGGGATTGCTGAATCTCACTGCGCAGCGAGCTTTCCCAGGTCTGGCGGATGGAGAAATCGATGATGATGGTGGCGATTACGACGAGAAAGAAAGCATAAGCGAGGAGCTTGAGGAAGATGCGGCTCCTCATTTGGGGGCCTCAAAGCGATAGCCCGCACCCCGCACCGTCTTCAAATAACGCGGATTTTCCGGATCGCGCTCGATCTTCTCGCGCAGCTTGCGCACATAGACATCGACGGAGCGGGGAGTGACAAAGCTGGTGTCACGCCAGACGGCATCCAGAAGCTGGTCACGGGTGAAGACCTTTCCGGCATGGCTGGCGAGATGGTAGAGCAGGCGGAACTCGGTGGCGGTGGTCATCTTAGGCTCGCCGCTAACAGTGAGAATCATGGAGGAGCTGTCAATCTCCAGATCGCCGAGATTGATGACCGCGGGCGGCAGCGGGCGTTCACTGCGCCGCAGCACGGCTTTCACGCGGGCCACCAGCTCGCGCGGGCTGAAAGGTTTGGTCACGTAGTCGTCGGCGCCCATTTCCAGGCCGACGATGCGGTCGGTCTCATCGGTTTTGGCGGTAAGAAAAATGATAGGAACACCTGCGATATTGTTGCCGCCCTGGCGAATCTGGCGGCAGAGTTCAAGGCCGTCGCCGCCCGGGACCATGATATCGAGAAGGAAGAGCGAGGGGCGGTCTTTCTGCGCCTCGGAGAGTACCTGGTTGGTGGTGGAAAAAGCGCGGACGCGGTAGCCGGCCACTTCCAGATGATGACGAAGCAGGCGGGAGATGTCGTTATCGTCTTCCACCACAAAGATCTTGTGATTCGAGGCCATCAGGATGCCCTTTTCTATGCCTGAGTTGAGTGGTGTTACCGGACAGAGTACATGAGAAATGTTAAGGGAGTGTGAAAGAAGCTGCCAGGGCTTTTGCTGTTAGCTATTGGCTCTTGGCTTCTGAATCGCAGAGGATGCAGCGCAATTTGGCCGCTGATGAACGCTGATCTATCCAGCAACACTGGGCAGAGTGGCTATATAAATATCCGCCGGGTATATCTACCAGAGGACAACCTCGAAACAATTGCGCAACATCTCAGAAGCAACTCTAGAAGAAAGTCCCATCGTTAGACCCACAATTCACCCCCAACGTTCCCAGTTTCGAGGAAACATTCATGCGAAATCTGCTTGCCGCTTTGTGTTTTGCTTTCCTTACAGTCATGAGTTTTGGTCAAAGCGTGACTGTGACTAACTCGATGGTCAAGGTGCATCCTGGAGATGGGCCTGGGCCGGGCACCAGCGCCGAGATCCATGCGGCGCAAAACGAATTTGAAGCTTTCCAGGTGATCGTGACCGGCCCGGCGACCGGGGTTTCCGCCACTGCGCCAACGCTGACCGGGCCGGGTGGCGCTACGATTCCGGCCTCTGAAGTGCGTTTGTACCGCGAGGCATACCTGAACATTACAACCGCCTCGAACACCGAGGGCAGCACCGGCATGTGGCCAGACGCGCTGGTGCCCGACGTGGATGAGACCAACAACGAAAAGCGCAACGCTTTTCCGTTTGACGTGCCTGCGGGCGAAAACCGGGTGATCTGGGTGGAGGTTCATGTGCCCAAAGGACAGACTGCGGGCACATATACCGGCACCTTGAGCGTTACGGGATCAGGCCTTGGAACCCAGAGCGTACCGGTGACGCTGCTGGTGTGGAACTTCGAGCTGAACTCGACCAGTTCGCTGGCTTCGACTTTCGGCATGGGATGGGATGATGCCTGCGTTGCGCATTTTGGCAGCTATGACGCATGCGGAGGCGATGCCGGGGTGGAGCGGATGCACGTGATGTATGCGGAGTTCATGCTCAATCATCGAATCACCGCGGACGTGGTTTACACCGGGCCCACGAGTTGCACAGGTTCAAGCTGCGACTGGACGCACTTTGATTCGGTCTATGGCGCTCTATTCGATGGAACAGATTCGAAGGTGAGACTGCAGGGCGCACAACAGACCTCCATACGGTTTGTATGGAGCGGCGGATACAATCCCGATCACTACACGGCCTGGGCGCAGCACTTCCGCTCAAAGGGCTGGTTTGACCGTACTTATGACTACACCTGCGACGAGCCGCCGGCAACCTGCGCGTGGACAGACATCCCGAACCGCGCTTCGGTGGTGCACACAGCCGATGCGCAATTCCGCACACTGGTCACCACGACCATTGCAGATGCGAATAATAACGGGGTGACCAGTTCGATCAACATCCTTTCGCCAGTGGTTAACTACATGGATGACAAGGCGGGCAATTCACAATTCACCGGCAACCAGCGGTCTACGTATAACTCTTTTCTCACGAACACCAATAACCGGCTGTGGTGGTACCAGAGCTGCATGAGCGAGGGTTGCGGCAACCCGCCGAAAGATCCTTACTTCACCGGATGGCCGAGCTTCATGGTGGACGTAAACGCGGTGCAGAACCGCTCGCAGGGCATGCTGAGCTGGCTGTATGGGGTGAGCGGCGTGCTGTATTACGAGACGACGCTGCACCTGGATACGGCGTGGAGCAGCGTCTATGACTTTGGCGGCAATGGCGACGGAACGCTGCTGTATCCGGGCAAGCCTTCAGTCATTGGCGGCACGACCGACGTTCCGGTGGCGAGCATCCGGCTGAAGATGATTCGCGATGGATTTGAAGATTATGAATACATGAAGATGGTTTCTGACCTGGGCGATCCAAACTTTGCACAACAGACCGGGCAGGCACTATTCCCTGATGTGTTCGCTTCCAACCAGACGCCTGCGGCGCTCTCGAATGCAAGAGAGCAGTTGGCGCAGCGCATCCTGCAATTGAAGGGACAAGGCGGGCCGACGGTGAGCATGACCGCACCGGCGAACGGCTCGACGGTTTCCGGAACCATCACGCTTTCGGCCACGGCCTCTGATCCCCATGGCGTAGCGGGAGTTACCTTCCTGGTGGACGGCACCGCGACCGGCAGCGAGGTCACCACTTCGCCCTACACCATGCAGTACAACACGACCGTATTGGCAAACGGCAGCCACACGTTTGCGGCACGGGCGCGCAACACAGCAGGAGCAACCACCACCAGCACTGCGGTTACAGTAACGGTGAGCAACAGCGGAGGCGGCACAGGAGCGCTGGCCGTGACCACGGCGATGGCTCTGTCGCCCGCGTCCCCGGTGGTGAACCAATCGACTACGGCCACGTTCACGGTGAAGAACACGGGAACAGCGGCCATGACGATTCAGTACTTCCTGGTGGGAGCGCGTGATCCGTCGAACGCCAACGTGGACTTCCCGGCTTCACCCACGGTTACGCTACAACCGGGACAGAGCTACACGTACTCCGGCTCGCGTTCGTTCGCAACTACGGGCACGTACTCAGCATGGCCTGCGTATTTTGACGGCACCAACTGGATCCAGCTTGCGACCCCGGTGAACTTCACGGTGGGAGCGGCGGGGCCGGGAAAGATCACACTGGTCACGGCGCTGGCGTTGTCGCCAACTTCGCCGGTGGTGAACCAGTCGACGACTGCTACCTTCATGGTACAGAACACGGGCGGCTCGGCGATCAGCGTGCCTTACTTCCTGGTGGGAGCACGCGATCCGGCGAATGGAAACGTAGACTTTCCGGCATCAGCTTCCGTGACCCTGCAGCCAGGACAGCAATACACGTATTCCGGCTCCCGCTCGTTCGCAACCACAGGCACGTATACGGCCTGGCCTGCTTATTTTGATGGAACGAACTGGATACAGCTTGCGACACCGTCGAGCTTCACGGTGCAGGCGCCATCACCGGGAAATATCACGCTGGTAACGGCGCTGGCACTCTCACCTGCGGGTCCGGCGGTGGGACAGTCAACCACAGCTACCTTTACGGTACAAAACACGGGAGGATCGCCAATCAGCGTGCAGTATTTCCTGGCAGGAGCGCGTGATCCTGCAAATGCCAACGTGGATTTCCCGGCGTCGGCGGCAGTAACGCTGCAACCGGGACAGTCCTACAGCTATTCAGGCACGCGGTCGTTCTCGACGGCGGGAACGTACACGGCATGGCCTGCATATTTCGACGGGACGAACTGGATACAGCTCGCGAATCCGTCGAGCTATTCGGTGCACTAAGGCAGCCCTTAGTACTTAGCCAGTAGCACTTAGCAAAACCTGCTTGGGGAAGCCTCGTGGCTTGTGAGGCTTCCTCTTTGCAATACTGATTTTCTTTTCGCCGCTGATGAACGCTATTAACGCTGAAAAACCAAATCAAAACCACAGATCAGATTTTCATGTAGGCCAAAAGCTAAGTGCCAAGTGCTATTTGCTAGCTGCTCTTGATGAATTTCAATGCGGCGGAGTTCATGCAGTAGCGCTGCCCGGTGGGTGCGGGGCCGTCGGGGAAAATGTGTCCCAGGTGGGCGTCACAGCGCTTGCAGGAGACGGCGATGCGGCGCATGCCGAAGCTGCGGTCTTCGATGGCGGCGACATTCTCTTCGGCGACCGGCGCATAGAAGCTGGGCCAGCCGGTGCCTGATTCAAATTTCGTTTCGGAATTGAAGAGGGCGGCGCCGCAGCAGGCACAGCGGTAGAGGCCGTGCTCGTGGTTGTCCCAGTATTCGCCGGTGAAAGGACGTTCGGTGCCCTCGTGGCGGGCGACTTCAAAGACATTGGGAGGGAGTTCGGCGCGCCATTCAGTTTCGCTTTTTACGACCTTGGGAGCTTCGATGGTCTGCTGGCGCTCGCCGGAATCGGAGAACTCGACGATCTTCACTGTATTGGGCATGGAGACAGTATAAATTTTTACCGCGGAGCGCGCAGCGATCGCAGAGGAAACAAGTATTTAGTTCTTAGAGCATTTTAGTTCTTAGAGCATTTTAGATTGAGGTGTAGGGAATTCACTCACCCCCTTGTCATTCCGACCGCAGTCCGACCGACGTAGGAGGGAGGACGGAGTGGAGGAAACCCGAGGATGTCTGCTTCACCATTGCTATTACAAGGTGTTCTCACGGAATTGTTGAAAGCGCACGCATGATGCTTGCAAGGTAATGAGCGGAGCGAAAGAACCGGCATGCAACTTGGCAATCCCTATATTATTTTCGAAACTGCTCTACGCGATCAGAATCGTCATTCCGACAAAACAAAAGATCGGCGATAGTCATTTCCCGGCGTGGTCGATTTCGAATTGGACCAGGGCTTTGAGTTGGTCGTAGGGGATGTTGGCGGGGCCGACTACGCGGCGTCCGTTGATGAAGACGGTAGGCGTGGAATTCACGTCCACGGATTTCCCCAAGTCCATTGATTTATTGACACGGGCGGCGGTTTCAGGAGTGGCGGCGCAGGCTGCGAGCTTCTGCGCATCGAGACCGGCGCCAGTGGCGAGTTCCTTCAGTTTGTCATCAGCCGTGGCCAGGGCGATGCTGCCCTGGTTTTCGAAGATACTATCAATGTACTTCCAGAAAGCATCAGGATTCATGCGCGCAGCGCAATCGGAGTACTCAGCGGCTTTCATTGCCCATGGATGGATATTCGCAGGCAGCGGAAACTGCTGGAAGACATAACGCACCTGGGGAAAATCGGCAGCCAGCTTTTCCAGAATGGGCTGGGCGGCCTTGCAGTGCGGGCACTCCAGGTCACTGAACTCAATCATGGAGATGACTGGAGCCTGCGGACCGCGGGCCGGGCCATCGGCGGCTTTCAGCTTCTGCCGGGCGGGCGCAAAGGGATTGGGGCCGAAGGGTATGAGTTCGCCCACAATGGCGTTCTGGCCATCGGCACTGATATAGAGATGCACCGGAGCCTGCTTGTTCATGGAGAGCAGCACATCGGCCATGCCGGGGATAGGCGCTTCGCGAACCTCATAGATCTGCCAGGTGACGGCGGGATCGTAGCCGAAGTTGCGCGTCATGGCAGCTTCGATCTGTATCCTGGAAGGAAGATTGTCAGATGGCACGGCAGGCGCGGCAGGCGCGGCGCCGGTCTTCTTCTTCTGTGTGGCGGTTTGTGAAGCGGCCAGCGCGGCAAGCAGCAGCGCAGAAAGAAAGATTGCAGTCAGTTTTTTGGTGTTCATTTTCATCAGACTTCCGTTTTCTGGGCGATGGGAAAACGGCGTCCCAGCCCAAAGGCTTTAGGTGTAACTTTTATTCCGGGCGCGGCCTGCTGGCGCTTGTATTCGCTGCGTTCGATCATGCGAATCACGTCACGCACCAGCTTAACGTCATAACCGCGTTCAGCCGCGATCTGCTCGGCGGTGCGATAGTCCTCGACGTAATCTTCAAGGATATTATCGAGCACGTCATAGGGCGGGAGCGTGTCACTATCCCTCTGGCCGGGACGCAGCTCCGCTGATGGCGGCTTGGTCAATGTAGATTCAGGAATCACAGGCTTAATAGAGTTTACGTAATGACTGAGGCGATAGACCAGAGTTTTCGGGACATCGGAGATTACGGCGAGGCCGCCCACCATGTCTCCGTAAAGCGTGCAGTAGCCAACACCCAGCTCCGACTTGTTGCCGGTGGTGAGCACCAGTCTATTGAATTTATTGGACAGAGCCATGAGGATAGCGCCGCGAATGCGCGCCTGCAGATTTTCCTCTGTGACATCTTCAGGCAGACCGGCAAAGACGGGCGCCAGGGTCTCGCGGTAGGAGTTGAAGATTTCTGCAATGGGCACGACTTCAAAGCGGATGCGGAGTTTGCAGGCAAGTTCGCGCGCATCTTTCACGCTGTGTTCGGATGAATACTGGCTGGGCATGGCGATGCCCATCACGGCCTCAGGGCCGAGGGCATCGACGGCAATGGCAGCAGCGAGGGCGGAATCGATCCCTCCACTGAGGCCGATGATCACGCGCTCGAAGCCGCATTTGTGGACGTAATCACGCGTGCCGAGGACGAGCGCGGCATAGGCGCCGGCCTCCTCGCCCTGTATCTGCTCGTGCATGTCTCCCTTGAGGGTTTCGGAGTCGAAGTAGACGATGTCTTCTTCGAAGGATTTTGCCTGGGCGACGATGCGCCCGTCGGGAGCGATCACCACGCTGGAGCCATCGAAAACCAAACTGTCATTGCCGCCGACCTGATTGACCATCGCTACAGGAACCTTGTTGTCATGGGCGATGGTTTCGAGCATCTTGTTGCGCAGCTCGCGCTTGCCGATGTGAAAAGGCGAAGCCGAGATGTTGAGAACAAAGTTGGCCCCGGCGTGCAGGAGTTCGTCTACAGGATCGATGTTGTAAAGACGGCGGTGCCAGAAATGCTTGTCATTCCAGGCGTCTTCGCAGATGGTGAGCGCCACCTGGCGTCCATTGAGCGAAATAAGCTGTTGAGAAGGCGCGGGCGCGAAGTAGCGCATTTCGTCAAAGACATCATAGGTAGGCAGCAGCATCTTGGACTGAATGAATTCAATGTTGCCATTGCGTAGCAGCGCGGCCGAGTTCATCACGGATTTTCCGGTCTCGACGCTGGCCGGCGAGACGAAGCCGCAGATGATGGAAATTCCAGGGACGGTGCGGGCAATATCCTGGGTGACCTGCTGGCTGCGGGCGACGAAGGCGGGTTTTTCGACGAGATCGCGAGGAGGATAACCGCAGACCGCGAGTTCGGGAAAGAGGATGAGTTGGGCTCCGGCAGCCTGGGCCTGTTGCGCGTAACTGATGATCCTTCTTGAGTTTCCGCTGAAATCACCTACCGTGGGGTTAATCTGCCCAAGCGCCATCTTCACGTATTCAGTTTAAACCTCGCGCGTGGAGACAGTCACGTTTTGATTTACCGCACCAGTCACGTTTTGATTTACCGCGAAGGACGCAAATGTAAAACCCTTACCGCTGATTGCGCAGATTACCGCTGATTAGAGCGGGGGAGTTGAGCGATCGGTTGGTGGTGGGGTGGGAGATGGGGGTTGCTCTTGCCCATCAGTGCCCCACTGCGGGACTGACTTATGGTCGTTGACACCGCCGCTGGTACTGCTGCCAGACGATGATCCAGTGGATGATGTAGAGGCGGTGCGCTGGGCCATGGGGTCATCCTGCTCATCGGCGTGCTTGAGCGTAGGCCGCTTCGCCGGTTGGTCCATATGTGCCTGAGATTCTTTCTGAGCGGCCTCTGCATTGGGGTCCTGGCCTTGGCCGGTGACAGAGGCGAGGGAGACCACGCCTTCCTTTACATCCACCTCTTTTTCGGTCTTCACCATGGTCGCGCCGCCGACCTTCATAGTCTTGATCATGTAGACTTCATCGCCATGGAAGCGGACGAAGGTGACATCCTGGGGAGGAGCACCGTAAATCCACTCTTCGTATTCCCGGCCCTTTTCGTCTTTCTCGCGCAGCTTTTGCGGCGGACGCTCTTTGGCCATGACTACCATGTCACGATTCATGCCCACGAGAACCTCATGGTTCTTGATGGCCTGCTTGACCTTCGGAGGAACCGTATCGAGATAAACCTCGGAGGCGGATTTCACCGACCAGTCAATGACCGGGCTGAGAAGCTGCTTCAACTCGGGGCCGGTCATCTCCGGAACATATTTCTTGAATTCCAGGGAGAAGGCGGCTCCGGTGGGCTGGGCCTGATTGGGATCGCCACCGCCAGCGGCTCCGCCCATTCCCATGATTTCTACATGTTGGTACCACTTGCTCTTTTTCTTGGGGCCGCCATTGATCTCGAGATAGATCGACTTTTCGTGGAAAGCAATGTTGGTGATCTGTACGCGGTCACCGAGCTTGGCGGCGGAACCGTAAGTCTGGGCAAGCTGGTAGAGGCGGTCGTCATGGGGAGTGACTTTGCCCTCGGGGGTAATGATGATGTCCTTGTACGCCAGCGGCATGGTTTTGCGCACCCGCACGAATTCGGCATTGATGAGCTGCACGAGTTCCAGCCGGGTGCCGTCCGTCAGTTTGGGACGTTTATCAAGGTTCGGCGGAGGCGCGGGTGCGGCTGGCGCGGGCTGGTCGAGATTCTGCTGCTGGGCATTCTGCGGCTGACTCTGGGCCGCCGAGAAAGCAGATGGAGCCATTACCAGAGCTAATGCCAGAGGACGGATTAGAAAGCTTCGCATGACGGAACACCCTGCGGCTGCTTAGCCTATTATTCTCTCCCATTCGGGGGAATTCAACTCAGGTGCAAGCAGCCATGAATTTAGATGCCCAAAACCTTACCGCTGATGACGCTGATTTTGCTGATAAAACAACGGCTTACCACAGATAAACACAGATGCACACAGATATGAATTGGAATAAAGCCCCTCAATAGAACGATAAGCGAGCAATTCAATGCATAAAAAGATCACCCCGATCTCCCGATCACCGGATCTCCCGATTCTTTTAGACTCCGAAGTTGGATTTGTGGGCTTTGCCGCTTATGGTGAGGCCGTCGCGAGAGACGGTGGCCGGAAGGACGTGCCCGCCGTAGCTGCGCAGGGTCTGTGTGACGCGTTCCTGGGCTTCAGGATCGGTGAGCAAGACGATGCAGCCGCCGCCTCCGGCGCCACAGACCTTGGCGGCTACCGCGCCGTTGCGCATGGCGATCTTGATCAACTTCTCAATGGCCGGCGTGGTGATGCGGGGCGAGTTGGTCTTGCGCAGCTTCCATTCTTCACGCAAGAGGCGGGCGATTTCATTCCAGTCCGCAAGCGCAAGCGCCTGGTGCATAGAGCGGGCGATAGCGCCGATGTTTTCGAAGTTTTTGTAGATACGGGCTTTGCCGTTGAGGTGATCCTGAAAGACCTTCCAGTTGTTGATTCCAGACTGGCGCGGCACTCCGGTGTAGGCCAGAACGAAACGGCGGTCGAGTTCTTCAGGAGCAATGGCAATGGCTTCGCGGTGGATGCCGTCCACATCCAGGTGTATCGCGCTCACGCTACCGTAGAGCGCCGGGTAGTAATCCTGGCATCCGGTGGGCACGCGGATGAGTTGGGCTTCGACGTTCTGCGCTATGACGCGGATTTCTTCGCGGTCCAGCTTGCGTCCGGTGAAGCGGGCCAGCGCGGCGGTGGTGGCGATCATGAGCGCCGACGAACCGGAAATGCCTGCCCCGGCGGGGGATTCAGAGTTGGTCTCGATTTCAATGCCGCCTTCAGGAGCGAAAAAGCGCAGCAGATAAGCGGCGAGCGGATGACGATAACGGCGGGCGGAGCAGAGAGCGTCAAAGCTGGGAAATTCTTCTTCGCGCTGCGTGTCTATGGACTTCAGGTGGATGCGCGTGCCGGGCAGCGGGGTGATACGACATCGGGTCAGTATGTTGACGGCGAAATTGACGGTGACTGCGCCGGGGTGAAAGAGGTAGAGCGGCCAGATATCCATGGTGCCGCCGGCAAGATCAACCCGGCAGGGGGCGTGCGCAACGATCGTTCCGTTTTCTGGCAATCAGGCTTCCGTAAAGAAGTGCGCCATCTGGCGGAATTTGCTGTAGCGGCTTTCGAGCAGGTCATGAACTGATTTGCTTTTCAGTTCGGTGTAGGTGCGTGCCAGAACTTCATTGACCATGGCAGCGGCGGAATCGTGATCGAGATGCGCGCCGCCGTCCGGCTCAGGAATGATCTCATCGATGATGCCCATCTCCAGCAGATCGGGTGGAGTAATGCGCAGCGCCTGCGCGGCAATCTCTTTCTTGGAGGCATCACGCCACATGATGGAGGCGCAGCCTTCCGGCGAAATGACGGAATAGACGGAATTTTCCATCATGTAGACGCGATCGGAGACAGCCAGGGCAAGCGCGCCTCCGCTGCCGCCTTCGCCGGTGATGGTGGTGATAATAGGCACCTCAATGCGGGCCATTTCGCGCAGGTTGCGGGCAATGGCTTCGGCTTGTCCGCGCTCTTCAGCGCCGAGGCCGGGATAGGCGCCGGGGGTATCGACAAAAGTAAAGATAGGGCGGCCGAATTTTTCTGCGAGCTTCATGCAGCGCAGTGCCTTGCGGTAGCCTTCAGGATTGGCCTGCCCGAAGTTGCGGTAGACGCGCTGCTTGGTATCGCGTCCTTTCTGGTGGCCGATGACCATAACTTCCTCGCCTTGGTAGCGGGCCATGCCGCAGACGATGGCCGGATCGTCGCCGAAAGAGCGGTCACCGTGAATCTCGCTCCAGTCAGAGAAAAGGCGCTCTACATAATCAAGGGTGAAAGGGCGCTGAGCATGGCGGGCCAGCTCGGTTTTCTGCCATGCATTGACGTGAGCGCGGATCTGCTCGCGCAGGAAATTGATCTGGTGATGAAGATGCTTGAGCTTGAGATGAGCGTCCTGATCATGCCCGGCCTTGGCTTCAAGCTGGGCAATCTGCTCTTCAATCGCTTTTAACTGCCTCTGCGCTCTAACTGCGGGATCCAAATTACTCTAGCTCCTGGCTGCTGGCTTCTAGCCAAACCCTTTGCGTAATGACGCTGCAATTGCCGGCGCAAAGAAGCGGTGAAAACCTCAGCTACATCGTTAAGGGCGAGCGTCTTGGGTCTTGAATGAGCTAGGAGCCAGAAGCTGGCTAGTAGCTCGATTAGTCAATGATCTGGACGCTGCCGCGGCCGAACAGTTCTTCCACCCGTGCCATGAAAGAACGGTCTGGACAAACATTATATCCGGCAGGCTCCATCACCACCATGAAGTCACCCGGACGGTCAACGCTGAACATGAGCTTGGCCTCGCCTTTGCGGTCCTGGCAGATAGTGTGGAGGGCGTCCACGCTGGCCGCGGTGGCGGTATCAAGCGGAACGCGGATGCGGATGGAGCGCGGCAGTTTAGGCTGCGCTTCTTCCAGCGACTGAAGCTGGCTGATGGCGACCTTGGGATTGGAGCCTTCTTCCACGCGCACGCTGCAATGCACCAGCATGGGGATTTCCTGCTTCAACATGCCCTGAAGGCGTTTGTAGGCCTCAGGAAAGATGATGGCCTCGACGGTTCCGGTCATGTCTTCGAGAACGGCCTGAGCGTAGAGGTCGCCCTTCTTCGACTTGAGCACGCGGACATTGCTGATCACGCCGGCAGTGCGTACCTCATCGCGGCCGGTGCCGGTCTTCATGTTGCTGATGGCTTCAGCGGTGAGGGCGCGGAAGTCCTGCAGCTTGTCGGCATATTTTTCCAGCGGGTGGCCGGTGATGAAGAAGCCAAGGACTTCTTTCTCGTAGCTAAGGCGCTGATGCTCGTCCCATTCGGGGACGGTGGGCAGCTTCTCGCTATCGCCATTGGCGGAGTCCTCCTGCTGGAAGACGCCGAACAATCCATGCTGGCCCATTTCGGCGTCACGGTGCGATTTCTGGGCGCGCTCCATGGCTTTATCGAGAACGGCCATGAGTTGAGCGCGGTTGCCGAAAGCATCCATGGCGCCGCTCTTGATGAGCGATTCGATCACCCGCTTGTTGAGCAGGCGCAGGTCAACCTTCTCGCAGAACTCATAAATGGAACGGAAGCTGCCGACCTCCTTGCGCGCCTGCACGATGGACTCGATGGCGTTGCGGCCCACGTTCTTCACGGCGGCCAGGCCAAAGCGGATGGCCTCGCCGTGGGGAGTGAAGTAGGCATCGCTGACATTGATGTCCGGCGGCTCAACGGAAATACCCATTTCGCGGCACTCGTTGATGTACTTCACTACGTTATCGGTGTTGCCGGTCTGCGAGGTAAGCAGCGCGGCCATAAACTCGACCGGATAATGAGTCTTGAGATAGGCGGTGTGATAAGCCAGCAGGGCGTAGGCGGCGGAGTGCGACTTGTTGAAGCCGTATCCGGCGAACTGCTCCATGAGATCGAAGATGTGGCCGACTTTTTTCTCAGGCAGGCCACGCTCGATGGCGCCTTTGACGAAGCGGTCGCGCTGCTTGGCCATCTCTTCAGGATTCTTTTTGCCCATGGCGCGGCGCAGCAGATCGGCTTCACCGAGCGAGTATCCGGCGAGCACGTTGGCGATCTGCATGACCTGTTCCTGGTAAACGATCACGCCCAGGGTTTCTTTTAAGAGTGGCTCAAGCTCAGGCAGTTCGTATTCGACTTTGCGGCGGCCCCACTTGCGCTCGATGAAATCGTCGATCATTCCGCCCTGAATAGGGCCGGGACGATAGAGAGCGTTCAAGGCCGTGAGATCTTCAACAGAGCTGGGCTTGTAGCGGCGCAGCACATCAGTCATGCCGCCGGATTCAAACTGGAAGATGCCGCTGGTCAATCCCGTGTGGAAGACCTTTTCGTAGGTCTGGGCATCGTCCCAGGGGATTTTATCGAGATCGATAGCGCCGTGGCGCTGCTCGATGAGCTTGAGCGCATCGTCCACGATGGTGAGCGTGGTGAGCCCCAGGAAGTCCATCTTGAGCAGGCCCATCTTTTCGATCGCCTTCATGTCATAGGCGGTCACGATTTCGTCGTTCTTGGTCTTGTGCAGCGGGACGAGATCGGTAAGCGGCTTGGGAGCGATCACCACTCCGGCGGCATGCACGCCGGAGTTGCGCACCAGGCCTTCGAGTTTGAGCGCCGTGTCAATCAGTTCGCGCACCTGCGGCTCGCTGTCATAAGCCTGTTGCAATGGCGGCGAATCTCTCAGAGCATTTTTGATCTCGATATTGAGGGTGTTGGGCACCATCTTGGCAATGCGATCAACATCGTTGTAAGGGATATCCATGGCGCGGCCCACGTCTTTGATCGCGGCCTTGGCGGCCATGGTGCCGAAGGTGATGATCTGGGCCACGTTTTCGCGGCCGTATTTCTGGGTGACGTAGTCGATGACCTGTCCGCGGCGGTTCATGCAGAAATCGATATCGATATCAGGCATGGAGACGCGTTCAGGATTGAGGAAGCGCTCGAACAGCAGTTCGTTCTGCAAGGGATCGATGTTGGTGATGCCCATGGCGTAAGCGACGAGCGCGCCTGCGGCTGAGCCACGCCCCGGTCCCACGGGAATCTGGTTTTCGCGGGCGTAGCGGATGAAATCCCAGACGATCAGGAAGTAGCCGGAGAACTTCATCTGCTGAATGATGGAGATTTCACGCGAGAGGCGCTGCTCGTACTCAACGCGGGATTTCTTGAGGCGTCCGGCAGCTTCAACTTCGCGCAGGACTTCCCAGCGACGGGCGAAACCCTCGCGGGCCACATGCTCGAAATAGCTATCTAAAGTGTGGCCTTCAGGGACTTTGAATTCCGGGAAGGGATCTTTGACCTTGTTGAGCTTGAAGTTGCAGCGCTCGGCGATGGCCAGGGTGCGCGAGAGAATGTCGGTCCGGTCCTTGAAGACGCGCGCCATCTCATCGGCGGATTTCACGAAGAACTGATTCGTCTGGAACTTCAGGCGATTGGTTTCATGAATGGATTTGCCGGTTTGAACGCAGACCAGGACGTCCTGAGCGTGAGCATCATCTTCACAGAGATAGTGGCTGTCATTGGTGGCCACCATGGGAATGCCCAGCTCTTTTTCCAGGCGGAATAGATCGGCGTGGATACGCTTTTCTTCTTCGAGTCCCTGATCCTGAATTTCGATGAAAAAATTCTCAGGGCCGAAGACCTCGCGATAGAACCCGGCGGCGTTGCGGGCTGATTCATACTTGCCCGCCATCAGTTGCTCACAGACTTCGCCAGCGAGGCAGCCGGAGAGACCGATTAAACCTTTGCTGTGCTCGGCCAGAAACTTCTTGCTGATGCGCGGCTTGTAATAGAAACCATAGCGCGATGCTTCAGAGGTGATCTTGATGAGGTTCTTGTAGCCTTCTTCGTTTTCGGCGAGCACCAGCAGGTGGTTGTAAGTGTCGCCTTCGGGCGGGGCACGATGGTCGTCTTTCTTGCAGACGTACAGTTCGCAGCCCACAATGGGTTTCACGCCCGCTTTTTCCGCCGCATCCACAAAGTGCACGGTGCCGTAGATGTTGCCGTGGTCGGTCATGGCGACCGCCGTCTGGCCTATCTCGGAGACACGCTTGACCAGCTTTTCGACGTCGCAGGCGCCGTCAAGCAGAGAGTAATCCGTATGCAGATGTAGATGGACGAATTCAGACATTCTCGGGGGTTGATTATCTCCTAATTATAGCTGTGGGAGAGTGTGGAAAAGAAGCAATCGGCATCGTCGTTTTTATGTACCGCAAAGGACGCTAAGGGCGCAAAGGTGACACGAGCAGTCAGTACTTAAAAGCCATCTCATAAATGCGCTTTAGCAATCGGTGGAAGAGCGGGCCTTCAGGCCCGCGTTACAGTCCGTGATGAAAATAGGGCTTTAGCCGTGGTGGCAACGCCGCTACAGCATTTATGAGATGAGTTGCAGTATTTAATTCTTAGGGAAAAACTGCCAAGCTTTCAGATAAATCAGCGCAGTCTTTCTTTATTCCGCTATTTTTTCTTCTTCACCGGAGCGGCCTTCTTTTTCGCTGGTTTGGGAGCAGGCTTACTCGCCTTCTTTACAGGTGCTGCTTTCTTGGCAGCGGGCTGCTTTGTTGGAGTTGGCTTGGGCGTTTGCTTCGCGGGTGCTGCAGGCGCTTTGCCTTTTGCTTCTGCTTCTTTTGCTTCTTTTTTGGGCGCAGCTTCTTTGCCACCCTTCGTCGGCGCGGGCGCGGGTGCTGGAGCAGCAGGTTGTGCCACGGGAGCGGCACCGGCGACAGCAGTGGCTGCTTTAGGTTTGCGTCCACGCTTCTTCGGCTGCTGGTCGCCGGCAGCGGCATTGCCTGCACCGGCAGCGGCTTCTTTAGCTTCTTTCTTCGCGCGTCCACGGCGCACCGGGGCCGGTGGCGGTGGAGGCTCCGGCGGTTTGTATGGCTCCAGGAATTTTACGATCTCGTTGTGATTGCGCAGCTTGCCATCGAGCAGCAGCAGGAAAGCTTCATCAAGAATCTTGCGGTACTCAGGATGATCGGCCGTGATGCGCATTTCCGGCATCTCCGGGAATGGCAGCTTCTGCCGTACCTGCGGCCACTTGGTAAGGAAATTCTTCAGCTTCTGCTCGACCGCTGCCGGACGCGCAGTGATGGCCGCATACAGAACAAATTCCGGACGGCTCTGCATCAGGAATTTCCAGTTCTGCGACGGTGTGACCAGGTCTTTAGCCATCAAGTGCTTGGCAAATTCTTTGGTGTCGTCTTCGATGTTCCGCCAGCGCTCGACGAATCCTTTGTTGGGAATCTGCTTCTGGATGGCGCTGACTTCCTTATCGCCCAGCTTGCGCATGAGCATATGCATGATGATGGGGCTGGCATCGGGATTCATGCCCAGTTCCTGCATCTGCTGCCGGGTCTTGAAGAGCTGTGTGAGTCCGGCGCTATCCACCTTTGACCATGAAAGGTGCGGCACCAGAACCTTGAGCCATCCTTCTTTTTCAAGAATTTTGAGCACAGCTATGGGATCATCTTCATGCGCGAGCTGTTCAATTTCATGGCCCCTAGGACGGTCAGCAATGTTCTCGATATAGTTGTTTTCTTTGGCCGCATCGTAGCGAGCCTGGGTGCGCTCTTCCAGCGCCCAGTGAAAACGGGTGGTCAGGCGCGTGGCGCGAATCAGACGCGAAGGCTCTTCATAGAAGGCATAGTTATGCAGCACGCGCAGGACTTTGGCTTCGATATCGGCAACCCCGTTGAAAGGATCGGTAAGCAAGCCGCGGGAACCGGGATTCAGGGAAAGCGCCATGGCGTTGACAGTGAAGTCGCGGCGGCGCATGTCGTCGTAAATCGTACCGGGCGTGATCTGTGGAGGCTTGCCGGGCTTCTCGTAGGCTTCAGAGCGGGTGCTGGTGACTTCGGCGCGCACATTGCCGGGAAGCAGCAGCATAATGGTTTTTGTAAGCTCGTCGACCGATTCGATAGCGGCCCCGGCTTTTTCGAAATCCTTTTGCAGTTTGGGAGCGTTGCCCTGGACGGAGAAGTCCAGATCGCGAATGGTAAAACCGCTGATGATGTCGCGCACGGCGCCACCCGTCAGATAAACATTCATCTGATGAGTGCGGGCAACTTCAGTTACCAGCGCCACTGCGCGCTGCTGGTCCGGCGAGAGCCGGGTTTCCATGAGATAGATGAAATCTGCCATCAGACCTTATCTCGGCGCAGGAGAACAGACCTGCGCCTCCCCGGCGGGGGCCAGAATTTTCGACAATTTTGCAAGTTTCCCGTAAGTTGCACGTTATACAAGACTTACACGGCGCTAGCAGGGCAAGTATAAACTCCAAACCATATCATAAAGGTTAACTTCTTGGCTACTCTGCCCTGCGAAAGCCCTGATGCATACCTTGATACCCCTTTAAATCATGCGAGAATCAATTACGCCATGCCTTCAACCCACAAGAAAGTCATTGTGAGAAAGATGGGACGCGATTCGCTCAGCGGATACGTGGCCCCTGCCAATTTTCTTGTAGAAGGCAAGCTGGAACTGCTCAACCCTTCAGGAAAAGTGGTGCTGATCGACCTGACGGAGGTCAAGAGCGTGGATTTTGTGCGCGACTTCTCTGACCCTGGCGGGCCGACCCGCAAGACTTTTACCACGCGTCCACGGACAGAGGGCCTGTGGCTGAGGCTGAAGTTCACTGATAACGACGTGCTGGAAGGCATGATGCCCAATGATCTGGCCCAGATCGCTCCGGAAGGATTTCTGATTACTCCTCCGGATACGCGCGGGAACACCCAACGCATCTTTGTTCCCAAGGCAGCGCTGGAAGAGATCAGCGTGCTGGCGGTGATTGGACACGCGCAGACCCGCAGGAAGCGCGCAGAAGATGCGCAACAGGTGGAGTTGTTTAAAGAGTAGCGGCGAGCTTCTAGAGCATTTTAGGTTGAGGTGTAGGGAATTCACTCGCCCCCTTGTCATTCCGACCGCAGTCCGACCGACGTAGGAGGGAGGACGGAGTGGAGGAACCCCGAGGATGTCTGCTCCAATCCGGCTAGTTCATCATGGCCATGGAGCGGCGGAGGGAAAGAGCGGTCTGGCGAATCTCTTCGGTATCTGAGGCGTCTGGCGACATCTTCACATAATCTTCAAAATCTTTGAGCGCGCCGCTGAGATCATCGACGTTGTAGCGCAGCACCGCCCGCTGCTTCACGTCTTCAGGCGAGCGGGGATAAATCACCAGCACCAGGTCCACGATCTGCACCGCCCTGCGGAAATTTCGCTGCGAGAGATAGATGGTCTTCAGGTTATTGAGCATGCGGGTGAGCATCTGCCGCCGGGTGACCGGCATGAGGAATTCCGGCTGCAGCACAAGCTGGCCGGAATACATGCGGTTGAGCTTCTTCTGGCAATCTTCCTCGGTAACAATTGCGCCGCGATCAAAGGCATCAATGAGGATGGGCCGACCGCTCACCTCATAGTGCTTGAGCAGAAAATAACCAGGCATGCCTACACCAAACAAGGGGAAGCCCACCCGGCGCGCAACTTCCAGGTAGAGCAAAGCCAGTGTAATGGGAATTCCCAACTTGCGATCCAGTACATCATTGAGGAAAGAATTGCGTGGGCTGTAGTAATCGACGGTGTTGCCGCGAAACATCTCTTCCTGAAACAGCACTTCATTGAGAGCGGCGATACTCTGCGCCGGATCGCCGGGTTCCTTCACTTTGGCTGCCACACGGGCGGCCAGATGTTCCACCCGCTCAACGTACGCCTCAATATCAAGCTGCGGATATTCGATGCGGGCAAAGGTCAGGGCTGCCCGCAGGCTATCGAGGCGCTCGTCGGCGATTTCAGAACGAACGAATCCGGTAAAGGCATGGATGATTTCAGGACTGCAACTTCTGGGGCCCATGCATAGATTTTAGCCGATTTAACCACAGCGCAGCCGAGCCGCAACCAAACCGAAGACCTTTATGGAGCGCAGCCGCCCCCGGCTGCGGGGATAAATCTTCGCGAGACGAGAAGAATTTGATGAATAGCAATGCAAAGGACGCTAAGGGCGCAAAGGTGGCGAAAGAAGGTTATGTGTAATAAAGAACGATTGTGCAGTGCTCCATCTTGTAACCAACCATCCCCCTGCTGACTCATTCGAATAGGTTATGCGTATTCAGTTCAATCCGGGAAATCCAGTTGGACTGCTCTTACGTACTGTTTACGAGCATTACTTACACCAAGAGAGGCAGGTACATGAAGATGAAGATGAAGATGAAGAGACTTTTAGCAATAGGAACCATGGCATCGCTGTTGATTGCGCCTTGTGCGTTTGCGCAGAGCGGCGGGGGAGCAGCGCCCTCTGATCCGCAGATCGTGGGCGTAGTCACG
>Ga0066662_10000034_pt1 | contig 49878 bp, 44 predicted proteins | sample GraSoiAngelo_111_FD_133939 | JGI IMG/M metagenome (GOLD analysis project Ga0066662, IMG submission 133939) | Grasslands soil microbial communities from the Angelo Coastal Reserve, California, USA - 14_0903_12_40cm | ecosystem: Environmental > Terrestrial > Soil > Grasslands | place: USA...
TAGCGTAGTCTTGACTTCATAGGGTTCTCTCCTGTCTTTTCAATGGGCCCGCTCCTTAAACCTGCTGCCGCCGGATACACGACCGCCCGCTGCCAGTACATCGCATTACGACAGTTAACTCAAACAACAGAGTGCCTGCGGGGCGAAAGGTTACAAGGGTCTAATCTTTCAGGCAAAAATAAGTGGGGACCGCCGGATTAAAAAGACAATCTTAATTTCCGGTGCAGGCTAAATGCGGCAATTCAGCAATTGTGGATGGCTCAGGACTGGGAAGGCTCGGGTATGATCGACGGACGCGACTCCTGCGCCGCCGACTGCTGCTGTGCAAGCAATTCCGCCTCCATGTGATTGATCAGGTCTTTCAGTTCCTTGCTGGGCTTGAAATAGGGGATTTTTTTGGCCGGGACTTCCACCCGCGCTCCCGTCTTGGGATTGCGGCCCACACGCGGGCGGCGCTGGCGTGTACGGAAGCTGCCAAAGCCGCGGATCTCAATCTTGTCGCCGGCGCGCAGGGAGCGCACCACGCTGTCAAAAATGGTTTCCACGATGATTTCGCTGTCTTTGCGCGTCAACTCGGCAAGACGAGACACTTCTTCAATCAGATCGGCTTTGGTCATGGCAGCCCTTATTCCACCTGAAATAACTTTCTGCGTCAAGAAGTCCTTGCACTAAAGATATTTAGGCGAAATCACCTTCAGCGCCCTGGGCGCCACACTGATATCCACAGGGGTATCGCAGATGTATTCGCCGTCGGCATAAAGTTCAAGCCGTGGATGGGTATCGAGCGTGGCCGATGGAGCCTGAAAATAGCTGACTTCCCGCAGACGCAGGTGCGCTCCGAAGTAAATCGTAGGCAGGCAGCAAAGTACTTTCATCTTATTCATCCGCCTGACCAGGCAAATGTCGAGTTTGCCATCGTCCAATGCAGCTTTGGGCGCAACTTTGAAGCCGTGGCCATAGCGCGAAGCATTCCCAATAGCGACAAACAATCCCGGACATTTCTCACAGCCGCACTCGCAATTCAAATGGATTTCCAGCGGCTCCAGCTTGATAAGCGTCTGGAGCGCTGCGACCAGATATCCTCCTGCACCTCGCAGCCAGGTTGGCATGCGATTGGCGCGTGCATTGGCTTGGGCATCCAGACCTGCTCCTGCAACGCAACAAAACAAGGTTTCCTCTTTGTCTTTGCGGATCAGGCCTAGATCGATTTTCCGAACATTGGTTTGACCGGCACAAAAACCTTTCCACACCTGCAGCGCAATCGATGAATTATGGATGCCAAGCGTGTGCGCGAAATCATTGCCGCTTCCGCTGGGTACCACCAGAACTGGAATCTTAAAAGCATGAAGCTGCGGAAGATACCGGTGGACTGTGCCGTCCCCGCCGAAGATCAGCGCAGCGTCCCAATCGGCTGTGAGTTGCTCAACCGGAGTACTCTGGATATCCGGATGAATTTGGAATCGACGAATCGCGGCTGTTTTAACTGAAGGGCCGAGCAGGGCGGCAACTTTCATGGTGGAGGAGAACAGCTTATCCCACCACGCGCACTTTTTTAATCCGTTTTCCTACCCTGACCGTCACTTCACCGGGGACACTCGCTTGTATTACCAACTCGGAGCAGGCATTGCCGTTGATCTTCACCGCATTCTGCTTGATCTTGCGCTGGCCATCACTGGCAGAGTCCGCCAATCCCGCCCGCAGCAGCAGCTTATCAAGCTTGACCGGACGGTGGTGATCTGATGCCGGCGCTTGCGCTGCGACCTCGGCATAATTTACCTCAACCGTCTCCACATCCTCAGGCACTTCATGCTTCTGAAACTGCTTGGCCCAGTTCTCCTCAGCCTGCTGGGCAGCCTGTTCGGAATAGAAATCCTGGACGATGCGGCGGGCGAGCGCCTTCTTCAGTTCCATGGGATGCTGGCGTCCGGCGGCAACATCGGCCTTCATCTGCTCGATCTGGCGGGTGGTCACATCGGTCAGCAGTTCGTAGTAACGCCACATGAGATCGTCAGAGATCGACATGACCTTGCCATAAATTTCCTGCGGGGGCTCGTTGATGCCGATGTAATTCCCGTAGGATTTTGACATCTTCTGCACGCCGTCAGTGCCTTCGAGGATGGGCATGGTCAGCACGATCTGCGAGGGCTGCCCAAAACTCCTCTGGAGATCGCGCCCGGCCAGCAGGTTGAACTTCTGGTCTGTTCCTCCCAGTTCCACATCCGCCTGAAGCGCCACCGAGTCATAGCCCTGGCATATCGGATACATCAGTTCATGCAGGGAGATGGGCTTTTCTTCCTGAAATCGCTTGTGAAATTCTTCGCGCTCCAGCATCTGCGAGACGGTGAACTTGCCCAGCAGCCGCATGATGTCCTCAGGGGTGAGCTTCGCGAGCCAGCGCGAGTTGAAATCCACCACGGTTTTCTGCGGATCGAGAATCTTGAACACCTGCGCCTTGTAGGTTTCCGCGTTCTGGTCGATCTGCTCGCGCGTAAGCGGCGGACGCGTGGCCGAGCGTCCCGTAGGATCGCCAATCATTCCCGTGAAATCGCCAATCAGGAAGATCACGGTATGGCCAAGGTCTTGAAAATGCTTGAGCTTGCGGATCAGCACCGTATGGCCCACGTGCAGGTCGGGCGCGGTGGGATCGAACCCGGCTTTCACTTTGAGCGGAACGCCGCTCTTTAACGATTTCTCCAGACGCTCGCGCAGTTCACCTTCGTGGATGATCTCCGCCGAGCCTTTTTTGATGTAGGCGAGTTGTTCGTCAACAGGTGGAAAGTTGGGCATCATATTGATTATAGCTGCAAGAAAAAACCTGCCACGGAGACACCGAGGCACTGAGAAAACCAAAGTCGGACGCGAATTTGGCGAATTACCCGCATGACATTAGCAATGCAGTTTCAAAGTGCAAGATCATCTGCCGGTTGAGCCGAAGCCGCCGGCTTTGCGGCTGGAATCCGCAAGATCGTCTACAACTTCGACTTCTACGGTCAGAACTGGATACGGGATCAGATTAGCGATCTTATCTCCGGCATGGATCTCGGCAGGAACATCCCCCAGGTTTTCCATCAAGACACGAATCTCGCCGCGATAGCCCGCGTCGATGACGCCTCCGGTCAATACCAGCCGCCGCGCCGCCATCGACGACTTGTCACGCAGCAGCGCTCCCATCTTTTCTCCGCTGGCCGAAGTGCATTCGATGGCAATACCTGTGGAGACAGCCGCGTGCCCCTTCGCAGGAATGGTTACCGGCTGCGCCGCATAAATGTCGTACCCCAGGTCTTCTCCCGGATGTCCTACGCTGGGCGGCTTGGCTTCCGGCGTGAGCAGCTTCACTTTGAGCATGATTATTTGCCCTCCGCCTTGCCTGTCCGCCGCACAGTTCTTCGGCCCTCTACTTCAATGGCGCCGGAAAGCACCAGTTGAATGGCTTCTGCATAGCCTATGTGCTCCTGCTCCAGAATGCGCAACGAGAGCGTGTGCGCGTCATCGCTGTCGAGCACAGGAACGGTTTTCTGCAGAACGATAGGACCGTGATCCAGATGCTCATCTACGAAGTGCACCGTGCAGCCGGACACTTTCGCGCCGTAGTCCACCGCCTGCTTCTGCGCCTCAAGGCCAGCGAAGGCTGGCAGCAGCGATGGGTGAATATTCAGGATGCGATGAGGAAAGGCCCGCACAAATTCCGGAGAGAGCAAACGCATGTAGCCAGCCAGGCAGACAAGATCGGCCTGCGCTTCCTTCAGGGCAGCCACGACTTCGGCATCGTGTTCCTCGCGAACGCGTCCTCTGGATGGAATCAGTTTGGTATTCAAGCCGCGCCGTTTGGCCGTTTCCAGACCGGGAGCATCTGCGCGATTGGAGATAACGATGGCGATCTCCGCATCGAGCCGCCCGGACTCGATGGCATCGGCGATAGCCTCGAAATTTGAGCCGCGTCCGGAAAGGAGAATGCCCAGTTTTTTTGATTGGCTCATGAGCTAGGCGTAATGGACCTTGTGGTCGCCGCGAATGATGCGGCCGATCAGATAGCTTTTCTCGCCGGAACGCTCGATGATGCTCTGCACCTTCTTATACTTCCTGGCAGGCACCACCAGCACCATGCCAATGCCCATGTTGAAAGTGCGCATCATGTCATCCTGCGGGACATTGCCGATCTTCTGCATGTGAGCAAATACAGGCAGCGCCGGCCACGTGCCCATCTCTACCACGGCAGCCGTCCCTTTAGGCATCACACGGGGCAGATTGTCAGTGATGCCGCCCCCGGTGATGTGGGCCATGGCGTGAACCAGTTCCGCATCGATCAGCTTGCGCAAGACCGGCCAGTAGCTCTTGTGCGCGCGCATGAGCTCGTTGCCGGCCTTGTTCTTGATGTCGGTAACGTAAGTATCCGGCGTATATTTCGCCACTTCAAAGAAGAGCTTGCGCGCCAGGGAATATCCATTGGTGTGCAGGCCGTTGGAGGGCAGGCCTACAAGCACGTCGCCGGGTTCCACCTGATCGCCGGTGATGATCTTCTTCTTATCTACAATGCCGACGATGAATCCAGCCAGATCGTACTCACCCTTTGGATAAAAGCCGGGCATCTCGGCCGTCTCGCCGCCGATCAGCGCACATCCGTTATGGCGGCAGGCTTCGGCAATTCCTTCAACAATCTTTTCCGCAATATCCGGCTCCAGGCTGCCGGTCGCCAGGTAGTCCATGAAGAAGAGCGGACTGGCCCCCTGAACGGCAATGTCGTTCACGCAATGGTTGACAAGGTCGCCGCCTACGGTATGGTGCAGCCTCATCATGAAGGCGATTTTCAGTTTGGTTCCCACACCATCCACGCTGGAAACCAGCACCGGCTCGCGGAATTTCTTTTTATCGATGGCGAACAGGCCGCCGAAGCCGCCGATCTCGCCCACGACGCCGCGGGTAAAGGTGCGATGGGCAAGGTACTTGATGCGCTGCTTGGCCCGGTCGGCACGGTCGATATCGACGCCGCTATCGGCGTAAGTGATTGGAGTATTTTTCAAAACTTAAGTTCCATTTGGTGCGAATTGGGCAAAGAAATTGCGATTGAAGGAAGGCCCATTTTAACAGTTCCGGCGTTGTGAATATGTCAAAAACAAAATCTCAACCGCAGAGGCCGCAAGGTGCGCAGAGAATCAGATTCATTGTCAGATGACTTAGATGGCTGGGGCGAAATCTTCAATTTACTCATTACCAAATTACCCACTCACCCATTCTTCTCTGCGCCCTCTGCGTTCTCTGCGGTTAAAGGGTTATCTTGAGCGGGGTTTGCTGCCTGCTGTCTCCAACTCTTTGCCCACGGAATCAAGCACTCCATTGATGAACTGCACCGATTCCGGTGTAGAGAATTTGCGGGCGATCTCCAGGGCCTCATTGATGATGATCGGACGGGGGGTGTGATTGTAGCCGACAAACTCCGCCACGCTGGCCCGCAGCACGTTGCGGTCGACGGTAGCCATTCTCTCCATGCGCCAGTGCTGCGCATGTCGCTGGATCAACTCATCGATCTCCTGCTGCCGCTCGGTGGCCACCTGAAACAGGTCGTTGGCAAAACCGCGTGTAGCTTCATCCACTTCGGAACGCTCTGCCCAGAAAGTCTTGCGCACCTCCTCGGGCGTTTGCTTGCCCATGTCCCGTTGGAACAGCATCTGCAGGCAAAGCTCGCGGGATTTGCGCCGTGTTCCCATAGTTATTAGCTCTTGGATGCAGGCCGGGCGGTCTTCTGTTTCAGGCTGACCATCTCCACCGCCGACATAGCTGCTTCAAAACCTTTGTTGCCGGCCTTCAGCCCGGCACGGTCCAGCGCCTGCTCCAGGGTTTCGCAGGTGAGCACGCCGTAAGTATGCGGCACTCCGGTCTCCTGCGCCGATTGCCCGATTCCTCGCGTCACCTCGGTGGCGATGTGCTCGTAATGGGTGGTCTCGCCGCGGATCAGGCAGCCCAGCGTAATAATGGCATCGAATTTTCCGGTCTCTGCCAGCGTACGCGACTGCGACGGAATCTCAAACGAGCCGGGCACGCGGACCACAGTAATGTCTTCGCGGCGGCATCCGGTGCGCCGCAGGGCATCCATCGCGCCCTGCAGCAGACGCTCGGTGATGAATGAATTCCAGCGGCTCACCACCATGGCAAAACGCATCCCCTGCGCATTCAGATCGCCTTCAATTGCATCGTGCCGGGGCTGCTGATGCTGCCAGAACGCTATCTTCATTCCTTTCCCAGGCTCGACCAGCAGCATACGGGAATTCCAGTTGGTCTCCTGAATTTCACCAACCCTGGTTACCTGCTTTTTGATCAGATCATGGATAGTATCGAGATCGGTGACCTCAATCCAGATATCAGCAGCAAGAGGTTCTTTGCCGATGACGAATTCCAGCTTGCCCACGCCGGCTTCGAAAGGAATGCCCTGTCCCCTGGAGGTTTTCCACTCTGTTGCCCTGGCAAGACCCAGTGAGGAAAACAAAGAAGTAAGCGCATCGAATTCCCTGGAATTGCTGACGTGACGAATTGTGGTGATGGATTTAATCACTTCGACAAATCCTCATTCCACTTATGGTTGCATGCGCTGCAACGGAAAAGATCAGGGAACTCAGATACATCGCGAGAATGGCATTGTGGGCATTCCGGCTGGCGGTATTGTTCGCCTGTCGACTCATCAATCAGGACCGCTGGAATTCCTGACTCAAGAATCTCTATGGCAGCCTCGGCATCTTTCTCCGGCACCTGCAGACGCATGCCACCTATCGCGTTAGAGTTGAACCAGTCGAGACGAATCATGTTATCGTCTGCGAGAAAGCATTCAATTCCAGCAGCCTCCAGCTTGCCTTTGGCCAGCAGTGCCTCTGGAAGATCACGGTAGCGGCACAATGTGATCAGCCCATCAGCCATGGTTGGAGTCCCCTTCTCTCTTCTGCATCCACTGTATCTTTCAATTCCCTGAAGATTCTTCCCCGCATCCGAGCCGCGCCACCGATGGAATCGGATTGAAACAATCTGTGACTTCAGAAAAAGCCGCTGCTGATTCTAAAGGACTTAGACTGAAGTCACAGGCCAGGAGCGGCTGCGCTCCATAAAAGATTATGCGTCTCCGTGCTCCTCCGTGTCTCGGTGTTCTCTGTATTACCAACGTTCGAATTCTTCTCTGTTTGCGACGAATTCTTCCGCGCAGCGAAGGATGGGTGCGGTCCCCAGGAAGCAACACACCGCCAAATTCAATACACATCAACTACTTTTGTTACCTTTGCGTCCTTTGCGGTAAAAGGTTTTGGTTGTGGCTCGCCACGCTGTGGTTAGCTCCTTACTTGCCTTGAAAATTTGCAGCGCGTTTTTCCAGGAAAGCAGTCGTGCCTTCTTTCTTGTCCTCGGTTGCGCAGCAAACCCCAAACAGCGTGGCTTCCAGAAACAGTCCTTCCTGCAGCGTCATGTTCATGCCCTGATTTACCGCTTCCATGCAGTACTGGATGGCTAGCGGCGCCATGCCGATAATCTTCCCGGCGATTTCTTCGGCGCGGGGGATCAGCCGGCCGGCAGGAACAACTTCATTCACCAGACCTATGCGGTGCGCCTCCTGCGCAGAGATCATCTCTCCGGTCAGCACCATCTGCATGGCCAGGCCCGTTCCCACCAGGCGGGGCAGTCTCTGCGTGCCGCCATAACCAGGGATGATGCCCAGCTTCACCTCAGGCTGCCCGAATTTGGCATTTTCGCTGGCCAGGCGCATGGTGCAGGCCATGGCGATTTCGCATCCGCCGCCCAGGGCAAAGCCATTGACGCAGGCAATCACCGGCTTGCCCAGGTTCTCAATTAGGTCAAGCACCGCCTGGCCACGGTGTGTATACGCCTTGGCCTGCACTGCATCGTTCTTTGCCAGTTCGTTGATGTCTGCGCCCGCCACGAAGGCCTTTTCACCGCCACCTGTGAGGATGACCACGCGAATTTCCTTGTCGTCCTTCAGCTCTGCAAAGACCTGGTGCAACTCCTGCATGGTGGCCATATTGAGCGCATTCAGCACCTTTGGCCGGTCGATGGTGACGTAAGCAATTTTGTTTTTCTTCTCGAGTCTGACGTTTTCCATATTTGTTTTCAATTTCGAGCGCAGCTAGAAATCCGGTGCGGCCCATGACCTTAATCCGCCACTGGTTTCGTGCGAGACAAATAAAACCGCCGCACCGGCGGAAGAAATAGCAACATCGCTAACAGCAGAAAGACGGCTGCGATAGTGATGTCATCTGTATCCATCATCTCCCGGTCTGCCACTGAGCCGTAAAGCATGGAAGCGAGCACGAGAACGTAAAAGACCGCTCCCAGCCACCAGCCCCATCGCCATCTCTTCCACAGTGCCCAGCAAACCAGCAATGTGATTACAGCACAGATTGCGGCGCTCCAGATCGCGATCCGGAGTCCCATGTGTATCGCCTGCGTCTCTTCCGGCGTGTTACCCGGCGGGAGAAAATAGTTCTGGTAGGCCAGAAAAACCACGCCCAGCACGCTTACAACTGCCACCACCGTTTGAATCACTGCCACCACGGTGGCGATCACCGGGCGTTTCATGGATCAGCTCCTCCGGTGCCCTCTGCATTGCTATATCCAAATTCTTATTTTCCCTGCGGAAGATTTCATGCTGCTTTTACCCCCCTTCCAATCCAGCTTTGGCGACCGAAAAAGTCTTAAGGAACTGAAACAGTGCCAGATCAGATACACATAAACTACTTTTGTTACCTCTGCGTCCTTTGCGTCCTCTGCGGTAAAAGGTTTTGGTTGTGGCTCGCCACGCTGCGGTCCAATTAAAACTTGTTCGGAACCGGATTATTCGGATCCGTGTAATCGTAGAAGCCCTTGCCGGTCTTACGCCCATACCAGCCCGCCATCACCATGCGCTTCAACAGTGGTGGTGAGGCGAAGCGGCGTTCCTTGAATTCATCGAACATCACATGGGTGATGTAGTACGTGGTGTCCAGCCCTACAAAATCGAGCAACGTGAATGGCCCCATAGGATAGCCACAGCCCAGCTTCATGGCATTATCTATGTCAGGAATCGAGCCTACCCCTTCTTCATAAGCCCGTATCGCGTCCAGCAAATAAGGAACCAGCAAACGGTTCACGATGAACCCGGTCTTGTCGCTGGTGCGTACCGGGACTTTTCCCAGGCTCTTGCCGAATTCGTATGCCGTTTCAAACGCCTGGTCGCTGGTGGCAATGGTGCGTACCACCTCTACTAATTTCATCAGCGGCACAGGATTAAAGAAATGCAGGCCAACAAAGCGGTCAGGGCGTTTGGTGGCCGCAGCTACTTCGGTGATGGAAATCGAGGAAGTATTGCTGGCAAAGATGGCGTCTTTTTTTACGATCGCATCCAGCGCCGAAAATGTTTTCTTCTTCTCTTCAATGTTCTCGATGATGGCTTCGATGACAATGTCACAGTCTGCAAGCGCCTGAGCGCTGGTCGTTCCCTTGAGCCGACCACGGACTGTCTCCACCGGCTCCTTCAGGTTGCCTTTTTCGGCAAACTTGGCCAGCGACTTCTCGATTCCAGCAAAGCCTTTATCGAGAAAAGGCTGCTCCTGTTCAAGCACGGTAACGTCATAACCGGCGGTGGCGCTGACCTGCGCGATGCCGGAACCCATCAAACCACAACCCAGAACACCGACTTTCTTGATCGTCATATCCCTTCCTGTAGATCAGCAATCAGCAATTAGCAAACCTTTAACCGCAGAGGACGCAGAGAGCGCAGAGAGCGCAGAGGAGAAGAATTTACTCATTCTCTCTGCGTGCTTTGCGTTCTCTGCATTGCTATATCCAATATTCTTGTTTTTCTGCAAAGATTTCATGCTGCTTTTGCAGCCCTGTACGGGTTCAGCTTTGGCGGCATTCACAAGAGCCTTGAGGAACAAAACACGATCAAATTCAATACACATAAGCTTATATTTGCTTCCTCTGCGTCCTTTGCGTCCTCTGCGGTTAAAAGGTTTTGGTTGTGGCTCCACTACGCTGTGGTAGATCTTTTATCGCTGCAGGTTCTCCACGATCATCGCGATGCCCTGTCCGCCACCGATGCAGGCCGTAGCCAAGCCGTACTTCCCTTTGCGGCGACGCAATTCATAAAGCAGCGTGATCACCAGGCGCGTGCCCGTTGCTCCCAGCGGATGCCCGAGTGCAATCGCGCCGCCATTTACGTTGACCTTGCTGCGGTCCAGCCCCAGTTCTTTTTCTACGGCGAGATACTGCCCGGCAAAAGCCTCGTTAACCTCGATCAGATCAATATCTTCGAGCTTCAACCCGGCTTTCTTCAACGCCAGCCGTGATGCCGGAACCGGGCCGCTGCCCATGATCTTCGGATCGACTCCAGCGATCCCCCAGCTTGCGATTCGTCCCATGGGTTTGGCGCCGCGCTTCTCTGCCTGCTCCAGCGGCATGAGCACCACGGCTGCGCCGCCATCGACAATGCCGCTGGCATTTCCGGCAGTCACCGTCCCGTTTTTGCCGAATGCCGGTTTCAGCTTGGCCAATGCTTCCATCGTCGTCTCCGGACGAAGATGGTCGTCTTTCTCGAACATCTCGCCCGTTGCTTCACCGCGTTTGTTCCTGAGCGGCACCGGAGTGATCTCCTCGGCAAGACGGCAGGCCTGTTGTGCCGCGCCGGCCTTCTGCTGCGACTGCAGCGAGAACTCGTCCATCTTCTCGCGGGTAATGCCCTGCTGTTCGGCATAGAGCTCCGCAGTATTGGCCATGTAGAGGCCGCAGTAGGTGTCGAGCAGCGCTACCATGAGCGAATCTTCCATCTTGCCTTCGCCCAGGCCGAAGCCCCAGCGCGCGCCGCGAATCACGTGCGGCGCCTGCGACATGGACTCCATGCCTCCGGCCAGCACCGTAGTGGCTTCACCAAGCTGAATGAGTTGTGCGGCAGTCACGATCGACTGCATGCCTGAGCCGCAAAGACGATTCACTGTCAACGCAGGCGCCTCTTGCGGCAATCCGGCCTTCAACGCCACATGGCGAGCGCCATAGAGCGCGTCACCGGAGGTCTGCTGGGCATTGCCAAAGACCGCATGTTCAAATTCTTTAGGATTGACGCCTGAGCGGCGGATAGCCTCCTGGCTGGCGACGGCCGCCAAGTCTAAAGCTGTAAAATCGCGCAGCTTGCCGCAATAGCGACCCATAGGCGTGCGCGCACCGCTGACAATTGCAATATCGGTAGTCTGTGAATTCATAAGAGAACCTGTATGAAGAGTTCAGGAATGGTAGAACAAACTATTGAGTTTATCAGCCGGGAAGAATGGCAGGCAACGACGCAGCCTGGTGATCCAGGGGCCATCGCATGAAAGACTTCTGTCATCCCACCATAAAAACAGGGGTAAACCGCCGTAACCCCGTCAGCGTAAGCATTCTCGGAGTTCTTCGGTGCGTCCTCCTTCTGCCACCCATCTGTACGATTGTTCGCCAAATTCTTCTCGACTCAGGAAAGATTTATCCCCGCAGCCGAGCGCGGCTAATGCCACTTACTTTAGGGGCACCATGCTGCATCCCAATGAGAGATGTCATTCCGAACGCCCGTTAAGCTCACGCGCGTTTTCTTCAGCGCGTGAGTAGGGCGGAGGAATCTGCCCCGCCGCCGCCCGCCCATGCGAAAATTCTCTTAAATTCATGCTCGAATGTGCAAAGTAAGTGACATTGGCCGAGTACGGCTGCGCTCCATAAAGACTTTCGTTGAGGCAAAAATTGTCCTCTAAAAGTATCGAGAGATGCAATATTTCCGGCCCTCTGCGTTCTATTTAAGTTGGGAGCAGAAACCCCAATAAATGGTAGACTTTAGCTAGGAGTAGCTCTCCCCCCGCATATAATTTCCCATGGCTGAATTCCTTGTAAAAATGGCCGACGAGCGCGGTCGCGTGCTCCAGCAAGTGGAGAGCGGCTTCTCTGAAAAAGAGGTTCGGGACCGCTTTGTCCAGCAGGGCTTCCTGGTCTATTCGGTGAAAGATCACCGGGGCATGCTCGGAGCGGCCTTTGGTTCCAGGCAGAAGGTCAGGGCTGACGAGTTCATCGTCTTCAACCAGCAATTTGTAACCCTGATTAAGGCGGGACTCCCCATCCTCACCGGCCTGGATCTGCTGCGTAAGCGCCAGCGCAATCCTTATTTCCGCACATTGCTCGAAAATGTTCGCGAGAGGGTGAAAAGCGGGCAGTTGCTTTCTGAAGCTTTTGCGGCCCAGGGAAAAGGCCAGGGGGCAATCACGAAGATTTACACCACCACCCTGCTCGCCGGGGAGCGCGCAGGAAACATGGAAGAAGTGTTGAGCCGTTACGTTTCTTACCAACGAATAACATCATCGTTCCGGAAGAAACTTCTCTCGTCCCTGTGGTATCCGGCCCTGCTGATCGTGGCGCTGGTGGTAATGCTCTCATTCCTTATTACATATGTAGTGCCAAAGTTCGCGGAGATGTACGCGCAGTTCAATGCGGAACTCCCCGGCATGACCAAGCTGTTGCTGGCTTTTGGATCCACGCTCCATGAGTATTTCTACATTGTTGTGCCCGTATTTCTCGGCCTCCTTGTGGCAGGGCTCGTCTGGCTGCGTTCTGAAAGCGGCTCCCGGGTTCTGGATACCCTGCGTTTCAAGGTTCCGATCTTTGGTGAAGTGTGGCTGAAGTACCAGGTCAGCATGTTTTCCCGCACGCTCTCTACTCTGTTGAGCGGCGGCATGCCGCTGGTGCCCTCGCTGGAAACCGCCAGCAGTTCCATCAACAGCCGCAAGATTTCCGCCAGCGTGGAGCAGGCCGGCCGGTGGGTGCGTGAAGGACGCTCGCTCTCCGGCAGCCTGGAAGACACCAAATTTTTCCCCGAACTGGCAGTGGAAATGATCGAGGTGGGTGAATCCACCGGCGCACTGTCCAGCATGTTGAATTCAGTGGCTGAATTCTACGAAGAGGATGTACAGAACTCACTGGCCACTGCGCTGACGCTGATTGAGCCGGTATTACTGATATTTATGGCAACCATTGTGGCCTTCGTGCTGATCGCGCTCTATTTGCCGATCTTCTCGCTGGGCTCACAGATTCACTAACGGGTATTTATGAATCCAAGAACGTTACATACGACCACGGAAAACGGCGTGCTGGCCAACGGCAACGGCGCTATGACCGAGGAGCGGGCCCGCGATCTTGCGGCGCGTTACCGCTGCGAATTTATCGATCTGCGCAATTATCATCTGGATGCCGAGCTGTTCAAATCAGTTCCCGTAGACCTGATGTTCCGCTACAACTTCGTGCCTCTGGAAGAGCGCGAAGGCACGATGTGGATTGCCATTGCCGATCCCAGCAAGCTCATGCTGATCGACGAGATCGGGCTGCTGCTCAACCGGCGCATCAAGACCAAGGTGGCGCTGCTCAGCCAGATCAGTGACATTCTCAAGAAGACCGAGCAGTCACAGCGCGTGCTGGAAGAGGCCAGCGAGGGCTTCGTTCTCGACGTGGTGCGAGAAGAAGAGGCCACCGCCGACGAAAACCTCTCCATCGACCGCATCACCTCTGAGAGCGATACCAGCCCCATCATCCGGCTGGTGGACACCACCATCTTCACCGCCCTGCAGAAGCGCGCCAGTGACATTCACATCGAATGCGAAAGCGATTCAGTGCTGGTGAAGTACCGTATTGACGGCGTGCTCCAGCAGGCCATGCAGGCCATTGCCAAGGAGCACCACTCCACCATCATCACCCGCATCAAGGTGATGAGCGAACTCGATATCGCCGAGCGCCGCGTACCTCAGGACGGCCGCTTCCGCGTGAAATACAACGGACGCCTCATCGACTTCCGCGTCTCCATCATGCCTACCATTCACGGCGAAAACGCCGTGCTGCGCGTGCTCGATAAAGAGTCGATGAGCGAAAAGTTCCGCAACCTGGTGCTGGATGTTGTGGGTTTCGACGAGGAAGATCTGCGCAAGTTCCGGCGTTACATCGCCGAGCCCTACGGCATGGTGCTGGTGACCGGCCCCACGGGCAGCGGCAAGACCACCACGCTGTACGCCGCGCTTAATGAGATCAAGACCGAAGAAGACAAGATCATCACCATTGAAGATCCGGTCGAATACCAGATCAAGGGCATCACGCAGATTCCCGTCAACGAGAAGAAGGGCCTGACTTTTGCCCGTGGTCTGCGCTCCATCCTGCGCCATGACCCGGATAAGATCATGGTGGGCGAAATCCGCGACGTGGAAACCGCGCAGATCGCCATCAACTCCGCGCTTACCGGCCACCTGGTCTTTACCACCGTGCACGCCAACAACGTGGTCGACGTACTGGGGCGCTTCATCAACATGGGTGTAGAGCCCTACAACTTCGTCTCTGCTCTGAACTGCGTGCTCGCCCAGCGCCTTGTCCGAATCATCTGCCCGCACTGCAAGACGCGCGTGCACTACGGTGATGACATGCTCGAAGCCAGCGGACTTGATCTGCAAGAATGGGGCAACATTCCATTCTATGAAGGACCAGGCTGCATCGAATGTGCAGGCACCGGCTATCACGGGCGTACCGCCATCCACGAGTTGCTCGATCTGACGGACCGCATCCGTGAATTGATTCTGGAAAAGCGGCCTTCCTCGGAGATCCGCAAGGCGGCCCATGACGAAGGAATGCGTTTCCTGCGCGAATCGGCGCTTGGTAAGATCAGGACAGGCATAACCACATTGAAAGAGATCAACAAGGTCACGTTCATCGAGAGCAACCGCTAACGCATGGCAGCAAAGAAACAAACCGGCGCGCGTCCGCACCTGGCCTGCGAGATCACTCCGCACCGGGTGATCGCGGCGCGCTCAGCAGACAAGTCGAACCGGCTTGAGGTGTTCACGATACGCCAGCTGAATGAGGGCGCAGTGCTGCCCAGCCTGACCGGCCCGAACATTCAGGACAGCACTGCTTTGCGCAACGCCCTGAGCGGCGCGCTGGCAGCCATTGGCGGCAAATCCCGCGACATTATTGCCGTGCTTCCCGATACCGCGATTCGCGTTCTGCTGCTCGACTTTGAAGACCTCCCGGCCAAGCAGCAGGAAAGCGAGTCGGTGGTTCGTTTCCGGCTGAAGAAGTCGCTTCCTTTTGACGTGGAAGAGGCCGCGCTTTCCTATGATGTTCGCCGGGTCAACGGCGCCGTGCAGATCGTAGCGGCGATTTCTCCGCGTGAAATCGTGCAGGAATACGAAGCGGCATTTCGCGATGTCGGCTATGCTGCGGGCGTGGTTCTGCCTTCCTGCCTGGCAGTGCTGGGCCTGATTGACGGCAACACTCCTACGCTGGTGCTGAAGGTTGATAGCTTCAATGTCACCGTGGCCACGGCAGTGAATCAGGAGTTGCGGCTGATCCGCACCCTTGACAATCCCAACGGTGAAAACGTGAGCGCCAGCGAACTGGCAGAGACCGTACTGCCCTCCATTGTCTTCTTTGAAGATAGTTTTGGCGCCCGCATCGAGCGCATCTTCGTAAGCGGTGTGGCCTCTGTGGACGAGATTGGCCCCATGCTTCACCAGCATACCGGCGCGCGTGTGGAAGAACTGGTGCCGGAAATCTCACCTGGCCAGAACCTGAGTGGAAATAAGATTGATCCAGCCGCCGTGGCTGGAGTTGCGGGGGCCCTGGTCGGATAAATGCGCATCAATATCAATCTCTCGTCACAGAAATATGAAGATGCCGGCGAGTTTTATCTTCGCTGGGGATCTGCCCTGGCTCTGGCCCTGATCATCACCGTCGGCCTGGGAGCATGGGCCTGGAAACACCATGGAGACACTGTCAGTGACAGGCAGCGCATCGACAAGCTCCGCAGGCAGATCGAAGAAGTAGACCGGGACCGCGCGCAGAACCAGGCCATCCGCGACCGCGCTGAAAACCGTGATGCCGTGGAGCAGTCGGATTTCTGGAACAACATCATCGAGCAGCGCCAGTTCTCCTGGACGCAGCTCTTTTCTGATCTGGAAAAGATCATGCCTGGCCGCGCTTTTGTGGTGGCTATCCATCCTATTGCTTCTGAAGGCAAGGCGACCTCGCCTGACAACCGGCTCAAGCTGGAATTGATCATCGACGGCGAAAAACATGACAACGGTCTGGAGTTGATCCGCCACATGGAGGGTTCGCCCCGCTTCCGCTTCCCTGAAATTCAGAGTGAAGAAATCAAGCAGTGGCAGAATAAGACCAGCACCGTCGAGTTCAAAATCGTGACTTTTTACAATCCTGGTGCTGCGGTACAGGCATCGCCGGCCAGGGAGGGAATGTAAATGACTCCGATCCAGCGAATGCGCCGCCGTTTTATTGCCATATTCGCAGTTCTGGGCGTCATCTGCATCGCCCTGATTCTGTATCTGGGCTGGCCCGGCAGCAGCAGAAGCTCGCAGCGCGTGGAAGAGAACGACCTGAAAAAAGAGTTGGACTTGAAAATGCTCGGTGCCGCTCCGCTGCATGGCATCGAGAAAAAGCTGGCAGATAGCCGTGAGCAGATCAATGGACTTTACAAGGATCGCGTAGCCAACCGCTGGTCGATCATTTCCGAGCGCGTTCAGAAGATCGCCCAGGAGACCGGCGTCTCTGCCCAGAACATCAAGTACTCGTCCGATAAAACCGGCCTTCCGGATCTCCAGAGAATAAAAATAGAGACCACCGTGTCCGGCGACTACAGCAAGATTCCGCGTTTCATCAACGCTCTGGAACGCGACAAAATGCTCTTCCTGATTACCCAGCTCTCATTGAATGGCCAGGAGGGCGGTGTAGTGCAGGTGCAAATCAAGTTTGATACGTTTTTGAAGGAAACAGCTTAAGTGAAGATCGGCGCAGAAAATAAAAAGGAATTCATCGCCATGATCGTGCTCGTGGTCATTGCCATTCCTTCCTCGATTTATCTGATCAAGGCGCTCTCTGGCGGCCCCTCGGCCACTCCCGCGCAGGCGTCCAGCGCCTCCGCTCCTGCCGCTCAAAAGAAGCCGGGATTGCTTTCTGCCCGCAACCTTGATCCTACTTTGCGCCTCGATCGGCTTACGGCCAGCCAGAAAGTCCAGTACGAAGGCGGCAAGCGCAACATCTTCCGTATGGAAGAGCCGCCACCGCCGCCACCAGTAAAGATCGTGGCGCCGGTGGTTACGGGTCCGATTACGCCTCCACCACCACCGCCACCGCCACCCATCACGGTGAAGTTTTATGGTTTCAGCAGCCGGCCCGGTGAGCCGAAAAAGGTTTTCCTGGCGGACGGCGATGACATCTTTGTCGCCAAAGAAGGCGATGTCATCAATCGCAAGTACAAGGTTGTGCAGATCATGAACTCAGCAGTCGTGATTGAAGACCTGCTCAACAATAACAAGCAGCAGATTCCTCTGAGTGCGCCCACGGGTTAATGGGATGACAAAGCTACCCTCCAATTCGCGCAACGAGCAGGGTTACATCCTGCTGGCTGTCATGCTGCTGATGACTCTGATGCTGATCGCGCTCAGCGTTGAGTTACCGCGCATCTCCCAGCAGATCAGGCGCAGCAAGGAAGAAGAGCTGATCCATCGCGCCGAACAGTACAAGATGGCCATCAAGCGCTTCGTCCGCAAAAACGGGCGCTATCCTGCTTCCCTGGAACAGCTCGATAACACCAACCAGATTCGCTACCTGCGCAAGCACTATAAAGATCCTATGACCGGCAAAGATGAATGGCGGCTGTTGCACGTGGGCGAGGTGCAGTTGAATGCCGGCAATGGACAGTTGAATGCCGCCGGAGGTGGCGGGAACAACTTATTTTCCTCTCCGGGTACTATGGGTACAAATAACGGGCCTGGGAGTACCGGGATTACTGGAACTACCGGTGCTACCGGCACTACCGGCACTACCGGCAGCATTGGCAGCAACAGTCCTGGTCCGACCATTGGCCCATCAACCAATTCCGGCCCCGGCTCCGGTTCATTGGGCGGCAGCAACGTGCAGTTTGGCGGCGCCGGCATTATCGGCGTTACCAGCACCAGCAAAGAAAAATCCATCAAAGAACTGAATGGCAAAGATCATTACAACGAGTGGCTGTTTGTCTACGATCCGCGCTTGGACACACCCAGGGGAGGACCTAATCCCGGTCCCGGCGGACCAACTCCATCTCCCACTGCGAGCCCCAGTCCGCCACCTTTATCAAAGTAAACAGCATCGTTACCTCCTCTATTGATTTGGTTTATCAGCGAAAATCAGTTCAAATTGGCGTTTCAGCGGTAAGGTTTGATTTCTTCGCAAACACAAAAGGCACAGCCGAAGCTGTGCCTTTTTGAAGAACGTCTGAGTTCACTTATACGCTGAATGAAGACCCGCATCCGCAGGTGCTCTTCACGTTGGGGTTCTCGAATTTGAATCCCGCCGCTTCCAGCGTCTCAATGTAATCTACCACGCAACCATTCAGGTACATCACTGAGGTGGCGTCCACGAACACTTTCACGCCGTCAAAATTATAAACTTTGTCCATCATTCCCGGCGCATTCTCAAACGACATGGAGTAAGAGAAGCCCGAGCAGCCTCCGCCAACCACGCCAATGCGCAGACCGGCCGGAACAGGGTTCTGTTGCGACATGATCTCCTTCACCTTACCGACAGCGGTCGGTGTAAGGGAAACAGGCGCCTTCGGGGTGGTCTCGACATTCGGGGTAGCCGGTGTTGTGTTCGGGGTAGCCGGTGTTGTGGTGGAAGCCATGATGTTTTCTCCTTGAAACTACTGGGATTATAGCATCCCTTTCTGCTTGATTCTATTAGTCATATATTAGATGAACCATGCCCTGCCGGGGTCGCAATCATCCCCTTTTTGGCCCCCAAACGGCTGAACAAAGCTGCTCTCTCTGGCTTCCGGCAACTCTGAAAATATATTGAAAATCGCATAAAAACCGGGCATATAATCTGCTAAAGGCCTCACATACCCTCTGGCCATAACCTCCGATTTATGGCCTCGAGTAGGCGGGACCGGTTCCAACAAAGGGTGGTGTCTAATGCTGACTCTACTGCTGATCGTTTGGGCCGTTTTGACAGCCGTTCTGATCCTTCTCCTGATCTACCGCGGTACCCTGACGATGCACGAAGACGACCAGCTTTTCCTCGATGACGCTCAGGCTCACATGGCGAAAGAACAGGAAGAACTCATCGTGAGAATGAAGCGGCTGCAACCCTGGGTACGCACCTTTGGCGCATGCTCGGCCGCATTGATCGTGATTATTGCCGGCTTGGCGATTTACTCAGGCATCAGCAGCGCCCCGTAACGGGCACCTGCTGGCTGATTACCAGAGCCGCTGCCTGCGGCTGATGCATCTTTGTTTTCTGGCTCCCTGCCCCTGATTTGCATCCTAACCTAACGTTGCCCAGCACGCCTGACAAGCTGCTGTGAAATCACGTGACCGCCGTCACATCCTGCGTGCCCACTGCTCGGCAACAATGTAAGGCAGTAGGCTCCGCAAAACAATGTGCATCTGGAGGTCACACTATGAACGCAAGTTATCGTTTTGAAGTCGCTGCCAATTGGACGAGGGGACGCAATGGCGTAGTTACCGCTGAAACTGGTATTCCCGGCCTGCCATTTTCCGCTCCGCCCGAATTTCACGGTGAGGCTGGTCTCTGGACTCCGGAGCATTTCCTGCTGGGCGCGGTAGCCTCCTGCTTCGTCGCTGCCTTTGGAGCCGTCGCCGAATTCTCGAAGTTTGAACCGGCTGCACTGCAAATCAGCGTAGAGGGCACAGTAGAAAAAGTTGACGGTGGATATCGCTTTACCCGCATCCTGATCCTGCCCGTATTGACGGTGAAGGATCCAGCCGATTGCGAACGAGGAACACGGCTGCTGGAAAAAGCCGAACGCGCCTGCCTCGTAACCCGCTCACTGCAAAGCGAGGTCATCCTCGAATCGCGAGTGGAAGTGCTGGAAGAAGTGGCAACGGTTTAAATAGAGCGTCATGTGTTTTTTACCGGAGGCTGCTCATATACTGCTGCACCAGCAGAAATGCATTTTCTAAGCCGATTTCAACATGACATTCCTGGGCCAAGGCTTGGAATGGCCGGTCCCAATCCTTAGGAGGAAACGACAGGACATCAGGTAAAACATGAGTTTTGCGCCGAGTAAACGTAATCTGGAGTGCCTCGGATGCCTTGCTGACGTCCATCATATTAGATTGAATCAGCAAAACCATATCTATAAGATCTCTGACGCGGCTATTCATACCGGTAGCACGGGGCAACGTGTAAGCGTGTAGTTTCTCCGCGAACTGCTGCTCACGCGGAATCATGTAAATAGATGGATTTGGAATGCCTGCAAATTGGAGCCATTCTTTGCCTTTGACAATTTCCAGTGGCTCCATAATCGCATCACCGATTCCGACATCGATATGAAATTTCACGAATGTTCGACCATCGAGTCGTGCCTCAACCGGAAATCTTGCGCCTCCGTACGGCGCTGCATCGACGTCTGAAACAGATTCAGCAATCATATATAGAAAGAAGTCACCGGCATCAAAAGCAGCACACTCTTGAAGCTTCTGTAGCAATATTTTGTTTGCGTGATCGGGAGGGCCGAGAATTTGAGCGGTTAGATCAATATCCTTCGTCGCACGCGCAGATGACATGCGCAATTCCATGGCATATCCACCTTTTAGCGCAAATAACGGGCTTTCAGGCTGCACATTACGGAATAGACGAGCCAGCAAACGATCAAACGCAACCTCCCGGCGAAGGCGTTGGAGGTCGGTGACTTCTTTCTTTGCAATATCCTGAAGCCGGTCTTCCAGAGCTCTTCGAAAGTCTGCGGCCGAACGATATGCCTTTTGTGGCATTACGCCGCCGCATTCCGTAGGAATTGAATTGCTTTCTTGTCATCGTGTAGCTTGTGCTGGGCGCCTGATATTTCGCTTGTACGAATCAGCCCTCGCTGAAGCCCTTCGCGCAGCGCGTTCCGGAGGGTTGAAATTAGCAAATCACCAGTACCGACAAGATCGAGAATGGTGCGCAGTGGACGTGTGACGCGCACGCCATGAAGTATTTCGGTATCGTACTCAGAAAGCTCGCTGTAGTGCAGCACAAGCGATTTCGGAATCCGGCTGTTCCTTCGAAAACTGTTGGGCACGGTCATGTGAAGCCTTGCAGGCATCAGATCTGTCAGATCATGCATGCTGAGGGCCGTCTGATGACTGTAAACTCCCTGGCTGACGCCTTGGCGATTATTCGACCAGAGCCACCACAGTATCAGATCAGGCCGGTCGTTCTGTGGAAAATGAGTAAGGCGATAAATCCCACGGTGCTCGCGAATCCAGTTTCCCGCCTTCACATGGTAGGAATGTGTATTCTCCGCATAACCGGCAGCTTTGGCCTGCTTCGTCGTAAAAAATCCGGATTGAGTTTCCGCGATTTCATAAAGACGGTGGGCTGAATTTTTGCGTTGTCCCATGGCACAATACTATAACTATTTTGAAGTATTGTGCACAACAAAAAGTCCTCGCCACAAACGAGGAACTTTTTTATAGAGTACTTAATTCTGCTCTATCCGGCCATCTCTTTGGCCGAGGCCATGGTCGCTTGTGCTGGAGCTTTCCGCATCACTGTCTGTTTCAATAAATTGCTCGCATAGATCGAAGCGCCACGCGTGAACGACACCAGCGTAAGCGAGAAGAAGAAGCCGAACACTATGTGTGACATCACCAGCAATCCATACACAGCCGCCACGGCAGCGCCGAACAGAAATTGTCGTTGCCGTGTTCCGGGAGTGGTCGCCGGATCGGTGACCATATAAAAGGTAAACAGGACAAAGGCCACGCCGGTCATCGGCAACACCGCCAAAGTCAAGGGAGTATCGAACACCAGGTTGCGAAAGACGGCCTGAACAAAGAATCCCGAGATCCAGCCCAGCGCCACCAGGATTCTCTTAGTGACAAATGTGTTCAGCAAACTGCCGCTGCAGACGATTGCCGCAGGAAGAATCCAGCTTCCCCAGCCGTGAATGTTCTCGGTGAAATGATACGGCGGAGCAATCCCCACCCACGCGAACAACAGCAGCGTCACCGTGATCCCGAAATTCGAGGGATTCAGGAAGTGACGCGTGCCATTCGGACACGCCACTCTGAACAATGCCTTGGAAGTAATAGCCACAGCAGCGGCAAAGGCAATGGGCAGCAGGCGCGTGTTGGTGTAGAGCAGCATCGCCACCGCCAGACCGGTGATGTGAGCGGAGAGGAAGAAGTCCACTACCGTGCGCCAACCTCCCATGAAGCGTGGTTTGCGCTTCTGCGTGTAGCAGTCGATTAGTTCCAGCACCAGTTCGCACGCATACGCAGAGCCGATGCCTACGAATGGCTGAATCCATGCCTGCTCGAAACCGAATACCGTATGGCCCAGGACATTAAATGCGGTGATGGCAATAGCGAAGCGCCGCAATCCAGCAAGACGATCTGCCGGTGACATTTCTTTCATCATCATGAAATTGGTTCTCTCTTAAGACCCGAGCACGATGGTATGCAGGCCCGGTTTCAGGCTGAGTGTCTCGCGATGAATCGTTCCGTTCCGGTCGCGCCAGCAGAGATCCACCGCCACCGGCTCCGAAGAAGAAAATTGTCCCAGTCCGAAATGCAATTCCGGGCTGCGCTTGCCGGAGTGCCCGTTGCCGGCATCCACCTGGGCGATCATGCGCTTGCCATTCCGCAGATGAACCGTGGCTGTGGCGCCTATGGCATACCGGCCCTGAATCTCGCGTGTGGGATGACCCGGCATATCTCTGGTTAAGGCGCCTGCGCCTGCATTCACCGGCAACAGCAGATAGAGTTGCAGGAAATGGCCTGCGGCCTTGCTCTCATTGTGATAGAAGGCTGAATCCTGCCACTGATTGGCGATGGCGAAATCCAGCAAGCCATCTCCATCTACATCCGCAGTGGCAATTCCTCGCGTGACCTGCGGATTATCCAGGCGCAACTCTTGGGAAAGATCAACATACGTTCCACCAGAAGATGGGACAAAGAAATGATTGTGGTCGCTCCCGCTCAGGTCATCGCCCGGATGGAAACGCGGCCAGCTTGCTGGATGCCGCAACAAACCATCATTGCCCATGGCAAGCTCATGCAGTTCAGGCCAGCGGTCGGTGTTCCCTTTCACAAAGCCGGCAGCCTGCACCACCTGCAGCGTCCCTTCATTATCGAAGTCGCCAAAGCGGATGTCCCACGACCATCCATTGCGTGAAAGCCCCAGCGGTTCGCTGACTTCCTTGAACGGAGCAAAGCCTTTCTGCATCGCCTTCAGATCGCCGGTGCTGAGATACACCAGGTTGCTCTCTTCCAGCGCGAACTCTGATGTGATGTTGCTGACTACGAAGTCCGGCAGGCCGTCCTGGTTCAGATCGCCGCAATCCACGCCCATGCCCTTGAACGAATCATGCCCCAGCACCTTCGAGGCCGGGGTCATCAGCGTGCGCTTGCCCATCAGGCGCTGAAAATGCAGGTGGCCGGGAGTGGAGACGTTGTGCAGCAGCACATCCGGCCCGAAATCATTGGCAATGTAGACCTCGGGAAGCATATCTCCATCGAGATCGCAGGCGGCCAGGGCCAGAGTCCAGCCGGATTTGGCAGCGCCCTCAAGCACCTCGCGCTGATCGCTGAACTCCACCTTCGGCGCGTCACCGCCGCTGGCGCTCTTCCACAGCAGGAAATGCTTGCTGCCGCCGTTGAAGGCGCGCGACATGGAATCCGGCATCTCCGCCGCATAGCTGGAGTGCGCATCGAGAATGCGCGAACCATCGCCGAAATAATTTCCAAAGATCAGGTCAATGTGGCCATCGCCATCGAGATCAGCGGCAGTGGCGGCGTTGGTGTACCAGTCTTCCACCTTGGGCAGAAGTTCCTGAGCCACGTAGCTCTCCCGGCCCAGAGGTTGCTGCATCTTCTTTTGCAGGAAGATGATGGGCGAGCGCCCCCAGTAATACACCACGATATCGAGAAGCCCGTCTTCATTCACATCCAGTGGCAGGCATCCCATCGGCGCAGTGGTGGCCGCATCATAAGGCAGCGGCGCGGCACTCAAGACAAACGGCTGGTAACGTGCCGGAGTTCCGGGAACCGGAGTTACGATCACCTGATCCATCCGGGGATCGACATAACAGGCATCATTCGGCAAGCCATCACCATCGAGATCGTTGAGGGCCACGGAAGCGCCCACCGAAGAAATCCAGGCAGAGATTTTCTGCAAGCGAGGATTCACCACCCGCGCGTTTTTCTTGGGGAAACCAGGGACCCGCGGCAGCGCCGTCCGGTCAAAATGAAAACGGCTGGCCAGGGAAGACTTCTCGTTCGCCGAAACACCGGGAAGCTGTATCGCCAGATACAGCCCAATCACGATTACCAGCGAGACGATGATTTTCAGGCGAGCTTTGAGCTGCTCAAGAATGCTTTTCATAAAGAAGCCCTTTATCTGAACGATTCATCCTTGCGCATGGGCCAGCAACGCCGGTGTAACGAAGACCGCAGATGGAATCTGTTCGACGCGCTCGAAGTATTCCTCCATCAATAACGCGAGCACCAGAAGAATAGGGGGATCAAATGAGGAAGAAGGCCGCAGATATAAATTCGTAGCGCCATAGATGGAATTGCGGGTCACTGAAATGGAGTGTCCGCCGGCGCGCAGTGCCGAATCGTACTGGAAATAGGCAGATGCGGGTGCAGTCTGCTCCATGCCCAGCGCGAACAGGTAGAACTCTCCCTCAGGAACACGTTCCAGATGATAGAAGCCGCTTTCATCAGCGATGGCGCAGGCCACCGGCCTGGCCTGCGGTACGGGAGTGCTGAACAGCCCCACGAAAATAAAGCCGCGAAAATCCGCCGGGGCATGAACACGCCCGCAAATCGCCGGCCCTTTTTTCAAGTGGCCATTGGCAATGATCATTGGCGCAGGATACTCAGGCGCATGCATGAGCGGCAGCCGCGCGAGATCGCGGAAGGTGCTCGGGGAGACCCCCAGCAGATCGGTAAACCGGCGCGTGAATGTGCCTACGCTGTTGTAGCCCACGTCATAGCAGATGTCGATGACCTTCTTTTCAGTCTCTATGAGCAGCCGCCGTGCCTCATCCAGCCGCAGTGCATACAGGAACTGCGAAGGCGGCACGCCCGTCACATGGCGAAAGGTGCGGTTGAAATGGAAGGGGCTTGCGCACGCCACCTTTGCCATCGAGTGCAGTGAGAGAGGCTGGTCGATGTGGCTCCTCATCGTGGTAATCACGCGCTCCACGGAATCATAGTGAGAGCGCACGGTTGCGTCGCGCACAACTGCTGTAGCCATAAGTTCCTTTCTGAAATTCTGCCGGATGTCTGATTGTGTCTTACTGGTGCACTGCCTCTGCAAAGGGCGCCAACGCTTCCCGCAAGCATGCCGGTATCGCGGCGGGAATCAGATTGTCTCCCTGCCTTCGCATGCAGGCGATCTCCTGCTCGCCGCGCGCCACTAATTCGCGCTGCTCGCCTTCGCGCCAGTATTGAAAGCGCATGGCAATGCGGTTCTGCGATGTGGCTGCCAGGAACATGCGGACAATCACCTGGTCAAACGCTTTCAACTCGCCCAGGTATTCGCAGGAGCAGCGCAATGTAATCAGCGCCAGTCCGCGCTCCATCTCTTCGAGGATTTCCGGAGCATAATCGCGCAGAAACATCTCGCGGGCTCGTCCCTGCCAGTGCAGGTGGTTCGCGTAATAGACGTTGCCCACCAGGCTGGTCTCTTCAAACCCAACTACATGCCGGTATTCGTATGCATTGATCATGGCTCTTGCTCTCTGGAATCCGATTTACACCTGTGCTCGCCGCACAGCCAGCGAAGCTGGCGATATTCTTTTAGCCACACCGCAAGCTTGGGTGCGTAGGGGAAAAGTCGAAGAGCCCGTGAAGCGGGCGGTATGGTTCCTGGATGCCTTATCAAGCAGCCCCTGCCGCTGTTTCCCTCTGTTCATGGGCGGGTTTCACAACAAATCCGAACGCGAAAGAACTGCCTTCCTGTATCTGCGCCGAAAACGTTGCCGCCGCAAACCCCTGGGCCGAGAAAACACTCCATCCATCCGCAGAGGATGATTTCCACCGCAACTGCTGGTCAAAACTCGCACCACACTTGCGCAGCCCTTCTCTGACCGTCCACACCTGCGCGGCAGCCGCATCGAGATCGATGTTTGCTCTGCGGCTGACGAGCTGCGCCAGCGCAAATCCCTCATTCCCCAGAAGCTTTTCCCATTCACGCGGCACTACCTTCTCCATGTCGCAGCCAAGGGATACACCACTTGTCGCAATCAGCGTGAGCTGGCCGCTGCGCGAGAGAGAAATCTCCGCTCCCGGTAACTCAGGCTTGCCATCAGGGCGATGGCTGATCGTTGCTTCCGGCCCGGCCATTTGTTGGACCAGGTCGGCAATCTCGTCTCTGCATCCCGCCAGCGCAACTTTCAGATTTGTCGACCCAATCAGCTCACTTAGCTTTCGTTCTATGTATGGCGGCAGCAAAGCCACAGGCCATAATTCCGGAGCTTCAGTAAAAGCCACGGCCCGCAGGTGCAGCCCTTTCCACGTTTCCAGCGTGTTGCCGCGCGCATCCTGAATCCATAGATCGTAGATAAAGTTTTCACCGTCGCGCAGGCGTTCCATCGCGTACACTGTTGCGCTTTCATGAGTCCACCCTGGATCAACAATGATGCGGTCAATGCCTATCGGCAGGATAGTCTTGTGCGGAATGCACGCCTGAATGGAATGCAGTGCCGCATCGCGGGAAGCGGCGTCACCCAGCAGGAATTCGCCCGGCAGGTGCCGCGCATACCACGCTGCAGAAATGGGAGCATTCAATGCGGCAACGCTTCGGTCGGCCAGCAGCAGGTGGTATCTCTCCACGCGGCGGAAGCGTCCTGTGTGGAAGAGGATGCCGCCATACAAATCGTGAGACGGATCGAGCGGCAGCGGACTGGCTCCTGCATGCAAGTCATCGGGCATCCTGGAAACCTCATGCCTCGTATGGAACACACATTCAGCGCTGAAGTGATCCACCTGGAATGACGTCGTGGAGCAGCGAATCACAACCGCGATTCTTTCCGGTGAAAGTTTCAGGGCTGCCACTCGTATCCTGACCGGTTTGCGCGCCGGTACCACAATCGGGTGCTCGAAACGCAGGTTCTGAAATTTCGGCAACTCTGAGGTTTGTTCCAGCGCCACGGCTACCTGGGCCATCGCCTCAATGCCGCATACCGCCGGGAGAAGCTGTTCGCCCTGGAAGCTGTGATCGGCGAGATATGGGTCGGTATCTGTGCTCAGCTCCGAATCCGCTACCAGTTCAATGCCCGGATAATGCACCTGCACATGCTCGAGATAACGCAGCAGCGGAAGCTCGCGTTTCTCAAATTGCAGCGTCGGCAGATTACCGAAGCGTCCCGTCACGATAGAAGAGACTGGGGCCCCTTTCCATGCCATCATGGTTTTTAACGTGCCAATGGCATCTTCGAGCGGCAGCGGCGTGATGCCCTGCTGCACCAGCGATTCCAATACACCCAGCCGCTGGCCCATGCCTGCGCCTGCCCATACCGACCACTCGAGATTCATGCAGCGGCACTCCGGATGCTCCCTCTGCCATTGCTCCACCGCGAGATTCAACCAGTCGTTAGCCAGCGCATAATGCCCTTCACCATGCAGTCCGGCCCGTCCAATAATCGACCCAAAGGTGAGTAGCAGACGCATGTGGCGCGCATCAATGTTGTTCAGAATATTTTCCAGGCCTGCAACCTTGGGAGCGAGCGTCGCCTGCAGGTCAGCGGTAGTGATCTCTTCCAGGCGCTTAGGTAGATTAGTTCCTGCGCCGTGCAGCACCCCCGTGATCGTGCCCGCTTCTACCTGAATCTGCTGAATCACCCTGGCTGTAGCCTGGGCATCTGTAACATCAGCCGTGAAATAGCGGAAGGAAATACCCGCCTCGCTGAAGCGCTGCAGGTTCTGCTTGAGTTCTGCATCTTGCGATGCATCCGATCTCCCTAGTAACGCCAGGCGAAATCCAAACTCGCGCGCCAGTTGCAGCGCGCATTCAGCGGCGATGCCCTTGCCGCCGCCCGTTACCAGCAGCAGGTCGTCCGGTGTGAATGGATTTTCGCTGCTCTTTTCCGGCCACAGAACCTTGATGCGCGGTTCGCGGCGGACTCCCGCTTTGTCATAGCGCGCTTCGGTGAACCCCGCGGCACAGTTTGCTTCTTGAATGATCCACTCGACCGCCTGTGGATGATCGTGCGGCACATCCACCACAGTGACTTTCATCGCAGGACATTCCAGGTACAGCGTGCGGGCCAGCGCCGACGCTCCTCCACTCTGCTGCACAAACACTACCTGTCGCACGTTCCCCCGAAGAGCCGTTTGTACAGATTGCAGCAGAAACGCAGCCGTTCTTTCATCACGCCGCGCAGGAACACAGCACAGCAGTCCGTCTCCTGAAAGCCTGCCGGATTCTTCTTCCAGTTGCTGCTTCAGCGATGAGCCGTCCAGCGCCAATATTTCCCACTTCCCTGCTGAACCGGAATGTGCAGCCCGCCGGGGCTGCTCCACATACTCAATTTCCAATACCCGCGTCCATGGTTCCACTCCCTGCGGATGCTTTTCAGCCGCCTGCGCAGGCGCAAGCTGCCGCATCTGCTCCAGGGCCTCTGCGGCCCGGCGAATGCTGGCGTTGATGTACTCAGCCGGGGCCACTGGAGGCGAAAGATCTAACTGCGCCGCAGCTTCAAGGATGATCTGGCTAATGGTGATGGAATTCAGGTGCAGGTTATCGAGAAACCTGCTTTCCGGTGTGATGGCGCTCAGCGGCAACTCAGTCCGCTGGGCCACCAGATGGCGCAGGATCTCCACAGCATCACGAGTTACAGGCTTTTCTGCTACTGCGAACTGTTTAGGCGCGGCCGGCACGGAAGGCACTGCAATCTCCGGCGCGGAGATGCTCTCACACGGATTAGCCAGGAACGTATGCCTGCGCCTGAGATCAAGCGGGCGGAAAAACCTGTTCTCAAACAGCGCTGCCGCGCGCACCTTCGCGCCCATGGCAAAAGCCGCTCCCGCAGCCATGAGCAGACCGCGCAGCGAATCTCCGCCAACGTTTAACGCAATCACCGGCTTGTTTGTGCATTCAACGGTAATTCCAGAGAGCACCGCGCCCGGGCCCACCTCGATGAACAGGCCGGCTTCCACCGCAGCCATCATCACCGCATCGGCAAAGCGCACCGGCATCGTGATCTGCCGGGTCAGCAGTTCGTGAAGATTACTATCCTGCTGTAGCACCGATCCGGTCACCGTTGAAATCACGCGCTGCCTCACCGCTCCCAAGTGTTCCGCCGCCAGATACGAGGAGAAAACAGCCGCCACGTTCTCCACCAGCGGGGAATGAAAGGCATGGGAAACCGGCAGCATGGTAGTGGCAATGCCATCGGAGCTGAGCCTGCCCGTAAAACGCCTGACCGCCTGAGCATCACCGGAGATCACCGTCTGTCGCGGAGAGTTGTATCCGGCAATCACCAACGGATCGCCATTCAGCCTTTGCTTCACCTCCTGCCAGTTAGCGCGGATGGAAGCCATGGTCCCTGAAGGCGTCGCCATCTCCGCCATTACCCGTCCACGATGCGAAACGATGCGCAGCAGATCGTCTTCACCGCAGGCGCCGGCCCAGTGCAGCGCCGTAATTTCTCCCAGGCTGTGTCCCACGGCAACCGCGCCTTCAATTCCCAAAGACTGCAACGCGCGCAGCCCGGCGAGCGAAGCAGTGGCCACGCTGGGCTGCGCTGTTTCTGTGGCAATGCTTTTCGTTTTTGGCAGGCTGGCGCGCTGGTACAGATCGCGTATCCCAGGGAACCGGCGCGACCATATCCCGCCTTCGGTATGAACCGGCGAGCCTTGTCCGGGAAAGAGAAATCCTATGCGCGGAGACTCCTCGCGATGACTCAGAAACATTCCCTGCCGGGGATCGATTTCCTCCGGCACTCCCGCTGTGCACCACTCTTTCAGCTTTTTCAGGTTTCTTTCGAGTTCTTCAGGACTGGAAGCCACGCATGCAGCGCGAATCGATTTCTCTGGCGATAGATTTTTCACCAGCGCCGCAGCCAGATCGGTCAGCTCTGCGTAAGACAGCTCACCGGCAAGCTCCAGGGTGTTTTGCAACTGCTCAGCCAGTTGCTCGGCATCAGCCGCCTGGAAAAGAAACAGCTCGCAATCCTGCGCTGAAGCAAGCTGCGTCTGCTCAAACGCGGTAAAGCTCTTCCGGCGGAAGACATCCGGAGCTTCCAGGGTGACATGGGTGTTGATGCCACCAAAGCCCATGGCGCTCACTGAGGCGCGCACCGGCAACTCCTCCGGCCACAGCTCGCCTTCCTGGAGCACGCGCAGCATCGGCCTGTCTGCCGTGAGTTCCGCGTGTGGCTTCTCGCATCCAGTCGTCGGCGGAAGAATCTTTGCCTGCACCGCCATGACCGCTTTGATCAGTCCCGCAACTCCAGCCGCAGCTTTGGTGTGTCCAATGTTGGCTTTGATTGACCCAATCGCCGCAGGCGCGGCATTCGGCTGCACTTCACGTCTTGCTGCAGAGAGCGCCTGCAACTCCACGGCATCGCCCACATTTGTTCCAGTGCCGTGGCCTTCAAAATAGGCCACATCGTCGATCTGGTATTGCGCGCGCTGGTAGGCCCGGCGCAACGCCAGTATTTGTCCGCTCGGTTCCGGCCTCGTGATGCCGCCGCTGCCGTCGGAAGAAACTCCCCAGCCGCGAATTACGGCATACGCGGGCAGTTGATGCGCCAGGGCATCTTCATGGCGCATGAGCACCACCATGCCGCAGCCCTCGCCCGGCCAGAAGCCCGATGATTGCTCATCAAAGATGCGCATCTTGTCTTTCGCCAGCGCGCCCAGCTTGGAGAATCCTGCCAGTTCAAATGGATCAAGACTCAGGTCCACTCCGCCTGCAATGGCAACATCAACGTCACCGCTTTCCAGGGCCGAACATGCCGTGGTCACCGCCAGCAGGCTGGAAGCGCAGGCGCCATCTACGGTGTAGCCGCCGCCCTGGAAGTTGAAGTAATTGCAGAGGCGTCCGGCAATCGTGTTGGCCAAGCCGCCCGCCAGCGATTCTTCGGTGGTCGCCGGAAATGGATTCTTGTACAGCGCTTCCATCTGTTGCACCAGTTTTTCCATCTCGCTGCGGCTGGTGTTGTTCTCTTCGAGGACGGCCATCAGCACGCGCCGTACATACGGCCAGCGCAGCCGCAGGAGATTGGCGCGGGAAAATTCACCCGTCAGCGAGTTGCCGATATAAACGCCGGTGCGCTCGCGCTGGCTGGCGCTGGACTCCAGCAATCTGGCATCGGTTAATGCCTGTGCGGCAGTATCCAGCGCTAGCCAATGAGCGAGGTCGGTAGAAACGAATGTCTCTTTCGAAACGTGGAAGCGCACGCGGTCGAATTCGTAGTCTTCAAGCACGGCGGCCGCTGTCAGATAGATGCGGTCTTCCACCTGGCCCTCCACCGCGTAGTCTTCCACGCGCAGACGCACGCGCGGTATGCGCCGGAAAGATCTCCTCTGTGCCAGCACGTTCTCCCACAATTGCCGTGGAGAACGCGCTTCGGCATAGCGGCACGCCATGCCCACGATCGCAATTGCACTCATTAAAGGCCCCCTGTCAGTCGCCTGCGATTGCCACTTGCGGACGTTCCCGCACCCTCATCACAGGCTGGGGCGCCGGTTTACGCTTGAGTTGAGCATTCACCCACAGCGAAATCCCTCTGGTGGCGCTGGTGAGCGCCAGGGCAAGGAACAGGCCATACACCACATGAGCGACAAAGAGGAGCGCATAGAGCGTGGCCACGCTCAGCCCGAACAGCACTTGCCGCAAAGGTTTGATAGGCGTGGTCGCCGGATCGGGAATCATGTACAGCGCGAACAGAATGAATCCTGCGCTGGTCATTGGCAGAAACGGCACTGCCAGTGGCGTATGAAAGATCATGCTGCGAATCAGCGCCTGCGCGGCGAAGCCGATGAACCAGGCTGAGACCAGCGGCAGGCGTCCTGTGAACTTTCCATGAATGATCGTGCCGGTGCCCAGAATCAGCGCGGGAATCACCCAGTGCCAGAGCCCGGTAATGTTCTCGGTGAACTGATACGGCGGCGCCAGTCCCGCAGCCGGCAGTAGCAACAGCGTTAACGTAATTCCCAGGTTTGAAGGATTGAAAACATGCTGCGTCTGTCCATTCCCGATCGGCGCGCGAATCAGCACCTTCGATGCCAGTGACATTGCCGCCGCAAAAACAATCGGGCTCAGCCGCTCGTTGGGGTAAATCAGCATCGCGCACGCCAGGCCGGGAATAATGCATGGCGGCAGGAAGTTCACTGCGTTCCGCCAGCTTCCCGCAAATCGTGGCGTGCGGTTGTTCACCTTGGCATCAAGCCATTCCAGCAGGAATGCCACAACGCACGCTGTAAGCACCGCCACGATGGGTTGCGCGTATGACTGCTCAAATCCCAGCACGGTATCGCCGAGTATGGTCCAGAGAATGAGCAGCGTGCAGAAATACCATAACGCAAAGAACCGCATCTTAGGGTCTTTGTTGGGATAGAAATTCAGTGTCGCGTATGCCATGTTTTGCTCCTCATTCACTTCCAAGCTCAACGCTGTGCCAGCCTGGTTTCACATCAATTTGTTTTCTTACGACCTGCCCGTTGCTGTTGCGCCATGCCAGGTTCACTCGTAGCAGCGTGTCAGGCGAAATCCTGCCCAGTCCGAAATGAAGATCAGGGCTGCGCTTGCCGGAATGTCCGCTGCCGCCATCTACCTGCGCGGAAAACTTGCGCCCATCCGGAAGCTCGACCACCGCAGTCGCTCCGAATGCAGGCCTGCCATAGAGATCGGGTCCGGGATGTCCGGCGCGCTCCCGGAATACCGCGGGCCCGCCCTTCACCGGCAGCACCAGATGCAATCCGAGAAACGCTCCTTGTGAAGAGCCTTCATTTTTGTAGAGGTACGAATCGCCCCATTGATCGGCGATGATGAAGTCCAGCCGCCCGTCGCCGTCTACGTCGGCAACTGCGATTCCGCGCGTATTTGCCGGAATAGCGAGTCCGGTTTCCTCTGCAATGTTGTAGTAGCGATGATCGGCAGCCTGCACGAAGAATGCAGTCTTGTTGTCGCCGCTCACATCGTCACCCGGCTTGAACCCCGGCCACAGCCGCGGATCGTGAATCAGGCTGTCATTCGATGTTCCCAGCGATTGCAGTTCCGGCCAGCGATTGATCTTGCCTTTCATGAATCCGGTGGCCTGCACAATTTCAAGCTGGCCATCGTTGTCGAAGTCGGCCATGCGCGCATCCCAGCCCCAGCCGCTGCGTGAGAGTCCCAGCCGCTCGCTGGCCTGGACGTAAGGCGCTTTGCCCTTCTTCATCGCCTCTTTGTCACCGGTGCTCAACCACAGGAAATGGCTCTCCTGCAGCGCGTAATCATCCGCAATGTTGCTCACAAAAATATCCGGGATGCCATCGCCATTCACATCCGCAAAATCTACTCCCATGCCTTTGAATGAATCGCGCCCCAGCACATTCGAGGCAGGTGTAGTGAACCCGCGCGTGCCTTCGAGCAGATCAAACGCCAGATGTCCGGGAGTGGAACGGTTGTGCAGCAGCCGGTCAGGACCGAAATCGTGAGCGAAATAAAGTTCAGGCAGCAGATCGCCATCCAGGTCCTGCGCTCCTGCCCCTAATGTCCAGCCATGCTCCACCGCCAGGCTGAATACATTCTTTGCTTCTTCAAAACGCACGAATGGATGCTCGCCACCGCCTGCCTCTTTCCACAACAGCACATGCTTGCTGCCGCCGTTGAAAGAGCGTGACTTGGTGTTGTGCATCGTCTCCACGCCATTGGCCGAAGCATCGAGAATGTGGCCGCCATCCTGGAAATAATTGCCGATGATCAGGTCAGGATGCCCATCGCCGTCCAGATCGGCAAACAGCGCCGCATTGGTGAACCAGCGCTGGTTGCCGGGGACAAGCTCCACCGCCTGATAATTCTTCGCTTCCAGCACGCTCGCGTGACCGGGAGTGCCGCCGGTGCGCAGAAAAGCAACCGGTGTTCGTCCCCAGTAATAAACGACAATATCTGCCAGGCCATCTTCATTCAGATCACCAATCAGGCAGCCCATCGGAGCCATCGTTTCAGGATCGTAGCTGGCCGGCCGCAGCGTGAATGGCTTGTATCTCTCCCCGGTAGTGGGCGCCGGTGCAATGGTGACCTGATCGCTGCGCGGATCAACCAGGCATGTGTCATTCGAAAGACCATCGCCATCGAGATCGCCGGCCGCGATGGCCGCGCCTACTGACGAAATCCATGCGGAGATGCGTTTCAAGCTCGGCTGCACCGGCCTTACGGTTCTCGCATTCAGATCACCGCTTGAAGGCAGAGTGTGCCGCGTGAAATGAAAACGCGAAGCCAGTTGCAGCCGCTCGCCCGCGGAAATTTCCGGCACGCGGGCCTGAAAGAACAGAAAGACTACAAGCACAGCCGCAACCATTCTAGGAATGTTTCGGCGCAGCCGGTTGGGGAGTGAGTTCATGGGGTTTACCTCTCAGAGTGAAAGAAGGAGCAAAAGAATTTCTCAGCAGCTCTCGCCAGCGCTGGTAGGGCGAAGGATCAGCATCGCTTACCTGGGCAAGAGTTTCGTCGCACAGGGCGGCAGCTCTTTCGCTGTTCATGCCGCACAGGATTTCGCAGGCGATTTCAGTGTGCCGCGCCGGATTGCCGGCAAGCTGCCGCGCTTTGGCCGCAAACGCAGCGCCTTGCGCTGCACTGGAAGCATGGGAGCCCGCGATCCAGCGCAACTCTTCTATTTCATTTCGGCTGCTTCCGCCTGCATACGCGCAAGCCAGTCCTGCGCCGCTCCAGGCATCGCCGCGAAAGTCTGGATGAAAACCGGCAATGGTCTGAGAAATCTCCAGAATGTCAGCGCCGTGAACGAACCACAAGCTGCGTCCCAAACCTTGAAGGAAGACGTGGCGGGCAGTCTCTGAAAGCCGCGATGGCAGCTTGCCTGCGTTAATGACCTGGTCGTGGTGAAAATAGCCTTCATGAAAGCCATAGCCATCCACGGCCAGCCAGCGCAACACGCGATCATATTGGCTGATGGCTGTATCCATGCGCAGGCGCAGCCAGGGTAGTCGCGCCCCGGCCCAGCCCGCGCCTACGTGCAGCATGTATACATGGTGGCGTCCTGCTCCGCCGAGAAACTGCTGCAGACGTCTGCCGCGCAGTGTAATTCCATCGAGCAATGCCAGCGCCATCGCCGTGCCTTCATAGGCAAAGCCCCGGTACACCGGTTCGACCGTCTCCAGCTTGTCCACCAGTTCAGCATCGGAGCGCGCCTGCAATGCTGCATGGTATCCACCCAGAAAAGTGCGCCCCACGTGCTCCAGCCATTCGCGAACTTCCGGACGCGAGCAATGAAATCCCCGCCGCGCAAAGTCCGCTTCTCGCAAATCAATCTTGAGCAGATTGTGGAATAGCCTTGACATGAAGTTTCTATGAATTTGTTTTCTGAATTTCTTTTGAATTCCTTTTGAATCCTTTTGAATCCTTTGCGTTCTCTGCGCCCTCTGCGGTGAAAGCTTTTTCTTACTTGAGTGCTTAAACGACTTTCCGTTTCTCCAGCGGCACGCTATGCGCCATCACCCGGATGGCGGCCACATCCACCTCCACCACAAAACCGCGCGAGATCGAATCGATGGAAATGACCACGCGGGTGTTGTTCTGTTGCCGCAGCAGGATTCCCTGGATGCCGCTCAATGCTCCCGAGATGATCATCACGCGCTGGCCGGCAATCAGATACGGATGTGGCGCTACATTCCCATGCTCCATTGCCCGCCGGATCCATTCGATCTCCTCTTCGGCAACTTCTGAAGGAATATTTCTGGAGCCTACCAGTGAAACCACATTGGGCAGTGTGAGCACGCGGGCGCGTTCTATAAAAGGCAGGCGCACAAAAACATAGCCGGGGAACAAAGGCATCTCCAGCGTGACTCGCCGGTCTTTCCAATGGCGAACCGACCGGTAACTGGGAAGGAAATGTTCAATCGCGTACTCTTTCAGCCTCAGGGCAGTTCTTTTTTCCTGATTCGAACGCACAAATAGCACAAACCATTTTGGATCGTGCGCGTCTATAGGGGAGGGATAGTTCTGCACGAGCAACTCTCTTTATGTTTAAAAATGCTGTTTTTCTTGAGGATCACTTGGGAGCGGTTGAGAACAAGGTGCAGCTTCGCCCCGTCACTTACAGGGCTCATGTGACCTTAACCACTCAGATTGCAACTAGCATCAGGATGAAAAACTGCGCGCCAGGCCGGGACAATCGGTAACCCGGCTTCTCGCTGGTGTTAGCTTGTGAGAATTCCCGCCACCCTCATCGTGTAGCTGGCTCTATGGCAGGAACCATCGCAGTTTAGAGAGTCCCAAATGGGACCCATGCGGCACACGCTACACCCGATGCAGTATGTCGCGCAACCACATAAAGGTGCTATACACCACATCGTTCGACTTTCCAAAAGTGGAAGAAACGGCAGAGTAGTCTCTGGCCAGGAAGACATAGACGGCGGGCGCTTTAACTTGCAGGTCTTTCTATATCGCGATACGGCTAAGCTTACTCATTGACCCCATTTTGTTTTCGAGCGGCGGCACAAAATCGATTCATGCCGCCGCGTAAAAGCTAGTTGGTAAAGTTCACGTTTGAGATGCATTCCGTCTGGAAGGTAATGCCATTGTTGAGCGTTGCTTTACCGGTGGGAGCCGCCGCCGCTTTCACCCCTGATCCGACCCTGGGTGTTGGACTCGGACTGGGCGAGGGGCTCGTGTTGCAGGTGCTGGGCACTACCGGATGCGGTCCTACATGCACCGGACGCGGATAGAATCCGCCTGAAGGATAAGTACTCGATGAGGGATATCCTGAGGGCGCGCTGGCGCTCCATGACGAGTTGGTAGAACTTAACGTAATCGGGGAGGCCGCCTGGTGGCCAATCACGTTCGCTGAATTCGCCGGATTTCCTCCTGCAGTTGTGAAAATAATTTGCGCGTTGATGGTAATGCTGGAATCAAACGTTCCATCGGGACGCACTGTGACGGTGCCTGTAGAAGGTGAAAGCGCATCGGGCTGCGGCAGAGTGCTGGTGGAAATCGTCCCGCCGGAGTTGTTCACGGTCACATAAACGTCGGCCTGTTGTCCCTGGAAAGTGACGCTGTTCTGGCTCTTCATAGATAAGGCATAGAGCTCTACCGGAACAGTTCCGCCGCCCGAAGGCACATCTTGGGTGCGGTGCATAATGGTATCGGTGCTGCCGGTTGAACCCTGGATTGGAACACCCTGCAGCGGCACCTGCCCAAGACCCATGCTGCTCAAATCAATGGATGCGCCGGAGCCGGTTTGCAGCAGATCATAACCCGCGCTCTGGGCTGTAGCCATCAACGAACACCCAAACAGCATTACAGCCACGAACAAAGCTTGAAATAGTGGAGAGGAAAAACGCTTCATCAGAAACACTCCTTAAACAGAGCTGATTACATACCATTCGCGTATGGGCTGCTTCTCCCAAATTGCCAACTTGCAGAAAAATGGCGGCGCAAATGCGCTGCCGTCTTCGGTAGAACAGGAATTACTAGGGAGTACGAGTCGGCGAGGGCGACGGGCTCGGCGAGGGACTGGGCCCGGCTGGCACCACTGGATGCTGGGCTGTGTGTACCGGTCGGGGATAAACACCGCCCGAAGGGAAACTTGTAGATGAGGGATACCCCGGCGGCGGTGTCGTACTCCAGCTTGAGTTGGTGGAACTGAGGCTGATCGCCGAAGCCGCTTGATGCCCCAGGTAGTTCCCTGAATTTCCCACGCTGGTCCCGGCCTTTACAAAGATCAAATCGGCATTGACGGTAAGGCTTGAGTCAAACGTTCCATCCGTGCGAAACGTTCCAGTACCGGTTGAAGGCGAAAGGCTGTCCGGCTGCGGCACTGTGCTGGTCGAAATCGTGCCACCGGAATTGTTGATCGTCACATATACATCAGCAGGTTGGCTATGGAAAGTTACCGGGCTGGTGCTCTTCATGAGCAGCGCGGTAACATTCACTGGTACGCTCCCACCGCCTGATGGGATGTTCTGGGTGCGATGGACGATTGTATCTGCCGAACCGGTAGAGCTCTGAATCGGCACTCCCTGGAGTGGCACCACGCCCAGACCGAGACTGGAAAGATCAATAGACGCGCCACTGCCGGTTTGCAGAAGATCATAGCCACCCTGCGCGAACGCCATCGAGGCGGCAAATACCATCATTAGAAAAACCATCGACCTTGCTGAAGCATGCAGACGTTTCATCGGGAACTCTCCTTTTTCACTGAACGGATTCTTAGTTACTTCTAATTACACCGAATCCCCGCCTTCCACTTCTTCTCCCAAATTGCTAAAAGCAGTCAGCCCCTAAGCTGCATTCCTGAATTAACCGCAAAGGGCGCTAAGGACGCCAAGGTGACGAGAATGCATAAATGAGTATTTGATCAGTGGGAATGTTATCTGGGATCAAAGCTCTTTGATTTTTTCTTTTGCTTCCTTCGCGTCCTTAGCGTCCTTCGCGGTAAATAACCATGAGAATGTTCAGGAGGGCCAAATGCTAGAATTTCCTCGCATGAAACCCTTCATCTTGATCGCCACTGTCCTCGCAGCCATTTTTGCCGCTGCCCAGACGGCCAATACCTATGACATCCTTATTCTTCACGGCCAGCTCATCGACGGCTCCGGACAGCCTGGCCACATCACCAACATTGCTATCCGTGGAGACCGCATCGTCAAGATCGGTCTTCTTCCTGGCGCCAAAGCCAAGCGCACCATTGATGCCAAAGGCCTGGTCGTCTCGCCCGGATTCATTGATATGCTGGGCCAGTCAGAAACCTCTTTGCTCATCGACAATCGCGCCCTGAGCAAACTTTCCCAGGGCATCACCACGGAAATCACCGGTGAGGGCGGCTCCATCGCTCCACAAGACACGCTGACCATCGCAGCCATTGAGCCCTCGCTCGCGCCCTATCACCTGAAAATCGACTGGACGGACCTCAACGGCTACTTCGCGCGCCTGCAAAAGCAGGGCACCCCGATCAATCTCGGCACTTACGTCGGCGCAGCCCAGGTCCGCGAAGCGGTGCTGGGTGATGTGAACCGCGAGCCCACTCCTCAAGAACTGCAGAAGATGCAGACCCTTGTGGCCGATGCCATGAAGCAGGGCGCTTTCGGCCTTTCTACCGCGCTGATTTATCCACCCGGACACTACGCAAAGACTGAAGAACTGGTCGCGCTCGCCAAAATCGTGAAGATATATGGAGGCATCTACGCCACGCACATGCGCAGCGAAGGCCAGAGCGAGATCGCGGCGATTCAGGAAGCGCTGAGAATCGGACGTGAAGCCCATGTCCCGGTGGAGATCTTCCATCTGAAAGTCAGCGGCAAGACCCGCTGGGGATCAATGCCCAACGTGATCAAGATGCTTCGCGAGGCTCGCAATGCCGGGCAGGAGGTTGCTGCCGATATGTATCCGTATGTGGCGGGTGCTACCGCATTGGCTTCAACTCTGCCGCCTTGGGCTGCCGATGGCGGCATGGACAAGCTGCTGGAGCGGCTCCATGATCCGCAAATCCGCGCGCGCATCAAGAATGAGTTAGCCGCCGATCATCCTGACTGGGAAAACCTGTACTTTGACAGCGGCGGTCCCTCCGGCGTGATGGTGTCCTCGGTCGTGAATCCTGACCTCAAGCAATACACCGGCAAGACCGTGGCCCAGATTGCTGAACAGCAGAAAAAAGATCCGCTGGATGCTTTGTTCGATTTCATTCTTGCCGATCAAGGCCTTACCGGCGCGCTCTATTTCATCGCCAGCGAAGAAGACCTGCAGTACGGATTGAAACAGCCCTTTACTTCCATTGGCCTGGATGCAGGTGAAATGCCGCCCGACGGCCTGCTTTACGAGTCGCATGCTCACCCGCGCACCTGGGGCAGCATGCCGCGCTTTCTCGGCCATTACGTTCGTGATCTGCATTTACTCTCGCTGGAAGAAGCAATTCATAAGATCACCGGCCTGCCCGCGCAACGCGACGATTTAGCTCAAAGAGGATTGATCAAGACCGGCTACTTTGCCGATATAACCCTCTTTGATCCCAGAACGATCATCGACAAAGCTACATATACGGACCCGACTCAGATTTCCGAGGGCGTGAAATATGTAATCGTCAATGGCCAGATCGCTTTCGAAGATGGAAAGATGACCGGCGCTATGCCCGGCCGTGCCCTGCGCAGACATCACTTGCAGGCGCAGCCCATACAATATCCCAAAAAATGACACAACCTCACTGCTGATTGCGCTGATGAATCGGAAATCAATCAGCCCTTGATCCGTTTCATCAGCGTTATCAGCGATAAGGTTTTGATTATTTCTGTTCTCCGCCACTTCCCGCAGGCTTCTCGAATATCTTCGGATCGATCGTTGGATTGAATTCGTAGCTGCTCACGGCAATGCTGAGGGCAGGTGTTCCGTTGATGCTCACTTCTTCATGGAAGGGCACCGTAATTCCTTCCACAGCCTTGTAATCTGAGAGGTCGGTGATGCGCGTCTCCGGACCGGTCTGTCCCGTCGCTGTGGACTGCTCGCGCAGTACGTACCCGGTTTTCGGATCTACATACCAGCGGAACTGCTGCTGGCCTGCATGAATCTCCAGCACCGCAGCTTCTGTATCTCCAATCTTTTCCGTGCCCTGAGCACTGAAGATGTATTGCGGGTCATTCAGATGCTGGGCCAGAGACCAAACCGATCGTTTCATTCCGTTCAGGGAATCTTCCTTCTGAGAAGATGGCAGTGGCCTCACCCCCATCGCGCCCATGGCCATGAAGCTGTCTTGCGGAGAGGCAACAATCACCATCTCTCCGCCGGGTGTGTTCATTTTCATGTAGGTTTTGTCCGGCGGCACTTCGGCCTGTTCGCTCTCCAGCGAGATTCCCTGCGCCTTGAGTGTCAAACTTGCTTTCAGGCGCACCGCTTTGATCGAACTCAGCTTGGCTGCCCCGCCCGAGGCCTCAATCACTTTGGCAATCAGCGCCTTTCCTTCAGGATTGGAGGTAACTGGCGCGCTCGCCGATGCATTGGAGCCGCCTGCCCCAGGCTGTGGAATGGTGATATCGATGGGTGTGACCTGGCCAAAGGTGCTGAGCTGCTTGTCAAAATCCGCCGACTTCCCCACCACCAGCACCGCCAGCTTGTCTTTGCTGAGATATTTTTTGGCGACGCGGTCTACATCGGCGGCTGTGACCTGCTCTACCCCTTTCTGGAAGCGTTCCAGAAAATCCGCAGGATACCCGTACAGCTCATACTGCATACGCTGGAGCATGACCTTGTCCTTGGAGTCATACTCAAACACAAACGAGTTCAGGATGGCATCTTTGGCCCGCTGCAACTCCGCCGCTGTCGCAGCATTATTCCTCATGTCGTCCACTTCTTTGTAAAGCCCCGCGACCGCCTGCGCTGTGGTGCCGCTCTTGGTGCCTATGCCCAGTGTGGTCAAACCCACGTGGGTGAAATTCGAGCCCACGCTCCCAAACACCGCATAAGCCAAGCCGGCTTTTGTGCGCAGATTCGAGAACAGGCGGGAAGAGAAGCCGCCCCCGAAAACCTGGTTCATCACTTCCACCGCGTAATAATCGGGATTGTCGCGGCGCAATCCGAGAGAAACCATGCGGATCTCGCTCTGGTTTACATCTTCTTTCTCCACAAAATACATTCCGGCCTTGGGATCAGAGACTGGCGCTTCCTTTGACATGAATTGCGCGCCTTTGGGCCAGCTTTCGAACAGCTTGCGCAGCCTGGCTTCCATCTGCGCCGAATCAAAATCGCCCACAATGCCAAAAATGATGTTGTTGGGGTGGACATGCCGGCTGTGCCAGTTGAGCAGGTCTTCGCGGGTAATGGCATTGACCGTAGCGTACTCAGGTACACGCGCGTAAGGGCTCTGCGCGCCAAATCCCAGCCTTGCCGCTTCGCGTCCTGCGATCTGGCCCAGGTTGTCATTGCGCCGCGCAATGCTGGCCTTCATCGCATCTTTGGCCAGATCGATTTTCTCCTGGCGGAATTCCGGGTTATGGAGCACATCATTGAATATGTCCAGAACCGCATCGAAATCTGCCTTCAGGCAGGAGAAGCCCAGAGAAGTAGCCGTCGGATTCGGGTTTGACTCAACCCGCGCCGCGCGTGCCTCCAGCAAGTCATCCAACTGGTCGCCGGTTTTAGTTTTGGTGCCCCCTGTGCGCCACGCATTTGCATAAACCGAAACCAATCCAACTTTATCGCCCTGTTCATCATTGGAGCCGCCACGGACGTAGAGCGTGCCGTCAATCAACGGCAACTCGTGGTCTTCCTGCAGAAAGATCACCATGCCGTTCTCAAGCTGGATTCTCTTTGGCTGCTGCGGATGAAAGGGTGGCAGGGGCGGCTTCTTGATGGCAGCGATATCGCCGGCAGCCAGATCGCTCTGCGCTTTTTCTCCAGCCGGAGACGTTTTTGCCGTAGGTGCGGCCTTGCCCGTCGGCGGCGTGCCTTGCGCTGCTGTTTTTGCAGGCTGGCTCTGCGCAGGCAAAAGATTTCCGATTGCTAAAACCAGTACCAGAATCACCCTGCGGAAATGAATGCCACTCATTATTGCGTCTCCTTCTGCTTCTGCGCGCCCTGCCCTGGTTTCTTTTGGGATGTATTTTCGATCATGGCCACCGTGCGGTTTCCTTCCACGAAGGTCTTGTTGGCGATGCGCCGGATATCTGCCTTGGTCACTTTATCGATGCGGTCAACAGACCGGAAAAGCTCACGCCAGTCTCCATAACGCGTCTGGTAGGTGGCGAGTTGTTGCGCCAGCCCTTCATTGTTGGCCAGCCCGCGGATCAGGTCGGCCTTGATTCGCGTCTTCACCATCTGTAAGTCTTCATCGCTCACATCCTGGTTCTTCAGGCGGTCAATCTCGTCGTGAATGGCCTGCGCCTGTTCCTGGTTGGTGTGCCCCGGCAGCGGAACCGCCAGAAAAGCAAACAGGCCGGGATATTTCTGCCCGGGAAAACCGGAGAACCCTGCTGCCGCCACTGCAATCTTTTTATCCCTCACCAGGGTGCGGTAGAGCCGCGAAGTGCGGCCCGCGGAGAGCAGATCGGAGATGACGGTGTATACCTCATCATCGGGATCACGATAGCTTGGCCGGTGATAGCCTTCGATATAAAACGGCTGGGATGTTTCGTGCATGACGACGCTGCGCTCGGCCGTCTGCGGCGGCTCCACCGTGGTCAATGGCTCGGGTTTTGGCGCTGCCGGAATCCTTCCAAAGTACTTTTCTACGATCGGAAGAAACTGCTCCGGCTTCACATCACCCACCACTGCAATCACCACGTTCGCAGGCCCGTAGTATTTATGAAAAAATTTCTCTGCTTCGGTCACGCTCAGGTGATCCAGCTCCGAGGGCCATCCCACGCCGGAGCGGCCATAAGGATGCGCCTCGTAGGCCGCAGCCAGAAACTGCTCAACCATTCGCCCGATCGGATTGCTGTCGATGCGCAGGCGCCGCTCTTCATGCACCACGTCACGCTCTTTATAGAACTCGCGAAATACCGGATGGCGAAAGCGTTCCGACTCGAGATAAGCCCACAGTTCCAGCCGGTTTGCGGGCATGGAGTATAAATAATCGGTGCTGTCCAGGCTCGTGCCCGCATTCAAGCCTATGCCGCCTTCACGCTCCACAATCTCGCCAAAGCGGTTTTTGATCACGAACTTGTTGGCGTTTTCCACCGCCTTGTCAAACTCTGCTTTCAGCGCCGCCACCTTCTTCGGGTCACGGCCCACCTCTCTGCGGTCTTCACGGTCATAAGCCGCATATGCCTGCTCCACCTTGTCGAGCGCAATTTTTTCCTGGGCATAGTTGGTGGTGCCAATCCGGTCAGTGCCTTTGAACGCCATGTGCTCAAACATGTGCGCCAGGCCCGATTGACCTGATGGGTCCTGCACCGAACCTGCATCTACGATCGTGGCAAAAGAAAATACCGGCGCCTCAGGACGCTCGCATACCACCACCGTAAGGCCATTCTTCAGCACCTTCACAGTCGTGCGTTTTTCAAACGAAGCCATATCCTGGGCGATGCTGCTGCCCACCATGCACGCCATGAATGCGGCAATCAAAAAGACGGGGGAAAAGCGGCGCATCCTGCCTCCTCGCAGTTGTTCTTCACTTTTACGGATTGATCGAACGAATGGTTCAATCTCAAACGAACGGCTCTATTGTTTGTGTCATCCTGACCGAACGCCTGAACAGGTGTTTCCGAATCCAAGTTCCAATGCGCGCAGCCAAGGATCTATGTGTTTGTTTCCACTTCCAAATGCGCTGGTTACAAACGTTTGTTAAAGTTAAAACGAGCGCCAACCGGATTGTCAAATGGCAAGCCGCAAAACCGCAAAAGCACAAAACCGATGACGTGTCCTGCCTTCCGGAATGAAACCTGCCAAGCTCAAAGAATTTCTGTTCCGGACCGTCCACAAAGTTGTCTTAGCAGATGAGGAACAACTTGAGATTGTCCCTCTGGTCTGGAAAACCTGAGTTGCTGATTGGTTGCAGAATTGCACTAGGTTGTATCGAGTGCAGGGCTTGTCCCCGAAAGTGTCTTGGGGACCCCTTCCGGACCTGCATAGGTAAAGCGAGTAAATACAGGATTTTAATCGCTTTTTAATGTTTCACGGTTAGGTTAAAACCCAGGCATCAGATGTAAAAAGTACCCGAGGGCAACGGAAGTTTTTCGCGTAAGCGCATCGGAGGCCTCTGAGCCTGTCCTGAGGCAAGCTTGCGCAGCCGAAGGATTCATCGCATGGCGATGAATCCGCTTTCAGGATGAGGAATTCGCCAGGTGAGCTTGCCATTTGCTCCGGCAGCAGCTTGAGCAAATCGCTTTAACATCCTGTAGGACATGTACTTGGAAAGACCAGGGCTAAGCCGGAAAGTGCCTGCGGCGCCCATATCAAACTGGCTGGATGGTCGCTCTACTGGATATACAGCCAGAATTTATTTGAACTTTTGCCACAAGTTTTGGAGGGATTCGATGAAGCGGTTAATTTTAGCAGTTCTTTTGAGTTCACTTCTGTTCTTGCCGGGATGCGGCAGTGGAGGCAGTAGCTCCATCACCAGCACACCGACATCAGCCAATACAACCATCAACTTTGGTGATGCCACCAACGATCAGGTTATCGGTTTTGAGATGCTGATCAACAGCATCACCTTGAGCGGCGGATCAAACCCCAGCGTGCTGCCCAAGCCGACCGAGTTTGAGTTTGTCCATGCCGCAGGCATTCTGGAACCTCTTTCGCTGATCTCTGTTCCGTCCGGAACCTACACCGGCGCAACCATCGGCGTGGCCAATCCTGAAGTGGTGATCATGACGGCCAGCGGGCCTTCGAAGATTCCCGCTACGCTCACCGCTTCTACTGTAACGGTCACCTTCCCCTCTCCGATCACCATCGGAGCAAATGCCGCGGTACTGAACTTCGACCTGAACCTGGCGACCTCCATTACATTGAACGCCACCAATACTGCCGCTACCGTTACGCCACAGTTCACGGCCACTACTGCCTCTGTCCCGGCCAACAACGGTGGTGAAGATGATGAGCATGGCGAGATGGAAGACATTCGCGGCGCCATCACCAACGTTTCTTCGCCCAAGTTCACCATTCAGCCATCACAGACTGCCCAGCCGGTCACCTTTACGACCAATTCCAGCACGCAGTTCAAAGATGGCATCACCAGCTTCTCCCAGCTCGCCAATGGCATGATCGTCTCCGTGGATGCGGTTACGCAGACTGACGGCACGCTGCTGGCTACCAAGGTGGAATCGGAAACTGAAACCGCCAATGGCCAGGAAGTCGAAGGCTTTGTCACCTCTGTGACCGGAAGCCCGGCAACGCAGATCGTGGTCAGCACCCAGAAGTCTTCTGTAACCTCAACCACTCTGGGTACCTCGGTGACCGTCTCCATCGGCAACGGCACCAAGTTCGCCGTTCAGAGCAGGAATCTCAGCGGCACGCTCCCGGCTTTCGATGCTACCCATATCGGCAAAGCACAGCGGGTGGAGGTTGACAGCGAAACCGCGTCCAACAATGCCGGCACGGCCACCGGCGATAAGATCAAACTGACCGAGCAGGCCCTGACCGGCACCATCAGCGCGCTGAGCGGCGGCAACTTCACACTGACCGTGGGAAGCACCTCCGCGTTTGCTACCCTGACCGGCGGCACCGCCGTTGCAGTCCAGACGCAGAGCGGCACGGAAATCAAGAACGTGACCCTCTCGAATGGCGCCACGGTGCGCGTGCGTGGTCTGCTGTTCGTGAACGGCACCGCTTACACCATGGTCGCTGCACGTATCGTTCAGCCTGAATAGTTCCCCTGGCTCACTCAAAAAGGCCCGCTTCGGCGGGCCTTTTCTTTTCATTGCATTCAAATTACGTGCTCAGACTACCGATTCGTGTCACGTTCTACTGAAAACATTGGAGATACTTCCAAACTGTCGACGACCTCAGAGGAGTTTTCGACGACCTCAAAGCCACTTTCGACGCCCCCCAGCGGGGCGGCACAGTCCAGAATTCTGCAAGCAATTCCGCAAGTGCCGAAGGCACGACATGAAAGTAGCCCGGCATGGAGCGCAGCGGAATGCCGGGTAAGCGAGGACAAGCCCGTTAAGTCCCGAAGGGACGGCTGAAACCATCCGCAAACAATCTACGTCTCTCTTCTGTTCAGACTATCTATTTTTCAAGGCGTGAAATACTTTTTCAAATCTCTTGATACATCATCTTGCCAGGAATGAGTCTGAACGGATGTTCCTGTTCATCTGGATAAAGTTGCGCCCAAAGCTCTCCCGAATCAGCGGCATTTTCGACCCATTCAATCGCTTTGGTTGGATTCTGCGTTGGAACGTCAATATACGAGAGATTGAGTCCGGTCTCGTCCAGCGGATCTTCGAATACGAAAAATACTCGCATCATGGCTCTTTCAACGGTAAATTGTCTCTATCCTCGACGCAACCTGCCTACCATTGCGCCCCACTTTAGTAAGCGAGGATAAGCCCGTTGAGTCCCGAAGGGACGGCTGAAACCATCCGCAAGCAATCTACGGACGATAAAAATCTCTCTTCTATTCAGGGCTATCTATTTTTCAAGGCGTGAACACTTTTTCAAATCTCTTGATACATCTTGCCAGGAATGAGTCTGAACGGATGTTCCTTCCAGGGCGCAGCGTCGCCCTCCTCTTCTCGTTGGCAAATTCGACTCGCTCAATTCCCAGGCCCCTGCGATTTGGTAAGATGTTCGGCTGCAAATCCATTCGCGTTACACTCCCTGCCCACTGAAGGAAGCTGCTCATGAACGGGAAACCCCTCGAAAGACCAGGCCCTGGCTTGCTCATCCTGGCCATCATTATTGTTCTTGCTGCTGTGCGCGGTTCTTTTGCTTCAGAGATCCACGAGGAGGATATCGCCCGCTGGAAGCACGAAGCTGCCAATGTCACGATCATTCGTGACGATTGGGGCATCGCGCACGTTTACGGAAAGACAGACGCCGATGCCGTCTTCGGCGCAGAGTATGCACAAGCGGAAGATGACTTCAATCGCGTCGAGACGAACTACATCAACGCCATGGGCCGGCTGGCCGAGACCGAAGGCGAATCCAGAATTTATCAGGATCTGCGTATGAAGCTCTTCATTGATCCTGACGCTCTGAAGAAGCAATATACGGAAAGCCCGGAGTGGCTGCAAAAGCTGATGAACGCATTTGCCGACGGTCTGAATTTTTACCTCTATAAGCATCCGGAGGTGAAACCGCGCGTCATCCAGCGATTCGAGCCCTGGATGGCGCTTTCCTTCACTGAAGGAAGCATTGGAGGCGACATTGAACGCGTGAACCTCAAGCAGCTCGCAGCCTTTTATGGAAAAACTCCCGCTCCCCAGACGGCCCGCGCCTTCGATAGGGAGAGTGTCAATGACGATAACGATGATGACATGGCTGAGCCCACAGGATCCAATGGCATGGCCATCGCTCCGTCAAACACGGCGGATCATCATGCGCTGTTGCTGATCAATCCGCACACCTCGTTCTTCTTTCGCTCGGAGCTGCAGATGGTCAGCGAGGAAGGTTTGGACGCCTACGGCGCCGCGACCTGGGGCCAGTTTTTCATTTACCAGGGATTCAATCCGCGCATCGGCTGGATGCATACATCCAGCGGCGTGGACGCGGTGGACGAGTATCTGGAAACCGTCACGAAGAAAGACAATCGCTATTACTACGAATACGGTAAGGAAGAACGGCCACTCATCGTCCGGCAGATTACGGTCCCTTACAAGACCGATCATGGAATGGCGCAAAAGACATTCACCGCCTATTGGACGCATCACGGGCCCATAATTCGCGAAGAGAACGGCAAGTGGATAAGCATCCGGCTGATGCAGAAGCCAATCGAGGCGCTGAGCCAGTCCTTTCTGCGCACCAAAGCCACCGATTACAAGTCTTACCGGAAAACCATGGAGTTCAAGGCAAACTCCTCGAACAACACCATCTTTGCCGATGCCGACGGCAATATCGCCTACTTTCACGGAAATTTCATCCCTCGGCGCAGCACCAGGTTCGACTTTACCAGGCCGGTCGATGGCGGCAATCCTGAGACAGAATGGCAGGGATTTCTTTCCATTGACGAGACACCGCATCTGCTGAATCCCAGGAGCGGCTGGCTTTACAACTCCAACAACTGGCCATGGTCGGCTGCCGGACCAAGCAGCCCCAGAAAAAAGGATTATCCCGCTTACGTGGAAACGGGAGGCGAGTCGGCCCGAGGACTGCACGCCATCAAGGTACTGGAAAACAAGAAAGACTTCACGCTGGACTCTCTCATCGCTGCTGCCTACGACAGTTATCTCACCTGGTTTGACAAGCCATTGCCTGCCTTGATCAGAGCCTGGGACCAATCTCCCTCTTCAGCCCCGCTCAAGCAGAAGCTCTCAGAGCAAATCGCGGCCCTGCATACCTGGGATCACCGCTGGTCCGTTAACTCCGTCCCTACATCTCTTGCCATATTTTGGGCAGAGGACATGCAGCATCGCGTGCGCGCTGACGCTAAAAAGGCTGGCATTTCCGTGGAAGACTACATTGCCGGAAAGGCTGCGCCGGAAACGCTGTTACAGGCTCTGGGGGCCGCTTCTGACAAACTCCAGGCCTCTTTCGGAGCCTGGAAAACCCCCTGGGGAAACATCAACCGGTTCCAGCGGCTGAATGACGATATCGTACCGAAATTCAATGATGCGGCCCCCAGTATTCCGGTCGGTTTCACCTCCAGCGCCTGGGGATCGCTGGCCTCATTTGGCGCTCATGCTTATCCCGGCACAAAGAAATGGTACGGCGACAGCGGCAACAGCTTCGTTGCAGTAGTGGAGTTTGGTGAACGCGTTCGCGCCAAAGCTGTAACCGCCGGGGGCGAAAGCGGTCATCCAAAGTCCCGTCATTTTGACGATGAAGGCCTCCGCTACAGCAAGGGCGACCTGCGCGACGTCTACTTCTACCGCTCACAACTGCAGGGACACACCGAACGGGAATACCATCCAGGAAGCTGAGCCGGACTTGAATCGGGGGGATCGGTCACGGCATAGCGGAGCTGCAACCAAACCTTACCCGAAGTTCGTCACGGTGCGGTTGAATTCCGCGATTTTTAAGGTTGTCATCGTGACAAGTCTTTTATCCTCAATCCCCAGATTCAGAAAAGCGATGTAGTGCAGACCTACCCTCTTGCGGCCA